>ERZ506887.726-NODE-726-length-18498-cov-10.462343_pt1 | contig 18498 bp, 16 predicted proteins | sample MGYA00512905_ERZ506887 | MGnify/ENA metagenome assembly ERZ506887 | reverse complement strand
GGAACGGGCGCAAACGGGTTGGTTGCCTGCTTCATGTTATCACCTGCCTGTTTTTGTTTGTGCGGGAAAGTTTCCCGGACATGAAAATAGCCGCTCCTGCTGCTGCAACAGCGAAGCGGTTTCTTCGTTATCATTTTATCATCTGTACCGGAGGTAAGTCAACGCAAACAGCCGTGCTTTCTCTGTTTTGTCACCATCATTTTACATATCTGCTAAAGTTAGCGGATGTTTCCTGCCGCACACCAGCTGCAGGCCGTATTCCTGCGCCAGTTCCAGCGATTGGATCGTGGGCATGCTCTTGCTCACCAGTGCCGGAACGCCCGCCCGGATGGCCTTGCGCACCATATCCACGGGCACCCGGCCGCTGGTATAAAGCACGCATTCTGCCAGCGGGACGCCCTGCAGCAGCATCTCCCCCACAGCCTTATCCAGCGCGTTGTGCCGGCCGATGTCCTCGCAGGCAAAAAGGATGGTTCCCTGCCGCAGCACAAAGCAGCTGTGCACAGCGCGGGTGGCGCGGTACAGTGGCAGACCGGCGCTCATGGCGGCGGCAAGCGTATCCAGCCATTCCGGCTGCAGCTCCAGCTGCGGCACCGTGCGCAGCGGCGGCAGCTCCACCGGGCTGCTCAGCGTGACATTATCCGTACAGCAGCTGGACACCGCCTGCGCCGCTGCGCTGCGGGCCGTCAGCCGATGGTTCAGGTAGACGTTCACCTTCAGCCCCTCAGCACAGACTGCGGCCTGCTCTACCTCCTGTGCCGAAGTGATCCAGCCTTCGGTCAGCAGCCGCCCCAGTGCCAGCTGCGGCAACAGCTCCGGCGTGCACACCACCCGGAAGGCCGGCTGCTCATTGACATAAAGCGCGGCGGCATGCTCTGCCGGAAGCACCGCCGCGGTGCCATCCGGCAGACGTGCCGTTTCAAAGGCAGCTGCCCTGCCAAAAAGGTCGTTGATCTGCATAAGTCCAGTTCCTTCCCTGTGTGCCGGGTCTCAGAAGCAATTCTTCCCCGCACCAATGTGATATAAGTATAGCAGAGGATCCCGCACGAGAAAAGACTGTCCGCTGCATTTCAGGGCAAAAAGGTTATTTCGGGACCCTTTTGGGCAGAGCAGGCGTCCCCTTCTGTTTGCACGAAAAAGCACCCGCCGCCGGGCATTTTCAGACCGGGCAGCGGGTGCTTTTCTTTATATAATGGAGAACGATGCAGATGATTTACTTTGCGGCAACATTCTTGGTGACCATCACGTCACTGTCCAATCCGCAGACATTGTGCAGAACGATGGTGCCTGCCTTGACGGGGGCAGTCAGCACCACCTTGCGGATCTCGTCCATCACCGGGAAGATCATATCCTTGGGGATAGCCCGGGTCAGGCGGACGCTGGTGACAGGCAGCTCGCCGCCCTTGACCAGCACCGAGCTGGCGATGGTGCGGCGGGGCGCAGTCAGCTCCTGACGGACATACTGTTCGCCGCGGGGGCAGGTGTGGCCGGTGACTGAGATCACCTGACCATTTTCAACTTCGGCTTCGATCTCGCAGCCGTTGGGGCAGACGATACAGGTAAATTGCTTTTTCATTCCACCGACACCTCCAGTGCGCCTTCCTCCTGCAGCTTGGCAGCAGAGACCTTGAACTGGATCATCTCCGCAGGAATGGCTTTTTTCATCTTCTTGGCAGCAACTTCCACACCGTTCTGGCGCACCACGATGCGGCAGTCACGGTAGTGGTTCCGCACGCGCAGCGACAGGCTGAAGTCGTTCTTGCCGCTGACCTTCTGCGGAATGGTGTGGCCCACGCCCTCGCCGCACTTCACGTCCAGCGTGCAGGGGTCGATGCCCTTGTCCTCAACGTAGGCGGCAGCGTGGCGTGCCAGTGCCTCGGACTCCATGGAAACGAAGTCCACCAGATCATGCACATGCAGCACATTGCCGGCAGAGAACACGCCGGGCACGTTGGTCTGCAGATTCTCGTCCACGAAGGCACCGTTGGTATGGGGGTCAATGGCGATGCCGGCATCCTCCAGCAGCTTGTTCTCCGGGATCAGGCCGACGGAGAGGATCAGCGTATCGCACTTGTACTCCTTCTCGGTGCCGGGGATGGGCCGACGGTTCGCGTCCACCTCGGAGATGGTCACGCCGGTCAGACGATTGCGGCCATGGATCTCGGTGACGGTGTGGCTGAGATAGAGCGGGATATTGTAGTCATCCAGACACTGCACGATGTTGCGCGGCAGGCCGGAGGGGTAGGGCATCAGCTCGAACACTGCCTGCACATGAGCGCCTTCCAGCGTCATGCGGCGGGCCATAATCATGCCGATATCGCCGGAACCGAGGATGATGACCTCCTTGCCGGGCATCCGGTTGTAGAGGTTCATATAAGCCTGCGCGGTGCCTGCGGTGAACACGCCCGCCGGACGCTCGCCGGGAATGCCCAGTGCGCCGCGGCTGCGCTCCTTGCAGCCCATGGCGAGCACCACAGCCTTTGCCTGATACTGGCGCAGGCCGCTGCGGGTGGAGGCGGTGACGACACGATCCGCCGTCAGGCTCAGCACCGTGGCGCTGGTCTCGTAGGGGATCTCACGCTTGTTTACCTCATCAATGAAAGCCTGTGCATACTCGGGGCCGGACAGGCTCTCGCCGAAGCGGCCCAGACCAAAGCCATCATGGATGCACTGGCGCAGGATGCCGCCCAGCATCGCCTCGCGCTCCAGAATGATCATGTTGCGGATACCCTGCTTGTGCAGTTCCACCGCTGCGGCAAGACCTGCGGGGCCGCCGCCGATAATCACAACGTCCTTCTGTTCCATCGCTCAGTTCTCCTCCTTCCGCATGGTTCCGGTCAGGACCCAGGAGCCCTGACGGCTGTAACGTACATCCTCCGGCTCGGTGCCCAGCTCCTGCTCGATGAAGTTCTCGATCTTCATCTGGCAGAAGCCGCCCTGACAGCCGCCCATCATGGCGCGGGTGCGGTACTTGATGCCGGTCATGGTGGAGACGCCCAGCGGGTTATGGATGGCCTGCAGGATCTCCGCCTTGGTCACTTCCTCACAGCTGCAGATCATCTCGCCGTAATCGGGATCCTGCGCGATGAGCTCTGCCTGCTGCTCCGGAGTGCACTCTGCAAACTTGACGATGCCCTTGTGGTGCGGGTCGAAGCCGGGGTTTGCCTCGAACTTCTCATGCTCCAGCATCAGGCCGATGACGTAGCGGGCCAGCGGCACGCTGCCGGTCAGACCCGGGGACTCGATGCCCACGAGGTTGACGGCATTGGGTGCCACGTCGTCCCGGATCTCTACCTTCCAGTCCTGAATGGCGCCGTTCTCATCCACCCACTTGGGCTGGATGCCGGCGAAGGTGCGGATCTGATCCTTTTTAAAGATGTGGGGCCACAGCTTTGCACCCTCCACGGCCAGACTGTCCATGTTGGCCTGCGGCACGCTGTAATCGTCCAGCATATCGGTGTTCTCGGCATCCGGGCCCACGGTGACGTTGCCGTCCACGGTGGGGGTGATGTGGATGCCCATATAGGTGTTGCTGGGCACCGGGTACACCGGCATGGGCAGCAGCTTGCCCATGCGCTTGTGCAGGATGATGTAGTTGCTGCGGGAGCCGATGACACGGTAGCCGGTCAGGCCCAGCAGGTCGGAGATCTGCTTTGCGCCCAGACCTGCGGCGTTGACCACCCAGCGGGTGCAGACATCGCCGTGCTCGGTGTGCAGATAGTACAGCTCGTTTTCGCGGGTGATGGCCGTGACCTTGTGGTCAAAGAAGAAGTCCACGCCGTTGGCGTGTGCGTTCTCGGCCAGAGCCACCGTGTACAGGAACGGGTCCATGATGCCGCTGTTTTTGGACCACATGGCAAACTTGCCCACCACGGCGGGCACCAGCTCATGTAGCTTTGCTTCGTCGATCATCTCCAGACCGGTGCAGCCGTTGACGGCGCCCTGCTTCATGGTGCGCTCCAGCTGCTCCATGTCCTCGGGGGTGTTGCCCACCAGCACCTTGCCGCAGCGCTTGAACGGGAAGTTCAGCTCTTCGGCCAGCTGGTCCATGATCTTGTTGCCTTCCACGCAGCATTTTGCCTTCAGGCTGCCGGTGGGGTTGGCAAAGCCGCCGTGCACCACCGCAGAATTGCGGCCGCTGGTCTCGTTGCAGACATCCAGATTCTTCTCCAGCACTGCAATGCTCAGCTTGTAGCGGGACAGCTCGCGCGCAATGGCACTGCCCACGACGCCCGCACCGATGATGACCACATCGTATTGTTTTTTCATGGTATCCACCTTTCTCCTTTTTCTGGTATGGGAAACCGGCGTTGTGTTATATGTTTCATCGTTTCAAATATATAACATCCCGTAGCTCCTGTCAAGCACTTTCCTCAAAAAACATAAACAAAAAGAAGCTCTGTCCTTTGGTAAAAACGACAGAGCTTCTGGAAAATTCGGCGGGAACCGCTTGAAATGCCAAGGGAAAAGGGGCTTCCGGATGCAGGCAGGGCCTCCGCATCGTTCCATTCACGGAAGCGGCCCTGCTCACAAAAACAGCTTCTCAGATGAAGAAATCCGGGAAGCGGTCCAGCAGGCTCTGGAAGTGTTCCCGGTAGGCGCCCAGATGATGCTCAAAGAATGCATCCACATCCACATCCTTGGGCAGGCCCACCATCAGATATTTGTACAGCTGCTCATGCTCCATGCGGAAGGTCTCCATATCCATCCGGTACAGGGCGGTGTCCAGATAGCGCACACGATCCATGTGGGTAGTAACGTTGTGCATGGCCTGCCAGATGCGGTCATAGCCGGCATAGATATACAGGCGCTTATGGAACTCGTTGTCCAGCGTGATGAAGTAATCGCCCAGCACATCGTGGCTGATGCAGGCGGAGCCATCCTGCTGTTCCAGCAGACCGTGCAGCTCACTGAGCTGTGCCTGATTCAGGTGGCCGGACAGGCTGCGCAGCAAAGCGGGTTCCAGCATCTTGCGCATGGCATAGCCCTCGTTGATGTACTGGATCGAGATCTTGGAGACGATGCTGCCGCGCTGAGGCAGCACATCCACCAGCCATTCGCTCTTGAGCATCATCAGTGCTTCGTGGATGGGCGTGCGGCTCATGACCAGATGCTCGCTCAGCTCCGCCTCGCTCAGCTGGAAGCCGGGCTGCAGCTGGATGTTCATGATATTCTTGCGCAGGATGCGGTAGGCGTAGGCCCGGTTGTTTTCGTCCGGCTGGCGAGGGTCCATCAGCAGCGGCAGGATGCGGGACTTGTCATCTTTCATTGGTAAATTCCCCTTACAATGCGGACCAGAACATTGTTTTCCTTGTCGATCTGAGGCTTCTCGAGATCAACGATCTGCAGTTTATTCGGTTCAACAATCTGAACGCCCTTCACAAAATCTTCCTCCTAAAATCTGATAACGGTCTTAAAGATTTTGATGATCTTTCTGCACGGTGGGCGGATGGCTCCGGGCCGTGCTGATACTAACATATTACCACAAACGAGGCAAAAAGTAAATTGCTTTTTGAAAAAAGAAAGTATTTTTCCTTTTTCGCAAAAAAAGACCTGTACAGCGGCTTTATTTCATGTTTTCATGAGCCCCCAGCAAAAATATGTAACATATCACAACGGCTAAAATTCAGTAAAAAATGAAATGGGCCATTGCACAGGGGGCGAGCCCCGGAGCAACAGCCCGTTTTTTCATTCTCCACAGCAGGAAGATATTAAAAAGGATAACAGCCAAACCGGATGCGGCAGCCCGTTCCGGTCGTTATGCAAACACGGCCACGACCACCTGCATCGCCACGCCCAGAAAGGCACCTGCGCCCCAGGTCAGGCCGGTGATGAAGAGGTTCTGCTTCCAGGAAGGATTGGTGCGCCACAGCACCGCCAGACCCACGCCTGCACCGGTGCACAGGCCCGCCACCAGACTGGAAAAGCGCAGGGCGCCCTCCACATACAGCTGAGTCAGCAGCACGCTGGCGGCGCAGTTGGGGATCAGGCCCACCAGCGCAGCCACCACCGGCTGGAAGAAGCCCATGCTGCCCAGAACGCTGGCAAAGACGTCCTCGCCCACGCCCTCGACGATCAGGCCGAACACCAGACTGAACGCAAAAATGAACACGAAGATCTCCAGCGTGTGGCGCAGGGCCGCCTTCCAGATGGGCTGTGCGTTTCCGGCTTCGTCGCTGTGCTCCTCGTGGCAGTCCACTTCATCCGCGTGGCCGGTGTAGCCGCCGCGCAGGCTTTTGGGCAGCACACCGCGCAGGACAAAGTCCAGCGCAAAGCCCACCGCAATGGCGTACACCACCTTGATGACCATGAGCACCGCCAGCTTGTCCCAATAAGCCGGCATGGATACCAGCAGCGGGATGGCTTCGTCACTGGTAGCAAGGTAAACAGCCATCAGGGTGCCCAGCGTGATGACGCGGGAGGAATAGAAGTTGGACGCAATGGCCGAAAAGCCGCACTGCGGCACACAGCCCAGCACTGCGCCCGGAATCGCGCCCCAGCGGCCGCCTCCGGCCAGCAGCGCTTCGATGCGCTCGCCATGGCGGGTCTCAATGTATTCGATCAGAAGATAAGCCAGAAACAGGAAGGGCAGCATCTTGGCGGTATCCACCAGAGACTCGCCCAGAACATCCAGAAACAGTTCCATATACACTCCAAACGCAGCAGTAAATTGCTTTATCATAACAAATTGCAACCAATTTGCATTTTCGAACAGGGATGATTATACACGATATTCTCTCCAATTGCAATACCAAATTGCAAATTGATTGCAAATTTATATTATAGAACGCTGCAGCGCGTAAAAAGCACGATCTTAAATGGTCTCCGCTGATGCTCTGACCATTTTCAGCGGAATTATTATTTTATTTCGCAATTCTGGAAAATCTGCGGATTTTCCAGAATTGCCTTTTCACGGGAGGAGTCATGACCGAAAGCAGAGGCTGCCGCGCTGGTTTCCTGCGGAAACATTCGCGCGGCGGAGTTAATGTTCTGCCCGCAAGCACAAGCCTTTCCTCCACGACCCCCGCCCATGAAAATGGGGTCCAGAAACGCCCGCAGGCGTTTCTGGACCCCAAAATCAAAAATATAATTTCCTTAGCTTATGCGCAAAGCAACGCGGAGCGCATTTCAAATCGTCCCACACAGCAGGAGTCTGCGGTCTGTTTTACCCCTTCATCGGCACAAAGCCCACAAGGTCTTTTACCACCTCGCCACCGATGATCAGACCGGCCACCGAGGGTACAAAGGCATTGGAGCCCGGCACCGAGCGGCGCTGGGTGCACTTGCGCTGGGTGCCCGGAGGGCAGATGCAGTGATTCTTGCAGCTGATGGCGTCATCCTCGATGGGGGTCATGGCAGGCTCCTTGGAGTAGACCACCTTCAGGTGCTTGATCCTGCGCTTGCGGCACTCGGTACGCATCACCTTGGCCAGCGGGCAGACCGAGGTCTTGTAGATATCGGTCACTTCAAAGCGGGTCGGGTCCATCTTGTTGCCTGCACCCATGGAGCAGATGATGGGGGTGCCTGCCTCCTTGCACTTCATCACCAGGGCCAGCTTGCCGGTGACGGTATCAATGGCATCCACCACATAGTCGTACTGGGTAAAGTCAAACTGGTCCTGTGTTTCCGGGCCAAAGAAGCACCGGTGGGTGGTCACTTTGATGTCCGGGTCGATGTCGTGGATGCGCTGTGCAGCCACATCTACCTTATACTGCCCTACCGTGCTGCGGGTGGCGATGATCTGGCGGTTGAGGTTGGTCAGGCAGACCTTATCATCATCGATCAGATCCAGTGCCCCCACACCGCTGCGCGCCAGCGCTTCCACCGTGTAGCCGCCCACGCCGCCGATGCCGAACACCGCCACGCGGGAATTGTGCAATTTTTCCATGGCTTCCGCGCCCAGCAGCAGCTGCGTGCGGGAATACTGATTTTGCATTTCGTTCTCCTTACTTTTCTACGCGGGTGATGGTGCCGCCGCCCAGCACCGTGTCGCCCTGATACAGCACCACGGCCTGACCGGGCGTAGGGGCACGCTGGGGCTGGTCAAATTCCAGCCGGAAGCCGCACTCCGCCGGGTAGACGGTGGCGGTCTGCTCCACCTGATGGTACCGGGTGCGGGCTGTGACCCGCAGCGGCCCGGTCAGCTCCGGAATGGCGATCCAGTTCACCTCGTCCGCATACACGATGCGGTCGAACAGCATCTCCTCCGGCCCTACCGTGACGGTGTTTGCCTGCATGTCCTTGCCGCAGACGTACACAGGTGCCCCCATGGCAAGGCCCAGCCCCTTGCGCTGGCCGATGGTGTACCGCACCGCACCGTTGTGGGTGCCCACCACCCTGCCGTTTTCGTCCAGAAAGTCACCTGCCGGGTAGTGTTTGCCGGTGAAGTCCTCCATAAAGCGGGCATAGTCGCCATCCGGCACAAAGCAAATGTCCTGACTGTCGTGCTTGTGGGCATTGACAAATTTGTGCTGCTCCGCGATCTCGCGCACCTCGGTCTTGTGCAGGCCGCCCAGCGGCAGGCGGATATGCGCCAGCTGCTCCTGGGTGAGGTTGTAGAGCACGTAGCTCTGGTCCTTGCCCTCGTCCAGCCCCTTTTTGAGCAGGAAACGGCCGGTGGCCTCGTCCTGCTCCACCCGGGCATAGTGGCCCGTGACCACATACTCCATGCCGTGTGCCCGGGCCCAGTCCAGCAGATGGCGGAACTTCATATATTTATTGCAGTCGATGCAGGGGTTCGGCGTGCCGCCCGCCTCATACACGCGGACGAATTTTTCAATGATCTGCTCCCGGAAGTCGGCCGTAAAATCCAACACCTCGTACGGGATATCCATGGCATACGCCACCTCTGCCGCGTCCTCGATATCCTTTTCCGAGCAGCAGGTGTGAAAGCCGGACTGTCCCAGCGTTTCGTTGCGGGTGAGCCGCATGGTGATGCCGGTGCAGTCATAGCCTGCCTGCTGCATGAGCCATGCCGCCACCGAGCTGTCCACGCCGCCGCTCATGGCAATGAGGGCATGCGGCTTTGAATCAGGGGTCTGTGTGGTCATAAGTTCTCCTTTGGTGTATTCAACACACTAAAACAGTAGTATAATAGTAACTCTGAAAAAAGCGCTTGTCAAGACGCAGCAAGCTGCTGCACTGCGGCCAGCAGGGCTTGCCGCTCATTGGGGTATTCTTCCCGGATCACGCCATCCAGCAGCGCTTCCAACACTTTGCGGATGCCCGGCCCCGCCGGGACGCCTGCCGCCATCAGGTCGCGGCCATTCACAGCCAGCTGGCTGACGCGGCAGCACACGCCGTCCGCATCCAATCGTTCGGCCAATTCGGAAAGTGCAGCAAAATCAGCCGAGCGTTCCGGCTGCAGGGCTGTGCCCAGTGCCGCCAGACGCTGCACGGTACACAAGTTATATTTGCCCAGTAGTCGGCGGGCGTAGATATTCAGGGATACCGGCACACCCGACACGACTTCCCGCACCAGCACCGCCGTTTCCTCAATACAGGCATTGGAGCAGCGCAGGCGCCTGAGGGTGCGGCGGGTGCCGTCCTCGCCAAGGCTCAGCAGCAGCGCCGCCAGACGGACGGGCAGGGCCTGCTCCCCCGCCGGGCAGGCATCCACCACCGGCTTTGCCGCCGCCAGTGCCTCCGGTGAAAGCTCGGGCAAAACAACGCCGAGTATTTTTTCGTCAAGATATGCCGCAGGGGCGGGTGCTCTCAGCAGCTTTGCAAGCTCTTCCTCGATGCGCTCCACCGATACACAGTCCAGATGGGCGCACAGCTCCTGTGCCGCCTGCGCCGTGGGCGGGTCGATGGAAAAGCCAAACCGCGCTGCGAACCGGTACAGCCGCAGGATGCGCAGCGCGTCCTCGGTGAACCGCTGGTGCGGCACACCCACAGCACGCAGGATGCCGCTCTGCAGATCGGCCTGCCCGCCAAAGGGGTCCACAAGGCCCTCTTTTGCATTGTAGGCCATGGCGTTGATGGTAAAATCCCGCCGGGCCAGATCCTCCCGTACATCCGGTACAAAATGCACCTCGTCCGGGTGGCGGCCATCGGTATAAGTCCCCTCGGTGCGGAAGGTGGTGATCTCGTACAGCCCGCCGCCCTGCTTTACGGTCACGGTGCCGTGCTGCAGGCCGGTGGGAATGCATTTTTCTTCGCCGAACAGCTCCATTCCCTGCTGCGGCAGGGCGCTGGTGCAAAGATCCCAGTCATGGGGGGTAAGGCCCAGCAGGCTGTCCCGCACGCAGCCGCCCACCACGTAGGCCGCATAGCCCGCCCTGTGCAGGGTTTCCAGCAGCTCCGCCGCGCCCTCGTCCATCCGGATGGTCATGGCTGCGCCTCCTCGTACTGCAGGGTGATGCTTTTGCCGTCAAAGCCGCATTCTGCCGCCGGAAAGATGCCCTGTGCCTGTTCGGCATACTCCTCCGGGTCGGTGATCATGGGGGAGTAATGGGTCAGCCACAGCCGTTTTGCGCCCGCCTGTGCAGCAAGGGCCGCGCTCTGCCCAAAGGTGCTGTGGCCCCACTGCCGGGCCTGCGCTTCCTGCTCCGGCAGCGCATAGGTGGCGTCGCAAAGCAGCAGGTCTGCATCCTGTGCCGCCTGCAAAAGGCCCGGGCAGGCGGCGGTGTCGCCGGAGAACACCACGCTCAGCCCCCTGCGCGGGGCGCCCAGCACCTGCGCAGGGGGCACTGTTCTGCCCTCCACGGCAACGCTCTGCCCTTTCTGCAGCAGCTTCCATTGCTGCACCGGCACCCCCAGCGCCCGGGCCTGCTCCGGCGAAAATTTGCCCGCACGGGGCAGCTCCAGTCGGTAGCCAAGGCTTTTTACCCGATGCTTTGTGGCAAACGGCACCAGCCGCGCACCGGCAGGCCAGCCCTCGCTCAGCGCATCCAGCGCCAGCGGCTGGCCCGGCATAAGCACCTGCGGCTTTACCGGATAGGGCAGCGGACCGGTCAGTGCCCGCACAGCCGCCCAGATATCCGGCAGGCCCTCCGGACCCAGCAGGGCAAGCGGCCTTGTGCGGCCCTGCGCCCCCAGCGTCTGCAAAAGGCCCGGCAGACCAAAGATGTGGTCGCCATGGTAGTGGGTCAGGCAGATGGCATCCGCCCGCATCAGGTTCACGCCTGCCCGGTGTGCCGCCGCCTGAGTTCCCTCGCCGCAGTCCCAGAGCAGGCCGTGCCCGCCGCAGGCTGTAAACGCAGCGGAAAGCGCCCGGTCCGGCAGCGGCATGGTAGCAGCGGTGCCCAGCAGTGTGATGGTAAGCATAAAGATCGTTCTCCCTGTACAATGTATCTCTTAAGGTTTTATTGTACCACAGCCGGGCCGGTTGCACAATCGGTGCCTGCGGCGCATAGGATGGCCCAGCACAGCAAAAAAGGGGGGCAGCGGGATGAGACGCAAAAAAGGTGAGCCTTTTTCCGGCAGGCCGCACAGCGGCCTTGGGTGGGTGCTGCTGCTCGCCGCACTGGCCCTGTTTCTGCTGGCCGGTGCGCCCGGCTGCATGGCCCAGCGGATGGCGTGGTCTGCCCGGGGAACGATGATCTTTCTGCCCTGCGGAGCCTGAAAAAAGGGAGCGTCCTGCCGCACAGAACGCTCCCCTTTTCATTTTCCATCCGAATACGGCAGCTGTCCGGAGACGGTCAGCACCTCGGCCAGCTCCTCCTCGGAGCGGTAGCGCCACGCCGCCGTTCCCACCGCCACGTAGCAGGCATCGGCACGGCCCTCCGGCGAGACTGCAAGAATCACGGTCTCACCATCGCCCACAGCGGTCACTGTGCCGTCTGTGTTCACCTGTGCCACATCCGGGTTGCTGCTGAGCCATGTCATTGCCGTGTTTTTGCCGCCTGCAGCCTGTGCGGTCAGCTTCTGGCTGGCCCCCACTGCCTGCAACAGCATGGCGTTTTTGCTGATCTGCACACGGCCTATTTCAGAGGTGACTGTCACCGTGCAGCGCAGCACCTGCCCGGCTGTCGTCAGTGCGCTGATGACGGCCCTGCCGGAGCTTTGGCCCGTCACGGTTCCGCTGCTGCTCACCTGTGCCACGGAAGGGCTGCTGCTCACCCACTGCCGCACATAGATGAACCCTCTGTCGTTCTGTTCCAGCTTCAGCTGAGCCGAAGGCGCAGGCTCCTGCTCCGTAATGGTCAGCGCCAGCTCGGTGGTATTCAGCACCGGGCGGGCCACTGTGCTTTTGCGCACGGTCACAAGGCAGGCTGTTTTTTCGCCCCGCTCGTTGCAGGCCGTGATGGAGGCCGTGCCCTCGGAATGGCCGGTCACCTTGCCGGTGCCGTCCACCGACGCCACCGACGGTGCGCTGGACGTCCAGATCAGGAAAAAGTAATCGTTGGGTGCCTGCACCGTCAGATAGGCCACCGGGGCAGGGTCCTCACTGGTCAGTTCCAGCAGCAGCTCCGAGGTGTCCAGCGTCATACCGCTGTCCGGGACCGGGTGGGCCCCGACCGCACAGACCGGCAGAGCCCCTGCCAAAAGCAGCGCCACACACAGCACGAATGCGCCAATGCCGGTCTTGAATCTTTGCTTCATGGGCTTTGCCCTCCCTGCCTGTTTCCGGAAACGTCCAAATACTCTTATCTTCGTATTATTTTACACGCAGAGCAAAACATGGTCAAGTTTTTGGGCCCTTCTGCCGTGCCGCTGGGCCGCATTTTGTGGGGAGTGCTAAAATCCGGTTTTCAATTTTGTACAAAACGCCGCCGTACCCGGGACCGGATACGGCGGCGTCTGCCTGTTTTTATCAGTAGTTGATCTTTTTCAACTCAAAATAGCTCTGAGGATGTGCGCACACCGGGCACTTGAGCGGTGCGGACTTGCCGATATAGGTATATCCGCAGTTCCGGCACTGCCACACCTGCTGTTCCTCGCGGGCAAACACCCTGCTGTTCTTCAGGTTGTCGGCCAACGCGCGGTAGCGCTCCTCGTGCTCCTTCTCGATCTGTGCCACCATGGTGAACAGGGCTGCGATCTGAGGGAAGCCCTCTTCTTTGGCCTCTCTGGCCATACGGGGGTACATTTCCGTCCACTCGTCGTGCTCGCCGCCTGCGGCCATGTCCAGACAGGTCAGGGTATCGGGGATCGCGCCGCCGCACAGCAGCTTGAACCAGATCTTTGCGTGTTCCTTCTCGTTGCCGGCAGTCTCTTCAAAGATCGCGGCCAGCTGCTCGTAGCCTTCCTTTTTGGCCATGCTGGCAAAAAAGGTGTACTTATTGCGTGCCTGGCTCTCACCGGCAAATGCTTCCATCAGGTTTTTCTCGGTTTTGGTGCCCTTCAGTTCCATGGTGCTCTCCTTTCAAAAACGGATCTTCTGTCAGGATCGACCGATCCCGGCTCTATCATTCAGCCCGGCGGAAAATTTTCCGCCTGCGGCTCAGGTTCTGAACAGAGTATACCATATTCCCAATACAAAATCAAGAATAATTCCTATTTATTTTAAGAATAATTCTCACTTTCAATTGTGCTGCTTCAGGGCGCAGACTGCAATGCTCAGTGCGCTCCACGCGGCCTGATACATCAGCACCGTCGCCACCGACAGCTCCCAGATGCTGCCCGCGCTGGTCAGCAGAGCCGCAATGACGATGGAGAACAGCACCGAGACCATCTGCACCGTAGTGGCACTGTTCTCAGCATTCTGGGCCTGATCTGCCGCCTGCAGGCCGCCGGTCAGGCTGGCAAAGCCCTTGAGATGAATCATGCAGCAGACGTCCGCCGGGTCGGCAGGTGCGGCCTTGATGGCATCGCACTGCTCCTGATCCAGCACCGTGACCATGCCCTCCGGCAGGCGGTACACCTCGGTGATATGCTTTGCGGTCAGGCTGGGGTCCTGACAGGTGACCATCAGCCGGATATTTTCCTTCTGCAGCACGGCAAGGCCCCGGGCCACATTGCGCCCGCCCACATACTTCAGCACGAACATTGCGTGCAGATTGCCGGAGACTGCCAGATACAGGATCTGCAGTTCCCCGTTTTTGGAGTGCTGCGCCTCGTACTCTTCATCCGGCAGCGAGACGCCCTCCTTCTCCAGATAGCGGCGGGTGCCGATGAGGATGCGGTTATTATCGCACCAGCCCGAGAAGCCCAGTCCCCGATGCTGTTCCAGATCCTTGACCGGGAACAGGATGTCGGTACGGTCCTCGATGATCTGACGGAACAGGCCCCGCAGGGCACCGTGGGTCTCGTTGAGCACGCTGGCCGCATACAGGATCGCACGGTCGATGCGGCCGCCCTTGAAGATGCGGATATCCTCCAGCTGTGCACTGTCAGTGGTGAACAGGTCGTCGGCGTCGATCTGCAGCGTATCGATACCGCCCAGCTGCTCAATGGCCTGCCAGCCGGGCACCACCGCACCCACAGCCGCAGCGGCGCGCTGCAGCCGCAGCGATGCAATGCCCGCGATGAGGGTGGAAGACAGCGGTGCACCCATGCACAGCACTGCGACCATGGCTGCAACGGCCTTGTTCCACCCGGCTCCTGCCAGCAGGAACAGCACACCGCTGAGCAGGGCAACGCCCAGCAGAATGTACGAGACCTTGCGGGCACGGCGCTCGCTGGCACGCTCGCACAGGCTCTGTTCCACAAAGCCTTCGGCATCCTGCATCGGGCGGCTCAGCAGCACCCATGGATCCTTCTGTTCCAGATCCCGTGCCAGCGCACGCAGCAGGTCCTTATCTCTGGCGCGGAAAGCACCCTGATGCTCCACGCCATTGGTCACCAGTTCATACCCGCCCTTGACCGCTGCCAGCATCACCCGGCTGCCCAGCAGGGCAAGGAACAGGCCCAGCGCCGCCATGCCGCTGAGCAGCGAAATGCCCGTGGTGCCGCGGTAGACATTGGCGTTCAGCATTGCCGTCACGGCCTGCAGCAGCGCCGCCGCTGCAGCCAGAGCCGGCATCGTATCGGCCGAGGGACGCCCGCGCAGGCCGGTCAGGCCGTCCCGCAGGACCGGGAAGCCCACGCACAGGCTTGCCGCCAGCAGCAGCAGGTTTGCGCCGTAGAATGCTGCCGGAGCTGCATCCGGGTCCAGCGCGGCCATCGCGGGCAGCAGCCCATCCGACACCAGACCAAAGTGCAGCAGCACCACGGCCAGAATGCCGCCCAGTACACAGCGCAGCGTCAGCTCGGCGCTCATGCGGTGCAGCTTTTCTGCTGTCGCCTCCGGGCCTTGCAGCTCGCTCTCCGGCTCCTCTGCCAGCGGCGCAGGCTCCCCAGCTTCCGGCTTTTGTTCCGGCTGAGGCGCTGCCTCTGCCTTTGTCTGCGGCTCTGCCGCCGGGGCTTCGCCGTCCAGCGGCAGCAGCGGCAGGCTCATGGTGTCCTCTTTTGTAGCGGGCGCATCTGCCGGGGCCGAGGGGGCCTGCGGCTTTTCTTCGTCCTCTGCATGGCCAAAGAAATCGATCACCGACTTTTTGCGTTCCGGTCTCTTTTTTTCCTTCGGCTGCAGGTCGGCATCCGCTTCCTTCACCGACGCAAACACAGCAGCGGGCAGCGGCGTGCCGCTTTCTTCTTTTTTACGTTCAGGAACAGTTTCCGGCTGCGCTGCCGGGGCTGTTTCCTCTGCCTGTGCCGTCCGGGTCGGCGCGGCTGCGCCGGGAGCGGGCTTTTTCTCGCTCAGGCCATTGATCATGGCCTTGAGCTGAGCCATTTCCTGCTGCTCCTGTTCCTCCTGCGGCAGCAGCACCTCCGGTGCATTCTTGAGGTTGCGGGAGGTTTTTGCCTCACTGCGCTGTCCGGCAGGCTCTGCCACCGGGGCTGTGCTCTGTCTGGGCGGCTCCGGCTTCTTTGCAGGAGCAGGGGCCGGGAGATCCACCCTGAGCGGCTCTGCATCCTCCGCTTCCGTCTCCAGAAGGGGCCACGGGGCCAGCTCCCGCTCCGGGTCTGCCGCAGGCTTCAGCATCAGTTCCAGATCTGCTTCCTGCTCCGGCTGGGCATCCCCGCCCAGCACCACCTCACCGGTGGGCATTTCCTGTGGCTCTGCTGCCTGGGCTTCCCCCTGATCTGCCTTGCCGCGGGCAAACAGGCCAAACCGCTTCTGCGGCTTTTCCTCCGGCAGTTCTTCATCCCGCCGGGTCATTTCTTCCGGGATGTTCACCGCCGTGGTGCTGAAAAAAGAGCGGAACTTTTCATCCTGGGTCATTGCCTGATTGTTATTTTTATCCTTCGGCATTCTTGTCCCTCCTGTAAATATCGTTGAGGTTCCGGCCTTTGTACCGGTTTATGCCTGCTGTGCTGCGCGCTGGGACTGGATCTCGTACAGGATGATGCCCGCAGCCACCGACACATTGTAGCTGTCCACACCGGTGCCGGATGCCGCCATATCCAGACGCACCACACCGTCGCACAGCTTCTTGACCAGCTGGGAAACGCCGCTGCCTTCACTGCCCAGCACCAGTGCGATGGGGCCGGTGAGGTTGTTCCTGCGCAGGGACACGCCGTCCATATCCGCGCAATAGACGAACACGCCCTGATCCTTCAGGCGGCGGATGGTCTCGCCGATGTTGGCCACACGGGCCACCGGCAGACGCTCCGCTGCGCCCGCGCTGGACTTGATAACGGTGGGCGTCACCGATGCACCGCCGCGCTTGGGGATCACGATCCCGTGGGCACCGCACAGCAGAGCGCTGCGCATCACTGCGCCCAGATTGTGCGGGTCCTCGATGCCATCGCTCAGCACCAGAAAAGGTGCCTCGCCCTTGGCCTTGGCCGCTGCCATCAGGTCATCCACCGTCACATACTCGATCTCGCTGGCAAATGCAGCCACACCCTGATGGCTCTCAGTGCCGGTCATCAGGCGCAGCTTGTTGGGATGCACCCGCTTGACCGTGGCACCCGCCTCCTTGGCCAGCGCCGTATAGTAAGCCGCCACCGCCGGAGCCAGACCCTCGGCAATGAGCACGGTATCCACGCCGGAACCACTCTTGAGCAGCTCGGTCACAGGATTTTTGCCGTAAACAAGGCTCTCGTTTTTCTGCGTGTTCTCCTCCGGGCTGCGGCGCGGACGGCGCGGCTGATTCTTTTCTTCCATTGTATTTTCTCCCTTTCTTTGTATTACCGGAACGTGCTGCGTGCACCCTCCAAAAGGTGCGCGGCATTCTGCACTGCGCACCCATCGCGTTTCCATATGATAACTCATTTTGAAGTATAACATATGCCGCCTTTGTTTGCCAGTAAATCACCATTTTTTGTCCCTGTCCGGCAAAAGTTTTCACACCCTGTTCACGGTCTGCCGCATTTTCCGCTTTTGCAGGTCGCGCTCCTTTTTGCAGAAATGTTTTGCCGCACAGGTGCATCTTCACTCTGTTGTTGCACAAGCGTCCTCTGTTTTGCCGATGAGAAAAGTTTTCCACAAAAATGTGGTATACAATCCGTAAAGGGCCGATCACTTTTTCCACATGTTGAAAACCCGGTGGAGAAAGTTCAAAAGTCCTGTTTTAAAGCCTGTTTTACGGGTGGAATTCCACACTTTCCACCGTGTTTTCAACATTCCGGTTCGACCTGTTTGTTTTTCTTGCGTACAGTTTGTAAAATACAAGTCGGAAATATGACAATTTTTTGAACTGCATTCTGTCCGGTTTTGCCAGATCTTCCAATATCATTTTGACGAATGTGGATCTATGTTGAAAATTCGTCCTTTTGCTGCTTTCCCGCCGCGCGGCTTCATGTTGCAGATTTTATGGAATATTGTTGTTTTTTGTTCTGTGCTGACCCTTTCTGACGGAAAGTTTCCTTCCCCGCAGGGATCGATTTTCCGCATTGTTGCAGGAAAAAAGCCTGTTTGGATTGATTTTAGGCGCTGTTTGGGGTATACTAACCCTGTAAGTTCGTTAAGACGTGCACAAAGCAGGCACGAAACGAGCAAGGCCCCAATGATTTTGTGGAGGTAATGAATAATGTTGGTAAATGCAACCGAAATGCTGATCAAAGCACGTGATGGCCACTATGGTGTGCCTCAGTTCAACATCAACAATCTGGAGTGGACCAAGTCTGTCCTGACCGCCTGCGAGGAAATGAAGAGCCCCGTGATCCTGGGCGTTTCCGAGGGTGCTGGTAAGTACATGACCGGTTTCAAGACCGTCGCTGCCATGGTCAGTGCTATGGTCGATTCCATGGGCATCACCGTTCCCGTTGCCCTGCATCTGGATCACGGCACCTATGAGGGCTGCAAGGCCTGCATCGAGGCCGGCTTCTCTTCTATCATGTTCGATGGCAGCCACTACTCTATCGAAGAGAATGTGGAAAAGACCAAGGAGCTGGTGGCTCTGGCACACGCTAAGGGCCTGAGCATCGAGGCAGAGGTCGGTTCCATCGGCGGCGTCGAGGACGGCGTTGTGGGTGCCGGCGAGATCGCAGACCCCGAGGAGTGCGCAAAGATCACTGCTCTGGGCATCGACTTCCTGGCTGCCGGCATCGGCAACATCCACGGTGTCTACCCGGCAAACTGGAAGGGTCTGGACTTCGAGGCTCTGGACCGCATCCACAAGGCCACCA
>ERZ506887.718-NODE-718-length-18625-cov-12.422940_pt1 | contig 18625 bp, 14 predicted proteins | sample MGYA00512905_ERZ506887 | MGnify/ENA metagenome assembly ERZ506887 | reverse complement strand
GTCGCAAGCATTGTCGTACATTTGCAGAGCAAATGTACGGCGCAATAACCTGCGTGGCAGGTTATAGAAAAGCGACCGCCGCAGGCGCAAGAATGTGCCAAGGCACATTCTTTTTTATAGGGAATAAAACAGATGAAGAAAAACTGGAAACGAAAATTAGCATGGTTCACGATAGCACTTATTCTGACCTTACTTGTCGGAACAGCGGTTCTGGCGACCGTGTTACAACATAAAAAGAAGGAAAAAGCTGCCTGGCAGGAACAGATGCAGGCAGAGCAGATCGCGGAAATAAATGCACAAACAGATGCGGAAACACAGATGCATGCAGGCGCTGGTGTGCAGATAGGGAGTGGACAGGATGACAATACAGGAGGAGAGGATCGTGAAGATGCCTCTCTTCCGGAAATTGAAACAGATCAGAAGGAACAGAATCCGCAGGAAGAACAAAAGACTGATCCGGCAGAGGAAAAAGGGAAAGCTGTTATGACTTTTGCGGGAGATATCTGCTTTCATGATGCATATGCCAATATGTATGCACTTTCTGCCCGCGGCGGTAATATAGAAAGTTGTATCGGCGCATCGCTTCTTGCAGAAATGCGTGATGCGGATATTTGTATGATCAATAATGAATTCCCGTATTCAGACCGCGGACAGCCGGTTGAAGGAAAGACATTTACATTTTGCAGTAAGCCCGGAAATGTGAAGCTGCTTTCGCAGATGGGAGTTGATATTGTTTCCCTTGCCAATAATCATGCGTATGATTATGGACAGGATGCGCTTCTTGACAGCCTGGATACACTGGACGGGGAAGGAATTGCACGCGTGGGGGCCGGCAGAAATCTGGAAGATGCAATGGCACCTGTATATTTTGATGTAAATGGGACAAAAATCGGTATTTTAGCAGCTACCCAGATTGAACGACTGGAAAATCCGGATACGAAGGGCGCGACCGAAGACAGTCCGGGCGTATTCCGGTGTTTTAATGAAACGGAATTAAACCGCCTGCTGGAACAGATAAAACAGACAAAACAGCAATGCGATTTCCTGACTGTATACATACACTGGGGAACGGAAAACACAGACGAACTTGACTGGGCGCAGCCCTATCAGGCAAAACTGATCGCGGAGGCAGGCGCAGATCTGATCGTCGGATGCCATCCGCACTGCCTGCAGGGAATAGATTATATGGGAGATACGCCGGTAATCTACAGCCTCGGTAATTTCTGGTTCAATTCCAAAGAGGTGGATACAGCACTTCTGAAAGTGACGGTGCAGGGAGATACGCTGGAAAACATTCAGATGATTCCGGCGCTGCAGAAGGACTGCAGTACAAATGCGCTGGACGGCGCAGAAGGAGAACGGGTCATCAATTATCTGCAGAGCTTGTCGGAAAATATCACGATCGATGCGGAAGGTTATATTAGCAGCTATTAATTTCATAATTCGCTTGACAAGGCTCTCATAACATGATATCTTATACAAGGTCGTTTTAGATCATGCCGAAGACAGCAGGTGCTCGATGAGCGTAAGTGTATCGCCTGCCGAGGGAAAGATTCAATAGTTAGTTTGAATGTCAGCCTTCCGTTTTCGGGAGGCTTTTTATAGCGTATCACGCAACTCGTTTAAAAGGCTATGACTCCAGACGACAGCAAATCTAAAAGGAGGTAAAAAAATGGCTAAAGTAGAATTAAAGCAGCCGATTGTAGCTGAAATTTCAGAAAACATCAAAGATGCACAGTCAGTTGTTCTTGTTGACTATCGTGGTCTTACAGTAGAACAGGATACAAAACTTCGTAAGCTGTGTCGTGAAAACGGCGTAACATACAAAGTTTACAAGAACACAATGATGAACTTTGCATTCAAGGGAACACAGTTTGAAGCTCTTGCTCCATATCTGGAAGGACCTAGCGCAGCAGCTATCTCTACTACAGATGCAACAGCACCTGCACGTGTACTTGGTAAATTCGCCAAGGAAGCTGACAAACTTGAGATCAAGGGTGGTGTAGTTGAAGGTATTGCTTACGATGCAGCAGGTATTGCAAACATCGCAACAATTCCAAGCAGAGAGGAACTCCTTTCCAAATTACTGGGAAGCATGCAGTCACCTATTACAAACTTTGCCCGTGTTATTAAGCAGATCGCTGAAAAAGGCGGCGAAGTAGCAGAAGCTCCTGCAGAAGCAGCAGAGGCTCCGGCTGAAGAAACAGCTGAAACACCGGCTGAATAAGAAAACGAAAACAAACTATTAAAAATGGAGGATATTAAAATGGCAAAATTAACAACAGCAGAACTTATTGATGCTATCAAAGAGTTAACAGTTTTAGAATTAAATGATTTAGTAAAAGCTTGTGAAGAAGAATTCGGCGTATCTGCAGCAGCAGGCGTTGTAGTTGCAGCAGCAGGTGCTGGCGCAGCAGCTGAAGAAGAGAAGACAGAGTTCGACGTAGAGCTGACAGAAGTTGGTCCTAACAAGGTTAAGGTTATCAAGGTTGTTCGTGAAGCTACAGGACTTGGCTTAAAGGAAGCTAAAGACGTAGTTGATGGCGCTCCTAAGGTGATCAAAGAAGCTGCTTCCAAAGAAGAAGCTGATGATATCAAGGCTAAACTTGAAGCTGAAGGCGCAAAGGTTACTCTTAAATAATCAAAGCGTAAAAGACAGACCCCGGACATTATGTCCGGGGCTTTTTAAATTTGAGAAAAGTTTTTGTTGACTATAAAAACACGTTGTAGTAGAATGTATGGTGCACTATTGTGGTGCGGTAGGCTATTTTTATGCCCATATCTGGGAGAAAAGCCAAAAGCAGCATGGCAAATAATATGAACGAGGTGAATGTCAATGGAAAAGAACAGAATACGTCCGATTGCTTCCGGCAAGCATATACGTATGAGTTACTCACGGCAAAAAGAAGTTTTGGATATGCCAAACCTGATTGAGGTTCAGAAGGAATCCTATAAATGGTTTCTGGATGAAGGCCTGAAAGAAGTATTTGCAGATATTTCTCCGATTGCCGATTACAGTGGACACTTAAGTCTGGAGTTTGTTGATTTTGAACTCTGTGAAGACGAAGTCAAGTATTCTATTGAAAAGTGTAAAGAGCGTGATGCAACATATGCAGCACCTTTAAAGGTAAAAGTACGCCTTTACAACAAGGAAAAGGAAGAGATCACAGAACATTCCATCTTTATGGGCGATCTTCCGCTCATGACAGAGACAGGTACATTCGTGATCAACGGTGCTGAACGTGTTATCGTCAGCCAGTTAGTTCGTTCTCCGGGTATTTATTATGCGATTGGTCATGATAAGATCGGAAAGGAGCTTTATTCCTGTACCGTAATTCCTAACCGTGGTGCATGGTTAGAGTATGAAACAGATTCCAATGATGTTTTCAGCGTTCGTGTAGATAGAACAAGAAAAGTGCCGATCACCGTATTTTTACGTGCGCTTGGTATTGGTACTAACACAGAGATCCTGGAGTTATTCGGTGAGGAACCAAAGATTCTTGCCAGCTTCACAAAGGATCCTTCTATTACAGAAAGAAATCCGGAAGGCAGCTATGAGGAAGGCCTGCTTGAACTGTATCGTAAGATCCGTCCGGGTGAACCTCTCAGCGTAGAAAGTGCTGAAAGCCTTATTACAGCTATGTTCTTTGATCCGAGACGTTATGACCTTGCAAAGGTTGGACGTTATAAATTCAACAAAAAGCTTGCGCTGAAAAACCGTATCAGACATGCTACTCTGTCACAGGATGTTACCAATCCTTTCACAGGGGAGATCATTGCAAGTGCCGGTGATGAAGTCAGTGCAGAGCTGGCTGATGAGATCCAGAATGCTGCTGTTCCGTATGTGTGGATCCAGACAGAAGAGAGAGAAGTCAAAGTTCTTTCCAATATGATGGTAGATCTGACAAGCTTTGTGGACTGCAATCCAAAAGAGCTTGGTATTACAGAGCTGGTATATTTCCCTGTTCTGCAGCAGATCCTGCAGGAGTACTCTGATAAGCCGGAAGAATTAGCAGATGCTATTTCAAAAAATGTATCAGAACTGATTCCAAAACATATCACAAAGGAAGATATTTTAGCTTCCATTAACTATAATATGCATCTGGAATACGGTCTGGGTAACGATGATGATATCGATCACCTCGGTAACAGACGTATCCGTGCGGTAGGTGAACTGCTGCAGAACCAGTATCGTGTAGGTCTGACAAGACTGGAGCGTGTTGTCCGTGAAAGAATGACAACACACGATACAGAAGAAGTGACTGCACAGGCACTGATCAATATCAAGCCGGTACAGGCAGCGGTGAAAGAATTCTTCGGATCATCCCAGCTGTCACAGTTCATGGATCAGAATAACCCACTTGGTGAGCTGACCCACAAGAGACGTCTTTCCGCACTTGGTCCTGGTGGTCTTTCCAGAGATCGTGCAGGTTTCGAGGTTCGAGATGTACATTACTCCCACTACGGAAGAATGTGCCCGATCGAGACACCTGAAGGTCCTAACATCGGTCTGATCAACTCTCTTGCATCTTATGCAAGAATCAATCAGTACGGATTTATTGAGGCACCATACCGCAAGATCGACAAATCAGATCCTAAGAATCCTCGTGTAACAGATGAGGTTGTATATATGACTGCTGATGAAGAGGATAATTACCATGTAGCACAGGCGAATGAGCCTCTGGACGAAGAAGGATATTTCATTCATAAGAATGTATCCGGTCGTTTCCGTGAAGAGACTCAGGAGTATGAGCGTCATATGTTTGATTACATGGATGTATCTCCTCGTATGGTATTCTCCGTCGCTACTGCCCTGATCCCGTTCCTGCAGAACGACGATGCCAACCGTGCGCTGATGGGATCAAACATGCAGCGTCAGGCTGTGCCGCTTCTGACAACAGAGGCTCCGGTAGTTGGTACTGGTATGGAAGTGAAGACAGCAGTTGACTCCGGTGTCTGCGTAGTTGCAAAGAAATCTGGTACTGTACTTCGTTCCACATCTACAGATATCAGCATTAAGAATGATGATGGTACAAAAGATGATTACCATCTGACTAAATATCTGAGAAGTAACCAGAGTAACTGTTATAACCAGAAACCAATCGTATTCCAGGGTGAGCACGTAGAGGCAGGACAGGTTATCGCAGATGGTCCTTCCACAGCAAACGGAGAACTTGCTCTTGGTAAGAACCCGCTGATCGGATTCATGACATGGGAAGGTTATAACTACGAGGATGCGGTACTCCTCAGTGAAAGACTTGTTATGGACGATGTTTATACATCTGTTCACATTGAAGAATATGAATGCGAAGCCCGTGATACCAAACTGGGACCGGAAGAGATCACACGTGATGTTCCTGGCGTGGGCGACGATGCACTGAAAGATCTGGATGAGCGTGGTATTATCCGCATCGGTGCTGAAGTACGTGCCGGCGATATCCTTGTTGGTAAAGTTACTCCTAAGGGCGAGACAGAGCTTACGGCAGAAGAGAGACTTCTTCGTGCAATCTTTGGTGAGAAAGCACGTGAAGTACGTGATACTTCTCTGAAAGTACCTCACGGTGAATACGGTATTATCGTAGATGCCAAGGTATTTACAAGAGAGAACGGCGATGAGATGTCACCTGGCGTTAACCAGTCCGTACGTATCTACATCGCACAGAAGAGAAAGATTTCCGTTGGTGATAAGATGGCCGGACGTCATGGTAACAAGGGTGTTGTTTCCCGTGTACTTCCTGTTGAAGATATGCCATTCCTTCCGAACGGACGTCCTCTTGATATCGTGCTGAATCCTCTGGGTGTGCCTTCCCGAATGAATATCGGACAGGTCCTGGAGATTCACTTAAGCCTTGCTGCGAAAGCACTTGGATTCAACGTTGCAACTCCTATTTTCCAGGGTGCAAACGAGCATGATATCCAGGATACACTGGAACTTGCAAACGACTATGTAAACACAGAAGACTTTGAAGAGTTCCGCGAGAAATACAAAGACATTTTAGCACCGGATGTAATGCAGTATCTGGATGAGAACAAAGCCCACAGAGCACTGTGGAAGGGTGTTCCGATTTCCAGAGACGGTAAAGTGCGTCTGCGTGACGGCCGTACAGGAGAGTATTTCGACAGTCCTGTAACAATTGGTCACATGCACTATCTGAAACTGCACCATCTGGTTGATGATAAGATCCATGCACGTTCTACAGGTCCTTACTCTCTGGTAACACAGCAGCCACTGGGTGGTAAAGCACAGTTCGGTGGACAGCGTTTTGGTGAGATGGAGGTTTGGGCACTGGAAGCATACGGTGCATCCTACACACTGCAGGAAATTCTGACAGTAAAATCCGATGATGTTGTTGGACGTGTTAAGACATACGAAGCAATCATCAAGGGTGACAATATTCCTGAGCCGGGTATTCCGGAATCCTTCAAGGTTCTCTTAAAAGAACTTCAGTCTCTTGGTCTGGATGTGAAGGTACTCAAGGATGACAATACAGAAGTACATCTTCTTGAATCTGTAGATTACGGTGACACAGACCTTCGTTCTGTCATCGAGGGAGATTCCAGAAGACATCATGACAGAGAAGAAGACTACGGCAAACATGGCTATACAAAGCAGGAGTTTGACGGAGAAGAACTCGTTGACATTGACGAGGATGAAGATGAGGATGACTTCATTGAGCTGGATGAGGCTCTTGAAGACAATGACGAAGAGTAAGAAAGGGGAAAGAATACATGGCAGAAACAACTAACGCCAATGAAACATATCAGCCAATGACTTTCGATGCCATCAAAATCGGACTGGCGTCCCCTGAGAAAATCAGAGAGTGGTCAAGAGGCGAGGTTTTAAAACCTGAGACCATCAACTACCGTACCTTAAAGCCGGAGAAAGACGGACTTTTCTGTGAAAGAATCTTTGGACCGAGCAAGGACTGGGAGTGCCACTGTGGAAAGTACAAAAAGATTCGCTATAAAGGCGTTGTCTGCGACAGATGTGGTGTAGAAGTTACCAAATCCTCTGTACGTAGAGAGCGTATGGGACATATCGAGCTGGCTGCTCCGGTATCCCACATCTGGTATTTCAAAGGAATTCCGTCCCGTATGGGACTGATCCTTGACATTTCTCCGAGAACTCTGGAGAAAGTTCTTTACTTTGCTAACTATATCGTACTGGATCCGGCTAATTCCGGACTCCAGTACAAACAGGTACTTACAGAGAGAGAATATCAGGATGCACGTGAGGCTTATGGATATGATTTCCGTGTAGGTATGGGTGCAGAATCCATCAAAGAGCTTCTTGAGGCAATTGATCTTGAGAAAGATTCTGTTGAACTGAAAAAAGAATTAAAAGATGCTACAGGCCAGAAACGTGCCAGAATCATCAAACGTCTGGAAGTTGTAGAATCTTTCCGTGAGTCAGGAAACCGTCCTGAGTGGATGATCATGACAGTGATCCCTGTAATCCCGCCGGATCTTCGTCCTATGGTTCAGCTGGATGGCGGACGTTTTGCTACATCTGACTTAAATGATCTTTACAGAAGAATCATCAACCGTAACAACCGTCTGAAGAGACTTCTGGAATTAGGTGCACCGGATATTATCGTTCGTAACGAGAAACGTATGCTTCAGGAAGCTGTTGATGCCCTGATCGACAACGGTCGTCGCGGACGTCCTGTAACAGGTCCTGGAAACAGAGCCTTGAAATCCCTTTCTGATATGCTGAAAGGTAAATCCGGACGTTTCCGTCAGAACCTTCTCGGTAAACGAGTTGACTATTCCGGACGTTCCGTTATCGTCGTAGGACCGGAACTTAAGATTTACCAGTGTGGTCTTCCGAAAGAGATGGCCATTGAGCTGTTCAAACCTTTCGTTATGAAAGAGCTTGTTGCCAACGGAACTTCACACAACATTAAGAACGCCAAGAAAATGGTTGAGAAGCTGGAGCCTGCTGTATGGGATGTTCTGGAGGATGTTATCAAAGAACATCCGGTTATGTTGAACCGAGCACCTACACTGCATCGTCTTGGTATCCAGGCATTCGAACCGATCCTTGTAGAAGGTAAAGCGATCAAACTGCATCCGTTGGTTTGTACCGCATTCAACGCTGACTTCGATGGTGACCAGATGGCCGTACATCTTCCGCTTTCACAGGAAGCACAGGCAGAGTGCCGTTTCCTTCTGTTATCACCGAACAACCTGCTGAAACCTTCTGATGGTGGTCCTGTAGCCGTTCCTTCACAGGATATGGTACTTGGTATCTACTATCTGACTCAGGAAAGACCTGGAAACAAGGGTGAAGGCAAGTTCTTTAAGAGCGTAAACGAAGCAATCCTTGCTTATGAGAATAAAGTAATCACACTGCAGTCCAGAATCCATGTTCGCTGCAGCAAGACAATGCCGGACGGATCCGTTCTGACCGGTACAGTAGAATCTACACTTGGACGTTTCCTGTTTAACGAAATCCTTCCACAGGATCTTGGTTTCGTAGACAGAAGTGTTCCGGGAAATGAACTTCTTCTTGAGGTTGACTTCCTGGTAGCCAAGAAACAGCTGAAACAGATTCTTGAAAAAGTTATCAATACTCACGGTGCTACAAAGACTGCTGAGGTTCTTGATGCGATCAAAGCTACAGGTTACAAATATTCCACACGTGCAGCCATGACTGTTGCCATTGCCGATATGACAGTTCCGCCTCAGAAACCGGAAATGATCAAACAGGCTCAGGATACTGTAGACCTTATCACAAAGAACTATAAACGTGGTCTTATCACCGAGGAAGAGCGTTACAAAGAAGTTGTTGATACATGGAAGAAGACTGACGATGAGCTTACACATGCTCTGCTGACAGGTCTTGATAAATACAACAACATCTTCATGATGGCTGACTCCGGTGCCCGTGGTTCCGATAAACAGATCAAACAGCTTGCAGGTATGCGAGGACTGATGGCCGATACAACCGGTCACACCATCGAGCTGCCTATCAAGTCAAACTTCCGTGAAGGTCTTGACGTACTGGAATACTTCATGTCTGCACATGGAGCACGTAAAGGTATGTCCGATACAGCTCTTCGTACAGCCGATTCAGGTTACCTGACAAGACGTATGGTTGACGTTTCTCAGGATCTGATCGTACGTGAGACAGACTGCTGTGAAAACAGAGATGAGATCTCAGGTATGTATGTAGAATCTTTTGTAGATGGTAAAGAAGAGATCGAAGGACTTCAGGAGCGTATCACAGGTCGTTTCTCCTGTGAGACAATTAAGAATAAAGATGGCGAAGTTATCGTAAAAGCCAACCATATGATCACACCGAAACGTGCTGCCCGCATCATGAAAGAAGGCGTAGACAACCAGACAGGCGGATCTATCGAGAAAGTTAAGATCCGTACAATCCTTACATGTAAATGTAAAGTTGGTATCTGTGCGAAATGTTACGGTGCGAACCTTGCAACCGGCGAGCCGGTACAGGTTGGTGAATCTGTCGGTATCATCGCTGCTCAGTCTATCGGTGAGCCAGGTACACAGCTTACCATGCGTACTTTCCACAGTGGTGGTGTTGCCGGTGGAGACATCACACAGGGTCTTCCTCGTGTCGAGGAGCTTTTTGAGGCAAGAAAGCCGAAAGGTCTTGCCATCATCACAGAGATTCCTGGTGTTGCTGTTATCAATGACACTAAGAAGAAACGTGAAGTTATCGTTACAGATCAGGAAACAGGTGAATCCAAGACTTACCTTATTCCATACGGATCCCGTATCAAGATCACAGACGGACAGATCCTTGAAGCAGGTGATGAACTTACAGAAGGTAGCGTAAATCCGCATGATATCCTGAGAATTAAGGGTGTACGTGCAGTTCAGGATTATATGATCCGTGAAGTACAGCGTGTATATCGTCTCCAGGGTGTTGAGATCAGCGATAAGCATATCGAAGTTATTGTTCGTCAGATGCTGAAGAAAATCCGTATCGAAGATAACGGAGATACAGAATTCCTTCCTGGAACACTGGTTGACTTCCTTGAATACGAGGATGTTAACGAGCAGATGGAAAAAGAAGGCAAACAGCCTGCAGATGGAAAACAGGTTATGCTTGGTATTACCAAGGCATCTCTTGCTACAAACTCCTTCCTGTCAGCCGCTTCCTTCCAGGAAACAACTAAAGTTCTGACTGAAGCCGCTATCAAGGGTAAAGTTGACCCGCTGATCGGTCTGAAAGAGAATGTAATCATCGGTAAACTGATTCCTGCAGGTACCGGTATGAAACGCTACAGAGATGTAAGGCTCAACAGCACAATGCCTGAACCGGAAGTAAAGGTTGAAGATATAGCCGAAGAACTTACGGAAGATGAAGAAATCAAAGATGATGAGATGGTCACAATGGATGAAGAACTTCCGGAAGACGAAGAATTCGATGTTGAAGAATCTGATGAAGAAGAGGCTGCTGAAGACGAAGCTGATGATCAGGCTTCAGACGATGCAGAAGACAACGAATGATCCAACGGAGTAGATAACTTATCCGGACTGATTTGATATGAATTCACAAGAGAACTATCTGTGCCGACAGATTTTGCCGGCGAGGTAGTTCTCTTTTATTTTCCGGAACATTCCATTGCCGAAAAAAGAGAAAAATACAAAGAAACCGCTTTTTGTGTTATAATACCAGTACATTATGAGCAGGTAATGAACTGTGAAGTATTTTTACAGTTATGATAAATATACATTTTTGTTTTCGGTAACAGCTTGTAAAAAGCATTGACCGGGACAGGGAAGGAAATAGAAATTGAACAGAAATGGAGGTGCAATATGGATAAAGAACTTCCGGTTTCAGCATGGCCGGAATGGAAAATCATAGAGAAAATCGGCGAAGGCTCTTTTGGAAAGGTGTATAAGGCACAGAGAACAGAACGTGGAAAATCTTTCTATTCTGCTATCAAGATCATCAATATACCCGGAAGCCAGAGCGAGTTGAACAGCGTACGTTCTGAAACAGGGGATGAGCAGTCCACAAGACAGTATTTTCAGAATCTGGTTGAGGAATGTATTCAGGAAATCAGTACCATGGAATACTTTCGAGGAAACTCTTACATTGTCTCTGTAGAAGATTTTAAGGTTATGGAATATCTGGATGTCATTGGATGGGAGATTTCCATAAGGATGGAATATCTGACAAGTTTTATGGATTACTGTGCGGAAAAACAGCTTACTGAGAAAGAGGTAATAAAGCTGGGAATGGATTTGAGTAAGGCACTGGAATATTGCCGGAAACTTAAGATCATTCACAGGGACATCAAGCCGGAGAATATTTTTGTATCCAGATTTGGCGATTTTAAGCTTGGAGATTTCGGAATTGCACGTGAACTTGAACGAACCATGAGCGGATTTTCCAAGAAAGGTACTTACTCTTATATGGCGCCTGAGATGTATAAAGGTGAGAAATATGACAGCAGGGTAGATATTTATTCTCTTGGGATTGTGCTGTACAGGCTGATGAATCATAACAGACTGCCATTTATGAGTCTGGAAAAACAGTTTATCACTTACAGGGATAAGGAAAATGCATTAAATAAGCGTGTTGCAGGAGAGCAGATGAGTGCACCTGTGGATGCAGGAACACAGTTTGCCCGTATTATCATGAAGGCCTGTGCTTATGATCCTGCACAGAGATATCAGACACCGGAGGAGCTTTATAGTGCGTTGGATGATCTGAAAAATGGAAGATCTGGCAGAATCCGGCAGTTACAAAACGGTGTTCAGAAAGCAGGAACGGATAAAACAGAATCATATAGTGCAATTGCACAGAACGGCAGAGCAGCACAGAATGTTACATCAGATGCCGAAAATGTACGAAAAAGTACAGTGCAGAATACGTCAGTACAAAATACCCGGGGAAATAAAAAAACATCAGATTTTCAGAATGCTGCAAAAAGAAAACGTGGTGTAAACAATGTTCCGGCGAGCAGCTTTACAGATAAAGAAACAATGTCAGTTGTAGCAGAACAGAAAATACAGCCACAGGAAACGCCATTAGAAACAGTTGCGATAAGATCTGCGCGTGCTGTGGAAGCCAGAAAGCGAAGACGCAGGAAGAAACAGCTGCTGCGCAGGGCATTGCTTGCAATTGTGGCAGGTACAGCGATACTTATGATGGCCGCAGTCTATTACAGAGTAAGTACAGATCATGCTCGGGAAGGACAGGAGGATAATCCGATTGCAATTCTGGATGATGAGAAATACAGCTCCACAAAATCCGGATCCAAAGATTTCTCCAAAGCTCTGGATACGATCAAGGAGCAGGCAACAACTATCACAGATAATCTGAACAGTTACGACTGGGTTGGAACAGAAGGAACTGTTCTGCGATATCTGAGAAGGGTAAAGACCACTCAGCAGGCAGATGGAAATCTGGATATTGAGAGTGAATGCATGAAAGCTCTGGTCTATCCGGCAGAATCCGGAGATGGAGTTTATGAAGAATATTTCTACTGGGGAGAGAAGTTATTCTTTGCATATATCTGGTATGATGAAACTTCAGAATATTATTATTATAACGACGGCGAACTGATAAGATGGATCGATTCCAATGGAAAGTGTCACGATAACGAAAAAGATAATGAGGAATTCGTGAAACGTGGCGAGAAATACTGGAACAATTCATTGAAAGCATTGAAGGGAGAAGGAACAAAGACAGATAATGGCAATGTATCAGATTGAATGTGCATATACCTGCCATACAGGAAATATCCGGGCAAATAATGAAGATAATTTCTGGTGTTTTGGGGAATCCCTTCCGGTGAACAATGAAGGAACAAAGGGTATCTGCTCAAAGATTATTTCGGGTAACAGAGTACCGGCAATGGCGGTATTTGACGGTATGGGAGGAGAAAGCTGCGGCGAGATTGCAGCCTTTCTTGCATCAGAAGAATTTGGAAAATTTTATAATGCGAATAAAAGAATGCTGAGGGATATGCCGGAAGATTTTATAGACGATGTATGTGAGAAGATGAATCAGGCAGTATGCAGATATGGAACAGAGCATCATATTTGGAGCATGGGAAGCACAATGGCGATGCTCCTCTTTACACCAGAGTCTATGTTTGCCTGCAATCTTGGGGACAGCAGGATTTATTTTATGGATGGTGGTAAGCTTCAGCAGATTTCCACAGACCATGTTTTTGGTGGTACGGCAGTTGGGAAAGCCCCGTTAACCCAGTATCTTGGACTTCCTGAAGAGCTGCAGAGACTGGAACCTTCTGTGACAGAAATCGAGCATAAGGAGGGATACAGATATCTTCTGTGTTCAGATGGAGTAACAGATATGCTTTCGGACAGTGAGATAGAGGCGATTCTGTCACAGGATATGGAAATCCCGGAGATCGTAAATGATCTTCTTAAAAATGCTCTCCAAAAAGGTGGGAGAGATAATGTGACGATCGTGCTCTGTGAAGTACAGAAGCTGGATACAGTCCGCAGAATGAAAGAATGGATGAAAAATCTGAAAGATAAAAAATGAGAGGTGGGGCAGCATGAAGAACCGTATGCAGGATCTGGATTTTGAACAGAATGTTGCGTTTGATAAAGTACAGGAGTATGAATTTACCAGAAGGGCGGCACAGAGATTTCGGCAGGTGGTAAGCCTGGACAGTTTTGAAGACGAAGATGCGGATGTTATTTTCCACTATTTATATAAAGAGATGGAACTGGTGTCCTTTGGCGACCATCTGAAGAGATATATTTATGAAAGGGCAGAGCTGGAAGAACCTTTCTCGGAGGTTCCACAGGAAGTGTATAAGGAGATCGTAGTAGATTCCTTTAAGGAAACCTATACGCCCAAATCCATGAATCCTACCTCTACCAAGTTGTCGGCACTGGTGAATAACTGGCTGAATCAGGCATCTGTAAAAAGAGAAACTGTTTTTCTTCTGGGGTTTGGGTTGAAAATGACCACAGAGGATGTGTCGGATTTCCTGACAAGAGTACTGAAAGAACAGGATTTTGATTTTTACAATCCGGACGAGGTGATCTACTGGTATTGTTACAGTACGCAGCAGGGTTATCATAAAGCAGAGGAATTGAAAAAAAAATATGAGATACTCGCTCCTGTGGAAGTGGAAAATACTCAGGTTTTATACGGAAGCAACCTGTGCCTTGATACGGAGGAGAAACTGATCGATTATCTTGCCCGACTGAAATCAAAAAGAGTAGATCCCATATCTGAGAAAAGTCAGGCATTTCAGGAGTTTACAAAGCTTTTATATCATGCGAAGCAGATTATTGCCGGACTGTATCAGCATGATGAAGAGGAAAAAGGTGGGGATAAGGTGTGGACAGCAGAAAGAATTACACCTTCTGATGTGGAAAAAGTAATCTGCAGCGGAATCCCCATCAACAAAATGGGCAATCTGAAGAAAATGTCTGCCTCCATTCTGGCAAAGCATTTCAGCCAGAAGCGTTTCAGCAGGCAGAGGATTACAAATATTTTAAGCCACAAACTCCCGGTGGAGCGCTTTGACCTGATCACACTGGAATTCTTTATCGTATCCCAGGAAATGGAGGATGATGATCCTTTTAACAGATACAAGCATTTTCTGGATGAGATTCAGGATATTCTGCTTCGATGTGGAATGGGAGAGATATACATAGTAAATCCATACGAATGTTTCCTTCTCATGTGCCTTCTCACAGACTGTCCGCTGGCAGTATTTTCGGAGATATGGGAGAAGTCCTATGAAGAGGGGGAAGCTGAAGAGGCATAATGGTATAAACAATTGTACAGCCGGTGCCGGATATGGCACGAAAGGCTGTGGAACTTTTATTAAAGAAAATAAAAGGGGAAGTGATTGAGACATTGACGATTCTTCCTGTTGAATTTGCAGAAGGAGGCACAACCCGTTAAGGGATGTGCCTCCTTCTTTTAACCGAATCAAGTAAGTCCCCTGCGGAGGTTGCGAATATCTGTCTGATTTATGACAATTATCTGGATAGACTGTAGATTCAGAAGAGTGTGTTTATTCATTATAATATCCGTAGATAGCACGTGCATCTGCAGCAATGGTGCTTTGGGCTGCACCGGTATCAGTAAGATTCTGTGACATAAAGCATACTACAAGATCAATTCCTTTGGCTGTATCATAGATGATCGCTGCATCATTTTCTACAGTGTCAAGTTCGCCGGTCTTATTGGCAGTACCGACGCCTTCTGGAAGTTGTGCAGGGATCTTGTTTTTACGCTGCTGCATTTTTAAGTGATAATACATTGCATCTGCGTTTGGAAGAGTAGAAGCGGGAAGGGTTCCGTTGACAGTCTGGTATATCTGCTTTAAAAAGGTTCCACAGTCTTTGACGGATGTATAGTTGTCGCCGTTTTCTTTACCTGCGAGAAGCAGGCGGTTCATCTGGGTGCTGGTGAAACCATGTTCCTGGCAGAAGCCATTTACTTTTGCCATACCTGCAGAGTTATCGCCGTTTCCAAGCCAGTTTACCAGAGTGTTAGCAGCATCATTATCACTGACAGTGATCATGGCTGAAATATTACTGTCAATTTCGTCTCCATTGTGAGACTGGGAGAGTGTATCGTAGTTTTCGTATACAGCTCCCATAATATACAGTTTGATCAGGCTTGCTGCCTGCATGGGAGTATCGTTGATCATGCCTTCAGAATCTTTCGGCAGGTTGCAGACATAGACGGACCAGGTTCCGTTATCAGCCGGCAGCAGGGACTGTACCTGTTTCAGGAGATTGTCCATGCTGGAATCAGTGTTGTCGGTAAATGTGTTGTTGGAGGAAGGGGAAAGTGTTCCGTTCTGCTGTTCGGATTCTGAAGAGGGTTCAGCGGATTCTGACTGCGCAGGAGATGTTTCTCCGGTGGCTGCCTTGACAGAACTTTCCTGTTCTCTTAATTCATCTAACTGATCTGCCTGACTGATAAGGGTATTTGCATCAGTGGAAATCTCCTCTACGGTTTTGGAGAGTGTCTGTACTTTTTGCTGTAGTGTGACGAGATGGTTCAGTGATAAAAATGAAACAGCTGCCAGTGCAATCACTGCAACAGTCAGTATGCCGATCACTATATAGAGAAAAATAGGTTTTTCATTTGGCTTTTTATTCATTGCGGTTTTCCTTTCGTAATTATTATTATTGTAATCAGGATTGCGGGAACTGCGAAGCTGCGTAGCAATCCGCAGATATCAAGTCAGGGACAAAATGCTTTTTAACACTTACATCATCATGATGCAAAGTAGCTGTCAATGCCATTTGCGATTCCCTGTACCATTGTTTTCTGGAATTCTGCGTCATTCATTTTCAGATCGTCATTCTGGCTTGTCATAAATCCCATTTCAAGGATCGTAACAGGAACAGTGCTCCAGTTAATTCCTGTCATCGTGTCAGTGTACTGGATTCCAAGGTTCTGAAAACCTGTTGCAGCACAGTAGGAATCGATGATGCATCGGGATAATCGATCAGACTGTTCAAACAGTTGTGGAATATAAGGGTTATTCTGAGAGGGCGACATGGTCAGTGCTCCTGATGCAGTATGGGAATCATCGCCGTTTGCATGGATGCGGACATAGATTTCTGCGCCCTGTGCAGCAGCATATTGTGCGCGTTCCATGTTGCTGATGGCTGTTTCATTGTCTGTTCGTGTCATGACTACCTGATAGCCTCTCTGTTCCAGTTCATCTTTTAGTTGAAGAGAGACCTCCAGATTGAGCTGGTATTCGGGAACACCGCTGTAGGTTCCCTGAGTGCCGCTGGTACATTTTGCTTTCATTTCAGAAGAACCGGGACCGTTGGGCTCCGGGGCACTCATATCCACGGACTCACTCTGATGCCCTGGATCGATTCCTATTATATGTCCGCCTGTTTCGGCATCGGAGGAGAAAACGCCGGCACTGGAATCAGAAGAGGCGGTGGTGCTGCTCTGGCTGAATACAGAAGGCTTTGATGAAGCTTCTTCCGGGATTTCAGCTTTTTCTTTTGTTTTCTTCTGTGTGGCTGTCTGTTGTTTTTGTTTCATGCGATTGATATTTGACTGGACTGTGTCTATGGCGGTAGTGTACTTGTCTACTGCCTGTTTGACTTCATCGTGTTTTGCAGTGATCTGTTCGGAGATTGTATCGACTTCTTTTTCAGTGGTAAGGATCTGGTGCAGTGTGGTCCTGTTAAAGAAGATCAGGGCTATGATGCACAGGAGTCCTGTCAGAAACAGAAGGATGCTGATCATGCTGGGTTTCTTCATATATTATAGTGTCCTTTCCTGAGTTTATAGAATGTTATAGTGTGTCTGCAAGTTGATTTGCCTGCTTTGGTTGTTATTATAATAAAAGGGAGGGGGAAATGCAATTGTTAGTGAAGGGGACGCGCCGGATAATATTTATTTTGTGTGCGGTTTCGGACGCTAAGAGATATTATAGCAGTCCTCTCAAACTCGCTACGTTGCAAACTTCGCTCAAACACGTGAGACGGTCTGCTCATAACGCAGATTTCCGCAGACTAAGTATCTCTAAGCATCCTGCAAATGCACACAAAATAAATATTATCCGGCGCTGGGGCTCGTAGATAACTATATCAATTGAGTAGAATACGGATTTGAGTTGCAGATGAAAAAACGTAGCACTGAGGCTTTTTTTATCTGTGTATGAGGATTTGCAGATAAGTGATTGGCATAGTTATTTCGATAGCATAGGGGAAGTGGCAGTAAAGTGGTGGAAGGGGGAGTGTATTGTCAGATAAGTTTAATGTGGTGATGTGGTGTATGAAGAAAGGATTCTTTGGTTATGATAGAAATATAAAAAATACTGTAAAATTCACGAGAAATCCCTTGACAGTGCGAGTTTTGCGGGATATAATAAGCAAGCGTGCAAAAGGAGCGTTTAATTTTTTTGCGCGTAATTACACGAATAGCAACCGCAAGGCCCCATAGAAAAATCTATGGAGAAATAAATCGGGAGGTGAAATGGAATGCCAACATTCAACCAGTTAGTAAGAAAAGGACGCCAGACATCTGTAAAGAAATCTACAGCTCCGGCTCTCCAGAAAACATTCAACTCTTTAAGAAAGAAAGCAGTTGAACAGTCTGCACCACAGAAACGTGGCGTTTGTACAGCAGTTAAGACTGCAACTCCTAAGAAGCCTAACTCAGCTCTTAGAAAAATCGCCAGAGTTCGTCTTTCCAACGGAATCGAAGTAACAAGCTACATCCCAGGAGAAGGTCACAACCTTCAGGAGCATAGCGTTGTTCTTATCCGTGGTGGAAGGGTTAAGGACTTACCTGGTACAAGATACCACATCATCAGAGGTACTCTTGATACTGCAGGTGTTGCTAACAGAAAACAGGCCCGTTCTAAATACGGCGCTAAGAGACCGAAAAAGAAATAATTCTAAAAAGGTTTCATAAGAATTTTAAGAACTGATCCTATTGTTTAGGACAGCAGGAATTAATCAATCGAAAATTCACGGAAGACTAGAACTATGAATTTGTACGGTATTCCATATACCCTGCCGGTTGCGGGTTAAATATAGGACCTTACCAGTGCGAACATGCAATAGTTATCTGCGTGAGTACCGATGATTTAATCACAATGATTAAGGAGGGAAGTAACGTGCCACGTAAAGGACATACTCAGAAAAGAGACGT
>ERZ506887.711-NODE-711-length-18720-cov-4.057862_pt1 | contig 18720 bp, 14 predicted proteins | sample MGYA00512905_ERZ506887 | MGnify/ENA metagenome assembly ERZ506887 | reverse complement strand
GTTAGTACGACTGGGCAGTTACAAGCCCATGACCTTTAGGTCGTGGGTAGTTGACTTAATGTCACCTCGCTAAGTGGTAAAGTAAAAGTAAAAATACATCCTCGTGGTGTATTATCTGTAAGAAGGAGCCTTCCATCATGTGCTTCTATAATAGATTGGCAAAGTGACAAACCCAGACCGAGACTTCTCTGGCTATCTGCAATCGTACTTTTCCCAGTATAAAACATCTCAAAGATATATGGCTTCATTTCATCTGCAATACCCGGTCCATTATCCTCCACACAAATCTGTGCTTTTCCATTACATTTCATTCCCCGGATACAGATTTTTGAACCTTTCGGCGTATATTTTATAGCATTATCAATCAGATTCACTAGTACCTGTATGATAAGCTGCACATCCATCCGGACAAGAATCAGTTCTTCACACTTTGTCACAATTGTATATTCATCATGCTTCCTGCTGATATGACGCAGAGATTCTGCAATGACTTCATCAAGTAACTGATCTGTAAATTTAAACTTCAGCCGCCCATCATTAAGCCTTGTAATAGATAACAGATTCTCTACCACGCCAATGAGCCATTCAGAATCATCATAAATATCCGCATAAATCTGCTGCTTCGTTTTACTGTCTAAGCACGCTCCGTTATTTAAAAGCATATCCGCATTGCCGGAAATAGAACAAAGCGGCGTCCTTAGATCATGAGAAATCGCACGCAGTAAATCTGCTCGCAACTGTTCATTTTTTGCCAAAACAGCATTCTTCTCTTTTTCTATTGCATTGCGCAGATTTTCCATAGCAAGCGCACATTCATTTACTACAGAAAGTAAAATGCTATACTCAACGGGATCAAGAACATCTTTGTTCGCCGGGATTCCAATTACACCATATACGTGATCACCAATGCGGATCGCTAAATATAAACATTTTGCATTTTTAAAATAATTCGTTCCTACTCCTGCACGCTTATTATTTTCATAGACCCATCTGGCAATCTTTTGTTCTTCCGGTATTAAAAATTGCTGATTCGTTTCTTCCTTATTTTGATAAAACACCTGTCCCTGTGACAATTTCCCCTCTTCTACAATATATGCAACAATATCCCGGTTCAGTAAACGAACCAGCTGCGTGCAGGTGACTCGCAGCATCTCTTTACTGCTCCTCGCTTTTTGCAGCAGGCGGTCTGTGTCGAATAATACCTGAGTTCGAAATGCAAGCTGAGAGGAAATCCTTGCATGCATTTTTAATTTAGCGGAAAGAGTTCCCGCCAACACAGAGCATACCAGCATAATCGCAAAAGTTACTGGATATCCAACTGCATATGTCTGGAAAGACATCCTCGGTTCCGTAAGAAAAAAGCAAAATAAAACAACGCTTAAAAAGGAACCTGCGATACTGCACAGATAACCGTCTGTCAAAATAGAAGTAATCAATACACCAAGGATATAAATCGTAACGATATTCGTATCTGTAAAATGCAGTTTCTGAAATAAAAGACCAATAATAGTACATATCATAAATATAAAAACCGTCACAAAACAATCTTTCATTGACGGTTTCTTTGCATATAATGCAAAATGCTGCTTTAATACGCCTTCTCTTCTTTCATTTTCTTCCATTATTTTAATTTCCCGCCTTTTATTTGAATTCAAGAGTATATTAGAGTATATCACACTGCTTTATCACCGTCAAAACACTGCCTTTTATCTTCCTTTTTTGAATCATAAATTATCATACTTGCTTTACCACATTTCTTTTGATAATCATGTATTTCTTTTAACAACTCTTCATCAGAAATTTTATCCAAAGATATAAATTTACAGGATTGCGTATTTTCCCTCTCACCTATAATAAATGCTTTGTAATTTTCATTGATGAAATATCCAATCTTTCCCATAACAAAAAAACAAACAATAAACATTACCAATACTGTTAAGAGTAAAATTACTTCTTTCATCATTTATCCCCTCTTTAATTTAAATATGGAAACACTTTTTAATTGCCTTATGCTCTCCGATTACTAAAAGAGTGATATCCCCTGTAAAAAATGTATCTGGAGATATTGCCATGCTAAGCTCTCCATTATTTTTTATTGCAAGGATATTAATATCATATTTTCTTCGAATATCCAGCTCTCCAACCGTTTTTCCAATCCACTCTTTCGGTACTTCCACTTCAAATATTGCATGGGAAGCATCTACTTCCATATAATCAAGGATATGGTCATCAGTATAACGGATTGAAGCCCATTTTGCCACCTGTTTTTCTGGATAAATTACTTTATCTGCACCATTTCTTAAAAGGAACTTCTCCTGAACATCCCTCTCTGCTCTCGAAATAACCATTTTTGCACCAAGTTCCTTTAATAAAGATGTGGTCTCTAATGAATTTTGAAAGCTTCCTCCAATCGTAACAAAACAGATATCATAATTTCCAATTCCTAATGATTCTAAAAATTCCGCATTCGTGCTATCTCCAATCTGGGCATTTGTAACGTAGGGAAGGACTTTATCTACTCTGCCCTCATTGACATCTACCGCCATAATTTCATGCCCCAATTCATTAAGCTCCATTGCAATATGTCTTCCAAATCTCCCAAGTCCGATTAATAATATATTTTTCATCATTCGATTCTCCCTCTGTGTTATCTAACGGATACCATACATGATCCTAACACTTATCCTACTGTTATTTTTTCTAACGGTAACCTTGCATTTCCCTTCTTTTTCTTTGAAAGGACCGCATAAATAAGAGTAAGTCCTCCTACTCTTCCAAGATACATAAGTATGATCAATATGAATTGTGACACTATATGAAGCTTTGGTGTGATTCCTAATGTAAGCCCTACTGTTCCAACCGCTGACGCTGCTTCATAAAGACACTCCAAAAGCGGAAGCCCCTCATATACACTGATCGTAATCCCTCCACATAAAAATAACATACAGTATATCATAGCAATCGTTGATGCATTCTTTATCACGCTGCATTCGATTCTTCTTCCAAATGTTTCGACATTTTCCTGACTCCGGAATGTAGCAAATGCATTCAATATAAGTACTGCAAAAGTTGTCGTCTTCATACCTCCTGCCGTAGAACTTGGCGAACCTCCGACAAGCATAAGTATAATAATCATTGCTTTTGAAACTTCTGTCATTTTAGAAATATCCATAGTATTAAATCCGGCAGTTCTTGGAGTTACTGCCTGAAAAGCCGATGCAAGCAACCGTTTTCCCACTGACAGATGAGTAAAATCAGAAAAAAAGAAAAAAACAGCTGGTAAAACTATCAAAAGTGCGGTTGTCACAACTATAATCTTACTCTGCATATGATACTTTCTAAAGTGGATTTTATTAATACAAATATCCTCCCACGTAAGAAATCCTATACCACCTGCTATAATTAAAAACATAATCACTACATTTACAATCGGAGTTCCTGCATAAGCCGTAATGGATGGAAATGGATTCGTGGGCGTACCTAAAATATCAAATCCAGCATTACAAAAAGCCGATATGGAATGAAATACTGCCATCCATATCCCTTTCCTGCCAAAATCATGATAAAAAACCGGCAGCAACGCTAATGCGCCTGCCATCTCAACAAATAATGTTCCCTTTAAAATAAACTTTGTCAGACGGACAATTCCTCCTACTTTATGTGCAGAAATTGCATTCTGCATCGTGCTGCGCTGCATCAGAGAAATCTTTCTGCCTGACAGCATAAATACAGAAACGGCAACAGTAACTACACCAAGTCCTCCTATCTGTATCAAAAGCAAAATCACCACCTGTCCAAAAACAGACCAGTAACTTCCTGTATCCAAGACAGCAAGTCCCGTTACACATACTGCGGAAGTTGATGTAAAAAGCGTCTGATTAAATGGAGTCATCACTCCCTCGGCAGAAGAAACTGGCAACATTAATATAATTGCCCCAAATAAAATAACACCTGCAAATCCCAGAATAATTAATTGAAAAGAAGACAAATGCTTCTTTTTATGTATGTCCCTTGACATAAATCCCTCCTGTTATTACTATTTCATCCGGCATGTTTCCCCTCATTATATATGTCCGCATTCAAAGATAGTGTAAATATATCGACTACCATATTAAGATTACATAAAGATTTGCAGATTTGATAATAGACGAAAAAAGAAAAAGTGCCCTATCCCATCTGCTCTGTAGTCGCTGTAGTTAAGATGCTCGCCCGCATCTTAACTACGCTCCCAAGCCGCATCTGGGATAGGGCACTTTTTCTTTTTTCTGACTACTCTAAATCTATAGTTGGGCAACGTGGAATATACCAGAAGGATATGACTTTCCAGGAAATTAAATTCTAAAGGATTGACGCATTTCTTCTGGAGATTTTATCTGAATAAGAATCGTAGATTTCTGGACAAACCCCTCTCTCTTATTTTTTAACTGATTTGTAGAATGAGATTAGACAGCTGCTGTATATAGAACTTTTTGCTGAATTGTAAGAAAAGAAGATTAAATACAATTCAATCACATACAACAATTTGAATGTCAATCCTTTAGCATTTAATTCCCCGATAATCCTTAACCTTCTGGAGAATCCCCATTCTCACTAACTGTGGATTTAGAGTAGTCAGAAAAAAGAAAGAATACCATATCCCAGATGCGGCTTCGGAGCGTATTTAAGATGCGAATGAGCATCTTAAATACAGCGACTACAGAGCAGATGGGATAGGGTAGTTTTTCTTTTTTTGTCTACACGAAATCTACAAATCAAGTCCTATCTTCTTACCTTGACTCCTTTTCCGTCTCTTCCCATGAGTCGTATCTTACTAAATACCAGTTCTTTTTCTTTATAAATAATAGATGGGGTATCTTCCTCTTCCACTCCGGTAAGATATATGTGCTTGACATGATCCTGCTCCTGAAGCTTCATACCGCGGATACCGATTGCTCCTTTTTTCTTTCTTGTTACTTCTTCTAATGGAAAACGAAGGAAATAACCTTCTTCACTCTGCATAATGATCTGTGCATTAGTGATACTTTCTTTGGCGCTGACAATACGTACTGCTGTTAAAGTATCCCCTTCTGCTAACTTTGTAGCTGCAACTGTCTTTTTCTGTACAATAAATTCTGCTCCATCAACAAGCTTTACCATGGATGCGGCAGTAACAAATAATAAGGAGGATTCTTTTAATGCCCGATCCGGTGCAATTAAAAGAATCTGTTCATTTCTACTATCATAATTCCCAATATTATCAAGTGGAGTTCCTTTATCCCGGAGTCGTCCTGATGGAATATCCTGCACTTTTATCTGATGCATCACACCTGTATCAGTAAATACACAGACTTTATCGGTATTCATACAGTGCACGATATGACGGTATTCTTTTAATACGGTTTCTTCGTTTCTCTCGTACGTACTCTTATCAAGAATCTTAGAATAACCGAAACGATCCATGACAAATACAACTTCTTTTTCTTCAATTGGCAGTGCTTTTACAACTGCAGCCTTTGCATTGGTAAGTTCTGTTTTTCTTTCAAATCCATAGATTTTTTTGATTTTTTCCAGATCTTTTTTCATCACTTTCTTCATGGAAGCCGGATGTTCTAAAATATCCTGATACTTATCTATCTTTTTAAGGATTTCTGCGTATTCTTCCTGTAATGCCATAATCTCAAGACCGATCAGTCGATACAGACGCATCTCAAGAATAGCGGAAGCCTGCTTTTCTGTAAAACAAAGCTTTGAAGCTTCTTTTTTCGATTTCTGTGTCTTAAAAGTAATATTGTCTGTTTCTCCATGAATCAGACAGCTCTTTGCATCTTTTAAACTCTTGCTGCCACGAAGAATTTCTATGATCAGATCAATCATATCGCTTGCTTTGATCAGACCTTCTTTAATTTCTTTTTGTTCTAATTCTTTTTTCAGAAGTGTCTCATACTTTCTTGTGAGTACTTCGTAATGGAATCTTGTATGGTAGCTTATGATATCTTTCAGGCTTAAAAGTTCCGGTCTTCCATTCGCAATAGCGAGCATATTTACCCCAAAAGTATCTTCTAATCTCGTCTTCTTATATAGAAGATTCTCAAGGCGCTCTACATCTGCATTCCGGCGAAGTTCTAATACAATACGGATACCTTCTTTTGAAGACTCATTAGAAACATCCACAATATCACTTGTTGTCTTATTCTCGATCAGACCTACCACATCTGCAATAAACTTACTGATATTTGCACCGATCATTGTGTATGGAATTTCTGTGATAACAAGCTTGTCTCTTTCTGAGCGCTTTTTCGCTTTTTCAAAATGAACCTTTCCTCGAAGTTTCATCTTTCCACTGCCTGTTTCATAAATATTCTTTAGCTCTTTCTGATTGACTACGATTCCACCTGTCGGAAAATCCGGTCCTTTTACATATTCCATCAGTTCTTCTGTCGTAATATCCGGATTATCCATATAAGCTTTCACTCCGTCTACCACTTCAGAAAGATTATGTGGAGGAATGCTTGTGGTCATGCCGACAGCGATTCCCTCTGCTCCATTAATCAAAAGATTCGGGATACGAACCGGAAGTACGACCGGCTCTTTTTCTGTTTCGTCAAAGTTTGACTGGAAATCGACCACATTCTTGTCCATATCCGCAAGGTAGACTTCCTGTGTAAATTTCTGAAGCTTTGCTTCTGTGTAACGCATCGCCGCCGCTCCATCTCCCTCGATCGAACCAAAGTTACCATGCCCGTCAACAAGGGGCATTCCTTTTTTAAAATCCTGTTCCATTACAACTAATGCTTCATAGATTGAGCTGTCACCATGTGGATGATACTTACCCATGGTATCTCCAACAATACGTGCTGACTTACGGTGCGGTTTATCTGCAGAAAGTCCTAACTCCTGCATCGCATACAGTACTCTCCGCTGTACAGGTTTCAAGCCATCCCTCACATCCGGAAGGGCACGCTGACAGATGACACTCATCGCATAATCAATATAAGACTTCTGCATAATATCAGAAAATTCTGTTTTTATAATCTGTTCAGACATATTTCTCTCCGTTTCTTTATTATGTACTTTCAAAATCTTTCTTTGTTTGACTTTACAAGAAAAAATTCCGAACGTACATTATTCTATAAATCCAGATCCGCATCCTTTGCATGCGTATGGATAAACTCTCTTCTCGGCGGAACTTCACTTCCCATCAACATCGATGTAACTTCTGATGCAAGTCTTCCGTCCTCAATCTCAACCTGTTTTAAGATACGTGTCTCTGGATTTAGCGTTGTTTCCCAAAGCTGCTCTGCATCCATCTCTCCAAGACCTTTAAATCGCTGTAGCGTAAAGTTACTCTTATGTGTTTTTCGATAATTCTCTAATGCTCTATCATCATAAAGATATTCTTCTTTTCCCCGCTTCGGAATTGCTTTATAAAGTGGTGGTGTTGCCAGATAAACATGTCCCTGATGAATGAGATCTGGCATAAAACGGTAGAAAAATGTAAGCAGCAATGTTGCAATATGTGCTCCATCTACATCGGCATCTGTCATAATGACAATCTTATGATACTTTAACTTGGAAATATCAAAATCATTGCCATAGCCTTCTGAAAATCCACATCCAAAAGTATGGATCATTGTCTTGATTTCCGCATTAGCAAGCACTTTATCCATGGATGCCTTCTCCACATTAAGAATCTTTCCACGAATCGGCAGAATTGCCTGTGTACGGCGATTTCTTGCTGTTTTAGCAGAACCACCGGCAGAATCTCCCTCTACAATAAAAACTTCGCACTCTTCTGGAACACGACTCTCACAGTTTGCCAGTTTTCCGTTCGTATCAATAGAAAACTTGGACTTCGAGATGAGATTCGTTCTCGCTCTCTCCTCTGCTTTTCGAATCTTTGCAGACTTTTCCGCACAGGCAATCACCTTTTTCAGTTCTTCTAAATTCCTGTCATAATATAACGTCAGTTCTTCTCCAAGTACTTCACTAACTGCTTTTCCAGCATCCGGATTATCCAGCTTCGTCTTGGTCTGTCCTTCGAATCTTGGATCTTTATGCTTAACCGAAAGAACCGCTGTCATACCGTTACGAACATCTGCACCGGTAAAATTCTTATCTTTTTCTTTTAAAATCCCCAGTTCTCTCGCATACTGATTCATAATAGACGTAAACTTTGTCTTAAATCCAGTAATATGGGTTCCACCTTCCATCGTACAGATATTATTGCAGAATCCCATAATTGTTTCCTGAAATTCATCTACATACTGAAAAGCTGCTTCCACCTCAATATCATCGATCTTTTTCTTAAAATAAACAATCTCACCAACTGCCGGCTTTCCCTTATTCAAATCTCTGACATAAGCCTTTAATCCTTCTTCTTCATGAAAAAGGACGGTTTCCTCTTCTCCTGGTCTTCTATTCTCAAAGGTAATAGATAATCCAGGATTCAGATAAGCAGTCTCATGTAATCTGCTCTTAATGGATTCCGCCTTAAAGTATGTTTTATCAAATATTTCTCCATCTGGTAAAAAAGTAACGCTCGTTCCCGTATCGCCTTTTCGACACTTGCCGATGACTTCCAACGGTGCTACTGCTTTTCCTCTCTCGTACATCTGCTGATACACCTTACCATCTGACTGTACTTTCACTTCAAGCCAGACAGAAAGTGCATTAACAACGGAGGCTCCTACTCCATGAAGACCACCGGAAATCTTATAACCTCCCGTACCAAACTTACCTCCGGCATGCAACATAGTAAATACCATCTCTACTGCCGGAATTCCTGTCTTATTATTAATTCCTGTTGGAATACCTCGTCCATTATCCCGAACTGTTGCCGTTCCATCTTCTTCAAGAATCACCTGAATATTACTGCAATACCCAGCCAGATGTTCATCTACTGAGTTATCTACAATCTCATAAATAAGGTGATTAAGACCTCTGGTAGAAACACTTCCGATATACATTCCCGGACGCTTTCTTACCGCTTCTAGTCCCTCAAGAACTGCAATGCTATTCGCATTATATGCCATCTGTTCTCCCATAAATACCTCACAATTTTATTATAATTACTTACCTTTATACATATCTTCTCATAGATATTCACCTGTAAATATCCACTTATAAATGTTTACTTTCTATATCCTTTCTTATAGGAAGGAATCTGTTGCTGCCAGTCAGGACAATCTGTATCATAATATAACTTATTCTCATAAATCATATTTATTTCACCATTTTTATATTCAAATGCCACCGAAGAGCAATTCTTTCCAAAAGGTGTCTTCCAAAACTGACTAAGAGAACGTCCTGTCAAATTAAGGATAAAACTTCTGACTACGCAACCATGTGCCACAATGAGAACATTCTCTGCTTTCCCTTCCAATGGAATAATCTCCTCTTTAAAGAATTCGTCAGTTCGTCTTAAAACATCCTGGAAATATTCTCCATACTTTGCCGGACGAAAATGTTCTGGATCAAGACGGAATCTCTGATAGCGTATCATTGCCGGATTCTCCATAATCTTCCCGATACACTTCCCTTCGGAGGTTCCAAAACTCATCTCCTTCAGACGGTCATCGCGGACAATCTCTATCGGGCGGTCCCTGCGAACAATCTGTGCCGTTTTATACGCTCTTTTCAACGGACTGGAAAAAATATGATCAAAAGGAATCTCCTTCATTCCTTCTGCTGTCATCTGCGCCTGCTCGATACCTTTAGGTGCCAGAGGAATATCAACCTGTCCCTGAAGCTTACTCCTCTTATTCCACTTTGTCTCTCCATGTCTCATTATATATATCTTCATCTGTAAAGCTCCCTTTTCCTGAAAATTATTCATTCTGTAAAAATGCTTCTGCTATCTCTTTTAACTTCATTCCGTTAGACGCTTTTAATAAAAGTACGTCATCCGGATGTACATATGTTAAGAGATACTCCTGTAATTCCCCTCTTGTCTCAAAATGCTTTACAACAATTCTCGCATTATTGTCTTCAATACCTTTTAATATTTCTTCGGAAAGTTCACCGTAGGCAGCAACTTCATCTACCTGTGTCCCAGCAATAAACTTACCCACTTCATAATGATATTCTCTCTCTTTTTCTCCAAGTTCAAGCATATCTGCCAGTGCGGCAATTCTCCTGCCCTTCACACCTTCCATAGAAGAAAGTACCGAAATACTTGCCTTCATAGAATCTGGGCTGGCATTATATGTATCATCAATCAACGTACAGCTCTTTAATGTATGCATCTGCTGACGCTGTCCATGGAAAGTACTAAGTGCCTTCGCTGCCACTTCCATGTCAAGTCCCATCTGATGTGCGACACCTAATGCAACTAAGGCATTACGTACATTATGCTCTCCCATAGTGCCAAGAACAACTTCCATATTTTTCTCTGCTTCGCCGTCTTTATAATAAAAACGAAACAGGGTCTGTCCATCCCGCACACATACTTCTTCTGCTCGATAATCACATTCCTTATTCAATCCATAAAAAAATGTTCTGTGAGAAAGCTTTCCACGATATGGTGCAAGGAACTTATCATCCCCATTCAAAAAGACCATACCATCTTCTGGAAGTCCTTTTACAATATCCATCTTCTCGAGACAAATATTCTCCTGAGTTTTCAACTGTGCAATATGACTTACTCCAATCATCGTCACAACTGCTATATTCGGACGAATCATATTGGTAAGCTTCTCGATCTGCCCTCTTTCACTCATACCGATTTCAAGAACGGCAATCTCATCTTCCGCTGTAAGATGAGAAAGCGTTAATGGCACACCAATCTGACTATTCTGATTCCCGATTGTCTGGAATACCCTCTTCTGTGAAGCTAATGCTGTGCTGATCATCTCTCTTGTTGTTGTCTTTCCAACACTTCCTGTTACAGCAACAACCGGAAGATTCATACGATTCCTGTAAAATGTTCCTACCTTCTGCATCGCTTCTACTGTATCTGCCACTTTAATCCATGGCTTATCCTCAAAACCAGTTAACGGCTTATCATGCTCTGATGTAAACGTCGCACCATTTATCTTAAGTGCGCCATCAATAAACTTATGTGCATCCACTCTCTCCCCGATGATTGGTACAAAAATGCTATCCTCGTTACCGGAACGTGAATCGATTGAAAACTCCTTGATTACTTTATTCTCATCTCCACATAAAAGCTGTCCTTCGGCAGCCTTTACAATATCTTTAATTGTTATATTCTCCATGATTATTCTCCTGATAAATAAATACTATCTTTAGTCAATTAAAATCTCTCCAGGAAATTCTAACATAACATATGATACAAACTTGCTGCTTGCCACCTGCAGAGGTGGGAGTCATCTCCCATCTGATATCTTACAGCAATCTGCAAACAGATGCAAGAGCAGCCCCTTTTCCAAACATTTGTTCTGATATATTATACATCACCAAAAATAAAATTTCAAGATGAAATTCTATAGAGATTTTATGAAGCTTTATAAAATCCCACAACATCCATTCCATAATGCAATGTAACAGCAATATAGCCAAATAAAAAATTAAACAATACGCACAAAAAAGCATGATATAACAACTGTCTCCTGTCAATGCACGATGATGCGCTGCATCCATCGCTTGCTCTAAGGCGCAGTTATTATATCATGCTTATTTATTTTAGTTTTTGGCAAAATAGCTATTTAAGTAAAAACTTTATGCACAATGACCTTTTTTCTCGATAACTTCGATTACCGAATCAACATACTTCTCACATTCTTCCTTTGTTTCCGCTTCTACCATAACTCGTATCACTGGCTCTGTACCACTTTCACGAACAAGGATTCTTCCTGTTGCTCCGAGTGTTTCTGCAACCTGCTTTACTGCTGCCTGTACGTCAGCATCATTCTGTGCTTCCGGTTTACTCTTTACACGTACATTCTTAAGTACCTGCGGATAAATACGAACCGGTGATGTCAACGTTGCTAAAGACTGCTTCTTCTCTAACATTACTTCCATCATCTTAATGGCCGTAAGGATTCCGTCTCCGGTTGTTGCATATTTACTGAAAATAATATGTCCTGACTGTTCACCGCCAATACGATGTCCATTCTGTACCATATTTTCGTAAACATATTTATCTCCAACCTGTGTCTTTTCATAATCAACACCAAGTTCGTCAAATGCTTTATACAATCCAAAGTTTGACATAATTGTTGTTACGACTGTATTATTACGAAGTTTACCTTTTTCTTTAAGATATCTGCCGTAAACATACAGAATGAGGTCTCCATCTACAACGCTTCCATTCTCATCAACAGCGATACAACGGTCTGCATCCCCATCGAAGGCGAATCCCACATCAAGCTGATTCTCTTTTACAAACTTCTGAAGCACTTCGATATGTGTAGAACCGGCATTCATATTAATATTCAGTCCGTCTGGCTGTGCATTAATTACATAGGTCTTTGCTCCTAATGCGTCAAAAACACTCTTTGCGATCATCCAGGAACTTCCATTAGCACAGTCCAATCCTACCTTCATATTCTTATAAGAGCGTGTTGCAAGAGAAATCAAATAACCGATGTAACGATTTCTTCCTGCGGAATAATCAACTGTACATCCAATCTGATCACGTACTGCCATCGGAATTTCTAACTTACCATCAATATAATCTTCCACTTTAAGGATTGTTTCCTCATCCATCTTCTCGCCTTTAGAATTAATGAGTTTAATCCCATTATCATAGTATGGATTATGGCTTGCAGAGATCATGATACCACAGTCAAAATCTTCTGTTCTTACTACATAAGAAACGCTAGGTGTTGTTGTTACGTGCAGTAAATATACATCTGCCCCTGAAGCTGTAAGTCCTGCTACTAAAGAATATTCAAACATATAGCTTGAACGACGTGTATCTTTACCAATTACAACTTTGCATTTCTCTTCTTTATCTTTACCATAATACCAGCCAAGAAAACGACCTACCTGATATGCGTGCTCTACTGTTAAATTTACATTTGCTTCTCCACGGAAACCATCTGTTCCAAAATACTTACCCATTCTCTTCTCCTATCAGCTATTACTTATTGTTCTTTTTACATCTTATTCCTGTATTTTTTTAATATATCCAAGATTCAAGAATGCCCCGGCATTCTTGCTGAGATATGCGCATTCTACATATTTCCATAGTTTCATTTGCATATTTTAACTTATGTATGATAACACTATTCATGACGTAATGCAACGATTGGATCTAAATTGGCTGCTTTTACTGCCGGAAGCAATCCAAATACTACTCCGATTATTGTAGAAAATGCAATTGCCAGAATAACTGCCGGTATACTGATTGCAATTGGAACATTTGATATCTTTCCGATAACTTCTGCTAATGCAATACCGGTAATCGTACCAATGATACCGCCAAGACTGGTCAGTACTGCTGCTTCTGTTAAGAACTGTGCCAGTATTCGATTTTTTCTCGCACCGATCGCCTTTTTCAAACCGATTTCTCTTGTACGCTCTGTTACAGATACAAGCATGATATTCATAACACCGATACCACCAACTAATAATGAAATACTTGCAATCCATATTAACTGTTTATTTGTCGTTGCGCTTACCTGCTGACTTTCTTCTGCGGTCTCATTCATATTTGCCGCACGATATTTGATATCTTTATTCGTTACCGTTTCGTTTAATAATGTTTGTGCGGCTTTTCCAACAGATGTCATATTATCTGTAGAATCTGCCAGCAGCTTTGCATTCTGTGGCTCATCATACTGCTGAACAATATTCCAGTCCACATCAGGAATCACAACAATACCACTCGCACTTCCGTCGTTATATACATAAGTATAATAATCCTCTACAGAATTAATTACCGGGCTGAAGGCGGTAGACTCTTCAATGACACCAACAACAATAAATGGCTCTCCTTTTATATCAATGGTCTTTCCTACCGGATTCTCGTTTCCAAAAAGAGAGTCGGCTGCTACACTGTCTACTACTGCTACTTTACGATACTTCTCATAATCACTCTCCGTAAAGCCTCTTCCTCTTTTCATTACATAACCACAGGTTCCAAGATAATGAGAATCTGCTCCGATCAACTGCCCACCGGAAAGCACTGTTGAATTATAGTAAATGTAATCTACCTGTGTACGTGACATATAAAGGGAAGCATCTTTTACATGGGAAAGCTCAGCTAACTGTTCACGCATGGCATCATCAAGAACAGGAATTCCCTTCGGAATTCCATATTCCATTTCTGCTGGATAGTTTCCACTTTCTGTTAACTGTACTGTTGTTGTATTGGTACCAGAACCGATCAGATTCTTTTTAATCTGTTCATTCGTTCCCTTAATTGTTGATACAATGGCAATAATTGCCGCAATACCGATAATGATGCCCAGCATCGTCAGGAAAGAACGCAGTCTGTGACTCCATACACCCTGAAAAGATAATCTTATATTTTCAAGCATCGTTCTCCTCCTTAATAAATCATTTCGCTGTCATCTTCGGAAATCTTCGTTTTAACTCCTTCTCTTAAGTTCTTTCCATAAGGGAAGGCAATGTTATCTTCATCTGTCAGTCCAGATATAATTTCCATATACTGGCCATTCATAGTCTTTCCAACTTCGACATACTGCTTCTTCAGACGCTTTGTCTTTTTATCACGAATATAAACATAATTCTTTTTGTCTTCTGTGCGGATATATGCTTTCTGAATGTAGATTGCATTATCATTCGCTGTTCCCATAGACTTTGAACTATAAGAAACTTCGACAGAACCACCCGGACTCAAACCATCTGCATCTTTAATAAAGCCAATGACCGGATAATAAGAACTATTTGGATTGGAACTTCCTCCATCATTACTACTGTCTCCGGTAGGGAAATCCGAAATTTCCTTTACTTCTGCGGTATACTCATCTCCTGTATCACTAGATACACATTTGATCGTTCCACCAACCTTTATATTGCTAAGTTCCATCTCGCTAATCGAAGTCTTAACATACATTCCATCTGCTGCCTTAACTACGATAGCCGCCGAACCATCTGTAGGAACCGTTCCTTTATCGCATGAAGTAGTAACCGTACCGGCAATCTTTGCCTTAACTGTCGCTTTATCTACTTCTGCTTTTGCTTCATTGTAGTTAATCTGCGCTTCATGAAGATCTTGTTTGGCTTCAGAAATCTCATCTTCTTTTTCGGCAATTGCTTCCCTTAACTCTGCTGCAGTATAATTATTGCCATCATCACCGCCATTATCTCCACTGCCATCGTCAATGCCAGAACCGCCATCTCCATCATCACCGCCGTCTCCGCCAGTATTATCTCCACCGCTGGTGTCCGCTTCTTTCACAACCAACGTTCTTGATATCTTAGTTTTAGAAATACCTTTTACATTCTTAACCTGCGCAGTAAGTGTAATAGAAGAAGACGGTTCTCCTTCATCTACATATAACCAGACACCAGACTTCGTCTTCTCAATACTTGTATACTGTGCACTATTATGTGATAGAGTCCATGTAACCTTACTCTGATCATCCTCTCCATTTCCCCAGCTTCCATCTTTAGACACTACAGAAAAGAGATAGCCATTACCCGCTTTTACTTTCTTTCGATTCTGTTTAAATTTGATTTCTTTATCTGCCGCCGGCGTTGGTGTCTTATTTGTTGTTGGACCAGTATTTTCTTTATTCTCGGTTGTTGTAGCCGGTGGATCATTTTTCTTTACTTTACTCTTTAAATAAGAGATCGTATACCCTGTTCCATCTGCAAGCTCTACTGTAAACTTACTGTCAGGTGTAATTTCTAATTTATTTGCACTTTCTGTATTTTCATTATCATAATCTGTCTCAGAAGCATATTCTATAAATTCCGCTGTTAATCCCTTCTTAATCAGATCATTAATCAGTGCGCCGCTAATTTTTCCATCTTTAGGCAAATAGAATGTATACTTTCCATCTGCATCCTGCTGTCCATCTTCCAGACTTTCTGCCTTTAAATCTTTGTATGCTGCCCGTTCATTCAGATCATAAAGACTTTTTTCTTTTCCTTTGGAAACAGTATAATATTCATCTTCATCGAGATCTTTAAAAACTTTAGAAGGATTATATTCATATCGATCTTTTTCTTTTCCGTTCTCATCAAATTCGATAAATGTAGCATATTTATTCTCTTTATGAAGACTAGAAATTACAGATCCTTTTACCAATCCATTTACATTTAAATAATAAATATAGGCATTTCCGGCGGAACTTCCATTTCCACTAGATGTATCTTTTTCACTGACCAGATCAATAGAATTATGAAGAGTTTTTGTATCTCCACCTTCATTTAACTGATTGACCGTATAGCCATCTTCTGCATAAACATTCACTTTCGTACCTGGATCAAGTTCAAAGGTAGCGGATGTTTTTTTGCTTCCTCTGATTTATAAGCACGAAATTCCGCATAACTTCCATCAGTAATCAACTTCTTAATAAAAGAACCTTTTACTTTACCATCCATTGTTAAATTAAATATATACGGATCTTTTTCTGTGCCACTACCAGATGCTTTATCTGAAATATCATTCACACTGGATTTTAAGGAAAGTTTCGCATCATCCTTTCCTGATCCTTCTCCAGAACCGCCTTCGGAGCCGGAGCTGCCTCCACTTCCTGAACCACTTTCGGAACCAGAGCCACTTCCACTTCCTGAACCACTCTCGGAACCAGAGCCGCTTCCACTTCCTGAACCACTTTCGGAGCCGGAGCCGCTTCCACTTCCTGAACCACTCTCGGAGCCGGAGCCGCTTCCGCTTCCTGAACCACTTTCGGAGCCAGCGCTGCTTCCACTTCCTGAACCACTTCCTGAACCACTGTTTCCATCTGCCTCATTCGCGGCTTTCGAATTGCTCACTGTGGTAGTTCCATCACTTTCCGCCTCTGCCATAAGATAGCGAAGACTTGTTCCCTTTATATCGGAAAGATTAACAGATGCATCCATCACACTGCTGTTTCCTGTATCAATCGAACCAACTGTCTTTGTGTTTTTAAGCTTCTTTAATTCCTTCTCCATCTCAGCAATTTCCAACTTAGACGATTGAATCTGAAGCTTCTGAAGTTTTAAATCCAGTTCTTTTTCCGCAACATTATATTTCAAAAGAACATCGCCTTTTTTAACTTTATCACCTTTTTTGACATAAATCTTCTTTACTTTTTGTCCACCGGAAACATGAACTTCCTGTATAAAATCTGAAGTAAGCGTTCCCGTAAGAGAAGTATCTGTATCAAACCAGTCAGAACTGTTCAGACTACTTACCGGGAATACTTTTACTACAATTTTATTTCTCTTTCTTATAACAACAATGGAAGTGATTCCAACTGCCATAACGAGAACTAAAACTACAGCAAGCAGTATCTTCTTCTTTCCCTTCAAATCAGATCTCTCCTTCCCATGCATTCACTCCGAAATCTTTTTCTAATTCTGATGAAACACTTTCTGCTGCCTCACTCTGCACTTCGGACTGTTGTTTTTCTTTCTCTTTTCTTGCTTTATCTTCTACAATCTCTCCATCAAAAATATGAAGTACTTTTTTCGCATGATTGGCAATATTCGCATCATGCGTAATCATAATAATCGTAACACCTTCTTCATTTAACTGCTGAAACAGATTCATTACCTGAATACCGGAACGGCTGTCTAAAGCTCCGGTAGGCTCGTCGGCAAGAATAATCTTCGGATTATTTACAAGTGCTCTGGCTATCGCCACACGCTGCTGCTGTCCACCGGAAAGCTGACTTGGACGGAAATGTACTCTATCCGCCAGCCCAACTCTTTTCAATGCCTGAAAAGCAATCTCTTTTCTTTTCTTCACCGGTATTCCGGCATAACTTAAAGGAAGCGCTACGTTATCAAGAGCTGTCTGCTTCGGAAGAAGATTAAAACTCTGGAATACGAATCCCAAAGTGTTTAATCGAAGATCCGAAAGACGATTTTCATTATAATCTACAATAGACTCCCCTTCTAAAAGAAATTCTCCCTTTGTTGGACGATCCAGACACCCTATGATATTCATCAACGTTGTCTTTCCTGATCCGGAAGGTCCCATGATTGCCACATATTCTCCCTCTTCCATGGAAAAATTAACGTCCTTCAGAACCGGCACACTCATCTTTCCCTGCTGATAGTTCTTAAAGATTCCCTTTAATTCCAAAATCATTGTGCTTCCTCCGTATCCTCCTCTACCGGCATAAGATTATCATCCAGTATCTCACCTGAATCGGAACTTCCGTCTGTCATATCCATTGATTCATCCATATATGTTTCATCCGATGAACTGTCATCAACAATGCTGTCATCAACTGCTTCCGGATCATCAACAACGGTTCCGTCATCGCTCATTTCATATTCACTGACACCCTCTGTATCAGCCGTATCCGGAAGAGGATCTTCACTGAAGCTGCTATCATCCAGCGGCTGCATATCTATATTGTCTGTATCCATTGCATCTTCTATATTGGTCGTCGTAGACATTCCCTCCTCAAGTATATCAGACGGATATGCTATACAGTCATCCTTGGAAAGACCATCTGCAATCTCATATTCTCCAAGTTCTTCATCATGCTGTCCCAAAATCACACTACATTTCTCCAGTTTGCCCTTCTTATCTGCTGCCCACACATACGGACTGTCTGTATCTGCATCAACAATATAAACCTCACTTAACCAGATTCCTGTTTTTTGACTTTCCTGTCCTTCATCCATCCCCATATCAACATGCTG
>ERZ506887.703-NODE-703-length-18843-cov-10.543911_pt1 | contig 18843 bp, 15 predicted proteins | sample MGYA00512905_ERZ506887 | MGnify/ENA metagenome assembly ERZ506887 | reverse complement strand
GCAACTTACATTGTTCTAAGGACAAAATAATCTCTTTCGATTCTTTATATATAGCCCATGTCTGATGGCATGGGAAGAGAATTCATGTATCTGTCTTCACATGCAACTAATCGCTATTTTATCCCGAATTGGGGTATTTTTGTTAATAACGAAAAAAGCATTATCTTTGCGACATGAGAAAAACCTTTCTTATAACTCTGACAATCTTCGCCTTGACATTGATATCATGCGAGAAATTTGCGCTCGAAGAATCCGTTGACACAGGAGAAACTTCAGAGAGCAACGGCAACGTGACCCTACAAATAACCGAAGCAGAGATATCTCATTTCAAGAGAATTACATACAGCATCTTCCGCAATGGAGGAAAGGTGAAGAACATCAACCAGCAGAGTCCCTCCTCCACCTTTGGAACAGCCACCTTTGCCCTCACAGAAGGCGATTATCAAGTTGTCGTGATAGGTCATAATGGAGAAGGGAACGCCACCGTCTCTACGCCCGAGAAAATCACATTCTACAAGAACAAGACCACCGATACATTCTGCTACTACGAATCATTCCACGTCACCGAAGACAATCTCCAGAAAGACGTCACTCCCCATCGGGTCACAGGAATGTTTGTGCTCCACATAAAAGACGCTATTCCATCAACAGCAAAGACCATAAAATTCTATTACACAGGAGGCAGCAGCACCCTCAATGCAACTACAGGATACGGATGCGTAAACAGCAGACAGACTGAAGAACGCGAGATGAACCCACAACAGAAAGACTACCGTATCTACACCCTGCCCCACAGCGACGCCAAGAAGTTGCACATCATCATCACCGTCTACGACCAGCAGGGTAATACTATCACAAAGAAAGACTTGAAAGACGTGGAAATCAAGCAGAACAACCAGACCATCTGCTCACTGAACCTCTTTGATGGCGAGGAAGACGGAAGTACAGCCGACTTCCACTTCGACCCCACTTGGGAAGGATATATAGAAGCAGAGTTCTAAGTCATAAGTCCTTCCACATCAGAACGGTAATGTTCCTTTTTTCCACAAAGCAAGACAATTTTAGTTTCTTAAATAAATCATAATATCATTTGTTTTGCATTTTAAAAATAATTCCATATTTTTGCATGCGATTAAAGGAATTTTAGATAAAGGAATGAAAAAGATTGTAACTATTTTCGCACTTTTAGGAACATTGCTGTCTGCAGAAGCCCAAAACACATTGAGCCTCGACAGTTGCCGTGCCATGGCACTCCGCAACAACAAGCAGATCAATGTCTCCAGACTTAAGAAAGATGTGGCTTACAACCTGCGCAAATCAGCCAGAACCCAGTACCTTCCCAAAGTTGACGCTATGGGAGGATACGAATGGTTTAGCCGCGAGATATCATTGCTCAACAAGGGGCAGAAATCCACATTGAGCAACATCGGCACCGACCTGTCGTCTGGCTTATCAGGCGGCATGAACGAACTGCTCGGTCAGATGGTAAGCCAAGGTCAGATATCGCCAGACGCAGCACAGCAGTTAGGCCAAGTACTTGGCGAAAAGATGGCTCCCGTAGCCAACAAGCTGAACGCCACAGGCCAAGGCATCGTCGATGCCTTCCGCACAGATACACGCAACATATTTGCCGGAAGCGTAATGCTCCGACAGCCCATCTATATGGGCGGTGCCATCATAGCAGCCAACAAACTGGCAGATATCGGCGAGAACATGGCAGCCAACGATCTGGACCTTCAGACCCAGACCACCCTCTTCAGCATCGACCAAGCCTACTGGATGGTCGTATCACTCAAGCAGAAAGAGAAACTCGCCATCAGCTACCGCGACCTGGTAAAGAAACTTAACGAAGATGTTCACAAGATGATAAAACAAGGAGTAGCCACCCGAGCCGACGGACTGAAGGTAGACGTAAAGGTGAACGAAGCCGAGATGCAGATTACCCAAGTAGAAGACGGACTGGCACTCTCGAAGATGCTCCTCTGCCAGCTCTGCGGTATTCCGATGAATCAGGAAATAACCCTTGCCGATGAGGACAAAGACGCACTCAACCTCAGCATCGCCAGCACCCATGCCGAGCAACAGGCAGCACTCAACGACTCATCGCTGAGCAGTCGTCCAGAGCTTCGACTCTTGCAGAACGTGACCGATGCTTCCAAGCAAGCCACCAACTTAGTGAAAGCAGCCTTCCTACCCCATGTGGCACTTACTGGCGGCTACATGATTTCCAATCCTAACGTATGGAACGGTTTCCAGAAGAACTTCACTGGCGTATGGAACGTAGGAGTGCTCGTACAGATACCTGTATGGAACTGGGGCGAGGGAGCCTATAAGGTAAGGGCAGCCAAAGCCACAGCCCACATAGCCCAAATGAATTTCGACGACACCCGCGAGAAGATTCAGTTACAGGTAACACAGAGTCAGTTCAAGGTAAAGGAAGCAGAGAAAAAACTCAATATGGCCCGCAAGAATATCAACAGTGCAGAGGAGAACCTGCGTTGTGCCAACTTAGGATTCAAGGAAGGCGTGATGGATGTGACTGATGTCATGGCAGCCCAGACAGCCTGGCAGCAGGCACAGAGCCAGAAGATAGACGCCGAGATCGATGTGAAACTCACCCAGGTGGGACTCAACAAGGCACTCGGTATCCTGAGATAAACCTTTTAGAGAGAACAGACATTACACATACATTTCAGTTATTACACATTATTATATATATACCCATGTCAAAGAAATCACAACATAACAACATTCTGCTGGCCGTCATCGGTTTTACAGCAGTAGTCATTCTCGTAGGCATCATAGGTTTCTTTACCCTTGAGCGCGACGAAGACACCATACAGGGCGAAGTGGAAGTTTCAGAATACCGAGTATCCTGCAAGTTGCCTGGCCGAGTTGTAGAACTTCGCGTCAAGGAAGGCGACTATGTGCATGTAGGCGACACCCTTGCCATCCTGGAAGTACCAGAGATGAAATCGCAGGAGCAAATGCTGAAAGCCACCAATCAGGCCACCGAAGCCCTTAAAGACCTTACCGATGCCGGCGCCCGAAAGGAGCAGATCCAGGGGGCCTATCAGCTGTATCAGCAAGCCATGGCAGCTGCCGAAATAGCCAAGAAGACCTATGGTCGTATGCAGAACCTCTATGACGAGGGAGTCATCAGCGGCCAGAAGCGCGACGAGGCCTTTGCTGCCTATAAGGCTACAGAAGCCCAGGTAGAAGCAGCCAAGAGCCAGTATGACATGGCACGCAACGGTGCCCGCGAACAAGAGAAGCGAGTGGCAGCCAGCAACACAGAAGCCTCAAAGAGCGCTGTCGATGTAGTGAAGAACCTGCTGAAGGAAACCGTACAGATAGCACAGGTGGAAGGCGAGGTAAGCAATGTCTATCCCAAGGTAGGAGAATTAGTAGGTCTCGGCTCTCCCATCATGAGCATCTCCATCATGAGCGACATGTGGGGAACCTTCAATGTACGTGAAGACCACTTGGCAGGCCTCAATAAGGGCGACGAGTTCACCGCCTTTGTTCCAGCCTTTGGCAAAGACATCAAGATGAAGGTTTATTACCTGAAGGACCAGGGGTCTTTTGCCACCTGGAAAGCTACCAAGGATAATGGCGACTACGACCGCAAGACCTTCGAGGTGAAGGCACGCCCCGTCTCCAAGTTGGAAGGACTGCGCCCAGGTATGTCGCTCATCATCAAGAAATAAAAAAGTGAAGAGTGAAGAACGAAGAGTGAAGAATTCTATTGTTTTACAACATAAAATTTAGGCTGTTCGTTAAGTTCAAAGTTCAACTTTTAAAGTTCTATGCTTAAGAAATTATATCATATTGCCCTGCGCGAATGTGGCATCATGCGGAAGAATCCCATTTACCTCTTCTGCATGGTGATATTCCCTATTGTCGTCATTCTGTTTTTCACCAGTCTGATGACAGAAGGAGTACCTACCGACATGCCTGTAGGCGTAGTAGACCAGGACCAGACTGCCACATCACGCCAGCTCATCCACAAACTCGATGCCTTCCAGACCACCAAGGTTGTTTCTCACTACGAGAACATAGCCGAAGCCCGCAAGGCTATCCAGCGCAATGAGATTTATGCCTTCCTCCTGATTCCTAAGGGAACAGAGAGCGGGCTTATGACTTCCAACCAGCCCAAGATATCGTTCTATTACAGCAGCGTCTCGCTTGCAGCAGGTTCCTTGCTCTTCCGCGATTTAAAGACCATTTCTACTCTTGGAGGCGCAGCGGCAGGAATGGCAAAGCTTTCCGCACTGGGCAAGACGAATGACGAGATCATGACATTCCTGCAGCCCATAGCCATCGACTTGCACATGACGGGCAACCCTTACGCCAACTACAACTACTATCTGTCGAGCGTGATGGTGCCTGGAATCATCATGTTGTTCATCTTCTTGATTACACCTTATTCTATAGGTACCGAACTGAAGTTCAACAGAGCAAAAGACTGGATGCGAATGGCCAACAACAATCCTTATCTCGCCATCGCAGGCAAGATGCTTCCACAGACGCTCATCTTCCTGAGCATTTTCCTCCTGTTCGAGTTCTACATCTACTATGTATTGCAGTTTCCCCATCCTGGTGGCGTTCTTCCCATTGTGCTGTTGGGCTTGCTGAGTGTGTTGGCTTGCCAGTGTTTTGGCATCTTCTTCTTTGGTCTGACCCCTTCACTCCGCATGTCGATGAGTATGTGTTCGCTGTGGGGTGTAGTGAGTTTCTCCATCTGCGGCGCCACCTATCCGCTTTTCTCTATGGACTCACCCATACAGGCCATCGGACAACTTTTCCCTATGCGTCACTACTACATGATTTACCAGATGAACGTCTTCAATGGATTCCCTATGAGCGATGCCGCTCTGCACTGGTGCGCCATGGTGCTCTTCTGTGCCCTTCCCCTCCTCACCATATGGAACATCAAGAAAGCCATGCTGGTTTACAAGTACTTGCCATAGGAAAGCGAAGAGTGAAGAACGAATAACGAAGAGTGAAGAAACAACGTTCGGCGTCCGAAGGGAAAACCAATTCAACGGCTTTACTATTCATAAAGTCCAATGTTAAAAGTCCAATATTCTATGTTAAAAAATAGCTTATTATATAAGATCATCAATGGCATCTGGGATATGTGCTTCATCTGGAAGACCGAAATGCGCAACGTGTTTCGCGATGAGGGCGTTCTCATCTTCTGCATCCTGGTGCCATTAGGCTATCCGCTGCTCTACTCATGGATTTACAACAACGAGGTAGTGCGCGAGGTGGACACAGCTATTGTCGACCTGAGCCACAGCCATACCTCGCGGGAGTTTATTCGCGAATATGATGCTACGCCCGATGCCAAGGCCACCTACTATTGCAACAGTCTGGACGAGGCGAAGCAACTGGTACAAAAACAAGCCGTTCACGGCATTCTCTATATCCCGTCCGATTTCGACACCCGTCTCAACCGTGGCGAACAGGCCCACGTAAGTGTTTATACCGACATGAGTCTGATGCTTACCTACAAGGCCATCTACCAATCAGCTCTTGCTGTGGCGAGCCACATCAATTCGGGCATTCAGATTACGCAGGCTGGCGGCTTTACGGATCGAGACGATGAGATAACCACCGAACCACTTGCTTTTGATGAAGTACCTATATTCAACACCACCATGGGATATGGCAATGCCATCTTGCCTGCGGTATTGGTTCTTATCCTGCAACAAACCATGCTGTTGGGCATCGGAATGGCAGCAGGAACATCCAGAGAACTAAACCGAAACCGCGAGTTAATCCCAGTAAGCAAGCATTACGGCGGCATCTACCGCATTGTATTCGGCAAGGCGTTGGTTTATTTTATGGTTTATGCCGTGATGGGAATGTATCTGACATTGGTAGTGCCCAAGTTGTTTGGCTTCGTCAGCATGGTGACATGGACCACCATTCTCGGTTTCCTTTTGCCCTACATCTTGTCTTGCGTCTTCTTCGGTCTGATGCTTTCGTGCTTGGTAAGATACCGCGAGAATGTGATGCTCTTAGTAGTATTCACCTCAGTACCCTTGCTCTTTATGACCGGTGTTTCATGGCCCTTGAGCAATATGCCCTCCTTCTGGCAGGGCTTCTCCTGGGTATTCCCATCCACATTCGGCATCAGGGGATTTCTCAGAATCAGCAGCATGGGCGCCTCGCTTGCAGATATTCTCCCCGAGTTCCGTGCTCTTTGGATACAGACAGCTGTCTATTTCTTTGCCACCTGCTTGGTATTCCGCCAGCAGTTGCGCTCAGCCAGACTCAAGGCCCATCTTACTGCAGAAGAAGAGGATGAAGAAGAAACAGAACACAAATAAAAAAGTTAGGAATGTTTGTCTACATTCCTAACTTTTTTATTATAGATATATTTCTTCTTATTTTGTTCCTACTATCTTGGTAGGAGCCTGTTCCTTGTTTCGGCGGTTTACTACCGTCACCACACTCTGTGCCAAACTCAGGAAGGCCTGCCCCGTAATGGTATCCACCTTGGTGGCAGCAGGAGCTCCGTCGTCACCGCCCTCGCAGATACCCTGCACGATAGGAATCTGTGCGAGTAAAGGCACATTCATCTCCTTTGCAAGATTCTTGCAGCCTTCCTTGCCGAAGATGTAGTACTTGTTCTCGGGCAGTTCGGCAGGAGTGAAGTAAGCCATGTTCTCTACCAGTCCCAAGATAGGCACATTCACCTTGTCGTTCTGATACATGTCAATTCCCTTTCGTGCATCAGCCAGTGCCACTTGCTGCGGTGTGCTCACAATAATAGCTCCCGTGATGGCCAGTGTCTGAAGCAGCGTGAGGTGAATATCGCTGGTTCCTGGAGGAGTGTCGAGGATAAAGTAGTCCAACTCGTCCCAGTCGGCATCAGCAATGAGTTGTTTCAATGCCGAACAAGCCATACCGCCACGCCAAAGAGTTGCTGTGGTAGGGCTTACGAAGAAACCGATGCTGAGCAATTTGACACCATATTTCTCGATAGGTTCGATGAGGTCGCGTCCCTCCTTGTGTACCGAGTAAGGACGTGCATCCTCCACACCAAACATCTTGGGCATAGAAGGACCGAAGATATCGGTATCGAGCAGACCCACCTTATAGCCCAACTTCGCCAGGGCGATGGCGAGATTGGCAGAGACTGTGCTCTTACCCACACCGCCCTTGCCCGAGCTTACGGCGATGATGTTCTTTACCTGTGGCAGCATCTTTCCCACCTCAGGACGTGGAGCCGACTTGAACTCGGTGACGATCTCCACCTCTACGTCCTTCGATATATGATAATGTATGGCAGCCTCGGCAGCCTTTACCGTACTCTTCAGGAATGGATCGGTATCACGAGGAAACTCCAATATCACCTTCACCTTCATTCCGTCGATGGCAGGCTGATCTGCCACCATTCCGCTTTCCACCAAGTTCTTCTTGGTGCCAGGATACACCACTGTTGCCAGGGCGTCCATAATCAACTTAGGATATAATGTCATTTCTTTCTCTGTATTTTTGCTGCAAAATTACGCATTAAATCACGAATAAGCAAATAAAAACTAAATTATTGCAGTTAATGACCAGAGAATGACGGATATTTCCCAGTTTTATGTAACTTTGCAAGAATGAAACGCAAAATACAAACCATAACAACCCTCATCATAGCCGCCATTACCTTGTGCGGCACACCCCTCAAGACTCAGGCAGCCGAGGCTGCCCGACAAGTATTCTGGACTGACGGCAATTCGCAGGTCAGTTATTCTGTCAATGCCAAGACTTCCGACGTAGTGAAGATAGCCCTGCAGCTCTTCGCCCACGACATGCAGACCATTACAGGCAGGGCAGCCAAGGAGAAAACCAATGCACCCCTGCAGATATTCCAGATGGACCAGCTCAGCAACAAGGAGTTCGCCATACTCGAGAAGTACAATCTCCCCATCCATCACTTCATCACCAAGAAGGAATCCTTCTATATAGCCACCCGCAACGGCAAGCTCATTGTGGTGGGAAGCGATGCCCGCGGCACAGCCTACGGCATATTGGAACTCTCGCGCATGGCAGGCGTATCGCCATGGACCGACTGGAATGACGCCAAGCCCCATAAGCAGAGCACCATAGGCACACAACAGGGATACGAGAGTCTGCAGATACCTGATACCGAGTATCGTGGACTTGCCCTCAACTCCTCACGATGGATGAGCAGCCGGAACTTCAGCAGCATCGCCCGCCTGATGTTGCGACTGCGTGCCAACACCCTGTGGCAGGAGAGCTCCCATCACGAAGTACTCTACGACAAGGCTGTCACAGACAGTTTCGACATCATCATAGGCTCAGGGCACAAGGTGCTGCAGGCACAGGGCAAGAAGCACAAAAAGCACAAACACACCATCAGCGACATCAAAATACTGTGGAGCAATCCCCAGCTGTGGCTGAGAAGCAGCGCCCCCGGCGTTATCGTGCAGGAAATGAGCACGAAACACGAAGCCTGCATCGCCAATGTGTACGACCCCAAGAGTGCAGCCTATCAGCTGCAGCTCGTCATGGACATGGCATGGAACCGCAAGAGTGTTTCCGCCTCCACCCTCACCAAGCATCTTCAGTCATGGCTCTCATCTCAACTGGGCAGCAACCTGGGCCGTCATCTCCTGCCCATCATGAAGGAGTACTACAGACTCACCTCCATCCGCCAGCCCGAATACATGATTATGCCATTCGGCAACATGGAGTTCCACTCCGGCGAGTTTGGCAACGAACTGGAACGTTACCTCTATGCCTACGACCAGCTCAAGGCCAAGGTGACTGGCATAGAGCGCTCTGTGCCCAATGAGTTGAGCGACACCTATTTCCAGTTGGTGAAATACCCCGTCTTCTCGGCAGCCCTCATTGCCGAAAAGGAGTTGGAGGCACAGGAAGCACGCCATATTGCCCGCCCGGGACTGTTCGACAAGGACGATGAAGCCAAGGCGGCAGCAGCCCTCAGCCTTGACGCCTATCAGCAGCTCAAAGCTTTGGTGCAGCACTACTGCAGCATAGGGAAAGGGAAATGGCGCAACATTATCGACCCCAACGACGGAGCCTTACAGATGCCCCAGTTGCCTGGCCGTCTGAGCAACGAGCAAATAAGTCAATACAAGCAGGAAGCCTTTGACCGCGAGACCGACTTGCGCCCTCTGCGTGCCATGAGCAACGACATCATCGCCAAGAATGCATACGAATGGAACAGCACATCGGGCAAACAGCCCGCCACGCTCCTTCCCCTGTCGGGCCATAGCAACCAGTGTGTCCTGTTGCCCAAGGAGTCGATCCTCCACTACACCTTCAGCATTCTGAAGGGAGGCGACGCCCGCTTCACCCTTGCTTCTCTGCCCGACTATGCGGGCAACAAAGGCAACCAACAGGTAAGCATCCGCATCGACCAGGGCGAACCTGTCATTATCTCGCTGCACGATGACTACAACTCTTCTTTATGGAAGAGCGACATCTGGCGCGGACAGACCTTGAAGAGCATCTTTATCACTCTCGAGAAGGGCGACCATACCATTGACATCACCGCTCTCGACGACTCCGTAATCCTCGACCAATGGGTTCTCGACTTTGATGTCGACCGTGAGTATTATGCCATACCGACAGTCAACAAGATGTAAGTGCTCGGGATAAGAAATTTCTCGCCGAGTTCGTTTACATTATGTCTTTCGGTATTTTAACTGTCTAATTCGATCGTTGAGCGTAGACAACTTGCTTATCAGTTCCTCAAAAGAAGGCACCAGCCCGAAAATCATGTGCTCACACATGAACTTGTAGTCATCTTGCCATAGTCTTGCAATTTCCTCGTTGGGCACGATACATAATGTGGCAGGATAAAGCTCATCATAGTTGAATCCTTTAAGTCCGATGAACTTTCTGCGATGTTCAAGTACCGCCTTATACAGGGCTTCGTTGTGGATTGCACGGTCAGCAATTTTGTTTTCAGAATCCATCATCATTGCCAAATCATATATATGGCGAGACATACGCTCCACTCTGACCTCGTTCTTCCTGAACTCTTCATGCAGCAGAAATACCTTTTCAAGGAAAGTACGCTCTGGAATGACAGCGTTCACCTCGAAAGGCTTTTCTGCAAATGGTGCTTTGCTGAAAAGGGTGTCAACAGCAGCGTTTATAGCCTTTTTCTCAATCGGCTCCATCATCGACCTGCCGCTGATTTCTATCTTTACCGTATTCTTTATATATGGCGATACTTCATACAAACTATGATAGGTTATAGTTATCACCTCTGGGTCAGTTGTTGTAACAGGTGTGATGACAACATCCACGGAAAAAGCATCAGCCCGTATGCCCAAATTCATTAAAGCTTTCTGCACATCGTACTGCATCTTCTCCCTTACGAAAGAACAGGCTGCGCGACGCAGCCTGTCGCTGATTTGAGTCTTCGACAATTCACCGCCAAAGCCAAGGAATTCTCTGCTGAGTGCAATATCCACGTCTTCGGAGAATCTGGCTATCAAGTTCCAGCATTTGCTGAGACTTGTACCTCCTTTGAAAGCAATGTATTCTGCATATGGCAAAGTATGAAGGGCTTTCAAAACCTGCGTTACCCACCAGTCCTTTTCGATACTTGACGGCGGCAATCCAGTCTGCAATGCCACGGTATTGATAGCTTCACGTTGTCTTTCTTCTGGTATGTCTATGAATTTCATCGTGCAATTAGTATTTTGCGCACCCATGCAGGGGCAAGTTTTATATCATGGTTGAAATCGTTGTCGTTTACATTCTTTGCGTGCTCGACAAGCACGTTGCGTTCCTCGTCGGTTATTTTGTTCTCGCCTATGGTGCGCATGGCTGTTACAACAAGCATCATCAGCTCTGATTTATAAGCAAAGTTCTTGCCCGAAGAAGAATGCTTGAACAGGATGCCACGCCCGTTTCCGATCTTTATCCTACGTGGTGCGCCGTTGGTCAGGAACACGACATTCATGGGCATCTGTGTGGACAATCCGAGACGATTCAAGGCATATGCTCCCATAGGTACAATCTTAGCCTTGTCTCGTTTGGCTATAGCCTGGGCAATGTCTTCAACAGACGGATAGATAATGCCAAGTCCATATTCCTTGTCCTCTTTGGGGTAATAATAGATACCATGAGCCAGACGCACCAACATTCCGTCGGTGTACATCCGATGGAATGTTGACTTCACGGCTGATGGTGTTCCGCAGTCTGCATAGTCTTGTTGAAAAACTATCGAACCACGTCCTTTCCCTCTAAGCCTCATTTCTATCTTATTTACAGTGCTTTGGCTTGATGTCTGTACCATATTTTTGAAACCTTTTTATTATATTTTTGGTTCTTGTTCGTCTGCAAAGGTATAGTATTTTCTTCTAAACGCCAACGTTTTTATTGAATATCCGTTTTTGAAACGCAATTTAGGCAAACTCGCAATAGGTCAGTCTATCAATTTCACCAGCTCGCGTTTCATCTCGTTGTCGATTTCTCTGTAACGTGCAAAAGCTCGACTGCCATCTGTGTGTCCCGAAAGAGATGCAACAAGATTTGGATCTTTCACCTTCTTGTATAGGTTGCCGATGAACGTCTTTCTTGCAGTGTGGCTTGTCGCAATATCGCAGATTGGTTTCTGTATAGGCTCACGAGTCTTGTTGTCAATAACAGTCACCATGCGGTCAATGCCGAGCAGTTTCAGAATTTTCTTAATCTGACGGTTGTATATGTTCTGATTTATCTTTGGCAACAACCTCGTTTCAAGGTCTGCATATTTAGCGAGAATCGCTTTCGCCTTATCATTGAGCGGTACACGGATGGTGCGTGGTTTGTGGTTCTTTGTCTTTTCAGCAATGTATTCCACAGCACCATCAACGATGTTGGCACGTGTCATCTTTTCAAGGTCTCCCACACGGCAGCCGATGAGACAATGAAACATGAATATGTCACGATATACTTGTGTGGATGGCGTTTCGTTACTGAGGTCGGCATAGTAGACTTTGTCACGCTCTTCAAGTGTCAGATAAAATGGAGGGCTGTCCAGCACCTTAGGCATCTCAAAGGTGGCGAAAGGGTCGTTTGTCGTGATATTATGCTTCAAACACCAGTTCACAACCGTGCGTATTCTTCTGAATATAGTATTGATGGAATTTTCCGTTAGTTGGCGTGGTTTGAAGCGCTCCTCTATGTCATCGAAGATTTGAGGGTAATGCTCATAATATCCAGCCTCGTTTACCAGATATTTATGAAACTCACGCAAGTCATCGGCTGTTATGGCATCAAGTCGCATGGTGTAACCTCGTCTACGCATAATTTCCCTTTGGAAACGCTCGAAGTGCTGCAACTTACGTACGTTATGCTCATGATGCCTTATGGATTCCTTTTCCATTGGGTGGTTCTCGGCATACTGCTGGCATTGATACACAAGACTGTATTCGTCACCTTTTCTGCCTTGGCGGATGTTGATGTTAGGATGATGAAACTCCTCAATAACACCTTTTAGCCAACGGCTGTCCGCTCCATGATAATATTGTGCGGATATAAGCGCCGTCAAGTCCTGCACGGCTTTGTCGAATGCCGTGCGCTTTGCCTCCGCTACAAGAGCCACACGTGTCTTGTAACCCTGCCGTTCTGCGCTCCAATGATTAGGATTGATGGATAACTCGCTGACAGCCTTGATGTCAGTCTTGCCGTCACGCACACGGAAATAAACGTGCGCCTGGTCGGTTATGTTGTTCTTTGCCGATGTTTCTCGGATGAATGCTGTTACTTTCATGCTACTCTATATATAATGATGTATAACTGGTAGATTGTATAAACGTTAGTTGATGAGGTTGACAAGATTTACTTTCGTTTCCTCATCAATCTCTCTGTATCTGGCGAAAGCTCTGCTTCCGTTTACATGTCCTGTCATGGAACTCACAAGCTCAGGGTCTTTCACTTTCTTGTATAGGTTGCCGATAAAGTTGCGTCTTGCCATGTGGCTTGTAGCGACATCACATATTGGCTTCTGAACCTCCTTTCCTGTGACGGTGTCAAGGATAGTAACCATTCTGTTAATGCCACATTCTCGAAGCACGGCACGGATGCCCTCGTTGTATTGATACACTTGCTTTGTCGGCAGAAGCTTTTCTTGCTTGCCATCGTAACGTTTTAATATTTCCATAGCCTTTGTGGTAAGCGGGACGCTCACGGTCTGCGACCGTTTGCGCATGGTCTTGTGTGGAAGATACAGCAATATGTCACCGACTATATTGTCTTTGGTAAAAGAAAACAGGTCTCCGACTCTACAACCCACCATTGATTGGAAGATGAACAAGTCACGATACACTTCTAACTCTGGCTTGTTATGTAGGTTTGCATTGTAAACCTTGTCACGTTCTTCTATCGTCAGATAAAAAGGTGTGCCTTGTACCGCTGCAGGAATAGTGAACGCATCGCATGAGCGGTTTGTTGTAAACCCCATCTTGATGCACCAATGCCCAACAATACGCAGATGATGCATGATACCTATAATCTGTGTGCTTGACATCTGCTTGGGAGGGTGCATGTCAAGGCTGAACTGTTCATAAAACTCTGGGTAGTCATTGTAATGAATATATTCGTTTATGACATACTCACGAAAATCAAGATACTCTTCGGGGCGGATTGTCTCGCAATAGAGCGTGAAGCCTTCCTTTCCCTCTATTTCCCTCTTGTAGGCTTCATAGCGTTGAAGCTTCTTGATCGTTGGTTTATAAACGAGTGCTGATTTCGGACTCATGGGATGTTCCGCAATGTATTGTTCCATTCTCGAAACAACTGTCGTCAATGTCTCTGTTGACTTTGAAGTTGGATTGACACATTCATCAATCACATTCTTCATCCATGCAACATCAGCAGTCGCAGAGTTATACTGCTCGCTAAGAGCCGTTGTAATGGTCTGCACCAAAACCTTGACTTTCTTCTGCTCGTCAGATGGTAATTTCTTTGTCCTTCGATAGGAAAGTGCATCATTGTCCCAATAGTCAAGCATAACCTCAATGTCGGAACGGACTTTGAGGTCAACATCCTTATCTCGGAGTCGAAAACAAAGATTGGCTTTTGCAGGAGCGTCTTTGTCTTTGGTCTTGCATTCCTTTGTGATGATGGTAATCTTCATGTTCCTATGTTTTTTATTTCAGTCACAAAGGTAATATCTTTCCCGTAAATGTTCCCACATATCCCCAATAAACTATGATTCGTTTAAATCTATTTATGATTTGGTTTTTACACTTTCTTTCCTTATTATCAGTTATTTGCAGGTATTATCGTCAAAATTCACTAAGTCGAATCAATGCAGTTTAAGTATATACAGTTTCCACGCTTTTTTGTATACGTATTGCAAATCATTTTTTTGTTAATCATGTCAATATGGGAGCTATTGACCAAATAAATCTTATTTTTATGGACAGCATAGAGTTACTTACCAAAACAGCAGGAAAAATTGGACAAAAATGTAGTGTTCATGTAACTTCTGGAGATGTTTATTTAGGCCATTATTGTGGTTACTGTGAGTCTACGAAGGAAAATCCCCTAACTTTACGACTTAGCATTGATGCTAAGGAAGCAGAAAGGATAGGAATATCTTGGATGCGTGAAATAGGGGTGCCCTATGATGTTATTACTCATATTTCGTTTGAGGGCTAATTAGTAAACTCTACCACAATGTATTGTATGTTGTCGAAAGTGAGATTTCTTTCAAAAAATGAATTTTTAGGCAATAAATAGACCTGCTTTAGCCTTGCTTTATATTTGCATAGGCTATAGTGGATAGCGTAGAATTTCATGGAAAAAGTGCACTATAGGTAACATACAATACTTCAGTAAAAGTTGTGAATCTATTAAAGTCGTATTTAGTTTAATCTTTAATATCATTCGTTATGAAACATATTTGTTTGAAATTAGTTTTGTTCGTATTGAGTGTATTTACATTTTTATCGGTGTCAGCTTATGATTTCGAGGCAGATGGTCTATACTTTACAATCACTTCACCTAAGGACCTGACTGTAAGTGTAGATGGAGCTGTAAATAAGGACACGGATAAAATAGTTATACCACAAACCGTTGTTTATAAAAACAAGACCTTAACCATTACAAGTGTTGGTTCTGGAGCTTTTAAGGGATATAAGAACTTACAATCTATATCATTTCCTTATACAGTGCTATCAATTGGCGAGTCTGCATTTGAGGAAGATGAACTTTTGGTTGATGTTGTGTTACCTGATAGCTTATCAGAAATAGGAGAGGCAGCCTTTCAAAATTGTACAAGTTTGAAGACTATTCGTATTCCAGAAAAGGTTGTTGACTTAAATGACTATGTTTTTCATGGTTGCAGTGGTCTTATTTCTGTTACACTAAATGATAGTGTAAAATCGATTGGAAACAGCTCTTTTTATAGAACTTCGATAAAAGAGCTGAAACTACCGTTGTCGTTAAGTTATATTGGTGCACAAGCATTTGCTTACTCCAAAATCCGAGAAATCAATTTGCCAAAATCATTAATATCTATAGGATTACAAGCCTTTGAAAATACAAAAGTTCGTCAGATTGATGTAGGTGTTGAGAATATACCAATTTCTTGTTTCAAAAATTGCGACTCTTTAAAATATATCCGATGGACTGGCGAGATAAAATCAATTGATCGTGATGCCTTCAGGGGATGTAGTTCCTTAGAAAGTTTTACAATTCCATCAAGCGTAAAAGAAATTTCCACCTCAATTCTTTGGAATTGTCCGAATATATCAAAATTAACTATTGGGAAAGGGTTAGATGCTCTTCCTATTAATTATAATAGATGGGATGGTACATACGTAAAACTTAGCCATGAATCACTCACAAGTTATTATTATTTTGTCGCAGTCATCCATAGTATCGAAACGGTAGAAAAATATTTACAAGGGCTTAAAACTGTAATTATAGAAGATGCAAGTTCTCCCTTCGCTATAAGAGGTTTTTGCGTATCGTATGATGAAGATGAAGCTATTCCATCATTCGCTGATTTGGACTTGAACTATTATTATGTTGGTCGCCCTTTGAAAGAGATTGATTCTTGGAGGATATGTGTTGATGATCATTATTATTATTATCAAGTAAAAGGCTCAGAAAGCAGAGGTCACATAAAGAAGCTTGAGATAGCTGGTACTTGTACAGAAAATCCATATTTCTATCAAGAAGTAGATACCCTAGTTTTAGGAGCTAATATAAAGTCTTTTGTCGTAGAAAATTTACACTATGGTAGTTTAAAGACAATTATCTGCAAATCTACAACACCTCCTTCAGGATTGACTAGTAAATCTTTTCCGGCCAAAATATATACAGATGTGACATTATATGTCCCTAAAGGCTCCAAGGAAATTTATAGCAAAGATCCTGGATGGGGTACTTTTTGGGACATTCAAGAATTCGAAGGTGATAGTTATACTACTAGAGTGTCGAATGTAACAGACAACCTCAAAGATATAGCAATAACCACCCAAAATGGCTCAATCATATTAAACAATGTGCCTCATAATATTCTTGTATATGTCTATAATTTACAGGGTGCATTAGTTGCAAAGTCACGAAATGGTGTAATCAGTGGACTGTCTAAAGGTGCTTATCTTGTAAATGTAGGCGGAAAGACTATTAAGGTTGTCCTTTAATGAAAAATATAATAATCAAACATACTCTAATTATGGCAATACCTCCTTTAAAAATGAATAAGGCAGATGTTGAAACAACAATTTGCCGAACGTTTAAGAGAAAAATCAAACAGCTGCAGTTCAACAAAGCTTTATCTTTTTCTGCAGTGGACTCAGATGGTGACAATTCTTTCTTTCTTCAAAGAGAATTTGATGGAGAAGGAAAATACAGAGTCCGTGGTTGTGTGAAATTGTGGGATCTCGACCATATAGTTTCAAGAAATTATACGATTGAGACATCTGTTATGGTGACTGCAAACCACTCAGAACCACAAATAACTTTTGATGAATCTATTACGGCAACACAATCATATTGAATATTATGCTAAAGATTGGGCTAGGTGAGTGTAGAACGTCAAATTTGTTTGATTTTTGCTGAACCGCAGCTTATCTTATGCAAAACTGAATAAATGAAGGTGATTAAGCGACGAGGAGTACACCTCTTACCATTCCGAACAGAGAAGTTAAGCTCGTTAGCATCGATGGTACTGCATTTTGTGGGAGAGTAGATATTTGCCTTCCTGTACATGTATCGTTAACTAAGTGTACAGTATAGATCTGTTAGCAGGAGAAGTCCCATATTAAACTAATCTTAAAAAGAGGAGGTTGTCATGATAATCGAATCTCATCTTAAAATTGAAATCAAGATTGAAAATTTTCTAGCTTTGATTCAATTTTTATGCGGTTTCTTCGCTTAACTATTCTAGCCTATCCTTTTGTCTTTTCAGAAGGATAGGCTACTTAATTTCTTGATTATCAAGAATCGAGTAGGAGGTAAACACTAGTCATAGGTGTTTATCTCCTACTTTCATGTTTACCGACCTCTCACACCACCGTACATGCGGTTCCGCATACGGCGGTTCCTATTTTGGGTGCCATTCGAGATACGACCCTATTAAAGTTGCATACCCTGCCCTACATAGGTGCTCATTTGTTATAGCTCTATGCAGTATGCCGCTGTTAGCTATACGCCAATAGCCCTTGCGAGTATTACCCCATTCGTATGCTTGGTATTTATTGATACCACATCTAATGAGGTTTGCCACTTTTGTCTTGACTTTCTTCCAAGCTTTCCATATACACATGCGTATTCTACGTCTTAACCATTCGTCTGTTTCAAGCAGAAGACGCTTCATATTGGCAAGGTGATAATAGCCGACCCAACCTCTTATGTATTCTTTCAGCTTTTGCTTTCTCTTGTCATATCCCCACCCATTACTACGACCTGTCAGTTCTTTTAGCTTTAACTTCATCTTGGCTTTGGACTTGGGATGCACCGTGAGTTGGCATTTGCCTTTCATCACATAGAAGGAGTAGCCGAGGTATTTCACTCCGCGCACATACGACACTACGGTCTTTTCCTTGTTGACTTTGAGATATAGAGTATTCTCTATAAATCGGGTTATACTCGCCTTTACTCGCATTGCAGCCTTTTTGGACTTGCAGAATATCATCGAGTCGTCGGCATAGCGCACAAAGGGGAGTCCTCTGCGTTCAAGTTCTTTATCCAACTCGTTGAGCATGATGTTACTCAACAACGGACTTAGCGGTCCGCCTTGGGGAGTTCCTTCCTCGCTCGCTTCAAACAAACCTTTGTTCATTACACCACTTCGGAGATATTTGTGTATAAGACTGACAACTCTGCCGTCCTTTATCGTACGGCTGAGGATTTCTATGAGCTTGCTATGGCTCACGGTGTCGAAGAAGCGTTCAAGGTCGAGGTCTACTACATAGGTGTAGCCCTCGTTGATTATCCTTTGCGCTCCACGCAGTGCATCATGGCATCCTCTTCTCGGTCGGAAGCCGTAGCTTGTCTTGGAGAATTGGTTCTCATAGATGGGAGTCAGCACTTGGTTGATGGCTTGTTGCACCACACGGTCTACTACTGTAGGTATTCCCAACAGGCGCATCTTGCCGTTGTCTTTGGGTATTTCTACCCTTTTCACTGGGTTCGGACGGTAAGAGCCGTCCACCAAGGAACGGATGAGCACATCCTTGTTGGTCATGAGCCATGGGAGCAACTGCTCACACGACATTTTGTCGATACCACCACAGCCTTTGTTTCTCATAACAGCCTTGTAAGCTCGGTTGAGATTCGCAGGACTAAGGATTTGCTCGAAAAGGTGTTCCTTGTCGAATGGTACTTCCACGA
>ERZ506887.689-NODE-689-length-19107-cov-9.240710_pt1 | contig 19107 bp, 19 predicted proteins | sample MGYA00512905_ERZ506887 | MGnify/ENA metagenome assembly ERZ506887 | reverse complement strand
GCATCTGAAAAGTTCTTTAAGGGTACAGAAATGAACCTTTTTGAAAAAAGTTGAACCTCCACTTTTAATAAATATAGCTTCAAAAACTAATGATTAAGATGTCGTCCTGATGTCTTAATATGTTAGACATTATACTTACTATACTAATACTAAGAAAGGAATGATTCTTATTATGAAAAAGAATGATTTTATCTATACTGGTAGTGCATTGTACAGAATCTCTAAGATAGAGAACAACCTAGTCAAGGTAGTACCTACTTCCAGAAAGATGACCTGTTCTCTTGCTTCCAGAACCTATCATCAGTCACAGCTTGAAGATTTAGGCTACAAGATAAGAGGTGATCTGCTATGATGAAGAAGCCTACTACCAAAAAACTCCCGGAGAAGCAGGTTGCGAGAACAGTTACAGCTAAAGGCAAGCCGTTTATGAAACTCTTCTCTGATGAAAAATTCTACCAATATCCAAGATACACCAACGTCTTTGTTTCTCAGTACGGAAATGTCATTTCTACTACAGGAACAGTTCCGCATCTGTTAACACCTCAGCTTGCACCCAACAACTACTTATACGTATCTCCTTGTAAAAAAGGAAAGAACAAAAAATTTTATATTCACAGACTGGTAGCAGAGGTTTGGTGTCAGAAACCAGACTTTGAAATTCCAAACTGTCCTCTCCAAGTTCATCACAAATTAAAAGTACTCAGGAACTCAACGATAGACGTTAACTTTGCTATGAACTTAGAGTATTTATACAGGCCGCATCACAAGGCTATAGAACACATAAAGAGTTATCAAGTGCAAAGACTAACAGGAAAATGGTTTTATCTCCCAGATGTTCACGCAATAGCAGAATACTATAATACTTCTACTTATTCCATCTATCAACTTCTTACTCGTTCCCCTAAAGAAATCAAAGGTAACTATGAAATTTATGAATCAGACAATATCAAAATCAAAGTAGGAAAGGAAAAATAACTATGACATTTTATACAATAACAGAATTACAGGAACTATTAAAACTCAATCCGAAACAGGCAAAAGCATTAATGCACACAGATGGTTTTCCAAGCATCAAAATCGGCATAGGAACCTCCTTAACATTTGGAATAATCAAGCGGAAACTCTTTGGTATCATTAAGCCACTGGCGTAGCATATCTTCTTCTACTCGGTATTCTATGGATTATGAATTACATTTAGCAGGCTTAGAAATAGAAATCACAAGAGACTGCAATCTTAACTGCCCTCATTGTATGCGCTACGAGCCAAATGAGCCAATGGATGCCTACAGGGGTACAGTTATAGCCCCTGAGGTTATAGACGCCTTATTTGACCGCTACAGACACATAGAACTCCTATTATTGACAGGTGGCGAGCCTATGTTACATCCAGAGATAATTACTTATATAGTCGATAAGATTATAGAAAAGCAAGTCTACGTGGAACAGATACAGGTTATCACTAACGGTACAATAGCGAGTGAAGAAGCTGTTACAGCATTAAATAAAGCATACGAGTATATTACTGAGAACTGTGTTGACTGGGAGTACCCGGTTCATATAGGAATTAGCACAGACTACCATGATAACCAAAGTTCAATACAGACTGTATACAACTTCTACAAACAACAATGTAAGTTTGATGTCAGATTACATCAAGTCGATTTATCTGATGCAAAGCAATTATCACTTACATACTCTGGCAGGGCTAAAGCTTTAACCAATATAAATGAACATCTTGACCCTATCAATCATAAAATCTGTACGACAGCAGACGGAAAAGTTCTGTGTATGCTAGACTTGACTCTCACTGGAAATTTTGTTCTGGCTACTCAGCATTCATTCCAAGATGCAGATAATCCAGAAAATATCCTCTGTCCTGTAGACGGAAATCTCTTACTTGCTATCATGCAATGGAACTATAATCATCCTCTGAACTGTGAAGAAGTTAAAGTAAAAGCATGGATGCAACATACTCTTGATACAGGAAATTATTTTGGCAAAAAAGCCACAACTCACGATTATGAAATCTGCAAACAATCCCTTGAATACTACAATGACACAGAAATATACAGAAAAGAAGTCCATGAACAGTTTCCTGCACTATACCCGGATGATATAGAAAATATCTCTAATATGTCAGAAGAACAATCTTATCTCTGCTGCCAAATTCAAGCTACACTTCTACAGAGGATGCGCTCCTCTACACCTATTGATACATCTTGTTGGTGTACCTGTCCTAAGAAAGAATCACAAAATTAAAACTACACTTTTAAAACTACAGGCGAGGGCTGGCAGCAGTCCTTACCTTTTTTCTTGAGGAGAAAATTAAAATTTATGAATATTAATGCTAATGAAACCTTACAATATTTGTCTAATGCTGGTATAATAAATATTGAGCAAGTGCAAAAAGATGTTGAGATTATGAAGAAAAATGAATGTCTTAAAATGCACAAAAACCCTATATGGCAGGGGCAAGGAAAAGATACCCGCTGGAAAACCCGTCTACCTAACGGAAAAATGATTGCAAAGAAAAGGAAGGAAGATTTAGAGAAGGTAATAATTCAATACTACAGTGCTCCTCTTACTTTTGATGATTTGTACCGTCATTGGCGTAAGTTCCAAGATCAGATGGTTTCAGACAATACAACATATAAGTATGACACAGATTACAAAAGATACTATCAAGATACAGCATTCTCTAAGATGGACATTACTAAAATCACAGAGGAAAATGTCAAAGTTTTTATCAGGACTACTGTTGGAAGACTGAACTTGTGTAAGAGTGCCTGCAAGACTCTTTTTGGATATACAAACAATGTGTTCAAAAGTGCTATGATAAATCACTATATATCTGAAAATCCAATGCAGTATCTGAGTCCTAAGTTCTTTTATCAATACTGTACCGAAAAGCAAAAATCAAAGGATAAAATTCTTGTCTTAGATAAAGATATGATTCTTTTATGTGAGCAACTTCAAGAGGACTACAAAAATCAACCTGAGTATATTCCTTCTTATGCTGTTGAGCTTGCTATCCTTACAGGTATGCGTGTAGGCGAGATTGCGGCTTTAACATGGGATTCCATTTCTAAGGACGGTATTTTGATAAATAAGTCAGAAAAGTATAATCGTAAGACAAATACTTATTTTATTGATGCTACAAAGAACAAAAAAGAGCGTCTGTTTCCAATGTGTAATGAAATTTCAAATTTATTGGATAAAGTAAAAAAAGCAGAATTACAGAACGGCTACATTTGTGAATGGGTATTTGCTAATGAAGATGGACGTGTTCATGCGCCTGTTATTTCTTCCTGCATAAAAAACAAATGCAGACAGCTAGGTATTGAAGAAAGAGGCATACATGCCCTGAGAAAGACTTTCAACTCTAAGATCAGAAATATAGGTGTAGCGCCTACAGTAGCGGCTACACTACTGGGGCATTCCGTAGAAGTCAATTAGAAGTATTACACTTTTGATGTAACCAGCAATGACGAAAAGAAAGAAATTGTTTCTTTAATCAATGAAAACCTGCCGCTGGCAAAATAAAAGTGTAACAAAAAATGTAACAAAAAGTAACTCAAAATAGGATAAAAAAAGAGCTTCCGCAAACTCGGAAACTCTTGATTTTATTGCATTTAGTCGGGGCAACAGGATTTGAACCTGCGACCTCACGGCCCCCAGCCGTGCGCGCTACCAAGCTACGCCATACCCCGTAACGCAAGTTAGTATAACAAATTATTTCTGTGATTTCAACTGTTTTTTGAAAAATTTACAAAAATTATACAAATTTAGCAGGAAGAAATTTCATGTACTTTTTTATGTTATAAAATTTCTTCCTGTTTATCCTATGTACAAGCCTTACAATCATCTGTTACAGTTACGCTGGCATGATGGCTTTTTCCAAATTGTCTACACGCATATCCAGTTCAAAAACTTTCTCTCGAGTTTCCTTATTCTCCTTTCTATAGCGAAGCTCATCCATACGTGCATCAAATAGGGCAGATATTTTTCTGTCAATTTCATTTTCCAGTTTAAGTTCTATAGTTTTTACGCTTCCCTTGAGTTGCACAATATCTGATTTCATGTTCGTGATATCTGCCTTCATGTTCGTGATATCCGTCTTCATGTTCGTGATATCCGTCTTCATGTTCGTGATATCCGTCTTCATGTTTGCAATATCTGTCTTCATATCTGCGATATCGTTCTTTACATCGGACATATCATTTTGAAAACCGGCAATGCTTCCCTGTATAGAAAAAAGGATATTTCTCAATTCCGCATCTTCCACATTCTTCCCTCCTTTCGTTATAGTACGTTTCGTTCTCTTTTGTATAGAACCAATTGTACCATTGAAGGAAGAAAAAGTCTACAGCGAAATTATTATAATATTTTTATAAGACATCTTCGGCAAATTATAACTTATGTATAAACAGCCCACTCCGAAGCTTTGGCTCAAACCAGGTGGATTTTGGAGGCATTAATTTGTTCTCGTCTGCAATCTTCATCAGGTCTTCCATAGATGTCGGGTACATGACAAAGGCTACACCGCCGGTTCTGTCCGCAATCTCTGCCAGCTCTGCTGCCTTATGGCTTCCGCCCACAAAGGAGATTCTCTGGTCTGTGCGCGGATCTTCGATTCCCAGGACTGGTCTGAGGACTTTTTCCTGAAGAATGGATACATCCAGCTGTCCGACCACGTCCTTCTTCTCATAGATATCCGGCCATGCTTTCAGGTGATACCACTGTCCGTCCACATACATTCCCATACAATGCTTCTCTACAGGCTTGCATGGAAATCCCGGCATCAGCATCAGTTCAAAGTTGAACTTCAGGGCGCCCAGAAATGCCTTTACAGTCAGGCCGTTCAAATCTTTTACAATCCTGTTATAAGGAAGAATGCAGAGCTGATCATAGGGAAATACAACAGACAGGAAATAATTAAACTCTTCCTCACCTGTATATCCCGGATTCTGTTCTCTTCTCTTTAAACCTACTTTTACAGCGGAAGCTGCGCGGTGATGTCCATCTGCGATGTACAGAGAATCAATCCCTGCAAATTCCTTATTTATTTCAGAAATGACCTCATCTTCATCAATCACCCATACTCTGTGTGTGATCTGATCCTCTTCTGTAAAATCATATGCTGCTTTATGATGATCTTTCCAGTTATTCATCAGTGTAAGCAGAGAATCCGGATATCTGCATGCCAGAAAAATAGGACCGGTATTTGCATTACAGGAATCTACATGGTGGATCCTGTCCTGTTCCTTATCTTCTCTGGTAAGCTCATGTTTCTTCACTACACCATTCATATAATCATCAATGGAACTGCATCCTACGATACCGGTCTGTGTCTTTCCTTTTCTTACAAGTTCATATATATAGTAACAGGCCTTCTGATCCTGAACAAGAATTCCCTTTTCTTCCATATTGTCAAGATTTTCTTTTGCTTTTTCATAAACCCGATCATCATACAGATCTGTCTCAGGTTCCAGATCCATTTCCGGTCTGTCAATATGAAGAAAGGACAGGGGATTCTCATCTCCGATTGATTTTGCTTCTTCCCGGTTTACCACATCATATGGAAGTGCTGCCACATCAGCAGCCTTTTCCGGTGTAGGTCGAAGTGCCCGGAATGCATGAAATACTGCCATAATATTTTCTCCTCTTCTGTATCTTTTGTATTGCTCTTTTATACCCACTTTACTGTCTATCCTGTAAAAATAAAACGAACATTACTCATTATTTTATCATATCCAAATCCTTATATCAATGTACAAATTATGAAACCTAATTTTTTTTTGAAAAACCTAAAAATTTTTGTATTTTTCTATTGCAATTTTTAAAATATATGGTATGATAGAATCACAAGTTAAGGAAACCAAATGATAATTTTTAAGGGAGGTCATTTTATGACAGAAGGATTAAAATGGACTGTAAACGAGGTTCCGAAATCAGATGATAAACACCTGGAACTGATGTCCGAAGAAAATGTAAAGAAAGCAAATGAGTTCCACAGAAGTTTCCCACAGTACAGTGTGACGCCTCTTCAGAACCTTTCATCCCTTGCGAAATATTTAGGAGTAAAAAATATTTTCTGTAAGGATGAATCCTATCGCTTTGGCTTAAATGCTTTCAAAGTACTTGGAGGTTCTTATGCAATGGGCCGCTATATCGCAAAAGAACTTGGACGTGATATCAGCGAGCTGCCATACAATGTTCTCTCTTCTGATAAATTAAGAGAAGAATTCGGACAGGCTACATTCTTTACTGCAACAGACGGTAATCATGGACGTGGAGTTGCATGGGCAGCTAACCGCCTTGGACAGAAAGCAGTTGTAAGAATGCCTAAGGGAACAACAAAGACTCGTTTCGATAACATTGCCAAAGAAGGTGCTACTGTTACGATCGAAGAAGTAAACTATGATGACTGCGTAAGAATGGCTGCAGCAGAAGCTGCCAAAACAGAACATGGTATCATCGTTCAGGATACCGCATGGGACGGATATGAAGAAATTCCATCCTGGATCATGCAGGGATACGGAACACTGGTTCTTGAGGCTGACCAGCAGTTAAAAGAAATGGGTGTTGAACGTCCGACACATGTATTTGTTCAGGCCGGTGTTGGTTCTTTAGCAGGTGCCGTAGTCGGTTATTTCGCTCATAAATATAAAGATAACCCGCCGGTTATGGCTGTCTGTGAAGCAAGTGCTGCTGACTGCCTGTACCGCTCCGCTGTTGCAAAGACAGGAAATCTGGTAAATGTTACAGGTGATCTTCAGACAATTATGGCCGGTCTTGCATGCGGTGAGGGAAATACGATCGGATGGGATATCCTGAAAAATCACGTAGATGTATTTGCATCCTGTCCTGACTGGATGAGCGCAAAGGCAACACGTATCTACGCTAATCCACTGGGAGATGATCCACACGTTGTCTCCGGTGAATCCGGTTCCGTTCCGCTTGGTTTCTGCTTCACTGCTCTTCACGATGAAGATGCAAAAGACTTAAAAGAAGCGCTGAAACTGGATGAGAATTCCGTAGTACTTGTTATTTCCACAGAAGGTGACACTGATCCTGTTCGCTACCGCGAGATCGTATGGGACGGATTATACGGAACAAACGAATCTTTAAGCAAATGATGTTTTTGGTGAACACAGACAGGTAAGTGGTATGGTTATCTCGAAAATGATATACCAGTAACTAATAATATGATATCAGATTAGGGGCAAAATACCTTTTGACCCTAACATCATAATATTTTATACATATTGGGAGGGTAAAAAAATGGATTACGCAAAAATTAACGAAGCTGCAATGGGTTATAAGGATGATATGACTAAGTTCCTTCGCGATCTGGTTCGCATTCCTGGCGAAAGCTGCGGAGAAAAAGGACATATCATGAGAATCAAAGAGGAAATGGAAAAAGTCGGATTCGACAAAGTTCAGATCGATCCGATGGGCAATATCCTCGGCTACATGGGAACAGGTAAAACTCTCATTGGTTTTGACGCTCATATTGATACAGTCGGTATCGGTAATATCAAGAACTGGGAATTTGATCCATACGAAGGTTTCGAATCTGATGAAGAAATCGGCGGACGTGGAACATCTGACCAGATGGGCGGTATTGTTTCTGCAGTATACGGTGCTAAGATCATGAAAGACCTTGGTCTTTTAAACGATAAATATCAGGTACTTGTGACAGGTACTGTACAGGAAGAAGACTGTGACGGTCTCTGCTGGCAGTACATCATCCATGAAGATGGTGTTCGTCCTGAATTCGTTGTTTCCACAGAACCAACAGACGGCGGTATCTACAGAGGACAGCGTGGACGTATGGAAATCCGCGTAGATGTAAAGGGTGTTTCCTGCCATGGTTCCGCTCCGGAACGTGGTGACAATGCAATCTACAAAATGGCTGATATTCTCCAGGATATCCGCGCATTAAACGAAAACGATGCTGCTGATACCACAGAGATCAAAGGTCTTGTAAAAATGCTTGATGAGAAATACAACCCTGAATGGGAAGAAGCACGTTTCCTTGGACGTGGCACTGTTACTACTTCCGAAATCTTCTTCACATCCCCAAGCCGCTGTGCAGTAGCTGACTCCTGCTCTGTATCTCTTGACCGTCGTATGACAGCAGGCGAAACATGGGAAAGCTGCCTGGATGAGATCCGTGCTCTTCCGGCTGTACAGAAATATGGCGACGACGTAACAGTATCCATGTATGAATACAACCGTCCGTCCTATACAGACCTTGTATATCCGATCGAGTGCTACTTCCCGACATGGGTAATCCCGAAAGATCACAAAGTAACACAGGCTCTGGAAGAAGCATATAAAGGACTGTACGGCGAAGAGCGTCTCGGAAATGCTGAGACAGAAGGCATGAGAAAAGCTCGTCCGCTTACAGACAAATGGACATTCTCTACTAACGGTGTAACAATCATGGGACGTAACAGCATTCCTTGTATCGGATTCGGACCTGGTGCAGAAGCACAGGCTCATGCTCCGAACGAAAAAACATGGAAGATCGACCTTGTAAGATGCGCTGCTGTATACGCTGCTCTTCCAACTGCATACTGCAAATAATAAATAAATTTTCAAATTTTTTTAGGCGACGGATTTCCTATCATCCTAAAGGCTTAATATGTGTCCGGACAGAATCCCTGCTGTAACAGGCAGGGACACAAGATAAACAGATACAGCCGGATAACCGGTGTTCTGCCAAACGCAGAGATTCAATTATTTCATATCAGGAAAGGATAAGCTATCAAAGCATAGCAGGTATTGATTTTATGAAAACATTACAGGATTACATTGATAAATTAAACAGCTTAAACTTCAAAGAAATGTACAACAACGATTTCTTCTGGACATGGGACAAAACAGATGATGAACTGGAAGCTGTTTTCACAGTTGCTGATGCTCTCCGTTTCATGAGAGAGAACAATATCTCCACAAAAGTATTCGAGAGTGGTCTTGGAATCTCTATCTTCCGTGATAACTCCACACGTACACGTTTCTCTTTTGCTTCCGCATGTAACCTTCTTGGTCTGGAAGTACAGGATCTTGATGAAAAGAAATCTCAGATCGCTCATGGTGAAACTGTTCGCGAAACAGCAAACATGGTATCTTTCATGGCTGATGTGATCGGTATCCGTGATGATATGTACATCGGAAAAGGACATGCTTACCAGAAAGAATTCATGGAAGCTGTTACAGAAGGAAACAAAGACGGTATCCTTGAGCAGAGACCTACTCTTGTAAACCTTCAGTGCGACGTTGACCATCCGACACAGTGTATGGCAGATATGCTCCACATCATCCATGAATTCGGCGGTGTTGAGAATCTGAAAGGCAAAAAGATCGCTATGACATGGGCTTACTCTCCATCCTATGGTAAACCACTCTCCGTTCCGCAGGGCGTTATCGGTCTGATGACACGTTTCGGCATGGACGTTGTTCTTGCTCATCCGGAAGGATATGATGTAATGCCGGAAGTTGAAGAGATTGCCAAGAAGAATGCTGAGAAAAACGGCGGATCCTTCACAAAGACAAACGATATGGCTGAAGCTTTCAAAGATGCTGATATCGTATATCCAAAGAGCTGGGCTCCATTTGCAGCTATGGAAAAACGTACAGACCTTTATGCAGAAGGCGACTTCGACGGAATCGATAAATTAGAGAAAGAACTTCTTGCACAGAATGCACAGCACAAAGACTGGGCCTGCACAGAAGAACTTATGAAAACAACAAAAGACGGAAAAGCTCTTTACCTGCACTGCCTGCCGGCTGATATTACAGGTGTAAGCTGCGAAACAGGTGAGGTTGACGCTTCTGTATTCGATCGTTACAGAATCCCGTTATACAAAGAAGCAAGCTTCAAACCATACATCATCGCTGCTATGATCATGCTTTCCAAATTTGAAAATCCACAGGATATCCTGAAGAAACTTGAAGTCAAAGCAGCTCCAAGAATCCTGAAATAATCAGGCGCAGATTAACAGTTGGATTGCAGTAATATTCCAGCTGCTTTCAAACAGATATTTAATTTTGAAAGCAGTTTCAGAATTTAAATATATTGAAAAATAGTACTCATCATATTGTATAGCAGGCGGGGCTGTCGCAGAAAGCACACAATCTTTATTGCGGCGGCCCTCTTTGCCTTTAAAATCAGGAGGTTTTTACAAATGTTTACAAGAAAAAGAATCGTTATTGCGCTCGGTGGGAACGCTCTGGGAAATACTCTTCCGGAACAGATGGTAGCTGTAAAAACTACTGCAAAAGCATTATGCGATCTGATCGAAGAAGGTCATCAGGTTGTTGTTGTACATGGAAACGGGCCACAGGTTGGCATGATCAACAATGCCATGTCTGCTCTCTCCAGAGAAGATGAGAATCAGCCAAACACTCCGCTCTCTGTCTGTGTTGCCATGAGTCAGGCTTACATCGGATATGATCTGCAGAATGCTTTGAGAGAGGAACTTCGAATCAGAGGATTTGTCCGCACACCTGTCGTCACTGTTGTCACTCAGGTTCGTGTAGATCCCAATGATCCTGCTTTTGAAAATCCATCCAAGCCGATCGGCAAATTCCTGACAAAAGAGGAAGCAGACCATCAGGCCAAGGCATATGGACATATCATGAAAGAAGACGCAGGGCGTGGTTATCGTCGTGTAGTTGCATCTCCAAAGCCTGTTGAAATCGTTGAACAGGATGCGATCAACAGTCTTGTGGATGCAAATAAAATCGTTATCTGCTGCGGTGGCGGCGGAATTCCCGTTGTTCTTAACGGACATCATCTCAAAGGTGCATCAGCAGTTATTGATAAGGATTATGCAAGCTGTCTCCTGGCCAAAGAGCTGGATGCAGATATGCTTATCATTCTTACAGCAGTGGAGAAGGTTGCTGTAAACTTCGGCAAGGAAAACGAAGAATGGCTGGATGACATCACTGTAGATGACGCTAAGAAATATATTAATGAGGGACAGTTTGCCCCAGGTTCCATGCTCCCGAAAGTTCAGGCTGCCGTTGATTTTGCAAGCTCCAAAGAAGGAAGAACTGCCATGATCACTTTACTTCAGAAAGCCAAAGACGGTATCCAGGGAAAAACCGGAACCAAAATCCATCTTTAATCTGTTCAGCAGATATCTTATTATATATCAGCTGTTTAATACTGATATATATAACTGCCACATATTCAGGATATCTGCCATATAGCGAAATAATTACGCAAAAAAAGTTCCGGTGACCTCGCCCGGAACTTTTTTTGTGATGAATGGACCAGAGTGTCTGGAAAATCATTCCTGCAATCTGCACGCCCCACTTTTCGGTATATTTTGACATACATCTTGCGGAAAGCATTTTCAGACACGCTCTAGTACATCGTTTTCGAAATAACTATACCACTCACTTGTCTGCGAATCCGATTGCACAGGTCTAAAAGCCTCAGCGTAGCCCGCTACGCCTGCGTTTTTATACCAGCACACTCGAATCCGCATCCTACGCGATTGGTATAGTTATTTACGAAACGATGTACTAGGAACTGATCGGAAAATTCGACAGAATGAAAACGTCAAAAGAAACATAATAAATCATAATAAATATAGAAAGATTGAGGAATGAAATCTGTGAATCAGAATATAATAGAGAAATTTAATGATCTGCTGGGAGAAGAGAAAGTGAAAGTGGATGAACCCATGAAACGTCATACCACATTTCGGATTGGCGGTCCGGCAGATTACTTTTTGCTTCCGTCTTCTGAGGAAGAACTGAGCGGGATTCTGAAGATATGCAAAAATGAAGAACTGCCATATTTCATTCTTGGAAATGGAAGTAATCTTCTGGTAAGCGATGAAGGATACAGGGGTGTCATTATTCAGCTTTACAGAAATTATGGTGATATTACAGTAAAAGGAAATGAAATCCATGCAACAGCAGGAGCTCTGCTGTCACAGATCGCGGCGGCAGCCAAAAATGCGTCGCTGACAGGATTTGAGTTCGCCGGAGGAATTCCCGGCACATTAGGCGGTGCAGTTGTCATGAATGCAGGTGCCTATGGCGGTGAAATGAAAGATGTGCTGAAAGAAGTAACTGTTATGACAGCTGCAGGAGAAATTCTCGTACTTCCGGCAGAGAAGCTGGAAATGGGATATCGCACAAGTCTTGTGAAAACAAAAGGATATCTGGTGTTGAGCGCAGTGATCGTTCTTGAACAGGGGAACCAGGAAGCCATAAAAGCAAGAATGAAAGAACTGACAGAACAGAGAGTAAGCAAACAGCCTCTTGAATTTCCAAGTGCGGGAAGCACATTCAAACGTCCTGAAGGGTATTTTGCCGGAAAGCTGATCATGGATGCAGGGCTGAGAGGATACCAGACAGGTGGTGCGCAGGTTTCCGAGAAGCACTGTGGGTTTGTGATCAATAAAGATAATGCAACTGCAGCAGATGTGTGCAGACTGCTCAGAGATGTACAGGATAAAGTAAAAGAACAGTTTGGCGTAACTCTTGAACCGGAAGTGAAATTTCTTGGAAAATTTTGATCTGACTGAATCGAAAAAGTACTGTGAACAGAGTGCAAAGACCAAAGACCAATGAGCAACAGATGAGATTAAGAAGTGACGGGAGATAGAAAATGCGTTTTGTAATAGTTACAGGAGTATCGGGAGCAGGAAAAACATCTGCATTGAAAATGCTGGAGGATGCGAAGTATTTTTGTGTAGACAATCTGCCGATCCCTTTACTGGAGAAATTTGCATCACTGATGCCTGAGATACATGGAGAAGATGTGCAGAATGTTGCACTGGGAATCGATGCAAGAAGCGGGCGTTCTCTGGATGAGCTGGAGATTGTACTGGACAGAATGAAAAAGGCAGGGTATGATTTTGAAATCCTGTTTCTGGATGCGCAGGACAGTGTTCTGGTCAAACGTTATAAAGAAACCCGCAGAAGTCATCCTCTTGCAATGGGGGGAAGAGTGGATGATGGAATCCGGATGGAAAGAGAGAAGATGCGTTTTCTGAAAGAGCGTGCGGATTATATCATTGATACCAGCAATCTTCTGACAAGAGAACTGAAACAGGAGATCGACAGGATATTTGTAGATAATCAGGATTTCTGCAATATGATGATTTCTGTACTGTCATTTGGATTTAAATATGGAATACCGGCAGATGCGGATCTCGTGTTTGACGTGCGTTTCCTGCCGAATCCATACTATGTGGACGAACTCAGACCGCTGACAGGGCTGGATGACAGGGTTTTTAATTATGTAATGGATTGTGATATAGCCAGGACATTTGCGGATAAACTGGAAGATATGATCAATTTCCTTATTCCGAATTATGTGAAAGAGGGAAAGACAAATCTGGTGATCGCAATTGGATGTACAGGCGGCAAGCATCGTTCCGTCACGCTGGCAAGAGAACTTTATTCCAGATTGTCTGGAAATACAAAATACGGATTCAGGCTGGAACACAGAGATGCACAGAAAGACCGACTGGTCAGAAAACAGGAAGGATGATAAAGGAGAGATGTCTTTTTCAGGGATGGTGAAGGAAGAACTTTCCAGACAGATTGGATTGGCCAGACATTGCAAAATGGCAGAACTGGCTGCGATTTTATGTTCCTGTGGGAAAATGGAATGTTTTTCAGGGGACAGTAAACTGAAAATCCAGACGGAAAATGAAGCAGTTGCAAGAAAGTGCTTTACATTATTGCAAAAAACATTTAATATAGAAACAAAGATATTTGTACGTGAGAACAGTCACTTGAAACGGGTGAAGGTATATACAATAGAAATAACTGATCCCGAAGAGATCCAGGTAATTTTTCAGGCACTGCGGCTTGTCACGAACAGTATCGACCAGGGTACGCTTGTATTGTCGGATATGCTGGTGGTACAGCAGAATTGCTGCAAACGGGCGTTTATCAGGGGAGCTTTTTTAGCATCCGGTTCAATCAGTGATCCTGAGAAGGGGTATCATTTTGAGATTGTATGTTCTGATGCAAAAAGAGCAGAGCAGCTACAGACGATCATCCGCAGTTTTTCGGTAGATGCCAAAATCGTACAGCGTAAGAAATCACATGTGGTCTATGTGAAAGAAGGTGCGCAGATTGTTGACATGCTTGCTGTTATGGAAGCTAATGTGGCATTGATGGACCTGGAGAACATCCGCATACTGAAGGAAATGAGAAATTCAGTAAACAGAAAAGTAAACTGTGAAACTGCGAATATTAATAAAACCGTAAATGCAGCCGTCAAGCAGATGGAGGATATTAAGCTGGTCCGGCAGAAAATAGGATTTGAGCAGCTTAATGAAGGACTTGCACAGGTTGCTGAACTTCGGATGCAGTATCCGGAAGCTACACTAAAAGAATTAGGAATGATGTTAAGCCCGCAGGTGGGCAAATCGGGAGTCAATCACAGACTGAGAAAGCTGAGTGCAATGGCTGACGAACTGCGGGAGAAACAAGGAGGAGAATTATTATGATCAAAAAACCAATCACCATTAATTTATCCACAGGTCTGGAAGCGCGTCCGGTGGCACAGTTGGTACAGGTGGCTAGTCAGTTCAACAGTGAGATTTATGTAGAGATTGGAAAGAAGCGCGTGAATGCAAAGAGCATTATGGGTATGATGACGCTTGGGCTTGATGCAGGGGAAGAAATTACTTTATCTGCAAATGGTGAGGATGAGGAAGCTGCTATGGCAGGTATTGAGCAGTACTTAAGTAATCAGTGATCAAATAGTATTCAGGATAGAACACATCCGGAAGGGAAGACCGCTTTTCGGATGTGTTTTGTCGTGTATACGACAGCAATGTTACTGTTCACTTCGTTCACAGTAACGTAGCCAAAATTCATTCCAGATTGCCTACGGCAATGGAATGAATTTTGGCTTGTATGTCTCGGGATTTTGGCATATTCATGCCAAAACACCTCGCGGGATAGTGGTGTGTGAACAGTAACACAGCAATCAATTGCATTGCCATAACAATAACATTAGATTGACCATAAAGATAAAACAGGGTATAATGAGCGAAAAGAGTAGAAATGAGGAGCGTAACAAATGTCAAAATTTCTGAAATTTATTGTACATTTTATAGTGATATGCACCATTGTCTGTGTTGTCGGGCTGGCAGTTCCGCCGTTTTTGGGAATTACGACAGAGATTATGGATGATTCCGGCAAAGAAACGAATCTGCCCATGGGATCGGTTACTTATGCAATTCCGGTAAAGATCAAAGAGGCAGCGGTTGGTGATTCTATTCTGTATCAGACTGATTCTAAAGCATACCGTTATATGATTACGGAAATGGATAAAAAGAATCATATTTTTAAGGTGATAGATTCCAGTGACAAAGATGCAGAACCTGTTGCCGTTGAGGTGAAGGATTACATACCGAAGGTTGTGATCACAGTAGGATATGCAGGATATCTCCTTCTTGCAACAGAAAGCATAGAGGGACTTATTATTCTCGGACTTGCCGTCCTTTTCCTGGTAATTCTGTATATAGTTGCGGAACTTCTGAAAAAAGAACCGCAGGATGATTATGATGAAACAGATACAGAACCCGGATATGTTAAGAGCAAGAAGGAACTTAAGAGAGAAGAGAAGGCAAGAGAGAAGCGTTATAAAGAAGAGGAACGCCAGATTAAGAAAGAGGAAAGGGCACGCAGGAAAGGAAAGGCTCCGGAACGAAAGAAAATTAAAACAGGCGGTTTTGTGGATGAAATCTATGAAGATGAGTTGGAACCTGTGAAGCCTGCGCAGCCGGAAACAATTCAGACTGCGACAAGCGAAGCCCATGAACTTCTCAGAAAAGAGATTGCAGCAGCTACGGCGGATGTACCGGTAAAGCAGGAAGAATCTGTACAGACGAAACCGGATGCAGGTGATATACATATGGAGCCTGTTTCCGGAAAGACAGAAGTGATCGTGCCTCAGGTAAAAGAGCAGCTGAAACAGATGATGAATGCTTCGGACAGAAAACCGGTAGAAGCAGAGGAAACAGAAGGAAACGCACAGGAAGAAATCAGGCGTATGGTAATTCCGACATGGTCGGCAGCACAGATTGCAGAGACAGCCAGAAGTCAGGGCGATGCGCCGGATATTGTGAGAGACGATGTTACAAAGGTTACATTATTTGATTATTCCGATATCATTGCGGATGAGAAACCGGTCTATCCGCAGAAACAGACTGCTGAAGAATAAAATAAGAGATTGAAAAAATATGACGATGAAAAGAACGTGTTTCTTCCTATATATAATATAGAAGGAACACGTTCTTTTTACTGCAGACAATCCGATCTCCATCATATCGTGAAGTCCTGCGTCAGCAGACCTGCAGATATAGGCCTTGTCGTTCACTATTCCGTAATGTTTCTATATAATAAAGCCATTAGTGTTTCGACAAGTTGATTCTTTTTTGTTTCGACATACAAGCCCAAATTCAATAAAAAATTGTACGGAATCAAGTACAAAAAAATATCAAAAAAAGTGAAAAAAACACTTGCATTTTTCTGAGAGGTCGTGTATACTCTCAATTGTTGTGACATTGATAGCAATGAAGCGCGAGGTTGCTGCCACAGAGATGGCAGGTTTTCCGTGGAGCGAATGTCAAGTTTGAAAACTGACGACAAGTCACTGTACAAGTTCAGAAGACCATCCAGGGATGGCGTGTGTGGTAAAAAATCGAAAGACACACACGGAGATGTGTACAGTCGCCGCTTGTCGTACTGCTTGAAAAGTACGAATAGGAGGAGACTTTTTTTATGGCAAATCAGGTAATGAGAATCACATTAAAGGCTTATGATCATCAGTTAGTAGATGCATCAGCAGCAAAAATCATCGAGACTGTTAAAAAGAACGGAGCAATGGTAAGCGGACCGGTTCCACTTCCAACTAAGAAAGAGGTTGTTACAATCTTAAGAGCCGTTCATAAATACAAAGATTCCAGAGAACAGTTCGAACAGAGAACTCATAAGAGACTGATCGATATCCTTACACCAACACAGAAGACAGTAGATGCTCTGTCAAGACTGGAAATGCCAGCAGGTGTTAACATCGATATCAAGATGAAGACTAAATAATTAGTCATCAACCCCAATTTGATAATGCTCTAAGCATTAAGCTATTTACTATATGATTGCCGGTAATCGGTAATCCGCTATAAGGAGGAAGAAAGAATGAAGAAAGCTATTTTAGCTACTAAAGTCGGAATGACTCAGATCTTCAATGAAGACGGCCAGTTGATTCCGGTAACAGTTTTACAGGCTGGTCCTTGTGTCGTAACTCAGGTTAAGACAGAAGAGAACGATGGATACGAAGCAGTTCAGGTTGGATTCGGAGACATCAGAGAAAGCCTTGTTAACAAACCGGAAAAAGGACACTTTGACAAAGCTGGCGTTGCAGTAAAGAGATTCGTTAAAGAGTTCAGATTTGATAACGCTGCTGAATATACAGTAGGACAGGAAATTAAAGCTGATATCTTTGCAGACGGCGATCACATTGATGCAACAGCTGTTTCCAAAGGTAAAGGTTTCCAGGGTGCGATCAAGAGACATGGTCAGTCAAGAGGACCTATGGCTCACGGTTCCAAATATCACCGTCATGCAGGTTCCAATGGTGCTTGTTCTGATCCGAGCAAGGTATTCAAAGGAAAACACATGCCAGGTCATATGGGAAATGTTCAGGTTACTGTACAGAACCTTGAGATTGTACGCGTAGATACAGAAAATAACTTACTGTTAGTTAAAGGTGCTGTTCCAGGACCTAAGAAATCTTTGGTTACTATCAAAGAGACAGTAAAGTCCTTATAATAAGAAAGGAGGAGCACACAAATGGCAAACGTAACTGTTTATAATATGGAAGGCAACGAAGTTGGAACAATGGAACTGAATGATGCAGTATTCGGCGTAGAAGTCAATGAGCATCTTGTTCACCTTGCTGTTGTTCGTCAGCTTGCAAATAATCGCCAGGGTACTCAGAAAGCTAAAACACGTTCTGAAGTAAGCGGCGGCGGAAGAAAACCGTGGAGACAGAAAGGAACAGGTCATGCTAGACAGGGTTCCATCCGTGCACCACAGTGGACTGGCGGCGGTGTTGTATTCGCTCCGGTACCAAGAGATTATGAAGTAAAAATGAACAAGAAAGAAAGAAGAGCTGCTTTAAAATCTGCTCTGACTTCCAAAGTTCAGGACAATAAATTAGTAGTTGTTGATGCTCTTACATTAGCAGATGTTAAGACAAAGGAAATGCAGAAAGTTCTTACAAACCTGAAAGCTGAGAAAGCTCTGGTTATCACAGCAACAGATGACAAGAACGTAATCCTTTCCGCAAGAAACATCACTGATGTTCAGACTGCAACTCCAAGTACTATCAACGTATACGATGTTATGAACCACAACACCGTAATCGTAACCAAAGATGCTGTAGCATCCATCGAGGAGGTATATGCATAATGGCTGATATCAAGTACTATGACGTAATCAAGAAACCAGTGATTACAGAAAAATCTATGAATGCAATGGCTGAAAAGAAATACACTTTCTTAGTTCATCCGGAAGCAAACAAATCTCAGATTAAAGAAGCTGTAGAGAAAATGTTCGAAGGAACAAAAGTAAAGAGCGTTAACACCATGAATATGGATGGAAAGAAAAAACGCCGTGGTATGACAGTTGGAACAACTGCTAAAACCAAAAAAGCTATCGTAGCTCTGACAGAAGACAGCAAAGATATCGAAATCTTCGAAGGACTTTAATTGATAGCCCATGCGGTATGAGTGCCACTTCGGAAGCTTTGCTTCTTATGAATCCTCGGCACTCTGATTATCGCGAGTATACGCATTCAAAAGCGTGAGGACAAATTTGAAAGGAGAACAAAAATGGGAATCAAAAGTTATAACCCATATACACCGTCTAGAAGACATATGACTGGTTCCGATTTCTCAGAGATCACAAAATCTGCACCAGAGAAATCTCTTACCGTGTCTTTAAAGAAAAACGCTGGACGTAACAACCAGGGTAAGATTACAGTTAGACACCGCGGAGGCGGAAGCAGAAGAAAATACAGAATCATCGACTTCAAGAGAAGAAAAG
>ERZ506887.683-NODE-683-length-19176-cov-10.099210_pt1 | contig 19176 bp, 14 predicted proteins | sample MGYA00512905_ERZ506887 | MGnify/ENA metagenome assembly ERZ506887 | reverse complement strand
TCGCCCTGCTCCACGCGGTACTGCTTACCGCCGGTAACAATGATTGCGTACATTTTGTTCATTCCTTTTCGTTGTACTCGCTGGTCGTAAAGGCAGGCCCTTACACTGGGCCATTTCAGGCGCCCACACCACGCGGCTAGAATAGTATAGCAAAAAAAGGCCGGGATTGCAAGAGGAATTTTCCTCTTTCCGAAAGATTTTTTATTTTTCCGTCTTTCCGCTTTCCGCGATGGTGCGTTTTACTTCGGCGTTATACGCTTCGGTGCGCTCCACGAAAAGCTTGCGCGGGCTGGAAGCCAGCAGCTGGGTCTTGCTGCCTGCAAAGGCGATGGGCCCGTCCAGCTTTTTCATGGCCGCTTTATTATCAGCGTTCAAAGCCAGCTCCACCATCAGGGGCTTGTCCTTGAACTTATTGGTAAAGTAGATCTCTGCCGCCACACCGACTACCACAGCAACGCCCGCCACCAGCTGGGACGCCCGCAGGCCAATAGAAGGCACCAGCATCAGACTGTCGGTGCGCAGTGCTTCGATCCAAAAGCGGCCTGCACCGTACCAGATCATATACCGCAGGGCGATGTCGCCGTTGAATCTGCGCTTTTTGATGTAGCGGAACAGCAGGAGGAAGCCCACGAAGCACCAGATGCTCTCATACAGGAAGGTGGGATGCACCGGCAGGTTCGGATCGATGGTCACGCCGCTCTGGGCTGTGACCGTACTGCCCATGAGGTACGCTCTGGTAGTCTCGCTGTACATGCCCCACGGCAGAGTGGTATTGCAGCCGAAGGCCTCCTGATTGAAGAAGTTGCCCCAGCGGCCGCAGCCCTGCCCCAGCAGAAAGCCCATGGCGGTCAGGTCGAACATGGGCAGCACCGGCACGCCCCGCCATTTGCAGGCAAGGCCTCCGAACAGAAAGCCGCCGATGATACCGCCGTAGATGGCCAGACCACCGTCGCGGATCGCGATCATCTCCCAGATGTTCTCATATTTAAAAGGTGCCATGGCCACGTAGTAGGCGCGGGCGCTGACAATGCCCAGCACGATGCCGATCAGGATCACATCCACCATGCTGTCCGGGTCCACGCCGAACTCGATGCTGTGACGGAACGCGAACACCAGTGCCAGACAGATGCCGAATGCAATGCACACACCATACCAGTAAATGCTGAATCCACCGATGGAAAAGGCCACGCGGTTGAGCTCAAAGCTCAGGCCAAGGCCCGGGAACTGTACCAGATTTGTCATTCTGCTTCCTCCTCGTCCTCTGCCAGCGGCGCAGTGCCGTCCGGCTGGATATACATGACCGCCATGCGCTCTGTGCTGAGAATGTGCTGCAGCGCTGCATCCGCATCCTCCGCGGTCAGGCCCGCCAGCATGGCGATCTGCTGAGCCACCGTCTGGCCGGAAAGGGCAAAATCTGCCATCTGGCTGGCCGAATCCTCCACATTTTCGAGGTTTTCGATCAGCTGGCCGTATTTTTCGTTCTTGCACAGGGTAAAGATCTCCCGGTCCACGCCTTCTGCGCGGATACGGGCGATCTCGTCCAGAAGCATCTGCTTCACGGCATCGGGGGCGTCGCTCTCGCCGGTGAACAGGATGCAGCAGCAGCCGTCCACCCGCAGCACTTCCCCGCCAAAGCCCGGATTCACAAGACCCTCGTCGTACAGGCGGCGGTACAGCGGTGACATGCCGCCGGTGATGCAGCTCAGGATCAGATCATACAGCGCTTCGGTGCGCAGGTCACCGGACGGCAGCGGCTCTTCCTTGAAGCCCACGCCGAAGCAGGGCTTGGACACCGGCATCTTCAGCGTTTTTTCCGCTGCGGCCAGCGTCATGGGCTCCGGCGTCCAAAGGCGCCGCACACCCTCTGCCGTGCGGGGCTCCGTCAGGCCATGGCGCTCGCAGGCGGCTAAAATTTGCTCCATGGTGGTATTGCCAGCCGCTGCCAGAACCATGTTGCCCGGTGCATAGAACGCTTTGCAGCTGTCGTAGAGCATTTCGGGCGTAATTTCCGCAATGCTCTCCACCGTGCCCGCGATATCGTTGCGGATGGGGTGGCTGTGGTACAGGCACTCGAACAGGCCGGTGATGAGCCGCCAGTCCGGGCTGTCGTCGTACATCTTGATCTCCTGCCCGATGATGCCCTGCTCCTTGGCGATGGTCTGCTCGGTAAAATAGGGGTGGGTCACCATGCCCAGCAGCACATCCAGACTCTCGTCCAGCTGCTGGGTCGCGGTGAACAGATAGCAGGTGCGGTCAAAGCTGGTGAAGGCATTGGCGTTCGCGCCAGTCTTTGCGTACTTTGCAAAGGCATCCCCGTCCTGATCCTCAAACATCTTGTGCTCGAGGAAGTGTGCCACGCCTGCGGGCAGGTGCACTTCTTTTCCGTCCAGCCGGAAATCCCGGTCGATGGAGCCAAAGCGGGTGGCAAAAATGACATGGGTGCTGGAATAGCCCGGCATAGGCCGCACGATGACGGTCAGGCCGGAGGGCAGGATCTTCCACTGATCGGCCACAGTCTTTTCCAGCAGGGTCTGATCATTCTGCGGCATGGGCGTCCACCTCCTTTGTGAGCAGATAGCTGACCGAGAGGGTCAGCTTACGCAGGATCGCGCGCACATCGTCCCGGGTCACGGCCTGCAGGGCGGCGCGGGCCTCGGCGGGCGTCTGAACTTTGGCAGGGTCGCCGCTGCTGCGCAGCACCTCGATGTAATACCATGTCTCAATGCCGCCCAGCGTATCCTCCACGCCCTGCATCCCGCTCAGCAGTCCCCGGCGGCAGTCCTCCAGCTCCTCATCGGTGATGGGCCCGCTGCACAGGTCGGCCAGCTCCTTCAGGATAGCCTGCTCGGCCCGGGCAGCGTCGGCGTGCTCCACGCCGCTGTTCACAGCCATGCTGCCGGTAAAGCTCTGGAACGAGGACGAGCAGTAGTAACACAGATGGTCACGCTCGCGCACATTCAGGAACAGGCGGCTGGTCACGCTGCCGCCATACAGCGCCATGGCAAGGCGGACTGCTGCCAGCTGTTCGGTGCGCATGGGCTCGCCCAGCGTGAACAGCATACACAGCTTTGCCTGCACCATATCGTAGGTCTCTGCCTTGTGCACAGGCTCGCGGCGCGGCATGGCAATGTTCTCGGCCAGCGGCAGCGGAGCCCGGTCGATGGCGGCAAGTTCGGCCAGCAGGGCATCCCGCACAGCTGCCGTCTGCGTGGCGTCACAGCCCAGCACAAGCAGCTCAATGTTCGCGGTCCGCAGCATCTCGTAATAAGCCGTGGTGAGCTGTTCCGGCGTCAGATCGTCCACCTCTTCCAGATAGCCTTCCTGCCGCACGCCTGCCGGGCTGTCGCCAAAGAATTCCCGGTTGGCCTGATGCAGGCAGTACAGACGCTTATCGTTGATCTCATCCTCCAGCGCCTTTTTCAGCATCTGCTTTTCAATGCCCACGGCCTCCGGGTCAAAGGTCCCGCCCACAAAATAGGGGTGGAAGGCCGCGCCCAGTGCAATGGATGCATATTCCCGCGTCAATTCTTCGCCTTCCAGCGCAAATTTATCCTTGATGCCGGTGACGCTGACGCACAGATTGTGGCTGCAGCCCATGGGCCGGGCATCCACCGTGAGATCTGCACCGTAGAGCTTGGCCAGCTTTTTGGTCAGTCGGGTCATGTCCGGGCAGTCGGCATAGCCGCGCTCCATCACAAGGGGCAAAAGTGCATGTGCCGTGGCGGTCTCCCGCTTTGCCGGAAAGGCAAAATGGATGCTGATGCGGCAGCGGTTGAATTTTTCCGCCGGGTCGCAGGAAAGGTGCACGCCCGGCGCAATGAGAGTACGTTCCAATTTGTTCCTCCGCCCTGCTTTTGCAGGGAGCTTTTTATTTTATGATGCCTTCTGCAAGGCAAGAAATTCTTCCAGACTCAAGCCGCTGGCCCGGATGGCAAGGGCATTTTCTGTACCCACATACCGCCAGTGCCACGGCTCGAACACCACACCGGTCGCGGCCTGCCGGTCTTCCGGGTAGCGCAGGATGAAGCCGTATTCCGCAGCATAAGCGGTCAGCCACTCGTAGGCGCGGGTCGTATCAAAGCCGGTGTCACGGTCCGGGTAGTCGCTGCTGAGGATATCCGCCGCATAACCGGTGCCATGCTCATTGCATTCCGCAGGCAGCTGGATGTCTGCGGACAGGCTGGCGGCTTCCTCCTCGGTCTTGCCCTTTTCCAGATACTGCTGCTTCTGTGCCTCATAGGCTGCGGTCCGGGCATCTGCGTCCTGATAGCCTGCGGACAGCACCAGCGCAACGCCATCCTCTGCCGCTGCGGCAGACATCTGCCGGTAGGCATCGGCAGCTTCCGCTTCCAGCTGGATGGTGCCATCCTCATTGGCCGGGGCAAGCGTCGGCGACGGTTCCCCGGCAAAGGGCAGATTGGCGTTTACCAGTATAAGCCGCGCATCGTCGGCATCAAAGGTGTAGCCGGTGCCGCTGTAGCTGGCAGCTTCAAAGCTCCGTGGCCCGGCAAGCAGAGCGTTTGCTTTGGGCAGCAGCCAGAGGATGCCCCGGGTCATCAGGGCCACGATGGCAGCACAGATCAGGATCAGGACCGCCCAGTTGCGGGCCAGACGCAGGCGCTTGCGGCGCATGTATTGCTCACGGGTCATACGGGGCTTTACAGTTTTTTTGCTGGTTGGTTCCATGGTGCGTTGCAGCTCCTTTGGCAGAATTTGCAGCGCGCTGCGCCGCACAGATACAGTGTATATTATACACCCCTTTGCATTTTGTGTAAACGCCGGAAGTGTAAAATAAGTATGACCGTCCTCGTCAGCGGCCTTGCCCTCTCCGTCCGCTCACGCTGTTCGCGTCCACCTCTCCCAAAGTGAGAGGCCTTGGCAGAACCAGAAAGTTTTTCTCTTCGCCAGAGGCTCGCCCTTTGGGAGAGCTGTCGCGTAAGCGACTGAGAGGGCGAGGCTGTTAACAAAAAGAGCGCTGTACAGCTCCTAAAGAAACTGTACAGCGCACAAAATTCATTTTTTACAAATCAGTCAAACAGCATATCGTGGATGGCGGAAACGGCCTTGTCGGCATCCCCGCGGTCGATGATGCAGGAGATCTTGATCTCACTGGTGGAGATCATCTTGATATTGATGTTGTTGTTGGACAGTGCCTCAAACATCTTGGAAGCAACGCCGCTGTGGCTCTGCATACCAGCACCCACGATGGAGACCTTGGCGCAGGTGGTGTCCACACTGACATCGCTGAAGTGTGCGCTGTCCTTCAGCACACGCATGGCCACCTCGGCTTCGCCCTCGGCACAGGTAAAGCTGATGTCCTTCTTACCGTCGCGGCCGGTGGACTGCAGGATGATGTCCACGTTGATGTTCTTCTGTGCCAGCAGGCCGAAGATCTTAAAGCTCATGCCCGGCTCATCGGGAACGTTGAGAATCGTGATAACAGCAACATCGGTGTCCTTGGCAACACCCTTGATCAGCATACCTTCCATGTCCTTTGTAACCTCCTTAACCACCGTACCCGGGATGGGGTTCAGGCTGGAGAGCACCTCCAGCTCCACATTGTACTTTTTGGCCAGTTCCACGCTGCGGTTGTTCAGCACCTGTGCGCCCAGAGATGCCAGCTCCAGCATCTCGTCAAAGGTAATTTCTTCCAGCTTGCGGGTGTTGCGCACCTTGCGCGGGTCGGCGGTATAAACGCCCTCCACATCCGTGTAGATCTGGCAGCGGTCAGCGTGCAGGGCAGCAGCAATGGCCACAGCACTGGTATCGGAGCCGCCGCGTCCCAGGGTGGTGATATCGTCCAGCTTGTTCAGTCCCTGGAAGCCTGCCACTACCACCACGCGGTTGCGCTCCAGTTCCGAGGAGATCCGCTCGGTCTCCAACCGGGTGATGCGCGCCTTGGTGTAGGCACGGTCGGTGCGGAAGCCCGCCTGCCAGCCGGTCAGGCTGATGGCATGGCAGCCCAGTTCGTTCAGCGCCATGGCCAGCAGTGCGATGCTGATCTGCTCGCCGGAGGCCAACAGCATATCCATCTCACGCGCCGAGGGGTTATGGGTGATCTCCCCTGCCTTGGCGATCAGGTCATCGGTGGTGTCGCCCTGTGCGGAGACCACCACCACTACGTCATTGCCCGCGTTGTGGGTGTTGGCCACGATCCGCGCAACGTTGAAGATACGGTCACGGTCCTTTACGGAAGAACCGCCGAATTTCTGTACGATCAACGCCATATCTTGTCACTCTCCTCTTTACGCCCCGCGTTTGCGGGGGCTTGCCGGGCGGAAGCGTTCTTGCACTTCCTTTACCCGTTTATCATTCCACAGTCGCGCCGGTGTTATCGGCATCCAGCTGCAACAGTGTAAATGCTTCACATCCGTCCAGACCTTCCAGCAGCTCCAGACCTTTTTCCAGCTTGGAATAGAACTTTTCGGCTTCGGCCTTTTCGGCCACAGCCATGACCGTGCTGCCTGCACCGGACACATACACGGCCTTTGCGCCGCACAGCCGCGCCATATCGAACACCTCGCGGGAGCCGGGCATCAGGGGCATGCGGTACTGCTGGTGCAGCTTATCCTCGGTGGCAATGGCCAGCAGGTCGTGCCGTCCCTCGCAGAAGGCTGCGGGCACCAGCGCCGCACGGGACAGGTTATACACCGCGTCCTTATGGGATACTTCCTTAGGCAGGGCCGCGCGGGCTGCCTCGGTCAGCAGCTTGTAGTCCGGCACGATGGCGGCAAAGCAGAGGCTTTCATCTACATTCCGCTTGACCGAATACACCTTGCCGTCCTCAAACACGCTGCTGGTCAGGCCGCCCAGCAGGGCCGGAGCCACGTTATCGGGGTGTCCCTCGATAGCAGTTGCCAGCGTGAGCAGTTCCTGCGTGTTGAGCACATCGCCCAGCATCCGGTTTGCGCCCAGCAGACCCGCGATGATGCAGGCCGAAGAAGAACCCAGACCCCGCGCCATGGGGATGGGGTTCGTCTGGGTGATCTTGAGGGGCGGGATCTGCTTGCCAACTTTTTCGAACAGACCCTTGGCGGAGCGGTACACGAGATTCGACTCGCCCCGGGGGATGCGGGTGCCGTCCGATGCCGAGATCTCCAGCACCTCGCTGTCCTCAAAGGTGACCGTGTTGTACAGGGTAACTGCCAGACCCAGCGCATCGAAGCCGGAGCCTACGTTGGCGCTGGTGGCAGGGACCGAAACCTTGATTTTCATTGCCGCAGTTCCTTTCCGTTACACTTCCTCGGGCAGACGCTTGAGCACCAGCTTCACGCTGCCGCCCACGGCCTCCACCTTGCGCGCGGCCTCGGCCAGCGCACGCTCGTCGGCGCGCTCCACAAAGTAGGCGCAGCCCTCGTACCGCTCATCCACCACCTTGCCGTAGCCGTAGATGGCTTCCACCACAGCGGGTGCAATGCCCGCCACACGCACATAATATGCAGCGGGAGCCGGGTCGGTGAGCATGCCGTCCACCGGGTCCGCAGGCTGCCAGAACAGGCTGTCGTGCACCTGTGCGCCATTTTTCAGGGCATCCACCACGTCTGCCACCACAGCGCTGGCGGTGGGCAGCTTGCCTGCGCCCTTGCCGTAGAACACCACATCGCCCAGCATATCGCCCTTGACCAGCACCGCGTTGAAAACATCGTCCACGCTGGCCAGCTGGTTTGCCTTGGGTACCAGACACGGCTCTACGCCGGCGGCCACGCTGCCATCCTTGCCAAGCTTCATCCATGCGATCAGCTTGATGACGCAGCCCAGCTTTTCGGCGCTGGCAACATCGGCGGCGGTAATGGCGCGGATACCCCGGGTGGGAATGTTCTGGGGGTAGATCTGGTGGCCGCACACCATGGAGGACAGAATGGCGATTTTGCGGCAGGCGTCGCGGCCGTCCACGTCATCACTGGGGTCCTTGGTCTCTGCGTAACCCAACTCCTGCGCAATGTGCAGCGCATCCTCAAAGTCAAGGCCCTCCCGCACCATCTTGGTGAGCATGAAGTTGGTGGTGCCGTTCACGATGCCCTCCACCTCGGTGATGACGTTAGCCGCCAGGCACTGGTGCATGGGGGTGATGATGGGCGTACCACCGCCCACAGAGGCTTCGAACAGGAAAGCACAGTCGTGCTCCTTGGCCAGTGCCAGCAGCTCTGCGCCGTAGGTTGCCACCATCTCCTTGTTGGAGGTGCACACGCTGCGGCCGCTCTCCAGACACGCCTTGACGTAGGGGTAGGCAAAGCGGGTGCCGCCGATGGTTTCCACCACCACCCGGATCTCCGGATCCTGCAGGATCACGTCAATGCTCTTCACCACCAAAGGCTCCACCGGGTTGCCGGTAAAGTCCTTCGGGTCCAGAATGTACTTTACCTCCACCGGTTCGCCAGCCCGGCGAGAGACACTTGCAGCATTGCGGCACAGCACCTCGTATACGCCGCTGCCCACCGTGCCAAAACCCAGAATTGCAATTTTAGCCATACTCTCTTTCCCTCGTTTCCTGTTTTGTTACAGGTTATACCCACAGTGCACACCCACGACCATGCGCTGGCGCGAAAGCTTTTCGGTCAATTCCTCCGGGGACATCTGCATGGTATCGGTGCGGATGGTGACCGCCACCAGCGCAGCCCCGTTTTCCGGGGTGGACTGGTTGATGGTCACAATACTGGCACCTGCGGCGCTGATGCCTGCCAGAAGGCTTTGCAGCGCGCCGGTCTCGTCCCGCAGGGTGGCCATGACCGTGATGACCTCACGACCATTCTCGGAATCAAAGATACAATCCTTATACTTATAAAATGCGCTGCGCGAAAGCTCTACCGCACGGGTCGCAGCCGAAATGCTGCGGGCTTCTCCGCTGGCCAGCAGCTCCTTGGCTCGTACCACCTTGAGAAAGACCTCCGGCAGCACCTGTGCATCCACCAGATAAAAACGGCGTTCCAACTTGTTCACCTCTCAAACACAAGTGTTCTTGTAGAAAATATAATAGCATCCGAACCCTTGCAATGCAAGAGCCCGGATGCTATTTTGTCACTTTGTCCAGTTTTGTCTTGTAAAGCGCGCCCTGTCCTTGCCGGATTTTTCAGCAAAAGGGGCGAAAAAGTACGATTTTTGCCCTTATTCCGTATCCAGCGCACTGGTGTCGGTAGGGATGGCCGGCTGGGTGGGCACAGCGTCGTCTGTGTTCTCGGTAGGGGCAGCAGCCTGCGGGGCTGCGTGGGAGTAGGTGCAGGTATCGGGCAGGTCATCGGCGCGGTAGTAGCCCACAGCAGTGCTCGGGCAGCCCGCACCGGCCAGAAGGCCGCTCTGGGTGCAGTAGCGGCGCTCCACCACGCCTGCGGAGGTGGGGAATGCCTTATAGGGCAGGTCTGCCTGTGCCTGCTCCATCAGTGCCTTCCACGCGGTCACACAGGTGCGGGTCTTGGCCTGCTGCTTGGACAGAGTCTTGGTCATATCGTAAGGTGCATCGTAGCCCCACCACACAGCGGTGACATAGTAGGGCGTGCCGCCCACAAACCACAGATCCTTTTCGTCGCTGGCAGTACCAGTCTTACCAAAGGCTTCCATGCCGTTGGAGTTGGGGTAGCGGCCGCTGGCAGTACCCACACTGGAGAACAGAACGTTCTTCAGCAGACGGTTCATGACATAAGCGGTATCGGGGGTCAGCGCCTGATAGCTGGTGGCGTTGTTTTCCAGATAGATGTTGCCGTCCCGATCCAGCACACGGGTGTACAGGTGCGGGGTGGTGTACTCGCCATCATAGAAGATCTGGAAGGCTGCGGCCAGTGCCATGGGGGTAACGCCCTTGGTCTGGCTGCCCATGACCATCTGCGCCAGACCCACGTCGTTGGTGGGGTCCAGCGTATTCAGCTGCAAGGTGTTGTAGACGAAGTTGAAGATATTGCTTGCGCCCACAAGGTCGCCCACACGCACCGCGATGGTATTCAGCGAGCGGGCAAGGCCGTTCCACAGCGGGAGATCGCTGCCATCGCCGTAGTTGCCGCCGTAGTTGCGCGGCCAGCTGCGCCATGCGTTGGGGTAAGCGCGGAGCTGCTTGTCGGAGAGACCCATCAGGCCGTTCTTGCGGCAATAATCCTCGTCCCGGATGATCATATCCTGCTTCTGGTACAGGGGGGAGTTGTTGAGCATGGTGGACCAGTTGACCAGACCATACTCAATGCCCAGCGCATAAGCGCCGATAGGCTTGATGGTAGAACCGGTCTGCCGCTCCACATTGTAGGCGCGGTTCAGGGAAAGGCTCTTGGTCTTTTCGCCCAAGCCGCCCGCAATAGCCAGCACATTGCCGTCATAGTCCAGCGTAACCATGGCAGCCTGCGTGCGCACGTTGCGGTAATAGTAGACGGTGCCGTCCTCGCCTGTGCGGGTCTTGGGGGTGCCGTCCTCGTTGAACACCTGTACATCATCATCCGAAATGGAAGTGACCTCTTCCTCATGCCAGCCCGCCGGGAAGTAAGCATCATCGGTGTTCAGCATCAGGTTTTCCATCTGGGACTGCAGCTTGGTGTTGACCGTCGCTTCAATAGTAAAGCCGCCGGTGTAGAGCAGCTTCTGCGCCTCGGACTCGCTGATGCCCTCCTTGGCCATGATATCCTGCACGACCTCATTGAACAGTGCATCGGTGAAGTAGGAGGTGACGGTGCTGGGCTTTTTGCCGCTGTCCTCTTCGGCCAGTACAAGGGGCTGTGCAGCGCCGTTGCGGTAGTCCTCCTCGCTGATCACGCCCTGCTGCCACATATTGTACATGATGAAGTTGCGGCGGTTGATCAGATTCTCGGGGTTCGTGTAGGGGTTATAGTTGGTGGGGTTTTTGGTAATAGAGGCAATGGTGGCGCACTCCCACAGGCTCAGCTGACTGACGTCCTTGTTGAAGTACTCGTTGGCCGCCGTCTGCACGCCCTGAATGGTGCCGGTAAAGCTGATGGTGTTCAGGTAAGCCTCCAAAATGGTCTCCTTGGAGTAGCTGCGGCTCAGGCAGAGGGCGCGGTAGATCTCGCGTACCTTGCGCAGTGCACCATTGATACCGCTGGCGCTGTTGTCATCGGTCAGGTTCTTGATGAGCTGCTGCTCCAGCGTGGATGCGCCCTGCTTGGAGCTGTAGATAGGCAGCAGATACTCGTTGATCATTGCGCCGATGGTACGCTTGAAGTTGACGCCGGGCTCTGAGTAGAAGTCCTTATCCTCGGTGCAGATGAAGGCATACTGCAAGTTGGAAGGAATCTGCTCAAGGTCTGCCCATACGCGATGGCTGTTGGAGGAGCGTAGGGTGGCATACTCCACCTGTGCGCCGGTATCCGGGTCGGTAGCTACCACCATACTGGACTGGCTCAGCTGGATGTTGTCCAAGTCCAGCAGGTCGCCGTCGTTGGCAGTAGCCTGCACCACATAGAACACCATGCCCACGGCCACCACGCTGCCCAGCATGATGCCAAGGCAGAGCACCGTAGCAAGGGTGCGGCCGATGAACCGCAGAATGGGGTGTTTGCTTTTTTCCTTCGGCGGCTTGGGGCTTTTGGGTGCCTTGGGTGCGCGGGTACGGTTTTCCGCTGCGGAGCGTGCCTCGCGGCGGCTCTGGGAAACATTGACCTTACGTCCCATCGGGCGGGCAGGCTGCTCCTCGCCGCTCCGATGGATCTTTCTCATCTCATTGTTGGAGATAGGGATCGCCTCCTGACATTTCAAGACTGTTGCCGGGCATTGCTGCGCCGGGCTTTATCCACATCGTTTGTGACACGAAACTTCAAACTGCAATACCATATTATAGCACGCACGCCCAAGCCGGGCAAGAACCAATCTTTGTGCGCTGAGCAGATGTAAATAGTATAACACACTCTCTTGTGGAAAGTACAGTATCTGCGTGTGAAAATTGTCTGCTATCCGCAAAAATGGGGCATACTTACGGGGGAAGGGAGTGTTTTTTATGCGCAAGCTGTCTGCCTGCCTGTTCTACGGGCTTTGCGTATTCACCATTGTATTCAGTCTGTTCTGGATGGCGCTGCCAAAGCTGCCGCTATCCCAACCCCCTGCCGGGTCTGAGACCGACCCCGCCTCTCCCCTGAGCCTTGCCGCACAGGCAGTGCCCCAGACGGACGCCGCCCGCTACTGCCTGCGGGACAGCGGCGGACGGGTGGCGGTGTACACCTGCCGCGCCGACGGAACCCCGGGCACTTTGATCCGCGTGACCGGTATCTACACCAATCTTCTGCCCGAAAACGACGCCTTACGCATCAAGCGCGGGCTTGTGGTCAACAGCCCCCGGGAGCTGGACTTGCTGCTGGAGGATCTGGGGGAGTAAATGCAATGAGCCGCTGCACGATGTGCAGCGGCTCATTGCATTTATATGATTCAGGCTTCCATTTCTTCCAGCGGCACAAGGTATTCCTTGCGGCACTGCTCGTACTCCAGCATATAGTCCTTGCTGGGGTTGTGGTGCATAATGCTTTTCAGGGTGTGGGAGTCGTAGTCCTCGCCGGCTTCCATGCCCACCATGCGCACTGCGATGTTGGAGCAGTGGTCGGAGATACGCTCAGCGTTGTTCAGCACATCAAGGAACACCACGCCGGTGTCGATGGAGCAGATCCCGTCCTTCAGACGGCGGATGTGCTGGTCGCGCAGGCGCTCCACCATCACGTCAATGATCTCCTCCAGCGGCTCCACCTGTGCAGCCTTCTGGACATCATCGTTTTCAAAGGCCTCGTCCGTCAGAACCAGAATGCGCTCCAATGCGGCATCCAGCAATTGCAGTTCCTTTTGGGCGCTCTCGCTGAAGCTGGCCTCCTTGTCGTACAGCTCCTCGGCCTTTTCCATAATGTTCACGGCATAGTCGCCAATACGCTCGAACTCGGTAACAAAGTTCAACAGCTCGGTCACCGCGTGGCTTTCGTCGTCGCCCAGCTCCTGATCGGTCAGTTTGATCAGGTAGTTGGTGATCTCCACCTCCATGCGGTCGATCAGGTTCTCGCGCACTTTGATGGCACTCACAGTCTCCTCGTCCATCTTCAATAGCAGCGGCGCGGCCAGACCCACGTTGCGGGCGGCGCGGCGGGACATCTTGATCACCGCATTCTTCGCCTGCTGCAAGGCCACTGCCGGGCTCTTGTACAGACGCTCGTCCAGCACCGGCATGCTCAGCTCCTGTGCTTCCTCCACGCTACTGGGCACCGTGAGCATCGCCAAGCGGCTCAGCACTCCGCTGCAAGGCAGGAACAACAGCATAGCGCACACGCTGGACAAAGTATGGATGTTTGCGATGGAGCTCTTGTTCATTACATCGCCCCACATGGGGATGCCGATGGTAAACTGCACTGCATAGATCAGCGCCAGCAGGATCACACTGCCGATGACGTTGAAGTACAGGTGGATGAGCGCGGCCCGCTTACCATCCTTGGAAGAGCCGCCGATGGTGAGCAGCGGGGTGAACGCCGTACCGATATGCGCACCCAGAATGATGGGGATGGCAGAACTGAAGGTGACAAGCCCTGTGCTGGACAGTGCCTGCAAAATACCCACGGAGGCAGAAGAGGACTGGATGATCACGGTGACCACCACGCCCACCAGAACGCCCAGAATGGGGTTTGTCATAGTGACGAACAGATTCTGAAAGGCTGCGCTCTCCCGCAGGGGTGCCACGCCGGTATCCATCAGGCTCATGCCGGTAAACAGGATGCCGAAGCCCAGCATGATCTGACCGATATTCTTCTTTTTGGCATTGCGCAGGAACACATAAAAAATGCAGCCAATAAACGCCACCACAGGGGCAAAGGTCTTGGGCTGGATCAAGGTCAGCCACAGGCTGTCGCCTGAGATATCCGCCATGCGGATCAACTGACCTGTTACCGTAGTACCAATATTTGCACCCATGATCACGCCTACCGACTGCGTCAGTGTCATGATACCAGAGTTGACCAGACCGACACAAATAACCACCGTACCAGCCGACGACTGAATAACGCCGGTGATCAGTGTGCCGAAGATCACACCTTTGATGGTGGAAGAGGTAAGCTTTTGCAATACGCCCTGCATCTTGCCGCCTGCCAGCTTTTCCAGTCCGGCGCCCATGATGGACATACCGTACAAGAACAGCGCAACGCCGCCCAGCAGAGAGGTAATGTGTGTGATATCCATAACGATACTCCTAATATGAAACTTCCCTTTTTATCCTTTACAGCACACAGCCATCGGAACCTTACGTACGCACAGCGCCGCACTGTTCCGGAAGCCGCTTATTTTTATTATACCATCAAAGGGGGCGTCTCAACAAGGTTTATTTTACAGGAAAGTTACTTTTTCCACACATTTCGCAACATATTTTCGGGTGTAAAACCAAAAGCTTTCTTTTATTTTACATACATTTTACATTGTGCCCTCTCGGGGCGCAGGATATCCCCGCTTACCCGGCCAGCTCCTCCATGGCCTCCCGCACCGTATCGGCCGAAAACAGGAACACACCACTGCCGGTGTATACCTCCACATGACTGCCCACATAACGCAACTCAAAATCCTTCATGGTGTTTCCCTCCTGTGTGTCTGTTTTGTACCCGGGACTTTCCCGGTACACACAGTATCGCACAATAAGGATACCATAAAAAGGACTTTCAACCGTTTTCGCAGACTTTTTGCGCAAAAAGCAGCGTATGCTACCCTAGTCTGCTCACACCGTTTGCAGCCACTTTCCTTGGAAATCGGGTCTTTGGCAGTCCCCCGCAGCACCGCATTTCCGCAGGAAACAGGCGTTGTAGCTGCCGTTTTTCATCACGACCCCTTCCCGTGAAAATGGGATAGCGGAGCGTCCGCAGACGCTCCGCTATCCCGAAATTAAAAACAAATTTTCCGCTGATAATGGCTAGAGCAACGCGGAAGCCATTCCAAATCGTCCCGCCGCGCCGGCATTACTCTGCCGCGTCCATCACCCGGACAGGATAACCAGTCCGCGCACAGCGCACTGCATACCGGGCGTTGCCGCCGGAGGTGCAGGTGAACAGGGTCAGATCCCAGCTGTCCGTCTCGGCGGCGGTGGTCATCTCCTCAATCTGGGTGGGCTGCAAAGTCTCCACACTCTCCACCTCGTAGCTCCAGCGCAGACCGTCCGCATCCGTAAAATACACCGGGCTGCCGATCGCCAGCCACTTGATGGGGCTGAAATGCTTTGCATAGTTGTGGCCGCAAATCACCAGATCATCGGCATAGGTGGTGCCGCTGTAGCGCCCGGGGGCAACCTTCAGCCCCGCATAGCTCCACTGCGCCATGACCGGTAGCTCCAGCCCCGCCGCCGGGATGGAAAGCACCCCGATGTAGTCACGCCCTTCCACCTCCACGGTGGTCATTTCCTGCGCCGGGTCCAGCATCGGCTGCGGGGCTGCAGTCTCGTTTTCCTGCTGGTGCTCCGTGATGGTCTTTTGCATGGTCTGCTCCAGTTCGCCCAATACTTCCTGCGAAGCCTTTTCTGCCCGGGCGGCATCCCACCGGTTGTAGCCCAGCAGCCCGGCGGCGCATAAGATCAGCACCGCACCCAGCACCATGCACAGCCTACCGATTTTCCGTTTCATTGCATTCCATCCTTTATATATAATGGTATCATCTGCTTCAGTATACCATTCCCCGCTCCGGTTTACAACCGTTCTTCCGGGCGATTTTTATCCGGCAGCAGCGCGCAGACCAGCCGTACCATCTGCCCGGTCAGGGGCAGCCATACCAGCGCACACAGTACGTTGAACAGGGTATGCGCGTTGGCGATTTGCCGGGCGATCACGGCGCACTCCGCCCCTGCGGGCGAGCACAGCCGCACCAGCGCCGCAAAGGGCTGCAGCAGTGCGCAGCACACCGCCGCGCCGGTCAGGTTAAAAATAGCGTGGGCTGCCGCCACCCGCTTGGCGTCTCTTCCCTGCCCGATGGCGGCAAGCACCGCTGTGATGGTAGTGCCGATGTTATCCCCCAGCAGAATGGGGATAGCCGCCGTCAGCCCCAGCAGGCTGTGTACGCCGTCTGCCCCGGGCTGCGCCGCCATGCTTTGCAGCAGCGCCACCGTGGCAGAGCTGCTCTGCACCGTTAAGGTCATGCAGACGCCCGCCAGCAGCCCATGCAAGGGGCTTTGCTGCACCCGGGCAAGCTCCAACCGGAGCAGCGGGCTTTGCAGCAGCGGTTCCATGGCGCTGCGCATCACCGTGACGCCCTCGAACAGCAGTCCGAAGCCGAACACTGTCTCGCCCACGCAGCGTCCCCGCCAGCCCTTACAGGCCAAGCAGAGCAGTACCCCGCAAAACAGCAGCAGATACCGCCAGCTTTCCACCCGGAACGCCAGCAGCTGTGCCGTGACCGTTGTGCCGATATTTGCCCCGAACACCACCGGTACCGCCTGCCGCAGCTGCAACAGCCCCGCCGCCAGAAAGGCAATGACCATGACCGTGACCGCCGAACTGCTTTGCAGCACCGCTGTGACCGCCGCCCCGGTCAGCAACCCTGCCACCGGGTTTGCGGTGCACCGCGCCAGCAAGCTGCGCAGCCGCCTGCCCGCTCCCTGCTGCACCGCCCGGCACAGGCTGTCCGTCCCGTATAAAAACAGCGCCAATCCGCCGAATACCTGCAACAACACTTGGAATCCCTGCTCCATCCGCACCCTCCGTTTCTGCCTGTCCTTTATTTCTATGCAGCGAGAGCCGGTTTGCGCATTGACAAAGCCTACAAGTTTTTTGTGAATTTTTGTTTAATATTTCCCTATTCTCTTGCAATCCCGCTGCAAAAGGAATATTCTTATCAGGCGTTAATACTTAACAACTGTTAAGCATTTGAAAAATGCAAACGAGGAGGGATCGTTGTGTCCGAGCCAAGCACCCCCAGCTTTCAGGGGATGTGCCACTATATCGGGCAGCTGAGCAAGGCATCCAAGGCCGGGATACGGGCGGCGCTGGCCGATTGCCCCAAATGCCATTTTAATATGCTGGAAGGCCTGCTGCATTCCATCAACTGCCACGGAAAGGACGGTGCCATTTATGTCTCCGACCTTGCCCGGGAGATCCGACAGCCGCTGCCGGCGGTCTCGCGCGGGCTGCGGTTGATGGAGCAGGACGGCACCGTGGTGCGGGAGCCGGACCCCGCCGACCGCCGCAAAACGCTGGTGCGCATCACCCCCAAAGGGTATGAGCTGTGCCACCAGTGTGAGCAGGCTCTGCGCGACTACTTTGCCAGCGTGCTGGCACGGTTAGAGCCGGAGCAGGTAGCCCAGATGGACGCGCTGCGCGGCGCGCTGATGGATGCCATTCTTGCGGAAAATGCCGCGCGCAACATTGACCCGAAGGGAGAAACGAACCATGACAAAGATCTTTAAGCAGCTGGCCCGGCACTGGGCGGTCTGCCTTGTGGTGTTCGCGCTGCTGTTCGTGCAGGCGTACTGCGACCTTGCCCTGCCGGACTACACCAGCAAGATCGTGGACACCGGCATCCAGCAGGGCGGCATTGAAAGCCCCCTGCCCCAGACGGTGCGCCAGAGTACGCTGGACGCGCTGAGCCTGCTGATGAGCGAGGAGGATGCGCAGAAGCTGCAAAACGCCTACCAGTACTATTTGCAGGACGATGGCGTGTTGCAGCTGCGCTCCGACCTGACCGAGGACGAGCGCACCGCACTGGAAGATGCTGTGACCACCCCGGACATCGTGCTGTATATGGCTGCCGCACAGGCCGCCAACACCCCCGCCGGGCAGAACAGCATGGGCATGACCGGCCTTGCCGAGATGCCCTCTGCCACTGCGGACACCGACACCGAGACCGTCACCCCCACGGCAGCAGATCTGGACACCGTTTGCAGCCAGTTTGCCGCCATGAGCCAGATGCCCGGCTTTGACCGCAGTATGCTGCAAAAACAGCTGGACAGTGCCATGAGCCAGCTGGACAGCACCCTGCTGGAAAACCTGAAAAGCCAGTCTTTGCTGCTGGTGCAGCTGGAATACGAGGCACAGGGCGTTGCGCGGGATGTGCAGATGCAGTACCTTTTCCGGGTGGGCGGCCAGATGCTGGCGCTCACCCTGCTGATGGTGGCCGTGGCTGTGGCCGTGGGCTTCCTTGCCTCCCGGGTATCCGCCGCCATCGGTCGTGACCTGCGCCGGGAAACCTTCTCCAGTGTCATCGGCTTCTCCAATGCAGAGATCGAGAATTTTTCCACCGCTTCCCTCATCACCCGCACCACCAACGATATCCAGCAGGTACAGTTCGTCTGCGTCATCCTGCTGCGCATGGTGGCCTACGCGCCCATTCTGGGCATTGGCGGTGTGCTGCACGTTGTAGGCAACAGCTCCGGCCTTTCGTGGATCGTGGTGCTGGATGTGGCTCTGCTTTTGTTGCTGCTGCTCTTCCTGATGAGCGTTGCCATGCCCAAATTCAAGGTGATGCAGCAGCTGGTGGACCGGCTGAATCTGGTCAGCCGCGAGATTTTGACCGGTATCATGCCGGTGCGCGCCTTCAGCCGCGAAAAGTTTGAGGAGCAGCGTTTTGATAAGGCCAACCGGGAACTGATGGGCACCCAGCTGTTTACCAACCGCGCCATGGTGGCTATGATGCCCTTTATGACCCTGATCATGAACGGCACCAGCCTGCTCATCGTCTGGTTCGGCGGCAAGGCCATGGATGCCGGCACCATGCAGGTGGGCGAGATGATCGCCTTTATCACCTACACCATGCAGATTGTCATGTCCTTCCTGATGCTGGCGATGGTGGCCGTCATGCTGCCCCGCGCCGGTGTGGCTGCGGATCGTATCGACGAAGTCATCCGCACCAAGGCCACCATCCACGACCCGGACAAAGCCACCGCAAAAGCTGCACAGGCGCACACCGACTGGCAGGGCGTTGTGCAGTTCGAGGACGTGAGCTTCCGTTACCCCGGTGCAGACAGCGATGCACTGGAGCACATCAGCTTTACCGCAAAGCCCGGCGAGACTACCGCCATCATCGGCTCCACCGGCTGCGGCAAATCCACCCTGCTCAACCTGATTCCCCGCTTTTACGATGTGACCGGCGGCAAGGTGACCGTGGACGGCATTGACGTGCGCGAGATGCCGCAGGCACAGCTGCACGACCTGCTGGGCTATGTGCCCCAGAAGGGTGTGCTGTTCAGCGGTACCATTGACAGCAACCTGAAATTCGGCGGCGAGGATATCACCGACGCACAGGTGCACAAAGCCGCCGCCA
>ERZ506887.681-NODE-681-length-19212-cov-7.440413_pt1 | contig 19212 bp, 10 predicted proteins | sample MGYA00512905_ERZ506887 | MGnify/ENA metagenome assembly ERZ506887 | reverse complement strand
TATCGTAAGCCCATCCGTCACCACCGAAGATCCACTGGGATTTCTTAGCCAGGAAATCTTTCTGAGCAAGGATTTCTTTTGCTTTGTCACATCCGCAAGCTTCAAGAGCAGCAACAAGTTTGTCTGTAGCAGCGCCGTTTGTAGCACCTACAGCAAATGTATCCAGCCATTCCTGACCAGCTGCCTTAACGTCTTCGTTTGTTCCGTTAGCAACAACGTCTTCAACTTTTGCTTTTAAGCCATCGCGGATAGCTCTCTGAGCAAGAAGCATACCATAACCAAACTCAGCGTTATCTTCGAACAGAGAGTTGGACCATGCAGGACCCTGTCCCTTAGCGTTTACTGTGTATGGTGTAGATGGTGAGGAGTTACCCCAGATAGAAGAACATCCTGTTGCGTTTGCGATGTACATTCTGTCACCGAACAGCTGAGTGATCAGTTTAGCGTATGGTGTTTCACCACATCCTGCACAAGCTCCAGAGAACTCAAGCAGAGGCTGTTTGAACTGGCTGCCTTTAACAGTTGCTTCTTTAAATTTAGCGATAACATCTTCTTTAACCGGCAGTTTAACTGTGTAGTCAAAGTATTTCTGCTCGTCTGCGCTTGCTTCAAGGTTTTCCATAGCAAGTGCTTTCGCACCCTTCTTACCTGGGCAAACGTTTACACAAGAACCACATCCTGTACAGTCAAGTGCGGATACGGACATTGTGAATTTATATTCTTTCATACCTGTAAGGTCTAATGTCTTCATGCCTTCAGGAGCATTAGCTGCTTCTTCAGCTGTCAGAGCTACAGGACGGATAACTGCGTGCGGGCAGACATAAGCACATCTGTTACACTGGATACAGTTTTCCGGATTCCATACAGGAACGTTAACTGCGATACCACGTTTTTCATATGCAGCAGAACCGGATGGTGTTGTACCATCTACATAATCCTTGAATGCAGATACAGGTAAGGAGTTACCTTCCTGAGCATTAACTTTAGCCTGGATATTGTTAACGAAATCGATAACATCCTGACGTCCTTCTGTTGCATGAGTCATATGAAGACCTTCGTCCTCAGCGTTCTTCCAGCTTTCCGGAACCTGGATCTCTACAACCTGTTTAGCACCAGCGTCGATAGCTGCCCAGTTCTTCTGTACGACATCATCACCTTTACGTCCGTATGTTGCCTTGGCAGCAGCTTTCATAAGGTCGATTGCCTGATCTTCCGGAATGATTCCTGTCAGTTTGAAGAATGCAGACTGAAGGATTGTGTTGATACGTGTTGGTCCCATGCCTGTTTCAATACCAATCTTAACACCGTCGATTGTGTAGAATTTGATATTGTGGTTAGCGATGAAAGCTTTTACCTGTCCTGGTAAATGTTTTTCAAGACCTTCCATATCCCAGGCACAGTTAAGGAGGAATGTACCGCCATCAACAAGTTCCTGAACCATGTTGTATTTGTTTACGTAGGATGGATTATGACATGCTACGAAGTTTGCTTTGTGGATCAGGTATGTGGATTTGATTGGTTTCTTACCGAAACGTAAGTGGGACATTGTAACACCACCGGACTTCTTGGAGTCATAATCAAAGTAAGCCTGTGCGTACATATCTGTGTTGTCACCGATGATCTTAATGGAGTTCTTGTTGGCACCTACAGTACCATCAGCTCCCAGACCCCAGAATTTACAGTTTGTTGTTCCTTCAGGAGTTGTTACGATCGGAGCACCTGTCTCAAGGGAAAGGTTAGTAACATCATCAACGATACCGATTGTGAATTTTTCTTTTGCAGTGTTTTCATAAACAGCTACGATCTGTGCAGGTGTAGTATCTTTGGAACCTAAACCATAACGTCCGGAGAATACTTTTACGCCGCCGAATTTGCTGTCTTTTAATGCTGCTACAACGTCAAGGTACAGTGGCTCGCCAAGTGCACCCGGCTCTTTAGTTCTGTCAAGAACTGTGATCTGTTTTACAGATTCCGGAATTGCATCGATGAGTGCCTGTGCACAGAATGGTCTGTAAAGACGAACTTTAACAACACCGACTTTCTTTCCTGCTGCTGCAAGATAATCGATTGTTTCTTCGATTGTATCGTTTACAGATCCCATAGCAACGATTACATGTTCTGCATCAGCAGCTCCGTAGTAGTTGAATAATTTGTAATCTGTACCGATCTTAGCGTTAACTTTATCCATGTATTCCTGTACTACTGCCGGAAGAGCATCGTAGTATGGGTTACATGCTTCTCTTGCCTGGAAGAAGATATCAGGGTTCTGAGCAGAACCTCTCTGACATGGGTGATTCGGATTAAGAGCATGGTTACGGAATGCAGCGATTGCATCCATATCTGCCATATCCTTCAGATCTTCATAATCCCATGTTTCAATCTTCTGAATCTCGTGAGATGTACGGAATCCATCGAAGAAGTTGATGAACGGAACTTTACCTTTGATTGCTGAAAGGTGAGCAACAGGTGTTAAGTCCATAACTTCCTGTACAGAAGATTCGCAGAGCATTGCGCATCCGGTCTGACGACAGGCCATAACGTCGGAGTGATCACCGAAGATTGAAAGTGCGTGGGAAGCAAGTGCACGTGCAGATACGTTGAATACTGCAGGTAACTGCTCACCGGCAATTTTGTAAAGGTTCGGGATCATAAGTAACAGACCCTGAGATGCTGTATATGTTGTTGTTAAAGCACCTGCTGCCAGAGATCCGTGTACAGCACCTGCTGCACCAGCCTCAGACTGCATTTCAGTTACCTGAACTTCCTGTCCGAAAATGTTCTTTCTTCCCTGGGTTGCCCATTCATCTGTTGCTTCCGCCATAACAGATGAAGGAGTGATCGGGTAAATAGCGGCTACATCTGAGTATGCATATGAAGCATGAGCAGCTGCATGGTTACCATCCATGGTTTTCATCTTTCTTGCCATAGTTTGTTTTTCCTCCTTAAAGGTTGATGAAAATTAATTATTTATTTCAAGGCATAAGTAAAATATACCTCAAATTTCATTGTAGATTATAACATAATCTTCTGCCTGTGTCCAATTTGTTTTGACATATTTTGTATCTTCTGAGGTACAAAGCAGAGATTTTCTGTTATTTCAGTAGTAAATATGTGCATTTTTCGAGTTGTTTATGACTAACATTATGCAGATATGCCAAATTTGGGACAAATCAGGCAGATAGAATCATCCGCTTCGCTGCGCAGCTCTGCACCGGACAACTGCTCTGCAGTTTATTCAGTATATCAGTAAAAAAAGGAGGCGCTACGCCTCCTCCATGATCTGCTGTATTGTTTTTCTCTTAAGGAGACTTATCAGTTCATCCTGTACAGATAACAATTCTCTATGTACCAGACATGGCAATCCATCCTGTCCGTCTCTGACACAGTTATATTTCGGATCCAGACATTCGATGATAAACATCTCCGGATCAATCGCCGAATAAACCTCATATAAAGTCAGCTCATCCAGTCCCCTGTTCAGAGAATAACCACCATGTACGCCTCTGTATCCCTTCACGATCTCTGCCTTCTGAAGTTTCTTCAGGATCTTATAGGCAAAAGGAGCTGTGATTGCTTCTTTCTCACAGATATCGGATACGCTCAGTCTGCTCTCTCCCCAAAGCGCACGTACCACTCGAACTGCATAATCGCACTCTCTTGTAATAAACATAGTCTTTGCAACCTCTCTAAAATTAATTATCCTTTACTGTTCACATCGCTGTTTTGCATAAAACAATGGAAACAGTAATCGTTATTTCTGTCATATCAATGCCTCATATTTCTATCCGTCAAGAGGCTATATTTATTCTATATTATAACAGTGCTTCTTTTTTTTGTAAATAAAAGAACCCAAAAAAGCAAAAAACAGTTGCAAATTTCCCAATTTACGGTACAATGATAAACGGTTGTAACTTATATAATAGGAAATAATGTAACTGTTTCCTGCGAAAGATACGTTTTCCATAAACAATCTGCCGGACAGTTACTGCAAAACAATAATTTCACGAAAAAGAGGTATGATATGATTTCAGCAAACAATATTACATTGCGCGTAGGTAAAAAGGCCCTCTTCGAAGATGTAAATATCAAATTTACTGAGGGCAACTGCTACGGTCTCATCGGTGCAAACGGTGCCGGTAAGTCCACATTCCTTAAGATCCTTTCCGGACAGTTAGAGCCTACCAACGGTGACGTTGTTATCACTCCCGGCCAGCGTCTCTCTTTCCTGCAGCAGGATCACTTCAAATATGATGCATATACAGTTCTGGATACTGTTATCATGGGTAACAAGAGACTGTATGAGATCATGAAAGAAAAAGATGCTATCTATGCAAAAGCGGACTTCACTGATGAAGACGGTATCCGTGCCAGTGAACTGGAAGGTGAATTTGCAGAGATGAACGGATGGGAAGCAGAATCTGATGCTGCTACTCTTCTGAATGGTCTTGGAATTGAAACCGATCTCCACTATTCCCAGATGGCTGACCTTACAGGAAGCCAGAAGGTCAAAGTTCTTCTGGCGCAGGCACTGTTTGGTAATCCGGACATTCTTCTTCTGGATGAGCCTACCAACCACCTTGACCTGCCTGCTATTGAATGGCTCGAAGAATTCCTGATCAACTTTGACAACACTGTCATCGTTGTATCCCATGACCGTTACTTCTTAAATAAAGTATGTACTCATACAGCAGACATCGACTACGGCAAGATTCAGCTCTATGCCGGAAACTATGACTTCTGGTTTGAGTCCAGCCAGCTCCTCATCAAACAGATGAAGGAAGCCAACAAGAAGAAAGAAGAAAAGATCAAAGAACTTCAGGAGTTTATTTCCCGATTCAGTGCCAACGCTTCCAAGTCCAAACAGGCGACTTCCCGTAAGCGTGCCCTGGAAAAGATCCAGCTTGACGATATGCGTCCGTCCAGCCGTAAATACCCATACATCGACTTCCGTCCAAACCGCGAGATTGGTAATGAGGTCCTTATGGTAGAGAACCTTTCCAAGACCATCGACGGTGTAAAAGTTCTGGATAACATTTCTTTCACACTCGGACATGATGACAAGGTAGCTTTCGTCGGTGCCAACGAACAGGCAATCACTACTCTGTTCAAGATCTTAGTTGGTGAAATGGAACCGGATGAAGGAAATTATAAATGGGGTGTTACCACTTCCCAGGCATATTTCCCTAAGGACAACACTGCAGAGTTTGATAATGACCTTACCATTACAGACTGGCTGACACAGTATTCCGAGATCAAGGATGCTACTTATGTTCGTGGATTCCTCGGACGTATGCTCTTCCCCGGTGAAGACGGCATCAAACGTGTACGCGTTCTTTCCGGTGGTGAGAAAGTCCGCTGTCTTCTTTCCAAGATGATGATCTCCGGTGCAAACATTCTCATCCTTGATGAGCCAACCAACCACCTCGACATGGAGAGCATCACAGCACTGAACAACGGTCTGATCAAATTCCCGGGTGTTATCCTTTTCACCTCACATGACCATCAGTTCGTACAGACAACAGCCAACCGTATCATGGAAATCCTTCCAAACGGAACCATGATCGACAAGATCACTACTTACGATGAATATCTGGCAAGTGATGAGATGGCTAAGAAACGTCACGTATTCGAGATCAACGAAGAGGACGCTTCCGATAACTAAAGAATAAAATACAGGGTACGGCTTAACCGTACCCTGTTATTTTATTCTGTCTTCATGATAATATCCGCCAGCTTTCCGCCTGTCACTTTAAGCAGATCAGCAAGGGGAACCTTCAGTGTCAGTCCGATACGGCCGCCACTCACATAAATCTCTTCAAATTCTCCTGCAGATGCATCAAACACAACAGGATAAGGTTTCTTCATTCCCAGCGGACTGCAGCCGCCTCTCACATATCCGGTAATCTTTGTGATATCCTTCACATGGATCATGTCCACTGTCTTCTCACCGACAGCCTTTGCAGCCGCCTTACGGTCAACTTCCTTTTCAATCGGAACTACAAAAACGAAATAACCGCCGCTCTTTCCTTCCATTACCAAAGTCTTAAAAGACTGGTCATAGGGTGCACCGATCTTATCCGCACTGTGGATCCCGTCAATAAATTCATCACATTCATAGGAGAACGCCTCATATTTAACCTTCTGTCTGTCCAGCATTCTCATTGCATTTGTCTTAGCTTCTTTTGCCATTTTTTCTCGCCTGTCCTTTCTGTCCTCTGGCATATATTGATTCCTCCATGCCTCTGTCCTGAGACTGCTCAAAACTCTGGTCTTGTCTCAGGTCCTGATTTCGCCTGTAAATCTGCTCAGTGCTTTCTTCATCAACCGTTTCTTCATCCTCTTCATCAGAAACCGGTTTGTTGATAGCAAACTGAATCAGCATACCCAGAACTGCAAATCCCACACTCATTCCCAGTCCATAGGGAATATCTGCCAGATTTCCAAGCTGTGCAAGGGAAACCCCTGCCATAATACCACCGATCAGACTTGTAGCCACGATCAGCACTTCCCTGCAGTATTTCACCGCCATGGAACCAAGAGCTACGCCGATCAGAATACATGCAAAAAATACTGCGGAGCTGGTAGGATGCAGGAAATAAATACTGGCCGCCCAGCCGATACCTGCTGCCAGGATAAACACACCTGCCTTATAGATCAGAAATGCAATCACTGCGAACACAACTCCTGCCGCCAGTGCTGCGATCAGCATTGTTGATTTCTCCTGTATTCCCATTGTATGTACAACCACCAGCGCAAGACCGCCGCCTACCAGAAAACCTCCCAGCATCATCCAGAAACGCAGAAGCCTGTATCCCAGAATACAGTTCAGCACTCCAAACACAAGGATCACTGCAAATATTACCATCATAAAACGATTCACCAGATCTGAATCCATAAAACTTCCGGCAATACTCAGCGCATTTCCAAATATATCTGTCATATTAACCATAATTTTCAGTCACTCCTTTTAGTTATATATTTATAGCATTCCTTATCATCAACTGACACATCTGAACTAAACCCGTCAGAACATGAAGTATAAGGTCTTCATATTGTCGATCACGCCGTAATGATAGGAAATCTGTGACAGCCCATGGACTTCCATATAATATTTTGCGATATCCTGGATATGATTACTGTCGATCAGATCCATATATGCCTCATCATAAGCCCCCTGGCTGCCAAACTTAAAGCGTACCACCGCAGCATCACTGTCAATGCGCAGTCTGCACAGGTCATATACACTGCTCCAGTCATAGGTATCAAAACAGGCGCCGTTTCTCACATAGAAATTCATGTCAGTCGCTGTACACGCAGGAACAGGAAATTCATCAGAGGCCGTATAATTCTCCTCGTACTCCTGTGGGAACGGACACAGATAATCATAGATCGTTGTCTTATGCTCTGCCAGCAGCGTGGCATCACCCTCCAGAAAGTCCGGCTGGTCCCCATTGGTGGCATCCACATAATAATACTGTCCATTCAGCTCTACAATATTCCAGGCATGTCCCTGGGTACTGTTTGCAGCATCACCCTCCACATAAATACAGGGGATATCCAGACGCTCCAGCAGATACTGCACAGCTCCCGCATAGCCCGCACATACCGCCTGTTTCTTCCAGAAAGCTCCTGCTATACTCTGGTCATCATCAGAGATCACATATTCTGTATTGTCTATGACATAAGTATAAACAGTCATTACCTTCGTGTAATCATCAGCACCATCCGGAATCTGCGATAACACCTCCTGATACGCATTCTCCATAGCCTGCGTGATCTCCTGTCTCTGCTCCTCTGTATAAGTATATCCCGGAGAAAACTGACAGTAATCTCTGCCCGAATAAGTCGTCTTATAAACTTTCTCCCGGTTATGTACCCAGAACAGCTCCGGATGATCCTTCAGCACTGCATGATACACTCTGTCTATCTCATTATCTCCTGAGAGAGACAGATAAAATTTATCCTCAAAGCTTCTGATCCCCTCCAGGATCTCGCGGTAGCCTCTCTGTTCATTCTCATTAAGAAGGCCGAAATAATACTCCTGATGTCCTTCATCCGTCTGCGCTACCTCCTGCTTCTTAAGAGTCCTTACTTCCCCCGGCTCCTGCAAAGCTCTCCCACCGATGATCAGTCCACCGGCCAGAAGCACCACCACAGGCACCATAAGAATCAGACGCAGCCCGGAAAATCTCTTTTTGCTCATTCAATAATCCTTCTTGGTTATTATTCTATAAGTCTGATATTACATTACTATTTCATTCTGTTTTGTCACATTTAGAATTGTTATTCGTTACTGTTCACTCCGCTCACAGTAACTGTTATTCTAATGTATCTTATTATAGCCCAGAACACTTCTCCTTGTAAACCGATAAAAGTAAGTTAACACTATTTTATAATAAAAATTGTCCTTCTTACAAGATAAACATTGCATATTTCCAATTAAAGAGATACACTAAAAACTAAGTATAACTGCTCTGTATCCCATCAGGCAACAGGATGTCGGACAGACATATACAATTAACATATTGAGGGAGTATTGTAATAAATGAGCATCAAAATACCTATAGAAACTTCTGCCAGACATCTGCATATCTCACAGAAAGATTTTGAAAAATTATTCGGAGAAGGAAGCAAACCACATTTTATCAAAGAATTAAGCCAGCCCGGACAATATCTGTGCCAGGAACGAGTGACTGTCAAAGGACCGAAAGGTACCTTCGAAAATATGGCACTTCTCGGTCCTTTCCGCAGCGACACGCAGGTAGAAATGTCCCTTACAGACACCAGAAAACTGGGGATTCCAAGCGTAATACGCCAGTCCGGTGATATCGAAGGAACTCCCGGCTGTATTTTATCCGGTCCATGCGGTGATATCGAAATCCCCAGAGGTGTCATCGTAGCCAAACGCCACATCCACATGACTCCGGATGAAGCACTTGCCCTGCATATCAAAGACAATGACGAAGTCTTCGTCCTGACCAAAAGCTACGGACGCGCACTTATCTACGCAGATGTAGTAGTCAGAGTCCACAGAAATTATCATCTGGCAATGCACGTAGACACTGATGAAGCCAACGCATTCAACAGCGATACAGAACCTTACGGCGTGATCGTCAGGTTCTTTGACAGTAACTTCAACACAGATAAGTGGATAGAAGACGAACTGTCAGGGATACGCAGGTAAAATCCAACTTACCCGGCTAAAATAGCAGACGAATATAAAAAGGTTCCACAGTAACATTCAATTGATGATACTGCGGAACCAATTTTAATGCGTTTCAGCCAGCCATTCTTTAATCGTTTTTCCGTTTCACCAAGGGTTCTTGCTATTCTTTCTACAGGTTCTCCTTCCTGCGCAAGCGAAATGGCTATGCTTTTTGCCTTTTTTAATTCACCTTGCTTTTCACCTCGCTTTTCGCCAATCTTTTCATAAGTTGCCTGAAGTTTCTGTTCTTCTTCCTCTTTGTCATACTCAAATATACTCATGGCAATAATCTCCGCATTTTCACGTACTTTTTCTACATATTGCGCATATTCTCCAAGAATCCTGCACTGCTCCATCAATTTCCTGTTGCAGTGACTTTTTTGTTCTTTCTTTTTGTCATAGACAATACCTCCTGTGTCAGCAGGAGCGTAAGAACATACTGCTCTTTTCCGAATTGTTCAGAACTCCTGCTTTTCTAATTTAATTGGAATCAAAAGCATGGATTTCTGAAATGAATTTAGAATATAAGACGGCAAAATGCCCTGAAACTTAAGAAAAATATGCTTTGATTTTATACTAGCATGCTTCTCTGATGGTTTCAAGGCATTTTTGTAAAATTATCAGATGCTAAAAGCCCCGGACTGGAGTAGCTGTACTGCACCAGTCTGAGGCTTTCAGAATTTGGGGTTATAAAGTTTTTATCTCAATCCAGATCAAAGAACTGTCGTTGACAGATGTTTATCTGTGCAATGGATTGCGCTTCTTTTTCCGTGCCGTAGTAAATGTACTTGCATGAAATTTTCGCATACAGGGTAACCTTTCCCTTGTAACCTGCACTTGTTTTTAAATAACTCTCATAGTTTTGTAGTTCATTCAAGGTAAAGTCATATACGTTTCCACTGTTAACATATACATATCCATCTTCATATTCTGCCTGCCTTTCACCAGCTTTATATACCGGAAGATGTATTTCTTTTACCTTTGTGTTTTCTCCTCCAATTCCTTCAACTTTTTTACCATCATCAGACTCTATGTACAATTGAAGTTTCAGGTCTTTTGTGTTTGTTCCGGCAAAGGAAGTACCAACCAGGTTGGAATCTGTCACTTTCAAATGGAACTCAAGTGGTTTGTTTTTAATAAGCTCCTGGGATTCATTGAAGTTAACATTGTCAAGAGTGTAATAAACAGTCTTTTCCTGTGCAGCATTTCTGTCTGACTGCTTTACAAACATCAATTCCGGATTAACTGCCTGTGCATTATATGCGGCTATGATAGTATTGACAAACAACTTTTTTTCCATAAGATTATTGTTATTGTTTTGTACATTGCTATGTCCGACGCCAGTATAAATTATATTTTTATAGCTGTAAATATAATAGTTATTTCGGACATCATTGGGTGAATGATCATAATATCCATTTCCGTTTTTCTTGTCTTTATCACCAAGGCAATACCATACTACAAGATCACCTGAATCATCCTCATCTGCATTTTCTTCCAGCGCTAATTGATAATATTGGAAATGTGTGGCGGCAACGGTTATTGTTTTATCAATTTTATACGGATATTCCGTTATTGCACCTTCATTTACCTGAGATGCTTTAGTTGTAGCTTCTGTATTTTGGGTTTCTCGCGTTGTGTTTGCAACTCTTAATTTTCCATTTGTGAATCCTTGCGTTTCTGAATATGTTTTTTCCTTATTTTCATTCAGGAAATATGCCATATCACTGGAATTCTTGAAAACAGTGTTCCAATCTGTAGACTGTTCATGTGCATCTAATTCTTTTGCCTGTTTTAATATATTAGAAGTTGACTGCGGAGCAGTGATGCCGTACCTATCCATACCTGAAGCTACGCGAAGTGTCTGGTTAAAATAGTATGCCCAACCTTTCCACGTAGTATCACCATTAATACCTCCATTCTGCGCAGTTCTATCATACACAGAGGATGACGTATTATCATGAGCCAAAATTACACTCTTTCCTGTATTTGCAAATTCAAGGATTCTCCGAGCACCATTCTCTGAAAAGTTTGTAGGATTATTTCCTCCATAACTACTTCCATAACCAGCACCATCGCAAAATCCAATGATCAACATGTTATATTGATTCAGATAGGTTGCATTTGCAGAATACTGGGCTTCATATTGTCCTACAGTAATTGTACTAATCTTAACATTAAAATCTTTTACTTTATCAAACAGATTTTGAAACGTAGTATCTGTAGCCAAATTCCATGTACAATTGACACTATTATTTGGAATAATTTGCAATACATTAATTGTATTCGCAGTTGAAGTTGTATTTTGTCTTTTTGTGTATCCGATTTCAGATGTTCGGATTTCACTGTTATTATTGTTTGTGACTACCAGTTTCCACGGCATTAATTTGATATATTCCTGCGGAATTTTTCTTGAAACTGTATACGTTGTATTAAGGGAAAGTTGATATATCCCATTCTCCTTTTTTATAACATTTCCATTTTGCATGACTGCAATATCATCCAGCTTCTCAGCTTTTGAGAAATTACCATCACAGTTCAAATCAATATATAATTCACAATTATATTCTGCATTAGCAGGTGAAGACTGTGCTTCGTCAATAATCTGAAACTGAAAAGTCATATTTTCTCCAGCAAGAACATTATTCGATGGACCATCCCCTGTTCCAATTGCAGAAGGAGGGGAACTTCTCAATTCAATCTTTGGTTTTGGAAGTTCCGCATAGAAATTTATATCCTCGTCTGCTGTAATCTCTCCCTCTTTGTATACATTATCAAATCCTTTTACTTCATTAAGGAAATCATAAATATAAGAAGAATTGTCTACCAGAGTTGTAGATATCGTTTTTTTATTCTCACCATAAATATTTCCTGCAACTACTACCGGATACCCGCTTTTTGCAAAATTCACCAGTTTATTTTTTATTTCTTTCGTAATATCATTTCCAGAACCACGAACAGAGCCAATAGTGGTACCTGTAGTCGAATCTTCATCCCCCACCGTAGCGACTGTCTTTTGACTTCCCTTTGTGACATAATCATGATTCATCAAACCCTGTAATTCATAACGTGCCAATTTATGTCCACCAACATGATAATAAAGCACTTTTTTATCTGGTCGGAAGTTTCCGGAATAATTTAAATCCTCGGCATCATCTCCCAGATAGATCATGTCATATTTTGTATTTAAATCATCAATATGTCCAACAAATTCAGATGTTGTCATGGTAGTTATTTCTACCTTGGTATTTTCATCATGAAAAATTGGGAGAAATTCTCTGGCACTGGCATACTTGCCTATGTTACTGTTGATTTTATCATCAGCAAATGTTGATTTGAAAATCAACTTCATCGACTTTACTTTTTGATATGTTTTGACTAATTCAATTTTTTTCCTATCCCTATCCAGATTCACAGTATCACTTATTGGCATGGTATCATCTCTGGATACTATCAGAGTGTTATTTTCATCATATAATTCCAATCTATATTTGTATAACACCCCCATATTGCCTTTACCCGCTTCACTTTCTTTAGGTCTGGCTCTATAAATAAATCCGTCAATATCCTCTGGATTTGCAAACGTTATTTGCAAATAGTGCCGACCTGGAGTAGAATCAAATTTAGAATACCAAAAATTATCACCACCATTTAGAACATTTTCTACCGGATACGAATCTTGTGCACTAGAACATGTCACTGTCATTTCATGTCCAAGCCATCTTAATACCTGCGAACTCGTAATTTCGCCCTGACTGCGGGCTGGCTGGAGTTCCAGTACCCTGATTTTTCCGGTAGGCAGATCATTTCTTTTCAGTCTGTAATTTATAATGTACTCAATAGCTCTGGCCTGGCTAATCTTAGTACTTAAAGGAGTATTCTCTTTTTCCTCCTGATTTTCTGTATTATCCTTATTTGTCGAGTTTTCTTTTATTTTCCTGTATTTATTCTCCTTTTCTATATACTTCAGAATTTCTTCAAAACCTTTCATCAGACTATTATCGCCATCCGAGAAACTGTCTGTCTCTTCCTTATAGGAAGGATTAAAATTATTGTCAAATGATACATTCAAAAGGCTACCTGAATCCTGAACATCAGATGAGAAACTATTTTTAAAAAAATATATATTGCAATTTACGTAATGACGATCCGCATCGTTATCATTAATGATTGATGCAAAACTACTCTTAAAAGTATCATTATTCTGTAATTTTGTCTGATTAATAATACATGGTTTTTTCTTTGAATTCTGAGGGGAAACTATGTCGAGAATCTTTTGGTAGGAAGATTCATTTAATCTGGTTCCATTTAAATAAATCAGATCATAATCTTCCAGCTTTGTTTTCCCGGAATCAGAATCTGTATCTCCGGCAGAAAATGACTCATCAGAACTACTTTCTGCCTCCGGCATAACCTCATTTTCTGTGCCATCCTGGAAACTGTCTTCCTGATTGTCCTCATTATCTGTATTGTCACTAAATTCCTTTTCGATAGACACCAGTTCTACTCCGGCTTCACTGACCATTGGATCTACTTCTGAAGTATCTCCATCATTCTGAGCTGCTGCCTGATTTTCTGTCTGGGCTACGTTTGCGTCCTGAGTGTCGGTATTCTGATCATCAGAGGTGTTATCTATCTGCACCTCATCCGACTGGATATCATCTGTCTGAGAGTTGTCTGCCTGTGCATCATCTGAGTTGACGTTGGTATCTGCTGATGAATTATCGGAGCCAGTGCTATCGCCGTCACCAGTTGTTTCCGTAACTTCACTGTCACCGGATGTCGCGGATGCTGCTTCCTCAGCACTTCCGTATTTTTTATTAAAATCCTCTGCTGTTATGGTAATTACCTCGATTTTAAAGACATCAAACTGTTTTGGCTCCAGATGGAACACATACTTCTTAAACCAGTCATGGTTTGTATATCCCCCCTGATAATACATATGATCTACTTCCACAGTCTGTTCTGTGGCATTATTATCAGGTACAAAATCATAATTTCCCGTTCCCGGAGTTAATTCGTATTCGGCATCGGAAATATAATGGGTTGGTGTTTCTCCGTCCTTAACAGGAATATATGGATTATTCTCATCAGCATAGGAAGGTGAATACCAGCCATAATATTTATAGGCATGGGAATCTCCTGTTGCCGCAGTTTCATCCTTTTTACAGCAAAAATAGACTTTATCTACCTTATAATAATAATTGTATCCCAAATCCTCCGGGAGCTGACGGATATCACTGTATGCTACAGGCTGACGCTGGGTTACAATAGATATCGGGTATTTAACAGCATTGTTGACACTTTCACCCTTGTTCCATAACCAGAACCAGTACTGTCCATCCTGAATCGTGATATTACAGTATTGAGTTTCCTCAGTTGTCTCAATTCTGGTTTCTTCAAGTCTTTCTTTAAGTTTGAAATTAGGATCTGTAATTGCATCAACGTTAATTGCCTTTGTTTTGATCGTATTCAGATTACTGATCAACTTATACTGATAAAACGGATACTGGTCTATGGTGATACCATAATATACCAGAGGGTCTTCAGGTGTATTGACATCTACTGCCGTACCATTTTCTACTAATGGTGTATATTCGATTAAACGTTTTTTGTTTTGTCCGGTTTTATCAGTATCTCCCTGTTTTGTTGCCTCATTATCAGTAACGGTTTCCTCTTCCGGAGCAGAAGATACATTATTATCCTGTCCATTGCTGTCTGTGGAACTTACATCACTTTCTCCTGCGTTTAATTCTTCAGAAGAAAATTCACTATCGGAAAATCCCGCATCTGCCGCTCCTGAATCTATCTGAGGTTCACTCACAACAGCATCCGGCTGATTTTGTCCGGTTATATTTTCTTCTGTGTTGCTTTGCTCTGTTCCATTTCCTTCATCTGCCGATGTAAATTCATCACCACCTGATGAAAAAGTATTTTCAGCAGATGTATTATCCTGAATAAGAAGCTTATTTCCATTTGGGCTGGCAGGGTTTTCGCCAGGGAAGGTATAATTCTTGCTGAAAATATTATTTGCAATTTCAGTAGTCAGGTCACTGTAAACATTTTCGTAATATCCATATTTGCCATTGTCATAATTATATTCCGGCAGAATTGTTTTCTTTCCCTGATCAGAAGAATCTTTCAGCGCCTTGTTTACAGTAGTATTCTCTACTTCGGAAAATTCCAGAAAATAAGGTGCATTTGCCCCATCACTGTCAGCATAGTAAAAATTCTGAATATTTTCTCTGTATTTGGCATTTGGATTATTTGCATCTCCTGTATCTGTTTCATTTGCCTTTTCACGAATCGGATAATACTGCTGCTCCTTCTTAGTATAGTCACCGGTTCCGGATGGATTTTCCTGATAGGTTCCATTTATCTTTACTGTGTATGTTGTAGGTTTATCAGTGGCCGGATCTATAAATTGCTCGATTTCTTTCCATAATTTTGAATCCTTCTCTTCCTGGGTAAGGAAATATTTCTCCTGATAATTACCATAAGAAAGAGGATAATCCGCCGATTCTCCTGTACTTGGACCATCTGTTTGATAACACACACTTTGAATCTGTTTGATGCCGGTACTGTTACTTGTATTAATACTGCCATCCTGATTCAGTTTTACATTCATAGCAAATTCTTTGCGCTTCACAGGATCAGATATTTTTGACAGACCCTCATCCAGCGAATCAAATGTGATGGTATGCTCCTGATTCTTATCATCAGTATATTGGTATTGGTAAAGCTTCACATACGGCTCCTGCCCGGATACGTAATAGCCGATCTCCGCTTCACTTGTATTATCAACGATCTCTAATATTTTAAAAGGCTTCTCAGCAGTTGTATCATTTACAATCTGCTCAATACCGGGCATCATAGCCGGAGATGCCTGTACGGAGATGCTGGACTGAAGCAGAGCTCCAACCCCAAGGATGCCTGCCAGGGCAACTGCTGTACCTGATGCCACTATTTTTTTATGCCTGATCTTCATCATGTATGTTATTCTCCTTGATGTATAATTATGATGTTATCTTATAATTCAACTTTTCCTTTTCCCACAGAAAAAAAACACTTTCGTTTTCTCTTAGCGTACATTGCTTCAGAGGATTGCTATAAGTACAAGATTATCATAAATCCCAGACAACTTCAATGAAAGAGATGTCAGAAAATGTGAAAAATTTATCGCCTGACATATCTGCTGACGATGTATCTTTACCATAAAAGTAATATGGTAATACCCCTGACGATCCCTGAAAAAAGCCACAGGCTGGATGAACCAGTCTGTGGCTTTTTGTAGCCTGCCTATCTTCTGTCTGCACCGCTTTCCTTATAGTAGCGTTCCTTACTCTGATACATTCTTGCATCTGCAGCTTTTGAGATTTCATATGCACTACCCCAGTTTCTCTCTGTGCTGAAAACCCATCCGTATGACACAGTCATTGAATCAACAAACTTTCCATGCCAGTTTGCCACATTGGAGTCGAAGCTATGTATCAGCTCTTCCACCTGGTTTGGATTCTCTGTGATGATCACTGCAAATTCATCTCCACCGATTCTATATACCTTTCCATACTCATGAAAGCTGTCTCTCATGCAATCTGCCGCTGCGCATATAAGCTCGTCTCCTGCCATATGGCCATAAGAATCATTTGCCCGTTTTAATCCGTTCAGATCTACAGAAATGTATACCCATTCCTCACTAAGATTAAGCTTTTTCATATCATTTTCATATGCGTGCCTGTTTAAACATCTGGTAAGCTCATCCGTATTTGAGGTGTATATCAGTTTTTCTTTTTCCAGTCTTTCTTTCATCACTTTGGAAAACATATAGGTTATACAGCAGGATGCCAGTACCAAATATGCACCTACTATAAAAATAGCAATCATGCCGCCCTGCTGATAAAATGAATCCTCTACAGTTACAATAACAATATAGTTATCATTCTGGTGCATCATGCATCTGCAGTGCTTTCCATCCATTCTGATCTGTGTTACAGTCGCACCGTCAGCACTGACATGATCCGCTGATATCCCCACATCTTCCAGTTTTTCCCCTAATTTGCTACTGTCCGTGGCTCCTTCTATTACCTGTGTATCCCCATCTGCAACCATAATTTCCATGCCTTTATATACCGGCATTCCGGCAACTACATTGGAAATGTTATTCTGCTTTATTTCATTGAGAAGTCTCTTTGGCTTAATTCCCACCTGGAGCATCTTGGTTCCGTCTTCGTTCCAGGTGATGGCATACATCATTTTCTTTCCCTCTGCAGTATTGGGAGTAACATCCTGGCACATGGTCAGCGATTTATCCTTAAGCATAGGCTTAAAATACTCCATCTGCGTACCGGAATCAAAATTATAGCCAAAATACTTGGGTGCAGAACCACTGTAAATGGTTCCCTGATCATCAAAAAGATGTATCTCATCAACAGCCATTAGTTTTGCTATTTTCTGCAGCTCATCCACATCATATTCTACCGCCGGATCGGCATCAATCATATATGACACTGCTTTAGCCCTTACAATATAATCGTCCTTTAACGATTCAATCAGCTCGTTCCTGCTCTCATCATTTTTATCAAGCACAGTAATCACACGATCAAGAAGTACCTTTGATGTTCTATGGGCATTTCTGTCATTAACATATTTCAGAATGCTTGCTTCAAGGAGTAAGGCAACCACAATTATCATAATAGATAAAATTATAATTTTTTTCTTCTTCATATTTCCCGTTCCTTTGTCAGATATGTGGTTTTAGTGTAGCAAACGGCAGATAGGATGTCAACCTGGGAAGATGAAGAAGCCACAGATTGGTGATTTCCAGTCTGTGGCCTGATTAGATTTATCAAACGGATATTCTCAAAATGCTTTAAGATCTTTAATAGTTTTCAAAGGCTTCTACAATTTTCTGCATATCGTCCGTGTTAAAGCGCTCATCACAGCTGACAGACATGATATGGGAATAAATATATTGAGCTCCTGGATAGTCTTCAACCTTTACAAAAGGTGGTACAGGCCAGTATACTTTAGGCGGAATGTGCCTGTCTGCCAGATGCTTGATAAGGGCGTCCCGGTTTTCCACAAAGAAAGGGAAAAACATAGGACAGATATCATCTGAAAGATAAGGAAATACCGGGCGGATATCGGAGCGTTCCGGCAGGTGTTCCAGAAGGTAACGGTAATTTTCCTGGCGTTTACGGATCGCATCCCGGAATGGATAATGAAGAATCGTTTTAAGGGAAGCTTCATCCCCTTCCTGGATATCGAAAATTTCACGAAGCATAAATTCCGCTTTCCAGAAAACATCATTGCCTTCTTTATTATAGTTCTCATTTCCTGTATGCTCGTAGGTTTCTCGGGATTGAAGAGCCTGATCTCTAAGGGAAAACTGTTCTTTATTGATAGGAATAGGTTTTACGCCAAAGGTGTCCTTTCGCTTGATGGCAAGACCACCGGAGGCAACACCCATCCATTTTCGGAGACTGACGGCAATATAGTCAGCATCCGGACAGGCCGGCAATGGAGAAAATGCTGTATGGGTAGTATCCACTATTACAGAAACGCCACTGGCTTTACATTTTTTGACAAAGTTCTCATCATAGGTAGGATAACCATAGTATCCACAGACAAGGAGAACACTGATCTGCGGGATCATCTCTTCCTCAAACACAGGGGAAAGATTTTTGTCAAAATCATAATAATGAATTTCATATCCTGCTTTTACAAAGCAGCCCATAACTGTTTCGCAGTCATAGGAAGGCAGATATGCCACACGCTTTTGATCTGTTAACATCAGATCCCTCAGACAGTAATAAATGGCACAACGGCCGGACATTAGATGAGCGGTGTCCCCGGGATCAGGGCAGGTATGCTCCACATAGTTGTTTGGCTCAGAGCCAACAGGTTGATAGGGGAAAAAGCCTCCAATTTCCATAGTAAAAACCTCCTTTAAGTGACATGCTCTCGCCACTTAAATCTTACAGATTTTGAAGTGGGAGCTTCCTGCT
>ERZ506887.678-NODE-678-length-19244-cov-15.362135_pt1 | contig 19244 bp, 19 predicted proteins | sample MGYA00512905_ERZ506887 | MGnify/ENA metagenome assembly ERZ506887 | reverse complement strand
CGACCTTTTGCATGGCAGCAAAAACCGCATTACCGAGCGTGAGTATTGGGCGCAGAAGAAAGGACAAGCCAAACTTGACAAGGAAAATGCCACCCTTGCAGCCGAGGGGCAGCCTGCAAAGCAGACCAAGTTTGAAACCGACAAGGCGAAGCTGCGGCAGACCATACGGAACGCCATGAGCGAAGCTACTACCTTTGACGAGTTTTCCGCTTTACTTCTGCGGCAGGGTGTGATCGTCAAAGAGAGCCGAGGGCGGTTGTCCTACCTTACCCCGGACAGGACGAAACCCATTACTGCCCGAAAACTGGGAGATGATTTTGACCGTGCCGCCGTTCTTGCCCTTTTGGAGCAGAACGCCCACAGAGCCGCCGAAAAGACCGCACCCATACCCGAATACCATACCGCTGAAACAAACCGCACAGAGCGAGGAAAAACGCAGAAAATCGCCCCGACAGGCAACATTCAGAGAATGGTTGACCGTGCGGCGAAGCGAGCCGAGGGAAAAGGTATCGGCTATGACCGTTGGGCGGCTGTCCACAATCTCAAACAGATGGCGGCTACCGTTGCCGCTATGGAGCAATACGGCTTTACCCCGGATGAACTGGACGCAGCCCTTGTATCTGCCAATGCGGATTTACACAGCAGCACCGCCAAGCTGAAGCCCATTGAAACGGCTATCCGTGAGAAAAAGGACTTGCAGAAACAGGTGCTTGCCTATGCCAAGACAAGAGATGTGCGGGACGGCTTGAAAAAGCAGAAAACCGATAAGGCACGCAAAGCCTACCGGGAAAAGCATGAAAGCGACTTTATCATAGCAGACGCAGCCGTAAGATATTTTCGGCAAAAAGGCATTACCAAGCTGCCTACCTATAAATCGTTGCAGGCTGAAATCGAGCAGCTTACCGCCGAGAAGAACGCCCTTTACAACGAGTACCGGGCAAATAAAGAGCGTGTCCGGGAGTTGCAGACCATGAAAAGCAATCTTTCCCAAATGCACCACGGCGAGCCGAGCCGACAGAAAAAGCATGAACAGGAGCGTTAAAAACCGCCCCGAAATGATACCGAAACCATACAAAAGGCAGGGGGGTATGCCATACCCTATCCGCAATACCCCTGACCTTTCCAACGGGGCTTACAGGGCAGATTTTTCCCGAAAATGACACCGGGAACATACAGATTTTGCCCCTGTTCCCTCATACCCGACCAAACCGAAGAAAGGAGCGTTTTTTCATGCCGAGAATGAGCAAGAAGCGGCGGCTGGAATGGGCGTTCTTCCTCAATGAGCGAAACCGCATTACTTTCAATGCCCTTTGCCGGGGCTGTACCCATGACTGCAAGCAGAGTTTTAGGGCTATCGTGGTACTCTGCCCCCGGTATTATTCAAAGAGATGGAAAGCCCGCCCCACAGATAAGGAGAACCAAGATTATGTCAGATAACCGCAAATATTATTACCTCAAACTGAAAGAAAGCTATTTTGACGATGACGCTATCGTGCTGCTGGAAAGTATGCAGGACGGTATGCTGTATTCCAATATCCTCTTGAAGCTGTACTTAAAATCGCTGAAATACGGCGGCACTTTGCAGCTTGACGAAAATATCCCCTACACCGCCCAAATGATAGCCACCATTACCCGCCAGCAGGTCGGCACAGTCGAGAGGGCTTTGCAAATCTTTATGAAGCTGGGGCTTGTTGAACCGCTGGACAACGGGGCTTTGTATATGAGCAATATCGAGCTTTTCATCGGTCAGTCCTCTACCGAGGGGGAGCGTAAGCGCAGGGCAAGAATGAAGATTTCAGAGCAAAAACGGCTTAGTGGACAAGTGTCCGAAGCAAAAGCGGACATTTGTCCACCAGAGATAGAGATAAAGAAAGAGATAGATATAGAGATAGAAAAAGAGAGAGAGTTAAAACCGGGACGAGCCGCCCCCGCAGCTTACGGCAGATATAAAAATGTGATTTTGACAGATACAGAGCTTTCTGAACTGAAAGCAGAACTGCCCGACAAATGGGAGTATTACATTGACCGGCTATCCGGCTATATCGCTTCCACCGGGAGGAAATACAAGAACCATGCCGCCACTATCCGCAGATGGGCGGCTGACGATACCGCTAAAGCTGCCCCGAAAAAGGGCATACCCGATTACAGCTACAAGGAGGGAGAAAGTCTATGAAACCAGCTTTTGAAGATATGAGTTTACAGATACCAGCAGCCACCGCCGAGCCGGAGGACTACACAGGTGAGGACGGTCTACTCTACTGCGGCAAGTGCCGGACACCGAAAGAAGCCTATTTTCCGGCTGATAAGGTTGCCCTGTTCGGGCGTGACCGACACCCGGCAGAGTGTGACTGCCAGCGGGCGCAGCGCATGGAGCGTGAAGCCGCCGAACAGCAGAGAAAGCACCGGGACAAGGTAGAAGAACTGAAACGCCTGGGCTTTACCGACCCGGCTATGCGGGAATGGACTTTTGCCAATGACAACGGCAGAAACCCGCAGATGAAAACCGCCCGTTTCTATGTGGAGCATTGGGAGGACATGAAAGCCGGGAACATCGGCTATCTGCTCTGGGGCAGCGTCGGCACAGGCAAAAGCTACCTTGCCGGGTGCATTGCAAACGCCCTCATGGAGCAGGAAATCTCCGTAAAAATGACGAACTTCGCCGCTGTCCTCAATGACCTTGCCGCCACCTTTGAGGGCAGGAACGAATATATTTCCAAGCTCTGCCGCTATCCGCTGCTTATTCTTGATGATTTTGGAATGGAGCGTGGAACAGAGTACGGCTTAGAGCAGGTCTACAATGTGATTGACAGTCGTTACCGAAGCGAAAAGCCGCTGATCGTCACGACCAATCTAAGCCTTGACGAGCTGAACAATCCCCCGGACACAGCCCACAAGCGGATTTATGACCGGGTAACAGAGATGTGTACCCCTGTCTGCTGCTCCGGCGTGAATTTCCGCAGGGAAAAGGCACAGGAGAAAATGGAACGGCTGAAAAAGCTGATGAACGATTGAAAGGAGTTTGCCTATGACCGATAAAAAAGAGCATATCAAACACAGCATGAAAAGCACCGCACCCGCCGACTGCGTGACGGAAATCCGCATAGGGAACTCTGTTCTTGTGGTGTCCGGCTTTTTCAAGCAGAGTGCCACGGAAACCGCAGCCGACAAAATGGCTAAGGTGCTGGAAGCGGAAGCTGCTACACAAAAATCGGCAATATGACGGGCGGTAAAGAAGCATTTTTCACATTTTGCCGCTATACACGCCGCCCCGCCATGTGGTACAATCGAAGTACGGAATAGTGGGGCTGGCTGTCAGAAACGGAGGAAACCATGTTAAGACAGACAACCCAAAACCTTATTACCGCCCTTTATCCGAGATTATCCCATGAAGATGAATTGCAGGGGGAGAGCAACTCTATATCCAACCAAAAGCGCATTTTAGAAACCTACGCCAAGCAGAACGGCTTTACCAATCTCTGCTGGTACACGGACGATGGTTATAGTGGTGCGAACTTCCAAAGACCCGGGTTTCAAGCCATGCTTGCAGACATTGAAGCCGGAAAAGTCGGCACAGTCATAGTCAAGGATATGTCACGTTTAGGGCGAAATTATCTCCAAGTGGGAATGTACACAGAAATGCTTTTCCCACAGAAAGGCGTCCGCTTTATCGCTATCAATGACGGAGTGGACAGCGCAATGGGCGACAACGATTTTACCCCGCTGCGTAATCTTTTCAACGAATGGATGGTGAGAGATACGAGCAAAAAAATCAAGGCAGTTAAGAAAGCAAAAGGTCTAAGCGGAAAGCCTGTTACCAGCAAGCCCGTGTACGGCTACCTCATGGACGATGACGAGAATTTCATCATTGACGAGGAAGCCGCCCCGGTAGTCAAGCAGATTTACCAGCTTTGCCTTGCCGGAAACGGGCCTACCAAGATAGCCCGTATGCTGACCGAGCAGCAAATCCCCACGCCGGGGACGCTGGAATACCAGCGCACAGGCAGCACACGCCGCTACCACCCCGGCTATGAATGTAAGTGGGCGACCAATACTGTTGTTCATCTTCTGGAAAACCGGGAGTACACAGGCTGTCTTGTGAACTTCAAGACGGAAAAACCGTCCTACAAGATGAAGCACAGCATAGACAATCCCATTGAGAAACAGGCGATTTTCGAGAACCACCATGAGCCAATCATCGACTTGCAGACATGGGAACGGGTGCAGGAGTTACGCAAGCAGCGCAAACGCCCCAACCGCTACGATGATGTGGGCTTGTTCTCCGGCTTGCTGTTCTGCGCCGACTGCGGTCATGTGATGTACCAGCAGCGGTATCAGACCGACAAGAGAAAGCAGGATTGCTACATCTGCGGCAGCTATAAGAAGCGCACCGCCGACTGTACGGCGCACTTCATTCGCACCGACCTTTTGACGGCGGGTGTGCTGGACAATCTGCGGAAAGTGACCGCCTATGCACAGAAGCACGAAGCCCGGTTCGTGAAGCTGCTTATCCAGCAGAATGAAATGGGCGGCAAGCGGAAGCTGGCGGCGGCAGCCAAGCAGCTTGAACAGGTGCAGAGCCGCATTGCAGAACTTTCCCGCTACATCAAGCGTCTGTATGAGGACAATGTAAACGGGAAAATCAGTGATGAGCGTTTCATGGAAATGTCCGCAGACTACGAAGCCGAGCAGCGGGAACTGAAAGACAGAGCCGCCGCTTTGCAGGGCGAGCTGGACAAGGCACAGGAAGCCACGGTAAACGCTGAAAAGTTTATGAGCGTTGTCCGCAAGTACCTTTCTATCGAAGAACTGACACACACTCTTTTGCGTGAAATGGTGGAGAAAATCGTTGTTTATGAATGTGAGTATGACGAGAACGAAGTACGCCGCCAGCGCATTGATATTTATTACAGCTTTGTAGGCAAGATTGACTTGCCCGAAGAATAAAGCCCGACCTATCCGACACCCTGCGCAAGTGCCGGATAGGAACGGCAAAATTTTTTACACTTCTATTACTTCTTTATCACACATAAGCAAAGTCCCAGGGAATGAAGCAGCTGATGGCCGGAGGCGGCGTGGCCCTTATCGGTACTGCCCTTGTACCGCTTCTTTCCGGTCTTTTCTAAGAAACAGTTACAGTTAAGTTTTAATCCGGGGCGGGAGTGTTCCTGTCCCGAAGAAAAGGAAGGAGGAAATCATTGGAAAGTTTATTTGAGCAGGTTACTGACTGGCTGAAAGGCGTGCTTGTATCAGGAATCATGGATAATCTTACAAACACATTTTCCTCTGTGAATGACCAGGTGGGGCAGATTGCAGCGGATGTGGGACAGACACCATCCGGCTTTATGCCTGCGGTATTTAACATGGTCCGAAACCTTTCGGAATCCGTGATCATGCCGATAGCAGGGATACTTCTCACATTCATTGCATGTTATGAGCTGATACAGCTGATCATCAGTTATAACAACCTGGCAAGTTTTGAAACATGGTTCATCTGGAAATGGATCTTCAAGACTTTTGTGGCAGTGGAACTGATTACACACACCTTTGATATCACAATGGCGGTGTTTGATGTATCGCAGAGCGTAGTCCGGCAGGCAGGAGGAATCATACAGGGAAGCACGGCGGTTGATGCAAGTACGCTGACAACCATGCAGGCAACATTGGAGGCTATGGAATTAGGACCATTGCTTGCAATATTCCTACAGTCCTTTATCGTGCAGTTTCTCATGTATGTGCTGTCGGCGATCATCTTTGTGATCATCAATGGACGCATGGTGGAAATTTATCTCATGGTCAGCCTGGCACCTATTCCGTTTGCAACATTTGGAAACAAGGAGCAGAGCATGATGGGACAGAATTACATGAGAAGTCTTTTCGCACTCGGATTCCAGGGATTTCTGATCATGGTGTGTGTGGGAATCTATGCAGTCCTGATCCAGTCAGTAGCTTTCAGTACAGATATCATTGTTTCGTTATGGAAGGTTATGGGCTTTACGATCCTGTTGGCCTTTACGTTATTTAAGACCGGAGCAGTAGCACACAGTATATTCCATGCACATTAAGGAGGCAGAGTATGGCAGCATCTTATATCAGTGTCCCAAGGGACCTGACCAAAGTAAAAAGCAAGGTGATGTTCAATCTGACAAAAAGGCAGCTGATCTGTTTTGGCATGGCGGTACTGATTGGGGTACCGTCATTTTTTCTGATGAAAACAGTGATGAAGACAAACACGGCAGTCATGGGAATGATGGTGATCATGATGCCGTTCTTTTTCCTGGCAATGTATGAAAAAAACGGACAGCCGCTGGAAGTCATATTGGAACACATGATACAGGCAATATTCAAAAGACCTAAGATCCGTCCGTATGTGACGGATAACTATTACGCAGCACTTTTGCGGCAGGCAAAGGCAGAAAAGGAGGTAGAAGAGATTGTTAGACTTTCTCAAAAAGAAAAATCAGGAGAAAAGAACATTCACAATGCCGGAGGGGTTAAGCAAAGCAGACCAGATGGCAGTAAGGGAAATCGTAAGAAATGCCCGGAAAAATGATGGAGTACCTAAGACAGCACAGCAGAGCATCCCTTTTGACAGGATGTTTCCGGATGGCATTTGCAGGGTAGGGCTTGATTATTATACAAAGACGATCCAGTTTCAGGATATCAACTATCAGCTGGCACAGCAGGAGGATAAGACGGAAATCTTTGAGGAATGGTGTTCGTTCCTTAACTTCTTCGATAGTTCAGTAAGATTTCAGCTTTCGTTTAATAACATGGCAACGGATGTATCAGATTTTGAGAAGAGCATTGCCATTTCCCATAAAAATGATGGATTCGATGATGTCAGGGATGAGTATTCGGAAGTGCTCCTTCATCAGATGGAGGCAGGAAATAACGGACTTACAAAGACAAAATACCTGACTTTCGGAATCAATGCGGAATCCATGAAGACGGCAAAGCCGAGACTTATCCATATCGAGACGGATATCCTCAACAATTTCAAAAGACTGGGAGTACAGGCGAAGAGTTTAAATGGCAGTGAAAGACTGGAGTTGATGCACAGACAGTTTCATATCGGAGATGATGCGAAGTTTCATTTTGACTGGAAATATCTTGCCGGATCGGGATTGTCCGTAAAGGATTTTATTGCACCGAGCAGTTTTGCATTTCCTACAGGAAGATATTTTCAAATTGGAGATATGTATGGATGCATGAGTTTCTTATCCATTGATGCGTCTGATATCAGCGACAGGCTGCTTGCAGATTTTCTTTCGATGGAATCAAGCCAGATCGTGACCATGCATATCCAGTCAGTAGACCAGAATGAGGCAATTAAGACCATCAAGCATACGATCACAGAGCTTGACCGTTCCAAGATTGAGGAACAGAAAAAGGCAGTAAGGGCAGGATATGATATGGATATCATCCCATCAGACCTTGCTAATTATGGAAAGGATGCAAAAGCACTCTTAAAGGAATTACAGTCCCAGAATGAGAGAATGTTTCTTCTCACATTTCTTGTGATGAATACAGGAAAGACGAAGCAGGAGCTGGAAAACAATGTGTTCCAGGCAACATCCATTGCACAGAAGCATAACTGCAATCTGGTAAGACTGGATTATCAGCAGGAACAGGGACTTATGAGCACACTTCCTCTGGCAAATAATCTGATCGAGATTCAAAGGGGAATGACGACATCAAGCACAGCTATTTTTGTGCCATTCACTACGCAGGAACTTTTCCAGAGTGGTGATGAGGCTCTTTATTATGGTCTGAATGCACTTTCCAACAATATGATCATGGTAGACCGTAAGAAACTGAAAAATCCGAATGCCCTGATTCTTGGTACACCGGGTTCAGGCAAATCGTTCTCTGCAAAGAGAGAGATCGCGAACAGTTTCTTGGTAACAGATGATGATATCATCATTTCAGATCCGGAGTCAGAGTATTCACCGCTTGTAGCAAGATTTGGAGGACAGGTCATCAAGATCAGTCCGACATCTGACCAGTTCATCAATCCTATGGATATCAATATGAATTATTCAGATGATGACAACCCTATTGCATTAAAGGCAGATTTCATTCTGTCCTTATGTGAGCTTATTGTCGGGAATAAGGATGGTCTTCGCCCGGTAGAAAAAACCGTGATTGACAGATGTATCAGACAGATCTATCAGAAGTATTTCGAGAATCCGGGACCGGAGAATATGCCAATTCTGGGAGACTTGTATCAGGCACTTCTTGCACAGGAGGAGCCAGAGGCAAAGCATGTGGCAACGGCACTTGAAATCTATGTGTCAGGTTCCCTGAATGTATTCAACCACAGGACTAATGTGGAGCTTACGAACCGCCTTGTATGTTATGACATCAAGGATCTGGGAAAGCAGCTTAAAAAGATTGGAATGCTTGTGGTGCAGGATCAGGTATGGGGAAGAGTAACGGAAAATCGAAGCCAGGGAAGATCTACCAGATACTATATGGATGAGATGCACCTTCTTCTCCGAGAAGACCAGACAGCAGCCTATACCGTTGAAATCTGGAAGCGTTTCAGAAAATGGGGAGGAATTCCGACAGGAATCACCCAGAACGTAAAGGATCTTCTTGCTTCCAAGGAAGTTGAGAATATCTTTGAGAACTCTGATTTTATCTACATGCTCAACCAGGCAGTAGGTGACAGACAGATTCTTGCAAAGCAGTTAAATATCAGCCCTCACCAGCTTTCGTATGTAACACATTCGGGAGAAGGCGAAGGGCTTTTATTCTATGGAAATGTGATTCTTCCATTCGTGGACAGATTCCCTACGAATACGGAGCTTTACCGTATTATGACAACCAGACTGTCAGAAGTGGCAGAGGCAAAGAAGGAGCAGTCAGCGTAAGCGGCTGTCCCTTCGGAAAGGAAAAAGCATGGATGAAGAAAAATATACAAGGGATTCTGCTAAGAAGTCCACCGGAAACAAAGGCAAGGATGAAAAAAGCAGAACAGCAGAAAAGAAGCATGGCTCCAAGCTGAAAAATGAGGCATCTGCGAATAAGAGTTATCGGGACAAGCTAAGATATGGGAAAAAGGATAATCATATCTCTGCCGGAGAGGAAAAGCAGCTTCGCAGAATGAAAAAGCAGGGGAGAAGGAAAATCTACCGGGAGACAGCAGCGGCGGATACCATAAGAAAGTCTGTAATCAGGAATGACGATGACAACAGTGGTACTGACAGCCTGAATGCCGGAATAGCTGTTACCGAAGCTGGGTTCGGCAAAATCAGGGAACACGGACAGTCAGAAAAATATGCTGCCAAGATCCATAAGAGAAGTGATCATCTGGATGCCGTTCAGGGAGCAAGAGGAGCAAAGGAAGCCGGAGAGGCTGGAGAAAGCACTATGTCAGCTACTGTGAAGAAAGCACAGAAAAAGCTGATGCAGAGAGAATTTGCAGAGGCAGCAGCCAAGAAACAGGCAAAGGAAGCTGCTAATGGAGCCGGCAAGATCAGTAAGAAATTTACGGATAAAGCAGAGGATCTGATGGGAAGGCTGGCGGAATGGGTAAAGGAATTCTTTGAAGACCATCCATTGGCGCTTCTGTTTGCTTTTCTGATTCTGATAGTTGTTCTGGTGATTTCAGGTGTATTCACATCATGTTCAGCTATTGGAGGAGGAATCAACAGCTCAACAGTAGTGACATCATTTACTGCCGAGGATGATGATATCAGGCAGGTGGAAGCTGATTATGTGGCATTGGAGGCAGACCTGCAGAGTACGGTAGATAATATCGAAACGGATCATCCGGGCTATGATGAGTACAATTATTCCCTTGCGGAGATTTCACACAATCCGTTTGAACTGGCAGCATTGCTTACTGTTCTGTATGAGAATTATACACCGGCTCAGGTACAGGCGAAGCTACAGACCATCTTTGATTATCAATATACGCTGACAATGACGGAGGTAGTGGAAACAAGAACCAGGACGGAGACCAGATGGCATTGGGTAACTCATTACAGAGAGGAAGAAAGAACCGGATATCGAGTGGTAAATGGCCGGTTGGAATCTTATACCTATACGGTAATAGTGCCTTATCAGGTGTATGAATCCTATGAGGTTGAGGTGGAGTATCAGTATTATATTTTGAATACTGCTTTAACCAACAATGGAATCCAGGCGGCAGTAAATGCTATGAACCTAACGGAAGACCAGATGCAGCGGTATCAGATTCTTCTTGAAACAAGAGGAAATAAGCCGGATATCTTCGGAGATAATGTGTATGCCAATCCGGGAGTATCAGAGGAGTATGAAAGATATGCTGTCCCGGGAGAATATCTGACTGATCAGCAGTTTTCCAATATGCTCCATGAAGCAGAGAAATATCTAGGATATCCTTATGTATGGGGAGGTTCCTCACCGAGCACAAGTTTTGACTGTTCGGGATTTGTAAGCTATGTCATCAATAACAGCGGCAATGGTTGGAATTATGGCAGACTTACAGCAAATGGCTGGAAGAACGCAACCGCAAGGGTGGCAGCTTCTGATGTAAAGCCGGGGGATCTGGTCTTTTTCCAGGGAACCTATAACACAGCCGGAGCTTCACATGTGGGTATCGTGGTAGATCCAGTCAATAAAATCATGATCCATTGTGGCAATCCAATCCAGTATGCATCCTATGATACAGCGTACTGGCGGGCACATGCCTATTGCTATGGAAGAATACAGTAAAAATGCAGTGAAAGTCACCGGAAGGTGGCTTTTTTGCTGCCATGAAGGAAGGAGAGATTCTATGTATGCAAAGTTAGACAAGCTCCGTGCAGATCTGAAAAAGGCAGTAGCCAAGAGAGATGCAGCGGATGCCAAAGTAAAGCAGCTCGAATCAAAGCTGAAAGAAGAGGAGAATTTACAGATTGTCAGTGATGTGGCGTCCTACAACTTATCACCGGAACAGCTGGCCCAGTTTTTGCAGCTTGCCAATAGTGGCAGATTACAGGATATGTTAAGCGGTCAGGCAGCAATGCCAGCTGTAACTGTATCCGGTAAGGAGACAGATGCAGAGGAAACAGATAACGAAGAGGAGGATTTCTTAGATGAAGAGAATGAATAAGGTAAAAAATGTGATCACAGCAAAGATTATGGGAGGCATGGTCGCAGGTCTGGCGGCACTTGCCGGAATGGCACCAGTGACAGCCTTTGCACAGAGTCAGGAAGTGACCTGTACCTGTGATGAAAAATGCAGTGAGGGAGCAGTCAACGAGGAATGTGCAGTATGCCTTTATGATTATAAGGTCTGCGAGGGAACAGATGCACATGTAGAAGAGGAATGTACGGAAAAAGAGGAAGAAAACTATGGTCCGCTTACACCGGATGGAAATATGAATCTGGTGGATGATTACGGTTCGGTTGAAGCCGGAGGCAAGCAGTTCATTACAGTCACAACCAAGTCCGGCAATTATTTTTATATCATCATTGACCGTGACGATAAGGGAGCGGAGACCGTTCATTTCCTTAATCTGGTAGATGAATCGGATCTTCTTGCACTCATGGAAGATGATGAAGTGGAGTCCTATATGAATTCCCAGGGAATGACAGCAGCCGATAAGGAGAAAGTGGAACCTGAAAAGACCAAGACCACAGAAGATGCGACAGAGGAGCCAAAGGAAGAGGTAAAAGCTCCTGAGACAGGAAAGAAAGGTAAAAATGTGACCGGCATCATGGCAGTAGTCCTTTTTGCAGCGGTTGGTGGAATCGGTGGATTTATATATATGAAGTCCAATAAGGGCAAGAAGAAAGCGGATGCACCGGATCCGGATGCAGATTACTTCGACAGTGATGATGACGAGAATTATCTTGCAGATATGGACATTGAGGAAGAATCAGTATCAGATGCAGAGGATGAAAACCCTGATGAAGACACAGGAGAAGATGATCCGGACGAGATGGATGAAGAGTAGCATCAAGGGAATGAGGCAGTCGGAAGGCTGCCTCTTTCTGATGGGAGGAATCTATGGAAGACAAGGAATTTGATCAGCTTACACCAGAAGAGAAAAAAGCAAGATTTCAGAAAGCAGTAGATGATTATAACAGCGGATTTGTTGAAGTGGATTATACATTTAGATCTGTTGCATCAATACGTGTTGAAGAAGCTATGGAAGATGCCGGAAGGGTGTCGGAGGAGTTCAAGCCGGCACAGATAAAGGTAATCTATGAAGCAGCCGAGGCAGATCTGAACCTGGAGCATTACATGAATCCTAAATTTTCTGCATCACATATGAAATTCATCATGGAGCAGGAAAAGGCAGGAAAGGATGTCACATGGCTTCCGATTGGTAAGATCCTTCACAGGAATATCGTGGAGAAACCGCTTACCAGAGAACAGATCAAAAGGATAAAGGAAAGAATGCTTAGAGCAGAGCCTAAGGAATCGGTGCTGGCTGATTTGAACGAGAAAAAGAAGGAAACAGCCAGAGTCCCGATGAAACAGGGACAGGCAAAAGAGAAAGGAGAACGCTGATATGGCAAGGAAAAGCAGATATACGGGATATATGAAGGGCTTGCAGAAGATTGTAAAACGTAAGGAAAAAGTATCTACCAGGGAATCTGTTCTTTCAAGGCTGAAAAGTCTTAAAGATAAGGAATTTTCATCAGAAACAGCAGATTCCGCTTTCATCATTAAAACTGACAAATAATCTGAAGGATATAGAACTGGAGGGATTTAGAGTGGCAGAGAATACAGCCGTAAAAGAAGAGAAAAAGACAGTTACGCTGACTGTGGCGGAATGTAGTGAATTTCATAACATGGGAGAATTTCATGAGAATATCACAAGTGTTGCGGAAGCAGTAGCAAAATTCAAAGAGATACCGCCTGAGCGTATGCATGGAATACCGGCAATCGGCATCAGGGTAGCAGATCCAAAGAATCCGAAGGACAGCGTGGAGATGGATGTGCTGATCGGAAAGAGAATTGACCTGGACATGCTTAGATATGTTCCAGATATAGCAGAAAACTGGCAGGCACAGCAGATGATCGCAACGCTTATTCATGATATGCCGGGGGCACAGATTGAAGGAGAAATTCCTGAGAATATCCAGAAGAAAATTGACTGGATTGAATCAAGGGATAAGAGAGCTGATGAACTGCATCAGTTCACGGACAAGCTGGAAAAGGGTGTGAAGGATGTATTCCAGAGTGATAAGTACAAGCAGTTTCTCAATGTGATGGCAAAATTTCCAAGGTATTCCGTAAATAATACCATGCTCATCATGATGCAGAGACCGGATGCACAGCTGTGTCAGAGCTTTACCGGATGGAAGCAGATGGGCCGGTATGTAAAAAAGGGAGAAAAGGGTATCAGCATACTTGCACCGGCACCTTATAAGATTGAGAGGGAGCAGACCAAGCTCGATGATAAGGGAAGAACGGTATTTGATGCAGATGGTGAACCTGTAAAGGAAAAAGTAGAGGTTACGATCCGTGCTTTTAAGGTAGTGAAGACTTTTGATCTGGCACAGACAGATGGTAAGGAACTGCCTATGATCGGTCCGAATGAACTGGTGGGAAGCATTGACGGATATCCGAAGCTGTTACAGGCTTTGCAGGAGATCAGTCCAGTACCGGTATCATTTGAGCTGATTGATGGAGGAGCAAAGGGATATTACAGCCTGGAGAATAAAAGCATTGTGATCCAGGATGGAATGAGTGAGGTGCAGACGATCAAAACACTGCTTCATGAAATGGCACATCAGAAACTTCATGACAAAGACACAGTGCCGGAGGCAAAGGACATTACAAGGAATGGGAAAGAGGTAGAGGCTGAGAGTGTTGCATATGTTGTATGCCAGCATTACGGAATCAATACATCTGACTATTCCTTTTCTTATGTTGCCGGATGGTCGGAAGGGAAAGAAACACCGGAATTGAAAGCATCCCTCGACAAAATTCGACAGACTGCATCGGAGTTCATCTATCAGATTGACCAGAGAATGGAGGTACTGATGGCAGAAAAAGAGCAAGTGCAGGAGAAAGGAGCAAATCCTGAACTGCAGGGAGTGGTAGATAAGATGCTGAAAGATATCGATAAGAAGCGGACAGTATCGAAGGTAAAGGAGTCTGTGAAGTCCAAGATTAAAGCAAATACAGAAAAAGCGGAGCAGGCACCAAAAAGAAATAAGTCAGCGAAGACCAAGGAGGAAAGGGCATGATTCAGAAAGAATTCAATGAAGTGGTCATCAGGCAGACGGACCGCTGTAAATCTATTCTGACAGCAAAGGGAGCGGAATATGCTCCCAGAGCTGTTAAGAGTAGTGGTATAGACAGGCTGGCACATTTTAAGAAGGCAGCAGTTGTGATGAATTCAACACCCAAAGCAGCACTTATGGGGATGTTGTCTAAGCATCTGATTTCAGTATCAGATATGTGTACGAATGACAGAGTTTATCCTAAGGAGCAGTGGGATGAGAAGATTACTGACAGTATCAATTATCTGCTGATTCTTCGTGCACTTGTAGAGGAGGAAGTGAATGAAGAAGATTGAGGTGAAAATTTTAAATCCGGAATCCATTGACCAGGCAGAGAAACTGATGGTATGTGCGGCAAGGCTGACACAGAGAGGACATCAGATTTCCTGTCTGGATGATTTTATGGATCTGTATGAAAAACCATATCAGAGATCAACAGTGGCGAACCTTGTGAAGCTTCCGCATCCGACAATCCAGAAATTTGGAATCATCAATGTGGTTGTAGTGGGAGCATCCAGAAGATTTCTGGCACAGATAACCAGACATCAGAACGAAGTGAAGTATATGTCGGCAAGTTTGCAGTACAGCGACTACTCAGGAGTAGAGGATTTTGTCATTCCATATGATCTTATGGGAACAGGACAGGAGAAGGAATATCTGAAGCAGTGCAGCAGTTCCATGAAGAATTATGAGGAACTGGTCAAAGCCGGAGTAGATAACGACTCAGCCGGATATTGTGCACCACAGGGAATGAGAAATATTCTTCTGATCAGTGCAACCCCATATCAGTGGAAGCACATGATCCGTCAGAGAGTGTGCAGACGCAATACCAAAGAGACAAGATATGTGATGCTGAAAATCTGGGAGCAGCTGGTCAGCCAGAACGGGGAGTTATTTTCTGACGGTGGACCATTCTGTATGAATGGAGGCTGTGAGGAAGGAAAGATGACATGTGGAAAATGTATTCCACCTAAGATGTCACCGACCGACATCATCCGGGTGGATTTTCCTAAGTTATGTGAAGAAACAATATTGGAGGAAGAAGAAAACAATGAAGATTCAACTGATTGATTTTGGAGGCAAGAGTCCGGAGAGGGCACATGCCAATGATGCCGGGGCTGATGTATTCAGTCCTGGGTGTTTTACAGTGGTACCGGGACAGGTAAATAAGATTCCATTGGGATTCGGTCTTCGTATTCCAGATGGATATGCCGGATATATCTTTCCGAGAAGTGGATTAAGTGCAAAAGGAATTGTATGCGAATTACCACCGATTGATTCCGGTTACACAGGAGAGGTACACGCAATCATTTCTAATGGCAGCAGGGAAAAATATGAGATCAAAGCAGGAGACAAGATCGGACAGCTTGTGATCATGCCAGTGCTGATACCAGATTTCACGTTTGAGGAGTGGAAAGAACGAGGGACAGGAGCTTTTGGTTCGACAGGAAGATAAGGATTATCAAATTGCTGATACGCATAGAGATATGTATGTGTTATACTATGAAAAGAAACTTACAAATCCGAATTTGTGGGAGGAGACTCTAATATGGGATTATTTGGTAAGAAGAAAGATGAGTTTATAAAAATAAAGGTTGAAAATCTAATTGATTGGAAAGAACCAAACGGAGAAGGTTGTATTGTATCAGATAAGATAACTAAAGAAGGATACAAAGTTGGATATATGTATAGAGAACAACCAGATGAAGGAAGACCAGATAGCGGTTGGAGATTTATGGCTGGTAATGAAGATGATGAATATATGAATAATCCAAATAATCATCATATTTTTGCTGTCAATACAATTTGTAATTATGATAAAGACATTATTCCTTATTTGCATTCAGAAATTGGAAGTACTTATATAAGAGTCGATAGTAATAAAATGAAAATTGACGATGGCACAAAACCAATATTTATAGAAAAGCAAAATTAAGAAAAATGACAACTCCCAGTTTGTAAGTCTTAATATGATAATTAAATTATAGAAAGACAAGTAGAAAAACATGAACAACGTAATTATTGTATTTAAAGATGGTGAATTAAAACTCGAAGTTAACGTAAGAGATAACAGGGAATCTATTTGGTTAAGCCATCAACAAATTGCCGAACTATTTGATTGTGACGTGAAAACCATCAACAAACATATTAGTAATGTTTTGAAAGAAAAATTAAATGAACAAGTTGTTGTCGCAAAATTTGAGTCCACCACTAAGCACGGAGCTATTGCAAGGTACAGAAAGTGAGAAAATAATACCTATTATGGATAAAAGAATTTTAAAAACAAAAGAAAAACTTCAATCGGCATTAAGAATACTTCTAGAGAAAAAAGATGTAAGTGATATTACTGTAAGTAGTCTATGTGAAGTAGCGAATATCAACAGGAGTACATTTTATGTTTATTACAGTAATATACAAGATTGTTTTGAGGAAATTACAGATTCTATTATGGATGAAATGCGAACTTTATTACAAAACAATCTAAATCCAAGCCAAGAAGGTTTTCTTTTAGTGTATTTTAGAACTGCGCGAAAGTATAAAAATGTATTTTTAGCTATACACAGGCAAGGTGTTCACAATTCTACGATTCAAAAGATGGTGGATATTAATAACGATTGGCTCCACGGAGAATTATTTATACCAACCAGTAGCAATCGTTTAGAATATAATTTTATATTTTCGGGATTTTATGGAATGGTAGAAATGTGGCTACAAAATGGTTGTAAAGAGTCTGACGAGCAACTTATCAATATATTAAAAAAATTTTATGTAGTAAACCGCTAGATATCCAACATAATGTCTTTAATTGTCGAGATACTGTACTTGAATCATGCTAAAATGTGAATTGTAAAAGCATGATTTTTTATTATATCAAGGAGATTAGGACAATGAATAAAAAGTATGAAGCACTATTTACGCCATTTTTTATTGGAACTTGCGAAATTAAAAATAGAGTAGTTATTCCAGCTATGGAAGGTACCAATATTATAGAAAATATGATGGGACCTAAATTCAACGAAAAGTCAAAACAATACTACATTGAACGAGCAAACAATGATGTAGGTCTTTTCATCCCAGGGATGATTCCAGTTTATTCTATGATGGGAGGTAAATGGTTGCACAAAAATCCTAAAGTATTTGCGCAAGCAAAACCAGTCATTGACGAGATTCACGCAAACGGATCTAAAATATTCTTCCAACTTGGCGCAGGTTTTGCGGGAAGAAATTACACAATACCAGATAAACTGCTAAAGATGGCAGATAATAAAGCTTTTAAGAAACTTACTAATCCATTCTTGCACTTAAACGAAATGATGGTTGCCCCTGACGAAGGACTTCCTATGGTTTGGGCACCACAACTCACAACTCGCCAAATTACAGAAAAAGAAATTGCTGATTATATTGAGGGATATGCAAAATCTGCAAAGTTATGTAAAGATATTGGCGTTGACGGGGTAGAAGTTCATGCTGTTCATGAAGGCTATCTTATGGATCAATTTACAACTAAGTATACAAATCACAGAGCTGATAAATATGGTGGTTCTTTTGAAAACCGTTATCGTTTTGCAGTGGAAGTTGTAAAAGCAATTAAAAAAGAATGTGGTGATGATTATCCGGTTATGTTACGCTACTCAGTTACTAGTAAAGTAATAGATTTTAAAGTAGGAGCAGTTCCTGGTGAAGAATTTAATGAGATTGGTCGTGATATGCAAGAGAGTGAAAAGGCAGCTAAATATTTACAAGATGCAGGCTATGATGCATTAAATGCTGATAATGGTACTTATGATTCTTGGTATTGGGCTCACCCACCGGTTTATATGCCATTAAATTGTAACCTAAAAGAAGTTGAACATATCAAAAAATATGTGGACATTCCAGTTATTTGTGCAGGACGTATGCAAGCAGATGTTGCAGCAGAATCTATTGCATCAGGAAATATAGATGCAGTAGCTATAGGTAGACAGTTTATCTGTGATGGTGAATACTTGACTAAATTAAAAGAAGGCAGAGAAGAAGATATCAGACCTTGTATCTCTTGTCATAATGCATGTCTCCCATTAGCATACTATAAAAACTCAGGTGTAGTACTGGATTTAAAAGATATGGAAACACAAGGACATTGTGCATTAAATCCAGTAGCTTTCGAAGAAGATAAATATCAGATAAAGAAAGTAGCTAATCCAAAGAAAGTTGTTATCATCGGCGGTGGCATTGGAGGCATGGAAACAGCTAGACTTTGCGCAATGATGGGTCATAAAGTTGATTTATATGAAAAAACAGATAGATTAGGTGGGGTATTTATTGCCGCAGCTGCTCCAGAATTCAAGGAAAAAGATAAAGATTTGATTAAATGGTATTGTACACAAATCGCAAAACTTCCAATATCTGTACATTTAAATACTGAAGTTAAAGATATATCTAAACTAGATGCAGACGAGATTGTCATTGCTACAGGATCCAAAGTAAGAAAGTTACCAATCATTGGTTTCGAAAAAGGTGTTGAAGCAGTAGATTTTTTACTAGGTAATAAAGAGGTTGGCGAAACAGTCGCTGTAATTGGTGGCGGATTGACTGGCTGTGAAATCGCTTATGATTTAGCACGAAAAGGTAAAAAACCATTTATTGTTGAAATGGCTGATGACCTTATCAAATCAGCTGGTATTTGTGCAGCAAATTCTAGTTGTCTAAAAGATTACTTGCGTTTTTATAAGGTTCCTGTATACTTAGAAAGCTCTTTAAAAGAAATCAAAGATAATGGTGTAATAATTCAAACTGCAGATAGAATTAAGGAGATTAATTGCGAATCAGTCATTTTATCTGTTGGATATACACCAAATCCATTATGCGAAAAATCTGAACATATTCATGTAATCGGAGATGCTGCAAAAGTAGGAAATTTAAAAACTGTAATTTGGGGAGCTTACGATTTAGCATTTTCATTATAGATGAAGAAAATATACATCTAGAAAAATCAGAAGTTGGAGGATACACGCATGAAAATTGTAATCATTAATGGAAGTGCCAGAAAA
>ERZ506887.671-NODE-671-length-19375-cov-5.330694_pt1 | contig 19375 bp, 22 predicted proteins | sample MGYA00512905_ERZ506887 | MGnify/ENA metagenome assembly ERZ506887 | reverse complement strand
TTGACATATTCATGTCAAAACACCTCGCGGGACAGTGGCTACTGAATAGTTACAATTTTATAAACAGTTGCCAATATTTTATAAAATAAGAAAAATTTCACGAACAGAAAATGAAAAAAGTGAGAAAAAAATAACAATACACAAAAATGTTTGCTGAGATACGAAAAATATGTTACAATGTGAACAAGAAATTTTCAAAAAGGAAAGATAACTATTGTAAAAAATGCACAGAAAGGAAGGGAAAATGAAAAAGTGGACAGACATCATTGAAAAACTTACGATGCTGACACAGCTCAGTCTGTCTCTCGTGACACCTCTTTTACTTTGTCTGGGGTTGTGTTGGTGGAGCAGTAACCGCTGGTCATTGGGTGGCTGGATCTATCTGATCGGCTTTTTCTTTGGCCTTGGAGGATCTGCCATGACAGCGTGGAAGTTTTACCAGTCGGTGGTTATGCGTCAGGAACGGACAGAAAAAAGAAAATCAAAAGTATCTTTCAACAGACATCTTTAGGAAAGGGAACAGGACAATATGGACAATAGAAAAGAAAGAATTCAGCCTGCCGTAAGAAAAGAAACAGAACATGTTATGGTGTACACGGCAGCAGGTGTGGCAGTGATGTGGTGTGTATTTCTGGCATTGCATCTTGTGATGCCGGAGAAAGTACCGTTTGATTATACTGTGATTCTTGGCGGGCTTTTCGGCGGTGCGGTTGCGGTATTGAATTTTTTTCTGATGGGGATGGCAGTGCAGAAAGCCGCAGCTGAGACAGAGGAAGCAGCGGCAAAGCGATGGATTCAGGCCAGTTATTCTCAGCGGAATATGATGCAGATGCTGTGGGTGATTCTTACAATTGTTCTTCCCTGTTTTCAGTTTGTAGCTGGAATCCTTCCACTTCTGATTCCTGGAACAGCAATCAAACTGGTGGGAGCAGTGAAAGGAAAATAAGGAGGTGAGAGACAGGGATGGAGGTTGATATCTCCGGTGCAAAGGTCTTTTTTACGACCCCGATCGATGTACCGCTTCTGGGAGAATTACAGATCAGCGAGACACTGATTGTCAGCTGGATCGTCATGGCACTGATCACGGGAATATGCTTCTGGCTGACCAGAGGACTGAAGGTACGGAATATTTCAAAAAAACAGGCGGCAGCCGAATGGATCGTGGAGACTGCGGATAAGTTTGTACTGGGAAATATGGGAGAAAAGTTCCGGTACCTGATTCCGTTCGTATCAGCATTGTTTGCAACCAGTGTGGTATCCAATCTGATCAGCCTGATCGGACTTCGCAGTCCGACAGCGGATCTTTCTACAGAGGCTGCATGGGCAGCTGTGGTTTTTACGATGATCACAGCGCAGAAGATAAAAACAAACGGTGTAGGAGGGTATCTGAAAGGATTTACCACACCGATTCCGGTTATGACTCCATTCAATATTCTTTCTGAACTGGCAACGCCGATCAGTATGGCGTGCCGTCATTTCGGTAATATTTTATCAGGGGTTGTAATCAATGCACTGATTTATGGAGCACTTGCTCTGGCAAGTAGAAAATTGCTGGGACTGATTCCGGGAGCAGTGGGAAATGTACTTTCGCAGATCCCGGTGCTGGATGTGGGAATCCCCGCAGTATTATCTGTATATTTTGACTGGTTTTCCGGAGTGATGCAGGCATTTATTTTCTGTATGTTGACGGTGATGTACATCGCGAATGCAACAGAGGAATAGATGGACGATACAGGGAAAAACAGAAGAAAACATGTGTAACGAAATTTTCAGGTAAATGTTATAGGAGGAAATAATATGGATTTTCAGATTTTGGCAAAAGGTATCGCACTGGCAGGATGTGCAATCGGCGCAGGATGTTCGCTGATCGCGGGTATTGGTCCTGGTATCGGTGAAGGAAATGCAGTGGCAAAAGCACTGGAAGCAATCGGACGGCAGCCGGAATGTAAAGGCGATGTTACAAGTACCATGCTGCTTGGATGCGCAATCGCAGAGACCACGGGTATCTATGGTTTTGTAACCGGTCTGCTTCTGATCTTTGTGGCACCTGGCATGTTTATGAAATTCCTGGGATAAGAACGAAAAGAAAACTAGGAGGAATAACATTATGCAGGTTCAGGAACTGGTAGGAATTATCCCCTGGACATTTGTTGCACAGATTTGCAATCTTTTTATTCAGATGTATCTGATCAAACGATTCTTGTTCAAACCGGTACACGAGATACTGGAAAAACGACGCGCGGCTGCAGATGCGGAAATCATACAGGCAGAGGAGACAAAAGCGAAAGCGGAGGCAATTCGTGCAGAATATGAACGAAATATGCAGGACGCAAGACAAAAGGCAAATGAGATTCTGGACAGCGCAAGAAATACTGCTGCGATCCAGAGTGAAAAAATCTTAAAAGAGGCTCAGGATCAGACCTTTGCAATGAAGAATAAAGCAGAAAAAGAGATTGCCCAGGAGAAGAAAAAAGCAGTTAATGAAGTGAAAGGCGAGATTGGCGATATGGCCGTGGAGATTGCCGGAAAAGTCATTGAACGTGAAATTAATGAAAAAGACCATGAAAAGCTAATAGACGAATTTATATCGAATGTAGGTGAAGTATCATGACAGAAACCGCCAGAATCTATGGGGGCAGTCTGTACGACCTTGCAGCCGAGGAAAATCTGACCGGTGAGATTCTCGGGCAGATGGAACAGATCCGCACACTTTTACGGGAGAATCCGGAGTATGAACGACTGTTGTCAGAACCTTCGATTCCTCAGATGAAAAGAAACGGGATGATCGAGGCGGCATTTGGAGGTCAGGCGCAACGATATTTGGTGAATTTTATGAAACTGATGTGTGAGAAAAATCTTCTCGGGGAATATTCCGGCTGTTTCGAGGCTTTCAAAAGCAGATATTATGAAGATCATAATATCGCTGAGGCGGTTGTGACCAGTGTCTGTCCTCTGTCGGAGGAGCAGCAGAAACGCCTGAAAGAAAAACTGAAAAAAATCAGTGGAAAAGAGATTATCCTGATTCAGAAAACCGATCCGGCGTTACTGGCAGGGGTTCGGGTAGAACTGGACGGAAAACTTCTGGACGGAACGGTGAAGAACCGGATTTCGGAGATTTCCGACAAGATTCATCATGCAACAGTGTAGGAGGAAAACATGCAACTGAAACCAGAAGAAATATCCAAAGTCATCCGAAGTCAGATCAAGTATTATGAGAATGCGATCCGGCAGGATGAAACAGGTACCGTTCTGATGGTAGGTGATGGAATTGCCAGAGTCAGTGGTCTTGCAAACTGTATGGCAGGGGAACTGCTGGAGTTTGAAGACGGAAGCTTTGGTATGGCACAGAACCTGGAAGAAAACAGTGTATCTGTTGTTTTATTTGGTTCGGGGGAAACCATCAGTGAGGAGCAGATGGTAAAACGAACCGGAAAAGTAGTATCCGTTCCGGTAGGTGAGGCTCTGATAGGCAGAGTTGTCAATGCGCTGGGACAGCCAATCGATGCGGGGGGACCGATCAGTGCATCGGAGTATCGGCCAATTGAAAGTCAGGCGCCGGGTATCTGTGAACGGCAGGGGGTATGTCAGCCGTTGCAGACCGGTATCAAGGCAATTGACTCAATGGTTCCAATCGGAAGAGGTCAGCGTGAGCTGATCATCGGTGACCGCCAGACAGGAAAGACAACCATAGCCACCGATACCATTCTGAATCAGAAAGGACAAGATGTGATCTGTATTTATGTGGCAATCGGACAGAAGCGTTCTACCGTAGCCTCTCTGGTGGAAAATCTGGAGAGAAATGGTGCTATGGATTACACTATAGTGGTTGCAGCTACTGCATCGGAGGCAAGTCCGCTGCAGTATATCGTACCGTATACCGGCTGTGCGATGGGTGAATATTTTATGTATCAGGGGAAAGATGTCCTGATTATTTACGATGATCTGAGTAAGCATGCAGTGGCATACAGGGCACTGTCATTGCTGATTCGACGCCCACCGGGACGTGAAGCCTATCCGGGCGATGTATTTTATCTTCATTCAAGGCTTCTGGAACGTGCGGCAAAACTGGATGATGCACATGGAGGAGGATCGCTGACGGCACTTCCGATCATTGAGACTCAGGCAGGAGATATTTCAGCTTATATTCCGACTAATGTCATATCTATCACGGATGGACAGATATTCCTGGAATCAGAACTGTTCCATTCCGGTGTTATGCCGGCAGTTAATCCGGGTATTTCAGTTTCCAGGGTAGGAGGAAATGCGCAGATTAAGGCAATGAAGAAAGTTGTCGGTACATTAAAACTGATTTATTCCCAGTACAGAGAACTGGCAAGTTTTGCACAGTTTGGCTCTGATCTGGATGCAGATACCAAAATGCGTCTGGAACAGGGAGCACGGATTGTAGAAGTTTTAAAACAGAAACAGAATGCACCGGTGCCGGTAGAAAAGCAGGTAGCGATTCTTTATGCGGTCACAAAAGGAATTCTGTCCAAAGTAGTGACAGAAGATGTGGAACTGTATGAGGAAGGGTTATATATATGGCTGGATACGGATGCCCGTGGAGCAGAAGTGATGCAGGTGATCCGGGAAAGCGGAAAACTGGAAAAAGAAACAGAAGAAAAACTGAAAAGCGCTCTGGAAGCTTATACAGAAAGCTTTTTGGATACAAGAATTCAAAAATAAATAAAAAAAGAAGGAGGAACCTATGGCTGCAAATATGAAAACGGTAAAACTGCGGATAAAAAGTGTGGAAAGCACCATGCAGATTACCAAGGCTATGGAACTTGTGGCGTCCTCCAAGCTGCGAAAGGCCAAGGAGCGGGCGGATACCTGCCGTCCTTATTTTCAGGAGTTGTACCGTACATTACAGGAAATAGCTAAAGGAAATACAGAATTCTATTCTGTTTATGCGAAAGAAGCGGTTCAGGAAAAATGCTGTTATGTCCTGATCGCAGGAGACCGGGGACTGGCAGGTGGGTATAATGCCAATTTACTGCGCTGTTTTGAGGAGGATGCAAAGGGGAAAATGGTCAGTGTTCTTCCTATTGGAAAAAAGGCGGTAGAATATGTCAGATCCAACAATCTGGAATACGTCACAGACGCTTTTGCAGAAATTGCGGATATTTCTGTAGCTGACTGTTTTGAAATCGCTTCTATCCTGTGCAAAGAATTTCGACAGGGAACATTTGGTCATGTGGAACTTTGTTATACCCGATTTGTTTCTATTCTGACGCAGAACCCGGAATCAGTTCCGGTACTTCCTCTGATAGACATTGCAAAAGAAGAACAGGGATATAATGAGAAAGAAAGAATTCGTAATCTGATTTTGTATGAACCAAATGGAGTGGAAGTGTTTAACTCCATTGTTCCGGAATATCTTGGAGGTCTGATCTACGGTGGTGTCTGTGAGAGTGTGGCAAGCGAACTGGCAGCACGAAGAAATGCTATGGAGAAAGCAACCGGTAATGCCCAGGATATGATCGATGAGTTGAATTTGTATTATAACCGGGAACGCCAGGCAGGCATTACTCAGGAAATCACGGAGATTGTCGGAGGTGCAGAATGTCTGTAGCCGGACATACGGTGCAGGAAGCTGAAAGAAAAATATAAGGTAAGGAGATTGGTAGATGAGCGAAAAGCACATTGGAAAAGTAATACAGGTGACCGGACCGGTTCTGGATATTCGCTTTCCGGAGGGGGAGTTACCTGCACTCCTGAATGCCATAGAAATAGACAATCATGGAGAAAAACTGATCGTGGAAGTGGCGCAGCAGACCGGAGATCATACGGTTCGTTGCATTGCCATGAAATCGACAGATGGTCTGGTTCGTGGAACTGCCGCGGTGGATACGGGAAAACCGATTACGGTTCCTGTCGGAGAAGCCTGTCTTGGCAGGGTGTTTAATCTGCTGGGAGAGACGGTAGATGATCAGGGTCCGGTAATCACAGAGGAACAATGGCCGATCCACAGAAAAGCACCGGAATATGAAGAGCAGGTTCCGGCAACAGAGATTCTGGAAACCGGAATTAAAGTTGTGGATCTGATCTGTCCGTATGCGAAAGGTGGAAAGATCGGTTTGTTCGGTGGTGCCGGGGTAGGAAAGACGGTTCTGATCATGGAACTGATTCACAACGTAGCAACTGCTCACGGAGGACTTTCCGTATTTACCGGTGTAGGAGAGCGGACAAGAGAAGGAAATGATCTTTATAATGAGATGAAAGAAAGCGGTGTTATTGATAAAACAGCACTGGTGTACGGACAGATGAATGAACCACCGGGAGCACGTATGCGTGTGGGTCTGTCCGGTCTTACGATGGCAGAGTATTTCCGTGATGTGAAAAATCAGGATGTACTGTTGTTTATTGATAACATCTTCCGGTTTACACAGGCGGGTTCGGAAGTGTCGGCCCTGCTTGGACGTATGCCGTCTGCAGTAGGTTACCAGCCAACTCTTGCTACAGAGATGGGTGCACTTCAGGAGCGAATCACTTCGACGAGAAAAGGATCCATCACATCTGTACAGGCTGTGTATGTGCCGGCGGATGACCTGACAGACCCGGCGCCGGCAACGACATTTACCCATCTGGATGCGACTACAGTTCTTTCCAGAGAGATTGCCAGTCAGGGTATCTATCCAGCGGTGGATCCACTGGATTCTACCAGCCGTATCCTGGCACCGGAGATTGTGGGAAAAGAGCATTATGAAATTGCACGTGCAGTGCAGAAGGTACTGCAGCGTTACAAAGAACTGCAGGATATTATAGCTATCATGGGTATGGATGAACTGTCGGAAGAAGATAAAAAGACGGTTAACCGTGCACGAAAAGTACAGCGTTATCTGTCGCAGAGCTTCTCGGTTGCAGAACAGTTTACCGGAATGGCGGGAACTTATGTACCGTTAAAAGAGACATTGCGTGGATTCCGCATGATCCTTGACGGAGCGTGTGATGAGATTCCGGAGAGCTGCTTCCTGTTTGCCGGAAACATCGATGAGGTGTTTGAAAAAGCAAAAGTACAGAACCAGTAAAGGAGGGTAACGAATGAGCACATTTCCTTTGCGTATCGGTACACCGGACGGACTGCTGTATGAAGGAGAAGTCGCAAGACTTGTCTGCCGGACAATCAATGGTGATCTTGCGATTTTGCCAAGACACTGCAATTACTGTACGGCACTTGGCATGGGAGAAGCCCATATTATACTGGAAGACGGCAGCAGGAAGAATGCAGCCTGTATCGGCGGGATGCTTTCTGTGATGAATGGAACCTGCCATGTGCTGGCAACAACCTGGGAGTGGGAAGAAGATATAGATACAGAGAGAGCGGAAGATGCCAGAAAACGTGCGGAAGCCAGACTGGCAGAAGGCGGTCTCAGCGATAAGGAATATCGGATCGTCAAGGCAAAACTGCAAAGAGCACTGGTTCGTCTCGGAGTGAAAGAATAAAGAAAAAATGTAATTGTTCGGTATCTTCCCGGGTACGAGCAAAAAATGCAGGATTCGAAGAAATATCGAATCCTGCATTTTTAATATTATTTTTTCTTTTTTTCTTTAGTATCCGGGTGCAGATCGTCGATCAGAGATTCAATTAACTGCTTTTTTACATATACATCAAAACTGAGAAGGCAGATAAAAGAAAAAGTTTTCAGAAATTCCTGATCTTTTTCCGGGGCATCCTGAAACGTTTCGCGGGATAACCGATAGCGATTGGTAATATCTTCTTTCAGGATGTCTACCTGAGATTTTTCAAGACGGAAAACTTCATTATAAATATCTTCCAGAGAGAGGTTCTCAGAGGAAGAAAAATACGTATCGGTAATAGGTTTTAAAAGTGCCTGTATATCCGTAATAGATAAAATACTTTTAAAATAATAGATAAACACCAGCACAAGAAGATGCTCTTTGGAGTATTTCTTTTTCAGTGGCGGAGGAAGCAGATCATTTTTTGCATAATTGTTGATCATGGTTTTCGTAAGAATTTTATCCTCCGGATAGCGCTTGGAGGAAGCCAGCTGAGCATCCATAAAGGTGGTTACCTGATCCATATATAAAGGAATATTTGGTACCTCCTCCGGTTTGATATAATCAATACGGGAAAGGCTTCCAAGAATGCTGTTTAAAAGATCACTTGTATCAATCGTCATCATATCACCTCTTCCACCCCATTATATAGTTTTTAATACTATTTGTAAATCTTTTTTTTAACGTTCCTGATCACAAGAAGCAACTAGCTTATCGGTGATTGGATCGGTAACGAGAGAGCTGAGATACTGTTTCGGGAGTGGCCGGTAACAATTGACTTGCGAACGGGTGCATGATATGATAAGAACACCTGTACGAAAAAATGTATTTCCGGAAATATTTCGAGATACATGTAAGAGATGGAGAGGAAAATATGAGTAAATATGATAGTTTGAATGCGATGCAGCAGGAAGCGGTATTCCACACCGAAGGTCCGGTTTTGATTCTTGCCGGTGCCGGATCTGGAAAAACCCGTGTCCTGACACACCGAATCGCATATTTGATAGAAGAAAAAGGGATTAATCCGTGGAATATTATGGCAATCACTTTTACTAATAAGGCAGCACAGGAGATGCGGGAAAGAGTGGATCAGATTGTGGGATTTGGTTCCGAAAGTATCTGGGTCAGTACCTTTCATTCCAGCTGTGTGCGGATGCTTCGCAGATATATCGATCGACTGGGGTACGATAATAATTTTACAATCTACGATACAGATGATCAGAAAACAGTAATCAAAGAGATCTGCAAGCGGTTAAACATCGATACCAAGCAGTTTAAAGAGCGAACATTGATGGCAGCAATTTCTTCCGCCAAAGACGAACTGGTATCTCCGGCAGAATATAAACTGCAGGCTTCGACTGCTTCCGGCTATGGTGCGCAGACGATTGCCCGTGTGTATGAAGCGTATCAGAAGCAGCTTCGTCAGAACAACGCGCTGGACTTTGATGATCTGATTGTAAAAACAGTGGAACTGTTTCAGTCATGCCCGGATGTGCTTGACTATTATCAGGAACGGTTCCGTTATATCATGGTAGACGAGTATCAGGACACCAATACTGCCCAGTTCAAATTTGTAAGTCTGTTGGCAGAGAAATATAAAAATCTCTGTGTAGTCGGTGACGATGATCAGTCCATTTACAAGTTTCGTGGTGCCAATATCGGAAACATTCTGGGATACGAAAAAGTATTTCCACAGGCAAAAGTCATCAAACTGGAACAGAATTACCGTTCTACCCAGAATATTCTGAATGCAGCGAACGAAGTGATTAAAAATAATGAGGGGAGAAAAGACAAGACCTTATGGACGGCAAATGAAGAAGGAGCTCCCATTCATTTCCGTCAGTTTCAGAATGGATATGAAGAAGCAGAATATATTGCAGGTGCGATCAGCCAGAAAGTCCGGGAAGGAATCTATGATTACAAGGACTGTGCGATTTTGTATCGTACCAACGCCCAGTCCCGTCTGTTTGAGGAAAAATTCCTGATTGCAAATATTCCGTATAAGATCGTAGGCGGTGTAAACTTCTATGCGAGAAAAGAAATTAAGGATCTGCTCGCTTATATGAAGACCATTGATAATGCGAAAGACGATGTAGCAGTCAAAAGGATCATCAATGTACCAAAACGTGGTATCGGTACGGCAACTCTCGGAAAGGTGCAGGATTATGCGGATGCTTATGGTATCAGTTTTTATCAGGCACTTCGACAGGCGGAAGAGATCCCGACACTTGGTCGTGGAAGTGCAAAAGTACGTCCGTTCGTGGAATTCATTCAGAAATTCCGTAGCCAGATAGAATATCTGTCGGTAAAAGAGTTGCTGGAAAAGCTGATTGACGAGACAGGTTATGTGAAAGAGCTTGAAGCAGAAGATACGGATGAAGCAAAAGCACGTATCGAAAATATCGATGAGTTGATATCCAAAGCAGCGTCTTACGAGGATGAGGCAGAAGACCCAAGTCTGTCCGGATTTCTGGAGGAAGTGGCACTGATAGCAGATATCGATTCGGTGGAAGAGAGCGATAACCGCGTACTTTTGATGACTCTGCACAGCGCGAAAGGTCTTGAATTTCCGAATGTCTATCTGGCGGGTATGGAAGATGGTATTTTCCCGGGGTATATGACAATTGTAGGAGATGATCCGCAGGATATGGAAGAAGAAAGACGTCTCTGCTACGTGGGAATTACAAGAGCAATGAAGGAACTGACGTTGAGTGCGGCACAGCAACGTATGATCCGTGGAGAAACACAGTATAACAAGGTATCCCGTTTTATCCGGGAGATACCACGGGAACTGGTAGAACTTGGAAGAGAGCCGAAAGCACGAAGGATTACAAAGATGCCGGAACCATCCAGCAGTTATGCAAAGATGCGTCAGACCTACCAGAAGACCAGCTTTTCCCCCAAACAGTTTGAAGTTAAAAAATCACAGGGACTTGCTTATGGTGTGGGAGACACAGTGCGCCATATCAAATTCGGAACCGGAACGGTGCAGGCAATCGTTGATGGGGGCAAGGACTATGAGGTTACAGTAGATTTTGATAAAGCCGGAACAAAGAAAATGTTTGCATCCTTTGCAAAATTAAAGAAAATAACAGAATAAATTTTTGTGGTAAAATCATAGGGATAGTGGTATAATAATACTAGTTTTTGGAAGCTATGCTTTTAGAGAAAGGACGGTGTTTAACATGAATAAACTTGACGAGTTAATGGCCTTGCTGCAAAAGCAGGAAAAAGAAGAAGAAAAATGCAAAAACACAGTAATGTGGGTACTGGCAATTATAGGTGCCGTTGCGGCAGTGGCAGGTATTGCATACGCAGTGTACCGTTTTTTCACACCGGATTATCTGGAAGACTTTGAAGATGATTTCGATGATGATTTTGACGATTACTTTGAAGATGAAGATAACGAAGAAAATTAAAATGTGAATACACAAAACGGCAGGAAAGCTTCGGAGGAGACCCCGGAGCTTTTCTTCGGTTAAAAGCTGCAGACAGAAAAAACAAGAAGAAAGGACAGCAGATGAAAAAAGGCGAAGTATACGAGGGAATCATTGAACAGATAGAGTTTCCGAATAAAGGAAAGGTAGTGGTGGACGGACAGACGGTGATCGTAAAAAATGGAATGCCTGGGCAAAAAGTTCGTTTTATGATCAATAAAAAAAGGGGCGGCAGAGTAGAAGCAAGGCTTCTGGAAGTGTTAGAACCATCACCGCTTGAAACGAGAAAACCGGTCTGTTCCATCTTTCCGCAGTGTGGAGGATGCATGTATCAGACCATGGATTACAGCCACCAGTTGGAGATGAAGCAGGAGCAGATCCGCAGACTCCTGGACACAGCGATCAAAAACGGTGGTCAGGTGGATGAAAACGGAAACCCGGATTATGTTTTTGAGGGAATCAAGGGAAGTCCTACAGAATTCTGTTACCGCAATAAGATGGAATTCTCGTTCGGAGATGCCGAAAAAGACGGCCCGCTGACACTGGGACTCCATAAAAAGGGAAGTACCTATGATGTGCTGACCGCATCCGACTGTAAGTTGGTACATGAAGATCTGACGAAGATTCTGACCTGTGTGCTGGATTACTGTAAGAAACAGGGATTTACCTATTATCATAAGATGCGCCATGAGGGATATCTGAGGCATCTGCTGCTGCGTCGGGGAAATACGACCGGGGAGATCCTGATCAATCTGGTAACGACTACGCAGCTGAATCCTGATCTTTCTGAACTGGTGGAACGTCTTATGGCGCTTTCTCTGGAAGGGAAGATCGTGGGAATCCTGCATATTCTGAACGATTCACTGGCAGATCTTGTACAGAGTGATGAGACCAGAGTGCTGTATGGACAAGATTATTTCTATGAAAATCTTCTGGGACTGAAGTTTAAGATCACGCCGTTCTCCTTCTTCCAGCCGAATTCTCTCGGCGCGGAAGTGTTGTATGAAACTGCACGAAGTTATATTGGGGATACCAGAGACATGACGGTCTTTGATCTCTACAGCGGAACCGGTACGATTTCACAGATCCTGGCAGCAGTGGCGAAAAAGGTGATTGGTGTGGAGATCGTAGAAGAAGCCGTTGTGGCAGCCAGGGAAAATGCTGAGAGAAACGGCATCAAAAACTGCGAGTTTATCGCCGGTGATGTGCTGAAGGTGCTTGATGAGATTGAAGAAAAACCGGATTTTATCGTACTTGACCCGCCGCGGGACGGTATCCATCCGAAAGCTCTTCCGAAGATCATCGAATACCAGGTGGATAATTTGGTTTATATTTCCTGTAAACCGACCAGCCTTGCAAGGGATCTGGAAATCTTTTTACGGCGTGGCTATCGCGTGGAGCGGTGCGTATGTGTCGATCAGTTTGCACAGACAGTTCACACAGAAACGATCTGTCATCTGAAACATACAATAGAAAAACAGTAACTGTGATGATACTGAGCAGGTACGAAAACAGCTGGACGAAACGCATCTGACAAGATAAAATAAAGATAATTGTATGATGAATCAAAGAATCAAAAAATGACAGCAAAGAGAGGTTTAATTAATGAATAAACAATCTGAAAAATTAGCAAAAGCAATTGCATATGAGGCAAAGAAAAAGAAGGAGAGAGATGAGGATAAACGTCCGGCATTTCATGTAACGCCGATAATCGGCTGGTGCAACGATCCGAACGGATTTTCCCGATTTGGTGAGGAATATCATCTGTTTTATCAGTATTATCCATATGAAAATAAATGGGGTCCGATGCACTGGGGACATTGTAGGACAAAAGATTTTATCAAATGGGAAGAACTTCCATGTGCGCTGGCACCGGATATGGAATACGATGGTCAGGGATGTTTTTCCGGAACAGCAGTGGAACATGAAGGAAAACATATTCTGATGTATACCAGTGTTCTGGAAAAAGATCTGGAGGATGGCACACATATGGTACGCCAGACACAGAGCATTGCGATCGGTGACGGCGAAAATTATGAAAAAGTGGCAGAAAACCCGGTGATCACCGCAGACTGCCTGCCGGAAGGAAGCTCCCCGGTGGATTTTCGTGATCCGAAGATCTGGAAAGAAGACGGACGCTTCTATGCATTGATCGGAAGCAAGGCAGAGGATGGAAGCGGTCAGCTGGCACTATTTACATCTGAAGATGCGCTCCATTGGAATTACGAGAAAATGATCGACCAGTGTAAAAACCGCTATGGAAAAATGTGGGAGTGCCCGGATTTCTTTGCACTTGACGGCTGTCAGGTTCTGATCGTATCTCCGCAGTTTATGAGAGCAGAAGGACTGGAGTTTCATAATGGAAACAATTCCATCTATTTTACCGGAGATTATGAGAAAGAGACGATGACTTATACCAGAGGCGATGCGAGACAGGTGGACTATGGTATGGATTTTTATGCACCGCAGACGGTAGAAACAACCGATGGAAGAAGAGTTATGATTGCATGGCTGCAGAGCTGGGATAATTTCATGACTCCGGAAGATATGGACTGGACCGGTCTTATGACCATTCCGAGAGAACTCCATGTGAAAGACGGCAGCCTGGTACAGCTTCCGGTACGTGAGATTGAAAATTATTATACCGGCGAGCGCAGCTATGAAAATGTCACCCTGGAAAACCAGTCTGCCGAACTGGACGGAATCACAGGCAGAAGTTTTGATATGACGGTAGAAGTAAAAAAAGAGGATCTGGAAGGATTTTCCATTTTGCTTGCCTGCGATGATGAAAATTATACGGAACTGTACTATAACAGATACCAGGAATTATTTACCGTGGATCGTACGTATTCCGGTCTGGTAAGAGATGTGATCTGCAGTCGCAGTATGAAGGTGGCAAATGAGAAAGAAACGATCAAATTCAGAATTGTGATGGATAAGTATACAATAGAAGTATTTGCAAATGATGGTAAACAGGCGATGACAACACTGATCTATACGGATTTGAAGTCGCAGGGAATTGTATTTTCTAGCGATGGAAAAGCAACATTCAGCGTGACACAGCATACAATTACCATGCCGGAATAGACCCTTTCTTGTGGGAATAAGATTCCTATGCTATAATGTGCAAAGATCAGAAATTAAAGGAGAACAGAAGTGAAATTACAATTTAATGTGCAGATGAGCAGACAGTATCTGTTTGATTTCTTTCTGCAGCATACCTACCGGACCCTGCGTGGAAAGCTCAGTCTTCTGGCAGGACTTGCGATGATTCCACTGTGTGTGATTACCTGGAACCGGGTGGGAAGAATGTTCAGCGTGTGTTATATATTTTTTGCTGTATTTTTCCTGCTCCTGATGCCGGGAAAACTTTGGATCAAGGCGGATCAGGGATTCAAAAGAACACCAGTGTATCGTAAACCATTTACTTACAAAGTAGACAGTACCGGAATCACCACGATCCAGAACGCGCAGACCGGACATCTGAAATGGGCTCAGGTGGAAAAGGTGATTGACAGTCAGTTATGTCTGTATGTCTATATCAACAAGGCAGATGCATATGTATGGCCCAAGGCAGCAGTCGGTAAAAATTATCCGAAGCTGATGGAACTTCTGAAAAAACATGTGGATGCAAGAAAACTGAAGATCCGTCTGAAATAAAGAAAGAGGAAAACAATGACAATAGAAACAAACAGTCCTGAAGAGACCTTTGCACTGGGACAGAAACTTGGAGAACAGGCAAAAGCAGGACAAATCTATACCCTAAATGGAGACCTTGGCGTTGGGAAAACAGTGTTTACTCAGGGAATCGCCAGAGGACTAGGAATCACAGAAGCGGTCAGCAGCCCGACATTTACCATTGTACAGGTATATGAAGAGGGAAGACTTCCTTTTTATCATTTCGATGTATACCGTATCGGAGATATTGAAGAGATGGAAGAAATCGGTTATGATGATTATTTCTTCGGAAATGGTGTGTGTATGATCGAATGGGCGGAACTGATCGAAGAACTGATTCCGGAAAACAGTATTCATGTAACAATTGAGAAAGACCTGGAAAAAGGATTTGATTACCGTCGGATCACCATTACCGGTCTGGAAGGATGGGAGAACAAATGAAAATATTAGCACTTGACAGCTCAGGACTGGTAGCGTCTGTCGCAGTTGTGGAAGACAATCAGCTGTTGGCAGAATATACGGTGAATTATAAAAAGACACATTCTCAGACCTTGCTTCCGATGCTTGATGAGATCGCGAAGATGATCGAACTGGATCTGGAAACCATAGATGCTATTGCAGTGGCAGCAGGTCCGGGATCGTTTACCGGACTTCGTATAGGTTCCGCCACGGCAAAGGGACTGGGACTGGCATTAAAGAAACCGCTGATACCGGTGCCAACAGTAGACGCACTGGCATATAATCTGTATGATTCTACAGGTGTGATCTGCCCGATGATGGATGCGAGAAGAAAACAGGTCTACACCGGAATCTACCGCTTTGCAGATCACGAACTCGTAACAGTGAGCAGACAGAAAGCAATTGCTGTGGAAGAACTGATCCGGGAACTGAATGCATTGGGAGAAGCGGTGATCTTTCTGGGAGACGGTGTTACGGTTTATCAGGAGATGTTAAAAGAAAATATGCAGGTACCGTACAGTTTTGCACCGGCACATCTGAACAAACAGCGTGCAGGAGCTGTGGGAGCATTGGCAGAAAAATATTACCGGGAAGGAAAGACAGTGACAGCAGCCGAGCATCAGCCGGAATATCTTCGGGTATCTCAGGCAGAGCGGGAGCGCGCGGAAAGAGAAGCAGGAAAAAAATAATGAAAATTCGGGAAATGCAGCTGGACGATCTGGAACAGGTGATGAAGATTGAAAATGAGAATTTCTCCCGCCCGTGGACAGAAACAGGTTTTTTTACTTTTCTGATCCGTCAGGATACGTTATTTCTGATAGCGGCGGAAGGAGAAGAGATCCTTGGGTATTGTGGTGTTGTGATGGTGCAGGACGAAGGAGATATTACGAATGTATCTGTGAAAAAAGACAGGCAGAATCATGGTACCGGCAAGTTTCTGGTGCAGGAGCTGATCAGAATAACGAATGAGATGGGAGTGTCCCGTCTTTTTCTGGAAGTCCGCGAGAGCAATGAAAGGGCAATTCATGTATATGAAAAAGCCGGATTTGTGAAAAATGGCTTACGGAAAAATTATTATGAGGATCCTGTGGAACATGCAGTACTGATGATGCATGAGACAGTTGGAAAAGAAAGATAGAGGAATTAAAAATTCGATGTTAGATGTATGTTTATTGGGAACAGGTGGGATGATGCCGCTGCCACGCAGATATCTTACCTCCTTCCTTGCCAGATATAACGGAAGCAGTCTGATGATCGACTGTGGAGAGGGAACTCAGGTGGCAGTGAAGTCGAAAGGATGGAGCTTTAAACCGATTGATGTGATCTGCTTCACTCATTATCATGCAGATCATATCAGTGGTCTTCCGGGAATGTTACTGACTATGGGAAATGCAGAACGTACGGAACCGCTGACCCTGATCGGACCGAAAGGACTTGAACGGGTGGTTAATGCTCTTCGTACCATTGCTCCGGAACTTCCATTTCCAATTATTTGCAAAGAAATTCAGGGGCAGGAAGAAAAATTTTCCGTTCGGGGGTATGAGATCACGGCGTTTCGGGTGAACCATAATGTGACCTGTTACGGCTATACCGTAGAAATTCGCCGTGGTGGAAAATTCTCTGTGGAACAGGCAAAAGCCAACGAGATTCCACTGAAATACTGGAACCCACTGCAAAAAGGTGAGTCCATCGAGGCAGGCGGAAAGGTGTATACACCGGATATGGTACTCGGACCAGCAAGAAAAGGTCTGAAAGTTACATACTGTACGGACAGTCGTCCGACGGTATCGATGGAAGAACATGCAAAAGAATCGGATCTGCTGATATGTGAGGGAATGTACGGAGAACCGGAAAAAGACGCAAAAGCGAGAGAATACAAGCATATGACGATGAAAGAGGCGGCAAAACTCGCGAAAAAAGCACAGGTAAAAGAAATGTGGCTGACACATTTCAGTCCCTCTCTGGTACATCCGGAAGAATATATGGATGGTGTAAGAGAGATTTTCCCGAACAGTTATGTTGGAAAAGATGGAAAATCCGTGGATTTGTTATTTGAGGAGGAAGAAAATGAGTGAGAAAGATGTTTTAATTCTGGCAATTGAGAGTTCCTGTGATGAAACGGCAGCTTCCGTAGTGAAAAATGGACGAACCATTTTGTCTAATGTAATTTCTTCTCAGATTGCACTGCATACTCTGTATGGAGGGGTGGTGCCGGAAATCGCATCCAGAAAACATATTGAAAAAATAAATCAGGTAGTAGAAGAGGCATTGACAGAGGCAGATGTTACGCTGGAGGATCTGGATGCTGTCGGAGTCACCTATGGCCCGGGTCTGGTTGGAGCACTGCTGGTGGGAGTGGCAGAAGCGAAGGCAATCAGCTATGCGAAAAAACTGCCGCTGATAGGAGTCCATCATATCGAGGGACATGTTTCTGCCAATTATATTGAACATCCGGATCTGAAACCACCGTTTATGTGCCTGATCGTATCCGGCGGACATACCCATCTGGTGATCGTAAAAGATTACGGTGAGTTTGAAATTCTTGGAAGAACGAGAGATGATGCGGCAGGGGAAGCCTTTGATAAAGTAGCACGTGCCATTGGTCTGGGATATCCGGGCGGACCAAAGATTGATAAAGTGTCCAAAGAGGGGAATCCGAATGCCATTGTATTTCCAAAGGCAAAACTGGAAGATCCTTATGATTTCAGTTTCAGTGGAGTAAAATCTGCAGTTTTAAATCATATTAATCGGTGTAGGATGCAGGGAGAAGAAATCTGTGAGGCAGATATTGCTGCATCTTTCCAGAAAGCAGTGGTAGATACACTGGTGGAAAAAGCGGTAAAGGCGGCAAAAGAGCATCATATGGATAAACTGGCCATTGCTGGTGGTGTTGCCTCCAACAGTGCTCTGCGTCAGGCGATGAAAGAAGCGTGCGAGAGAGAACATATCAGCTTTTATTATCCATCGCCGATCTTTTGCACCGATAATGCGGCAATGATTGGTGTTGCGGCTTATTACGAATACAAAAAAGGTGTGCGTCACGGATGGGATCTGAATGCAGTTCCAAATCTGAAACTGGGAGAACGGTAAGAAAGGAAGGTGATACCAGTGAAATGTACAGCAATTATTCTGGCAGCAGGTCAGGGAAAAAGGATGAAAAGTAATGTACAGAAACAGTTTTTACAGCTGGGAGAATATCCGGTGCTGTATTATTCACTGAAAGCTTTTCAGGATTCACCGGAAATCACAGACATTGTTCTGGTGTGTGGGAAAACAGAAATCAATTACTGTAAAGATGCATTTGTACAGAAGTATCATATTGATAAAGTGTCAGAAGTAGTTGCAGGTGGAAAAGAGAGATATGAATCGGTTTATCAGGGACTTTGTGCCTGTCACAAAACAGATTATATTCTGATTCACGATGGAGCAAGACCATTTGTCACAGAAGAACTGATTCAGAGAGGCCTTGACTGTGCGAAAGAATATCAGGCATGTGCAGCAGGTGTGCCATCCAAAGATACAGTGAAGATAATTGGTGAAGGAAAAAAAGTGGTATCTACACCGGATCGGAGTCATGTGTGGAATGTTCAGACACCACAGATATTTGAGTATCATCTGATAAAAGAAGCTTATGAAAAAGCACTGATGCATGACAGCAGCAGAATTACAGATGATGCTATGGTAGTAGAGAATTATGGAAATCATGAGGTATGGTTATATGAAGGATCTTATAAAAATATAAAAATTACTACACCGGAAGACCTTGAAATTGGTGAAATATTTGCCCGTGAAACATATGATAAAAAAAAGTAAAAAAAATGAAAAAAGTATATTGACATATTGAAAAACAGATGATAAAATATCACTTGTCTTCGAGCGAGACGAAAGCGCAGACCACTACAGAGATATGGAGAGGTATCGAAGTGGTCATAACGAGGCGGTCTTGAAAACCGTTTGTCCGAAAGGGCGCGTGGGTTCGAATCCCACCCTCTCCGTTACAAAAGAAAAAACTGATCTTCTGATCAGGCATTTGGAGAAGTACCCAAGTGGCTGAAGGGGCTCCCCTGGAAAGGGAGTAGGTCGTTAGTAGCGGCGCGAGGGTTCAAATCCCTCCTTCTCCGTTCGGTGAAAACCGAAAAGTTGCGAGAAAAAAGTTCTTGACAACTAAGCGGTAGGTGTGATATACTACCAAAATTGCTGCAAGAGAGAAACAAAAACAACTTCAAAAAAAGTTGAAAAAAGTTCTTGACAGGCAGGAAACGACATGATATAATAGCAAA
>ERZ506887.668-NODE-668-length-19399-cov-12.024349_pt1 | contig 19399 bp, 16 predicted proteins | sample MGYA00512905_ERZ506887 | MGnify/ENA metagenome assembly ERZ506887 | reverse complement strand
AACATGGATGCCGGGCACTTGCAGCGGGCAATGGAGAACCGGCAGGGGAAAACCCACTGGCATTTTGGCTATACACAGTATTATATGACGTCGAAATTGCAGGACGGAACGGTTTGCCTGCTGCAATTTGACTATGCCGTGCCCTACGCCGACCCTGCGCTGCGGGGCGTGCTGCCGGATATGCAGACCGTGCACTGCATTCTGGGCATTCTGCTGTTGGTAGGCGCGGTGGTGTGGAGCACCCGCAGGACCGGGCGCTTCCTGACCCGGGAGACCGAAAAGCTGACCGCCGCCGCGCAGGCGGTGGCGCGGAAGGATCTGGACAGCGCCGTGTTTTCCGGTGCGAAGGTGCGGGAGTATGAGAGCGCTTTGCAGGCATTGCAGACCATGGGCGATGAATTGACCGGCAGCCTGCAGAAGCAGTGGGACATGGAGCAGCGGCAGCGGGAGCAGATCATTCAGCTGTCCCACAAGCTGAAAACGCCGCTGACCATCATCGAGGGCAACGCGGAGCTACTGGCGGAGGATGACCTGACTGAGGAACAGCGGGCGCAGGTGGAAGCGATTCTGCAGGGTGCAGAGCAGACCCGCACCTATCTGGGAAAGATCCGTGCCGAGGTGCAGACCCCTTTGAAGTATCGACAGAGAAAATGAAAACAGCCCGGTGCGAAACCCTTTCGCACCGGGCTGTCTGCTGTGATAAGCGAAAATTACGGCTGCTCGGCCACCATCATCTTGCTGGCCTTGTAGATGTCGCCGCAGCCGAGGGTGATGACCAGATCGCCCTCCCGGGCGTTCTGCTTGACCCAATCAGCGGCCTCCTCCAGACTGTTCACCAGAACAGAGCCGGGGATCTGGGCAGCCAGCTTTGCGCTGGTGATGCTGGGGTCGTTGGGCTCACGGCTGCCCATGATGGGAGTGAGCACCGTGATGTCGGGGATCTTGAGCACATCCACAAAGTCGTTGAACAGCATCTTGGTGCGGCTGTATGTAAACGGCTGGTGGACGGCGATCAGGCGCTTGTAGCCCATCTCCTTGGCGGTGTTCAGGGTGGCGCGCAGCTCGGTGGGGTGGTGGGCGTAGTCATCAATGACCAGCGCACCGTTGCACTCGCCGTACACCTCAAAGCGGCGGCCTGCACCCTTGAAGTTCAGGGCAGCCTCGGCGCACTGCTCTGCGCTCAGACCCACAAAGCGGCACACGGCGCACATGGCCAGTGCATTATAAATATTGTGGCGGCCGGGCACGGACAGGCGGATGCGGGTGGTGTCGGTCGTATTCCACTCCTTCAGGTCGAACTCGAAGAAGCCGGGCTTATACTCGTTGACGTTGATAGCGCGGTAGTCAGCGTGGTTGTCGATGGCAAAGGTGCGCACCCGGCGGTCCAGCGTGTACATCACGTCCATGGTGTTCTTATCATCGGCGTTGGCAAAGATCATAAACTGGGTCATCAGGGCAAAGCGCTTGAAGGCGAACTTCAGCTCGCCCATGCTGCCGTAGTAATCCAGATGGTCGTTGTCGATGTTCAGCACCACAGACAGGTAGGGGGTCAGCTTCAGGAAGGTCTCGGCAAACTCGCAGGCCTCGATGACGATATCATCGCCCTTGCCGGCCTTGCCGTAGCCGTTGATGAGGGGCAGCTTGCCGCCGATGACGGCAGAGGGGTCGCGGCCTGCCAGTTCCAGCGCAGTGGTGATCATGGAGGTGGTAGTGGTCTTGCCGTGGGTGCCGGACACGCAGATGCTCTGCTTGTACAGGCGGCTCACATAGCCCAGCAGCACGCTGCGCTCCACGGTGGGGATGCCGTAGGAGGCGGCTGCGTTCAGCTCCACGTTATCCTTGGAGATGGCGGCAGAGTACACCACCATGTCCGCACCGACAACGTTATCCGCATTGTGGCCAAGGCTGACCTTCACGCCCATCTCCCGCTCGTAGCGGATGATGCTGCCGTCCAGCACATCGCTGCCGGACAGCTCGTAGCCCTTGGCGGCCAAGATCTGGATCAGCGGGTACATTCCGCTGCCGCCGCAGCCGATAAAATGGATTTTCTTTACATGGTCCAGCAGATGCTGGCTATAATCCGAGTACATGAACATAGTAAGGCTCTCCTCCAAATATTAACGGCTGCAGCGCAGACCGATTCCTTCCAAATATGGGGACACACTCTTATTATATAATTTTTGCAGCATAAAATAAACAGGTAAGGCCGAATTTTCGGAAAGAACCATAATTTTTTTGTGAATTTTGTGATATGTGTACAACAAAATCCCGGCAGTATTACTTTGCCCGCCGCCGCAGAATCTCGTCCAGAATGGCATCGGCCACATCTGCCTTGCTCATCAGGGGCAGCTCCCGGGTGCCGTCCGGGGTGATGAAGGTGACCACGTTGGTGTCCACCCCAAAGCCTGCACCGGCCACCTTGAGGTTGTTTGCCACCACCATGTCCAGATTTTTCTTGGCAAGCTTCGCGGAAGAGTTTTCCACAAGATCCCGGGTCTCCATGGAAAAGCCGCACAGGAACTGGTGGGTCTTGCGGGGGCCGATGGTGCCAAGGATGTCCTCGGTGCGCTCCACCGGGATGGAGAGGTCGCCCTCCTTCTTTTTGATCTTGTCGTCTGCCACGGTAGCAGGGCGGTAGTCTGCCACGGCAGCGGCCATGATGAGCACATCGGTGGTGTCAAAGCGGCTTGTCACCGCCTCGTACATCTGCCGGGCTGTGGTCACCTGCACATCGGTGGTAAACTTGACCGGCGGCAGCGCGGTCTGCCCGTGGATCAGGGTCACTTCGGCACCCCGCATGGCGGCGGCGCGGGCAAGGGCGTAGCCCATCTTGCCGGTAGAGTGGTTGGTCAGGTAGCGCACCGGGTCCAGTGCCTCCTGCGTGGGGCCGGCAGTCACTGCGATGCGTACCCCGGCCAGATCCTTCGGGCGGGCGATGGCGTGCAGAATGTGCTCGATCAGTACTTCCTCCTTGGGCAGGCGTCCGCTGCCCACATCCTTGCAGGCCAGCACGCCGCTTTCGGAGGGGATGACGGTAAAGCCGTACCGCTCCAGCGTGGCAAGGTTATCCTGCGTGATGGGGTTTTCCAGCATGCCGGTGTTCATGGCAGGGGCCACCAGCTTGGGGCACTTGGCGGCCAGCACCACGGTGGTAAGCATATCGTCCGCAATGCCGTGCGCCATTTTGGCAATGACGTTGGCAGTGGCAGGGGCGACTAAGATCACATCCGCTTTTTTTGCCAGCGAGATGTGGGTGACCTCAAACTTGAAATCCCGGTCAAAGGTGTCCACCATGCACTTGTGGCCGGTCAGGGTCTCAAAGGTGAGAGGGGTGATGAACTGGGTGGCGTTTTTGGTCATGATGACCTCCACATCCGCCCCCAGCTTGCGCAGTGCACTGGCCACGTTGGCCATCTTATAGGCGGCAATGCCGCCGCTCACGCCCAGCAGGACGCACTTGCCGTTCAGATCCATGGTTCGTTTACCTCCCGGAAAAACAGTTCTTTTCCACATATCTTACCTTAGTATAATGCAAAACTTCCACCAGCACAACAAAATCTTTGCCGGGAACTTGTATCCTGAGCAAAAATGCGGTAAAATACGCTTGACAAAGAGCAAACCGGTTCTTTTCTTTTACTTTGAAAAGGAAAACAGAATTATGATCTTAGCCATTGATATAGGCAACACCACCGTCGCCCTTGGGGGCATCCGGGACGGACGTGTATGCTTTGTGGCGCGCATGGACACGGTGCGCACCCGCACGGCTGCGGAATATCGTGCCGAAATGGATAAAATTTTTGCGCACCGCCGACACCCGGAGCGCCCCATGCGCTTTGAAGGTGCGGTGCTTACCAGCGTAGTGCCCCAGATCACCGGGGCACTGGCCGAGTGCGCCCGTCACTACACCGGCAAAAAGCCGGTCATCGTTTCGCCGGACATCCGCACCGGGCTGACCATGGGGGTGGACGAGCCCCGCGCCGTGGGCAAGGACCGGCTGGTGGATGCCGCCTACGCGGCGGCAAACTTTCCGCTGCCGGTGGTTACGGTAGACCTTGGCACCGCCACCACCTTTAATGTGGTGGACAAGGACCGGGTATTCCGGGGCGGCGTGATCTGCCCCGGCCTTTCCACCGGGCTGCGCGCACTGGGCGAGCGCTGTGCCCAGCTGCCGCAGGTGCATCTGGGCTCCCCGAAAAAAGCCATTGGCACCAATACCGAAAGCTGTATGCTGTCCGGCTCGGTGCTGGGCACCGCCGTGCTCATTGACGGCATGGTGCAGCGCATTGAAGAGGAATTGGGCAGCCCGGCCACGCTGGTGGTCACCGGCGGGCTGGCAAAGTACGTCACCCCGCTGTGCCGCCACCCCCTGGCCTATGACCCGGAGCTGCTGATGAAGGGGCTGGCACTGCTGTACCAGCTGAACGCCCCGCAGGAGCACAGCCGCAGCCATGGCGGCGGCAGGCACTACGGTCAGCAGGGACGCCCCCGGGCAAAGCACCCGTACCCCAACCGCCGCACCCGCCGCGAGCCGGAGACGCTGGTAGGCTGAGGGGACAAGAGGATAAGGGAGAGCATTATGAAACTGGGCATTCTTGGCACGGGTAAGATCGTGCAGGAATTTTTGCCATGGCTTGTGGAGCACACGCCGTTTACTGTGCAGGCGGTGTGCAGCACCCCACGCTCGGCGGCAAAAGCCGCAGAGCTGTGTGCGCAATATCAGATCCCACAGCACACCACCAATTATTTTGAGCTGCTGCAATGGGTGGACGCGGTCTACATCGCCGTGCCCAATTTGCAGCACGCCCGCTACGCCCGGGTGGCGCTGGAGGCGGGCAAGCACGTCATTGTGGAAAAGCCCATGGCGGTGACCGCCGCCGAGACCGAGGAACTGGCTGCGCTGGCACAGCGCAAGCGGCTGTTCCTCTTTGAGGCTATGACCACCCAGTACCAGCCCAACTACGCAAAGCTCCGGGAGCTGCTGCCCCGGGTGGGCACAGTGCGCATGGTACAGTGCAGCTTCAGCCAGTATTCCAGCCGGTACGACGCCTTTTGTGCCGGGCAGACCCCGCCGGTGTTCGACCCGCTGTGCGCGGGCGGCGCACTGATGGACTTGGGCGTGTACAACGTCAGCTACATCGTGGGTCTGTTCGGTGAGCCCAACAAGGCAGTGTATGCCGCCAACATGGAGCGCAACATCGACACCAGCGGTGTGCTGATGATGGATTACAGCGGCTTCAAGGCGGTAAGCCTTGCCGCCAAGGACTGCGCAGCCCCTGCCCGCTGCATCATTCAGGGCACAAAGGGCTACATTCTGCAAAAATCCACCCCGAACTACTGCGGCGGCGTGACCTTCCATCCCAACGAGGGCAAGGAGGAGCACTATAACCTGAACGGGGACCGTCCCCGGCAGGCGGCAGAGTTCGAGGCATTTTACCGCGCCATGACCGCCGGAGATCAGGAGCTGTGCGCCCGCATGCTGGATACCAGCATCGCGGTGAGCCGGGTGCTCACGGTGGCGCGCCGCAGCGCTGGGGTACGCTTCCCCGGTGACCGGTTCTGAAAAGCTGTTTTCTGACGCATTTTTCTCTGGAACACGCCCTGACAACTACGCGCTTCCAAAGATTTGAATATTCACCTAAAACCCGCACAGAGCGGGCAGGTTTGCGCCGTATCCGACAAAAAGGGCGGAACGGCAGCAGGAGGAAAACTGAATTATGAAGAATACCAATACGAAGACCTTGACTCGTGTGGCCCTGCTGGTGGCCATTGAACTGGTGATGAAGCTTGTCGGTCTGGGCAGTGTGCCCGTGGGCCCGCTGTACATGAGCTTCCTCACCCTGCCCATCGCTGTGGGCGCTATCACCATGGGCCCCGCCGTGGGTGCCCTGCTGGGCGGCGTGTTCGGCGCTGTGAGCTTCTACGATGCCATCACCGGCGCATCTGCCATGACCGGTGCACTGTTTCAGGTCAGCCCGCTGAACACCTTTATCCTGTGCGTGGGTATGCGTGTGCTCATGGGTCTGTGCTGCGGCCTGATCTTCAAGGGCCTGCAGAAGCTGGATAAGTCCCGCACTTGGAGCTACATCGTCAGCGCCATGACCGCACCCGCCCTGAACACCCTGTTCTTCATGGGCTACATCGTGCTGGCTTTCTACGGCTGCGACTATGTGCAGAATCTGGTGTCCGTCAAGGGCGCTGCCAACCCCTTGATGTTCGTAGTGCTGCTGGTTGGCGTGCAGGGCGTAGCCGAATTTCTGGTGTCCGGCATTCTGGGCGGCATCGTCGCCCGCGCCGTGGCAAAGTTCCTGAAGTAAGACCAGCTGCGCACCATGTCAGGGCGGCGCATCCGTGTTTTGAATAGAAAAATGAATGCTCCTCCGGCAACTGCCGGGGGAGTTTTTTGTTGGAAACGGCTTCAATATCCTCCCTGTGAAAATGCAATGCCGGAGCGTCCGCAGACGCTCCGGCATTGCTCTATTCACAAAAATATCGTCCCGTCTGCCCGGCAGCCTTTACTTTTTCTCCCGCAGCTGTTCCAGATAGCCATCGGCCTTGATGGCCTCCGGGGTGAAGGAGTTATTCTTCCACCAGTTCACAAGGGCGGCGGTCACGGTCAAGCCGGTGGTCACCAACTGTTCCACGGTGGAGCTCTCGATGGGCAGCATAGGCTTGCCGCAGGCGCTCAGCACCTGATTGGTCAGTGCCAGCGCCAGCGCAGCCGTGCGCGCCAGCGTAGCAGCAGAAATTTTGCAATGGGTATCGTTCATAGGTTCAGTTCCTCTCTTTCTCTAAATCTGCGATGCGGTGGTTGGCCACCTTCATCTGTTCTTCTAAAATGGGTACGCGGCGGGCAAAGTTGTTATGCTCCCGCACCTCCCTGGTCAGCTCCTCCAGCTTTGTGTCGGTCACCGCTTGGCTTTTTCCGTTGGCGATCAGCACGCCGATCAGGGTCACCGCACCTGCGATGATGGCTGAGATGATGCTTGTCATCGCGTTCACCCCCTCCACCGGGCTTTGTCTGCCCGGGTATCCACGTGCACCCAGCCGGTGGCTCTGCCCGCCTTGACGGGATAGCGGCCAACGCCGCCCCAGTCCGGCATCAGGCTTTCGGCGTAGGCGGCCACGTCCTCCACGCTCACGCCCTGCACCCGGATGTCCGCCGCCCGGCCCAGCAGGTGCTGGCTGCTCTTGGCACCGCCCACGGCCGCGTTGTGCGCCGCCGTCCGGTAGCCGCTGGTAATGGTCACCGCCTTGCCAAAGTGCTCCCGGATGCACTGCAACACCACGGTCAGCGCCTCGTCCACCATAACGGTGTCGCTGCCGTCCCGGCAGCGCAGCTCCCGCACCTTAAAGTCCGGTGCAAGCAGCTTTGCCCCGTCCTTGGCAAGGCTGTACTTTCGGATCATCTCTCTGCCTCCTTTCCGCATCACAGTCCCCGCATCCAGTTCTCAATGATGGTGCTGCGGTACTCATGCGCCCGCAGACCCGGATGGCCGTTGTAGAGGGCAAGTTGAAAGGCATCGTTGCGCAGCTGCTTTGCCGTAGGGCTGGCGTCCGCGCGTCCTGCGCTGTGTGCGGTCAGCAGCAGCGGGTGCTGCGCGTCGTTCAGGTCCAGTACCGGTACACCCCAGTAGGCACAGATCTCCTTCACCGTTGTCCGGTAGGCTGCACTCATCCATCCGTCCGCAAGGATCACGCCCAGCTTCGCGTAGGGGATGTTCTTCATCAGATACTCAAAAACGATATTGTACGCGCCCCACACCGTTGCGTTGGTGGTATCTGTCTTTGTGCCCACAATGGCGGTCGGGTCAAAGCCCTGTGCCGTGTCCGGCTCACACTCGTTCAGACCGAACATCAGGGTGATGTAGTCCGCATCCTTCGGTACGGCCTTGTACCGCTCCACCGAGAACGGCGAAAGCCGCCCGGTGATATTGGTGAACACAGAGCCGCTCACAGCCTCGTTCACCAGCGTCATGTCGTTGCGCTTTGCGATCCACCACGGGTATGTTTTCCATGCTTTCAGCTTCTGGTCGTAAAAATCCGAGTTCGTGCCGGTGTTGCCGGCAGCATCCGTGTAACCGGTCGCGTCGCCTGCGGTAAAGCTGTCTCCGCAGGCCACATATTTCTTTCCGTACAGCACGTTGCCGCTTGCTGTACCGAGGGGATCACCATGTACATCATAGATCATACCGTGCCCTCCTGAATGAACTTGTTGATCTTCGTATCGCTCAGCAGTCCTTTGTACACCTTACACTGGTACAGTGTGCCGTCCCAGCAGCGGGTCATCTCGCCGCCATTCGTGCCCGGAGCACCACCGATCAGCAAGCTCTCCGGCACGTCCGTAAGGGTATGTTTGGTTACCTTCCAGCCACTCAGCGTGCAATGGGTGCTGCCGCCGCGATACTTCTGGCCGTCCAGCTGGATCACGTACCGGGTGCGGGTCTTGAGGTGTGCAACGCTGTCCGATAGCGTCACGTCGCAATAGTCGTAATAAGCAATACTGGTGGTGCCGTTGTTGGGGTTCAGATTGATGTTGATACCCGGCAGATTGAAGTTATCGCCGGTCTCGGTCATGCAGTGCACAAACACGATCCATGCTTTGTCGTTAAAGCGGTCGCTGGCCTTTGCATCCAGCAAAATGGTGTACTGCGGTGTCTCAGTGCCCGCGTGCTCCAGCATCTTTACGCCGGTATCAATGCCCTTTGTCAGTGCCGTTTCACCGGGCAGGTCGTAGAGCAGCTGCGCCGTCTCCACCTCTGCCACCGTCACCGTACAGCTTGCACTCTTGCCGCCTGCGGTGGCAGTCACGGTGCAGCTGCCCGCTTTGATGCCCGTCACCACGCCGTTTGCCACCGTGACAAACCCGGCAGGTGCAACGCGCCACACCACTACATGGCTGGTGGCGTTTGCGGGCAGCACGGTAGCCGTCAGGGTCTTGCTTTCGCCCTCGTTCAGGGTCAGGGCGCTGCTGCTCAGGCTCACGCTCTGCACCGGAATATCCTGTGCACTTCTGCCCCACTCTACACGCAAGGCATTCAGGGTATCTTGTGCATCGCTGGTTTTGTAGGCTGCATTCTCAAACAGGTTCAGCAGCAGCTCTTTCGCAGTTTCACTCACTCCCTCGCCCGGGTCGCCCTTATCGCCTTTCGGACCCTGCGAGCCGGGTTCGCCCTTTTCTCCCTTATCGCCCTTGACGCCTGTGGCGGCAACCGCAATGCCCGCTTCCATGTGGTTCAGGTGGGCAGCCGTCAGAGTCTGGCCGTCCACAAAATTCTGTTTTACGTAGCTCATATTAACTCCTTCCAAGGATCATTCTGCCCAGCACCGCATGGCTCAGCCGGGCAGTCGTCTTGTTTTCCGGCTGTGGGGCGCTCCACAGCGCCTCTAAGCGGTCGCAGGCGGCCATGGCTGCATCATTGCCCGCCGCCAGAAGCCGCAGGATTGCCAGCAGTTCCCGCTTTTCCGCGGTGGTAATGCCGCCGGTTCCCAGCAGCCCTACCAGCGCCTCCCACGCCGGGGTGTCCGGTGCAGGCATCGTGCCCTCTGCCGTGCCGCTGTTGGCGCATACCTTGCACCGCACATCGGCGCTTGTCACAGTACGGCTGCCGTCCGTACCCTCAAAGGTGATGCAGCCTGTGCCGGGCACTGCCGTCACCGCCGCCGGAACGGTCAGCACACCGTTTTCCACCAGCGTGGCCGCGCTTGCACCGGGGGTGTGCCAGTGGGCGCATACCGTCAGCCCCTTCCACTCGCCCCGCTGCTCAATGCGCAGCCGGTAGTTGCCCCGGTTGCCCGCGTAGCCCAGCAGCAGCTGCCCGCCGGGCACTGCTGCCGCGCCGTTGCGCTCCAGCCGGATGGTCATCTCATTCATGCTGCACCCCACCCTTACACATACTGGTAGCCCTCTACGTTGAAGGGGTACTCAAAGCTGAGGCTCGAGTCCGTTCTCACAACGCCGATACTCAGCACGCCGCTGGCTGCAAAGCTCATCCGCACAGGCGCTGCACCGCTGCACTTGACACCGTTGCTGTAGTCATAGCCTGTGCCGCCCACCATGGCCACCGCCGTGCCGCCCCGCACAATGCGGGTGCTGCCGTACTCCGCAGCAGCGGCAACCGGGTTCGTGCTGTTTTCTGCCGTGGGTGCCACCATCCGCACCACAATGTAATCCACCGTCTCCGGCACAGTCAGGCTCGTTGCGGCCTTGCCCGCAGTGCCCGCACCGGTGTAGACCAGCTTTCCGTCCATGTTCATCATCCTTTCCAGTCGTTTCAGTTTTTCGGTCAGGCTAAAGCCCAGCACTGTGTCAAGGTTTTCCGCTGTCACTTCCAGCGTGCCGTCCGCGCGCACGGTTAACCCCCGCCCGGGCTTTACGCCGCCCAGCACGGCTGCGGTGGCACACGGCAGTGTGTAGCCCGTGCTGAATTTCCGGTCTGCCTCCGCCTTAGAATAAAACCGGTCATCTGCACCCAGCTGCAGCAGTGCTGCCGTCTTTTCCTGCGCCGACCAGCTTGCTGCCCCGGCGGCACTGGTCAGCGCCTTTTTTACACCGTAGGGCAGCAGCGCCGGGGTCAGGGGCGCGTAGGCCTCGGTCATGCGGTCCAGCTGTGCCGCCGTGGCGGGCACGGTAGTCAGGGTGGCATCTGCCCGCACCGCAACACCGTACTGCACGTCCGCCCGTACTGCGCCGGGCACGGCTGCTGTGGGCACGGTCTCGCTGCGCACATAGGGGCGCAGGTCCGGCAGCGGGGTGGTGTCGGTCTGTACCGCGCCGGTGGCGGTATCCACACTGAGGATGCGCACCACCTCGCCGGGCAAAGGCTGCGCCGGAAGCGGCACCGCTGCCACATCCTGTGCGTCCAAATGCACTGCGCCGCCCTTGCTGTTCACGCTCAGCACGGTGCCGTCCTTGGGCGCGTAGCTCTCGGCACGCAGCGCGGCGTCCTCCGCCCGTTTTGCGCAGGCATCGGCATCGGTGCGGTCGGCCAGAATTTTGTCCGCCGCCTTTTGCGCCAGCGCCGCCTGTACGGCGGTGTCTGCTGCGCCGTTCTCGGCGCGGCGAGCGCTCTCCGCTGCGGCGCGGGCACTTTCCAGCACGCGGGCCACGAACTGCTCGTACACCGAGGGCGGCAGCTCCTCGCTGCCGCCGTCCGTAGGCAGGGTGGCGTACACATCGTAGCTGCCGGGGCGGGTGTAGGCGGTGTAGCCGCCGCTGCCCATGGCGGCCAGCATCCACTGTCCCCGCACGCTGCCGGTCAGGCGGCGGTCCACCGTCACGCTGCCGTCGGTGTCCAGCGGAATAGCCGCCAGCTGCACCCCATCGCTGCGGCGCAGATACAGCGCCATGGTGCACCCCGCCCACGCTGCGGGCAGGATGAACTGCAGCCGGTCCACCCCCTCGGCGTTCTGTGCGCCAAGGTGCAGCCGGTGCGGCTGGGGCACAAATTCGGTGCAGCCGCACTGCTGCTTAAGGATCTCGATCTCCATGCAAAACCTCCTTTTCTGTTTGCTGTCCCGATTGTACCGCCGGAGGTGCAAAACTATCCAGAGTGTACAGAAAATGTGAAATTTTCTGCTCTTCGGCATTTTGCTAAACGGGGTTTTTGCACCGCAAATACAGGCCGTTTTCCCCTGCCGGAAGCGGGTAATTCCCTTGCAGGTTTTCTATGCAAAACCCGCGATGTGGGGCAGCTTGTTTTGGGCGCAGCGGCCGCCGCTGCGGCCTTATTTGCAGGGAAAGAAGCCGGCACAAATGTTAAAAATTCATGAACAAATCACACGCAGAAAAAAGGAAAAAATCAGATGGAAACTACCTAAAAACCAAAATATCAAAGAAAACACTGTGGAAATTGCACAAAAAACAATGTTACAAATCTAACAAAGCACATGACGCAAATTTGACAGATGCTTTACGGTCTGGTAAAATAACGTTTGTGCAACGAACGTTGCAGCGTTTAAATTCCATCTGGATGAAGTAAAAAGCCGTCCTGCGTACGGCACGGCACGGGCAGATGCGGCCCGTGTCTGGGCAGTTTTGTGGTCTGCCCGAAGCGGATTCCAACCTGTAATACGATGCTCCGCTTTTTACCCAAAGAGAGCATCGTATTTGACTGTGCGGCACTTATATCCCCAGCCGCCGCAGTCAGGGCGGCCGGGGTGCTGATGCACTGCCCGCAGCCGCGCAAAATACGACAAAGAGAGGAGTTGTCTCGTATCGCTTCCGTTAAATTGAAGAAAGCAGTTACTGCCGCAAAGCAGGCAGTATCTCCCCGTGTGCTGGCATTTTGTGTCATGGTGGTATGTCTTGTGGCTACCCTTGGCGTCACCGCTGCAAATCTGCGGCTGACCTACGTCACCGACTCCAATGGTGCACGGCAGGTCCTTCTGACCGATGCCGATGCTTCCCCCGCACAGGTCATGCACCTTTCCGGCATCCGCTCTGAAGAGGGCGATGAGGTCTACTACACCGCGTTCAGCGGCAATCTTGCCTCCCTGAACATCGAGCGCGCATTCTCCGTCAGCATCACCGCCGACGGGCAGGAGTACCCGGTCAAACTGGTGTTCGGCACTGTTGCCGATGCACTGGAGCGCGCCGGTATCACCCTTGAAGGGGACGACTACACCGAGCCGGCGCTGGATCATGTTGTGACCGCCGGCAGCAAGATCGTGGTCCATCGCGTGGACTACGAAGAGCGTGTGGAGACCCAGGCCATCCCCTACGACACCCAGTATGTCTACACCAGCCTGTACTTCCGCAACACCGGCCGCACCACCACCCTGCAGCACGGCGCAGCCGGTCAGCAGACCGTGACCACCCGCGACCGCTATGTGGACGGCGAGCTGGAGAACAGCACGGTTGTGGATACCACCACCACGGTGGAGCCCACCGACCACGTCATCAAGACCTACGGCGCAGGCGCGCCGGTGTCCCCCCTGACCGGTGCGGACGGCACCACCAACGCCCCCACCTCTTATAGCAAGGTGCTTACCGGCAAGGCCACCGGCTACTATTCCCGCACCGGCAAGGGTTCTTCCGGTCTGGGTCTGGGCTACGGCACCGTGGCTGTGGACCCGGACGTGATCCCCTACGGTACCAAGCTCTACATCACCTCCACCGACGGCAAGTTCGTCTACGGCTATGCCGTAGCCACCGACACCGGCATCGCCGTTCAGAAGGGGCAGATCCTTGTAGACCTGTTCTACGAGACCTACGCCGAAAGCGTCATCAACGGCGCCATTCAGGTCAATGTCTACGTTGTGGACTGAGCTGTAAACAAAACACAATAACCACGCAAAGAGACCGCTGTACAAACTGTGCAGCGGTCTCTTTGCGCGGTTATGTGGAAAGCTATTTTTATTTCGGGGTCGGGGAAAGTCTGCGGACTTTCCCCGACCCCTTTCCCGTTTTCGCAACGCTTTCGCTGAAACCGTTTGTCAAATGAGCAGTTTACACGATGTCGAGCTGCAAATTTTGGATGGTATGCCCACAACATACAGAGAAGTCCAGAAAATTTGTGGTAATTGTATTTGAATTTTGGACAAAAAGTCTTGCAAATCTGGTCAAAACCTTTTAATATAAAAGAGTACAAAGCTGTGGAAGCCGCTTTCGGCTTCCACACGGGGAGGAGCAGTCTATGAAACCGACCGAAGAAAAGATTCAGAGCAATACATCGGATCTGCCGGTGTACCTGTTCAAGCAGGGCAATAACTGCGAGGCTTATCGCTACTTCGGCGCACATCTGGAAACGCGGGTCGGGGAGTCCGGCGTCGTGTTCCGTGTATGGGCACCGCATGCCGCAGCCATCAGTGTGGTAGGCGACTTCAACAGCTGGAAGCCCGGCAGCCATCCCATGCACAAGGTTGATGGCGATTCCGTGTGGGAATTGTTCATTCCCGGCATGAAGGAATACGATGTTTATAAATATTGCGTGACCACCCGCGCAGGCGACCTTGTCTACAAGGCCGATCCTTACGCCTTCCACGCCGAGACCCGGCCGTCCAACGGCAGCAAGGTCTATGATCTGTCCGGCTTTGCATGGCACGACGCCGCATGGCAGGCCGCACAGAAAAAGGCAGACGTGATCAACGGCCCGATGAATATCTACGAGATGCACGCCGGCAGCTGGAAGCTGAAGGAGGGCGGCAAGCCCTACAACTATTCCGAGCTGGCGGACGAGCTGATCCCGTACATCAAGGATATGGGCTATACCCATGTAGAGCTGCTGCCGGTGATGGAATATCCGTTTGACGGCAGCTGGGGCTATCAGGTCACCGGCTATTTTGCACCCACCAGCCGCTACGGCACCCCCAAGGACTTTATGGCCTTCGTGGATAAGATGCACGCCGCAGGCATTGGCGTCATCATGGACTGGGTGCCCGCCCACTTCCCCAAAGACCAGTTCGGCCTGTACAATTTTGACGGTGAGGCCTGCTACGAGGACCCCAACCCCAAGCGCGGCGAGCACAAGGAGTGGGGCACCATGGTGTTCGACTTCGGCCGCAGCGAGGTGCAGAGCTTCCTGATCTCCAGCGCACTGTACTGGCTGGAGCAGTACCACATCGACGGTCTGCGGGTAGACGCCGTGGCCTCCATGCTGTATCTGGACTACAACCGCAAGCAGGGCGAATGGGAGCCCAATAAGGACGGCGGCAAGGAGAACCTTGAAGCGATCGCTTTCCTGCGCAAGCTGAACAACACCGTGCTGGGCCGTCACCCCCACAAGTACATGATCGCCGAGGAGTCCACCGCGTGGCCTATGGTCACAAAGCCCGCTTCGGACGGCGGTTTAGGCTTCAACTTCAAGTGGAACATGGGCTGGATGAACGATATGCTCAGCTACATGAAGACCGACCCGCTGTTCCGCTCCGGCAACCACAACAAGGTGACTTTCAGCTTCTTCTACGCTTTCAGCGAGAACTTTGTCCTGCCCATCAGCCACGATGAGGTTGTGCACGGCAAGGGCAGCCTGCTGAACAAGATGCCCGGCGAGTATGACGACAAGTTTGCCAACCTGCGCACCTTCTTCGGCTATATGATGGCACACCCCGGCAAGAAACTGCTGTTCATGGGACAGGAGTTCGGTCAGTTTGCCGAGTGGAACGAGACAAAGCAGCTGGACTGGATGCTGCTGGATTACGACAAGCACGCCGAGCTGCAGAACTACGTCCGCACCCTGAATGCCTTCTATAAAGAGCACCCCGCCCTCTGGCAGATCGATTACAGCTGGGAGGGCTTCCAGTGGATCGTACCGGACGACTCGCAGCAGAGCGTCATCGCCTTCCTGCGCAAGGATGCCGCCGGTAAGCAGATCCTTGTCATCTGCAACTTCAACCCCGTCCTGCGCGAGGGCTACACCCTCGGTGCACCGGTGTCCGGCACCTACAAGGAGATCCTGAACAGTGACGATGCCGTTTTCGGCGGCTCCGGCACTGTGCACAACAAGCCGGTGCGCACCCACAAAAAGCCGCAGCACGGCTTTGAGCAGAGCATCACCGTTACCCTGCCGCCCATGAGCACCCTGTACTTTGAGGTGCCCACAAAGCGCACCCGCAAGGCAGCAGAGGACAGCACGGACAAACCGGCAAAAAAGACCGCCAAAAAATCCACCGTCAAGGGCGCCGTGGAAAAGGCGGTAAAAAAGACGACCCGCAAGGCCAAAGCCGCGCCGGACGCCGACAAGCCGGTAAAAAAGACCCGCACCACCAAGGCCAAGGCCGCCGAACCGGCGGATGAAAAACCGGAAAAAGCCAAAAAGGCCGCTGCCAAGCCCAAGGCCGCAGCGGACAAGCCGGTAAAGAAAACCGCCGCCAAGGCAAAGACCGCGGCAAAAGCAAAACCTGAGACCGAAGCAGAAACCAAACCCGCAAAGCGCACCCGCAAAGCAAAAGCACCCAAGGAGTAAGGATGCCCACACGGATGCACGCACGAACATTCTGATCTGTTGACTATCATTTCCAAAACGGAAATGCTAAAGGGGAGAATAAAGCTATGGCAAAAGAAATCGTGGCAATGATCCTTGCCGGTGGACGTGGCTCGCGCTTATACGCGCTGACACAAAAGACGGCAAAACCTGCGGTGTCCTTCGGCGGTAAGTACCGCATCGTGGACTTCCCGCTGTCCAACTGCGTCAACTCCGATATCGACACCGTTGGTATCGCAACGCAGTACCAGCCCCAGAAGCTGAACGAGTACATCGGTAACGGTCAGCCTTGGGATCTGGACCGTCTGCACGGCGGTGTGCACACTCTGCCCCCTTACGAGCAGGCAAACGGCACCGACTGGTACAAGGGCACTGCAAACGCCATCTATCAGAACATCGGCTTCATCGACAGCTATGATCCCGAGTACGTCATCATCCTGTCCGGCGACCAGATCTGCAAGCAGGACTACGCCGACTTCCTGCGCTTCCACAAGGAAAAGGGCGCAGAGTTCTCTGTGGCCGTTATGGAAGTGGACTGGAAGGAAGCTTCCCGCTTCGGCCTGATGGTGGCAGACGAGACCGACCGCATCACCGAGTTCCAGGAGAAGCCCCCGGTGCCCAAGTCCAATCTGGCATCCATGGGCATCTACATCTTCAACTGGGATGTGCTCAAGAAGTATCTGATCGAGGACGAGGCCGACCCCAACTCCAAGAACGACTTCGGCATGAACATCATCCCCGCCCTGCTGCGTGACGGCCGCAAGATGTACGCCTACCGCTTTGCTGGTTACTGGCGCGACGTGGGCACCATCGACAGCCTGTGGGAAGCCAACATGGAAGTGCTGGACCCCGAGAACTCCGGCATCGATATCTTTGATAAGACCTGGAAGATTTACAGCCGCAACCCCGTGCTGCCCGCCCAGAAGATCGGCGAGCGCGCCGTTGTGCAGGACTCCCTCATCACCGAGGGCTGCAAGATCTACGGCAACGTCAAGCACTCTGTCCTGAGTGCAGGCGTCGTTGTGGAAGAGGGCGCTACCGTTGAGGACGCCGTACTGATGGACGGTGTCGTGGTCAAGGCAGGTGCCGTGGTCAAGCGCTGCATCCTTGCTGAGGACGTTGTTGTGGGCGCAGGTGCAAAGGTCGGCGGCGAGGGCGCTATTGCCCACGTTGGCACCGGTCTGACCATCGGCGCAGGCGCTACCGTCAAGGAGGGCGCAAAAGTGTTTGAATCCGTCAAGGAGGGTGTGGAAGTATGCTGAGACAGAACACCAATGCGTTGGGTATCATTTTCCCCAACAGCTATGACAATACCGTTCCCGAGCTGGTGACCGAGCGTGCAATGGCCTCGATCCCCTTTGCGGGCCGTTACCGCATGGTAGACTTTGTGCTGTCCAGCATGGCCAACTGCGGCATTTCCAACGTTTCCATCGTGGTGCGTAAGAACTACCACTCCCTGATGGATCATCTGGGCACCGGCCGCGAGTGGGATATGGCCCGCCGTCACGGCGGCCTGAACATCGTGCCTCCCTTTGCAGAAAAGGGCGTGCGCATTTATTCCGGCCGTGTGGAGGCTCTGGGCTCCATCCTGAGCTACCTGGAGAACCAGAAGGAGAAGTACGTTGTGATGAGCGATGCCAACATCGCCATCAACTACGATTTCAACGCCCTGCTGGCTGCCCATCAGGCAAGCGGCGCGGATGTGACCATCGCCTACCAGAAGACCGAGATCCCCGAGGGCCGCAAGAACGACAACTACACCCTGACTGTGGATGCCGATGGCCGTGTGACCGAGCTGCTGTTCAACGATTATCGCCCCGGTGTCCAGAACCTGGACCTGAACATCTACGTTCTGGAGCGCGAGACCCTGATCAAGCTGGTCAAGGATGCGACCTCCCGCGGCCTGATCTACTTTGAGCGTGACATCCTGGCCCACAACGTCAACATCCTGAACATCCGTGCGCTGGAGTACACCGGCTATGTGGCCCATGTCTGCGACATGAAGAGCTACTTTGATGAGAACCTCAAGCTCATCGATGAGAAGAACCTGAACGCTCTGTTCCCCAAGGAGAGCCCTGTCTACACCAAGATCCGTGATGACAACCCCGTGCGCTACGTCAACGGCTCTTCCGTCAGCAATTCCCTGCTGGCCGATGGCTGTGTCATCGAGGGCACCGTGGAGAACTGCGTGCTGTTCCGCGGCGTTCGCGTCAAGAAGGGTGCTGTGGTCAGAAACTGTGTCCTGATGCAGGATACCGTTGTGGAACCAGGCGCTCAGCTGGACTGCGTTGTCACCGATAAGAACGTGCGTGTGACCGCCGACAAGAAGCTCTCCGGTACCGAGAGCTTCCCGGTCTATGTTCAGAAGAACCACACCGTCTGAGCCTGACACACTGAAACTTTCACAGGGGCGGCTCCCCTCCCCGGTAGCCCCTCTTAAAGAGGGGCGGGGGCCTTTGCGCCCCCGCCCGCTCTTTGTGTATCCGCCCTTTTTTCTGGAAAGGAGAAATACTATGAAGATCCTGTATGCCGCTTCGGAAGCGACCCCCTTTGCCAAGTCCGGCGGTCTGGCCGACGTGGCAGGCTCCCTGCCCAAGGCTCTGGTCAAGGACGGCGTGGATGCCCGCGTCATCATGCCGCTGTACGGCGACCTGAAAATGCGCGACAAGCTGGAGTATGTCACCAACTACTCTGTGCCCGTGGGCTGGCGCAGCCAGTACTGCGGCCTGTTCAAGGCTGAGGTCAACGGCGTGACCTACTACTTCCTGGATAACGAGTATTACTTCAAGCGCCGCGGCCTGTACGGCTTCTACGATGACGGCGAGCGCTTCGCCTTCTTCTCCCGCGCTGTGCTGGAGACCCTGTTCTACATCGACTTCACCCCCGATATCATCAACTGCAACGACTGGCAGACGGCTCTGGTGCCGGTGTACCTGCGGGACGCCGGAAACGACCTGCCGGTGGTGTTCACCATCCACAACATCCAGTATCAGGGCAAATACGGTATGGAAATTTTAGAGGATGTGTTCGGCATTCCGCAGTATGACCGTTCGGTCGTGGAGCACGACGGGTGTGTCAACCTCATGAAGGGGGCGATCGAGACCGCCGACCGCGTGACGACCGTGAGCGAAAGCTATGCACATGAGATCCTGGATCCGTGGTATGCGCACGGACTGGACAGCATTCTGCGGGAGCGCTCGTGGAAGCTGTCGGGCATTCTCAACGGCATCGACACCGACAGCTATGATCCTGCGACCGATCCCGATGTGTTTGCGCACTACACCGCCGAGACCGTCAAGGCGGGCAAGGCGGAGAATAAGCAAAGGCTGCAGGAACGGCTGCATCTGCCGCAGCGCGGCGATGTGCCGATGATCGGCATGGTGACGCGCCTTGTGTCCCACAAGGGACTTGATTTGGTGCGCTATGCCTTTGACCGCCTGATGCAGGAGGATGTGCAGATCGTGCTGCTCGGCTCGGGC
>ERZ506887.663-NODE-663-length-19519-cov-12.002877_pt1 | contig 19519 bp, 16 predicted proteins | sample MGYA00512905_ERZ506887 | MGnify/ENA metagenome assembly ERZ506887 | reverse complement strand
TGTTGGCAAAGCCGTCCTTGGTCAGCTCGTTGGCAAGGCAGGTGCCGATGACCTGCGTGCCGTCCAGACAGAGCACGGTATCCACGATGGTACTGTGCTGATAGGCGGAAACCAGCTCCTTTGCCACGGCTCTGGCCTCGGAAAGACGGGACTTCTGGGTAGTGACGTCGATGTAATAGTTGATATGGCTGTGGCTGGTAGCAAAGTGGCCCTTTGCCACGCGCAGGAACAAGTTGCTTTTCTTGGTGGGAAGCTTTACCATGTTGATCATCGAAACAGCACTCCTTTTTTCAGGTTCTTCGGGTCGCCCCTCAAATGCAAAAAGCACCGCATCCCTGCGATGCTCTTCCATGCTTTTTATATCCCTATTGTACCGAAAAACGGCCCTGTGCACAAGGCACAAAACAACTAAAATGTCTTGGCTGCTTTACAGCATAACTTCCAAAAACTGGGATACAAAAAGGCCCGCACCTTGCGGGTGCGGGCCATAACATTGCCGAGAAAAATTACAGGCCAAAGAGGCAGCTGATATCCCAGGTTGCGTAGACATCGCTGTAGGTATCGTTCTGCGCGCCCAGAGCGTTGTGGCGGGGGAAGTAACGGACTTCCACCTTCGTTGCACCGGTGAAATCAATACCCGTGACGGTGATAAAGGGATTGTACGGTGTTTCCACCTTCATGCCTGCTGCACCGCCATTATCGGTGATATGAACCTTGGCAGGGGTAGTAGTATCACCAAAGTCAGAGCCGTCCGTATAGCTCTTAATACCGTCAGTGGTGGTCACATCAATCTGATAAGAATAGTTCTTGCAGGAGCAACCCTGAGAAACAGCATAGTGTTCAAAAGGCAGAATCAAAGTTTGAGTGTTAGAGTCATACGTGGCACCAGTCTTCAGGATCTGGTGATCCTCTGTGCCGCCAAAGCCCAAAATGCCGCCGGACTTGCCGCCGAAGGTCAGCTTGCAGTCCTCACCTTTATAGGTGCCGTAGGGACGGTTGGGGTTGGAGAAGCTGCCACATCCGGTGAACATGCTGGAGCCGGCAACGGCAACTGCTGCAACAGCAGAGTACTTCATAAAATCACGACGGGAGAATGTATAAGACATAATAATTCCTCCTTTGAATAAAAGATCATAATAAAGCCTTGCGGCGTTACCTATAAAATAGGCGAAAACGGGGCAAAAGTCAATGCTTTTGGCAAAATAAAAGTATGAAAATTTGAGCAGCAACGTACATTCCGGACGAAATTTCGTCTCAGAAAACCGTTCTCTCAGGCGCGGGTCATGTCGGCGGCGGCCATGTTGAAGGTGATGGTCTTATCCGCCACAAAGGTGGGCATGTAGGTGATCTGCAGGTTCTGCCAGCCCTTGGGCACCATCAGCATCAGCTGCAGATAGCCGCTGCCCTGCGGGGGCAGGTTGGTGGACTCGGAGAAGGTCTGGGAGTTGGAGTTGTACAGCGAGATGTTGACACCGCACTCCACACCCTGACCGTCGCAGGAAGCGGCAAAGTCGGTGGAAGCAGCAGCCAGTGCGTGGAAGTTGGCGTCCACGTTCTCCTGCGGGGGCACAGGGTAAGCTGCGTTGATCTCGGCCAGATTCTGTGCGCCGATGTTGAAGGTCTGGTTCTTGGTGCGGTTGACCACGGTGACCAGCACAGCGATATATTCATAACCCTCCTGTGCGGGAGCGGTATCAATGCGGAACAGGCTGGTCAGCATCACGCCAAGGCCGTTCCAGTTGCTGATCTTATCGCCGACCTTGACATCCACGATGGTGTCACCGCCACTCTGCTGGCAGCCGCCCAGCAGGCCTGCTGCACCCAGAGCAACAGCGGATGCGCCGGTGCACTTGAGGAACGTACGGCGGGAAATGGGATTCGACATAAAGAGATCCTCCTTATCGATCGGAAAAAACGTATTCCAGAATATTCTAATTTGTTTATACCCTTTCTGCCCGCAAGATGCAAGGGTTCCGGGGCTGAATTTACAGCTTTTTCACAGGAATATCACCCTTCGGGAGAAAGGCCCTTCACATGCGTCTCGCTGGTTTTGACCAGATTTAACAGGCTGGGCGTATAAAGCGGGAACTCCCGGGTCAGGCTTTCGGTGGTCATGGAAAGGCAGGCCGGGTCCTTGACGCCCTCGCCGCCGTTCACATCCTGCCCGGTCAGCAGGGCTTCCACGTTGGCCTCGGACATGCGCATCACGGCGTCGGAGCAGCCGCGCCAGCGGATGGGCTCGATGCTGAACAGGCTGGCGGCGTTGTGGGGCTCTGCCGAGTACAGCAGGCGGAACATCTTTGCCACCGCCATCATCAGGTAGGTGCTCACCTCGGTGGTCAGGGCCTTGCTGTGGCACTGGCCGATCTTGGCGTACAGCACATTCAGGCTGTTGGAAATCAGCTTTTTGTTCATGGTGGGCAGCACGCTGCCGTGGTAGATATTATCCTTCATCTTATCCGGGTTCGGGATGTCCTCTGCGGAGAGCATCATGCCGTTGCGCTCTGCACTGCGGCCCAGAAGATAATCGCAGGAGACATTATAATAATCGGCCACGCGCACCACAAAATCCAGACCGCATTCGCGGATGCCTTTTTCGTAGTGGGAAAGCAAAGCCTGCGAAACGCCCAGATCCTCGGCGGCCTGCTTCTGGGTGATGCCGCGCTCCTTGCGCAGCAGCTTGATGATACGGTTGAATTCCATGATTTTTGGCTCCTCAAAGTTCGGTGTAAAGGAACATCCTTGTTTTTTGTTTACAGCAGGTTGATTATACACAACGGAAAACCTTTTGTAAAGCAAGAAAAGTGACGATATTTTTCGTTGATTTTCGTCATTTTTGTCAAAAGGCTTGCTCTGGATACCATATCTATGTTAAACTAAAGGTATTAACGCATACATTTTGTGGCGTGCGCGGAGCGGCTGCCGCCGCCAAAGGGTGAAAAATCTGGCAGACGGGATGATTTTCTGCCAGATTTTTTCTCCGCAGCGGACACAGCAGCCTGTTTTCGCGCAGGCCGCACAGCGATAAAGAGAGGCACTACCCATGAAAACTTTCAAGCTTCACCTCATCCGCCACGGCATGACTGCCGGCAACCTGCAGGGCCTGTACATCGGCAGCGGCACGGACATCCCTCTGTGTGATGAGGGCCGCGCTCAGCTGGCGGAGCTGAAGGAGCGGTTCGAGTATCCGCAGGTGGATACCGTGTTCTCCTCTCCCCTGCTGCGTGCAGTGGAGACGGCAAACATTCTGTTCCCGGATGCAAAGCACACCTTTACGGTCCACGACCTGCGGGAGGCCGGTTTTGGCAAGTTTGAGAACAAGCCTGTCAAGGAGCTGGTGCACGACGAGGACTTTAAAAAGTGGATCACGCCGGGTTCCAATTATCTGCCGGAAGGGGCAGAGCCCACCGACCAGTTCCACGCCCGCTGCGCCGAGAGCCTGATGAAGCTGTTCGAGTATATGATCCGCATGGACGTGACCGAGGCCGCCTGCGTGACCCACGGCGGCGTCATTATGAGCATGCTCAGCCAGCGCGCCGTGCCCACCCGCCACCCGGAGCAGTGGATGGCAGACCCCGGCTGCGGCTACACCGTGCAGACCGATGTGCAGCTGTGGATGCGGGACCGTCTGGTGGAAGCCATCGACATCGTGCCCTTTGGCTATGCCGACACTCTGCGCGGTCAGGCCGAAGCCGAGGAAAACGAGGCCTTTGAATAACAGGCCGCTTTTACAGTTAAAGTGCGGGTAAGGAAACAGTTACAGTTTTGGCCTATCCCTTGACAGAAACAGCACAATCCTTTATTGTATAAGGAAACGATTGCTTTAGGAGGAAGTTCCATGTCCCAGTCCATTTCCCGCCGGTCATTCCTGAAATGTGCCGGTTCCGGTGCGGTCAGCCTTGCGGCAGCGCTGCTCACCGGTGTATCTGCTGCGGCGCAGCAGCCGCATCTTGCGGGCGAGCCTGCCCTGCTGGACGGCAAGGCGGCCGTGGAGCTGCTGGGCTATGCCCCTGCGCAGGAAATGGGCAATGTGCTGGTGTATCTCTCGGTGGAAAACCTCTCTGCCGCTGCCCTGCCGGTGGGCGCAAGCTATCTGCAGAGCCGCGAGGTGCACACCCTCAGCGACCTGTACAGCATGGGCACCGGCGTCACCGCCGTATGTGACGGCAAGCCGGTGCGCTGCGGCAGCTTTGCCGCGCCGCTCTATGGCGAGAACGCGGCGGACGCTTCGGTGTTCACCCTGAACCTGACGGCGGGCCGCGGCGCGCTGCTGCACTGCTTCTGCGCTGTGCCGGAGAGCTGGCAGACGCTGGAACTGACCTACCACCCGGACTTTGCGGCAGGCCGCAGCGTGACCTTCACCGTCCACCGCAACACTGACAAGGCTGTTCTGGGCATGGTGCCTGCTTCCCCTGCCGAGGTGGGCAGCGTGGTGGACCTGTAAAGGCTCCTCTCAGGCGCTGACGCGCCAACTCTCCCGAAGGGCGAGCTTGGATGTATCTGCCGGTTTCCACCTCAAAAGCTCCCCCTTTGGGGGAGCTGGCATCGCGCAGCGATGACTGAGAGGGTCGAACCCAAAACATAGAAAAAAGACCATCTGAGAAGCATTCAAAATGCCTCAGATGGTCTTTTTTGTTCTGTCAGTTCAGCGCATTCTGCCCGGCAGAGTCCAGCACGGTCAGCTCCTGCCCGGTCACGCTGGACACCATTGCGATGTAGCTGCGGCCGGCGCAGATGGACAGCGGCCTGCCGTCTGCATCGTAGAAGACAAAAGTGGAATCGGTCCCCTGCGTCCATGTGATGTGCCACAGCCGCCCGCCGTTCAGCCATACACCGCCGCCAAAGGAAAGGTCGTAGTCCAGCGTAAGGCCGTCGTCCCGCAGGCTGGATGCGGAGTAGAGGACCAGCAGGTTATCGAACCGGGCCTGCGTGCCGGTGTTGGCGTCCAGCTGGGCGCTGCCGTCGGCGCGGAGCATCCCATAGCTGCTGCTGGCAGCATCGTAGGCAAAGCCGGTGGTGCTCTGCGGGGCAAAGTTTATCAGCACCTGTTCGGCGTCCCGGGAACCGGGCTCCGGCAGGCGGGGCTCTTTGGCCTGCGGCAGCAGGGCGGGCAGAGCGGAAATGGCAGAGCTGTCCTCGGCGGTGCTGGCCGAGGAGGAAGCGCTGCTGCCGTGGTCGCCCAATGCGCCGGAAAGGTTCAGGCGGCCCAGCACGGAAGCGACCTCCTTGCCGCTGGTGTGCCACAGCGGCGCGCCGCTCCAGACATCATCGCAGGAAAAGGCGTTGCGGCCCACTTCCAGCGCATCTACGGCCCGGAGGTTATAGTAGTCCAGATAGTTGCGGGCAAACTGGCCTGCGCCCCGCTGGATGGGCAGCACCTCCTGCCCGCTGAGCAGCCGCCAGTAAAGATCCTGCCCCAGCGTGACCGGGCCGACGGTGGGCATGGCCGACACCGACGGATAGGCCAGACACAGGCTGGTGGGCCGGTCGTTTACGGTCAGGGCCTCCAGCACCACCGAAGCGCTGCTAATGCCCCACTGGGTGGTGCTGGCAGGCGAATTGTCGATGACGACAGCGGCGACCCGCTCGCCGGGATACTGCAGCTCCTGCCCGGTCAGCGGGTCGGCAGGAGCAGAGCCGGCCGGTGCGGTGCTGCCGTTAAAGGTGCACCCGCACAGCAGCGCAGCGCACAGCACCGCAGTGCCAAGGGCCAGATTCCAGATGCGTTTCATGCTGTTTCCTCGTTACTGATAGCTGAAATTGGACCACTCGTCATCGTCCACGATGGCAAGATAGGTCTTGCCGCGGTTGAAGAGCATCTCGGTGCCGGTCTTATCGTAGACCCGCAGCGGGTGCTCCGGCGAAGCCTTCTCCCAGCGGCCATGCTGCACGCCGCCGCGGCTGAAGCAGTAAGCGTCGCCGCCGGAAATGTAGCTCACCTGCTGCACATCGCCGGAGTCGCCGGGATAGCGCTCGATGGGAGCAAAGCAGACCAGCAGATTGTCAAAGCTCAGCTGCTTTGCATTCAGCTCGTCCACGGCGTTTTCAAATTTGCCGGAGATGCGGCTGTACATCTGCATTTTATAGGTGCGGGACTGCGGATCATAGCGGAAGCTGGTCTTGTAGTGGTCCGAGTGGGTGATGCTGACCGCCTTGCCGGAGGAAGCACCCGCCATGGCATTCTCCTCGCCGGTGCGGTAGTCCGCAAAGCGGAAGAAGGTGGCGTCGTAATCGTACTTCAGCCCGATGCCGGCATTGGAAGCGGCCTGCCGGATCTCCTTGCCGGAGGTGAACTCAGTGTGTTCATAGGCCACATCCCGGCCGCGGCTGTCGCGGTGAGCCACATGCGGATGGGTGGGAGTATTAAAGTAGCTCTTGCCGCCGATGTTCAGGCCGGAGTAGTTGTATACACTGATAAACTTGGTGCAGGCGGCACTTTCGCCATCGTGATAGTACAGGGCCTGATAGGGCATCAGCAGCTGCAGAAACTGGTCGCGGCCAGAGCGCAGCGGGCCGATCTCCGGGATGGAATCGGCATCGTGGAACACCGCGCAGAAGCGGGTGATGCCGCCCTCCACCTTGCATTCAATGAGCAGGTCGGCAGAAGAAAGGCCGCGCTGCGGGCGGGCGTTCTGCCGGGTGGTGTTGGAAATGTTGTTGACCATCACGCCCACGATGCGCCCATTGCTGCGCTTGGCTTCGCCGGTCAGCGGGTCGGCATCGTACGCCGGCAGTGCGGCAAGGCTGGCAGCGGGCTGCTCGCCTGTCGGCAGCGGGGAGGCAGCCATGGCCTCCGAGGATACAGCAGAAGAGGCGGAGCCGGAAGAGCTGACACCGAAAGTCTGCTGGAGCCAGGCAGAAAAATTACTGCCCAGAATGGCGCTGCCAGAAGCGCTGCAGCCGGAAAGCGCCAGCGCTGCAGCGGCAGTACCGGTAAGACGGAGAACGGCACGACGAGTGAGCTTCATACGAAAAACCTCCTGCTCAAAACAGTATCGGTGTGGCCCGGCAGGACGCCGGTGCCGGAAAAGGCGGACGGGTGCAGCACTGCCGGGCAGAAAACACGGCGTGGAGCAGACGGATTTGATTTGATTGTAACGGTTCTGCCCGCGTTTGTAAAGAGGAAGTTATCGGGAGGAAGCCCCCGCCCTCTGCCGACACCGGAGCATCTTCGACCTGCTGCGCGGATGAAAAGCGGAAGCCCACACCGATGCAGGAGCTTTTTGCGCCTTTTTGTCCGGGAGCCCTTGCATTTTTGCGCAAGTTGTGGTAATATTATTCGGCAGTATGTTCACTGCAGAAATATGCGCTCGTAGCTCAGCCGGTAGAGCATCTGACTTTTAATCAGAGGGCCAGGGATTCGAGTTCCCTCGAGCGCACCAAAATCCCACGAAGAATCGTAAGATTCCTCGTGGGATTTTCTTTTTATACGCCATTTGCACGGTCTCTGCACGGTTTTTGCACGGTCCGCATTTTTTGTGTCAGATGGAGTAAGTCCGTGAATTACTCTGCAATTCGTGCTATTTTTTGCAATTCAGGTCAGCAGAGCCAAGCGGAGTTGTGCTTTTACAGCAGGGTCTGCGTCCTTCAGAAGTTCCAACAGTGCCGATACGGAGATGGTCGGTTCTGCTTCAACCGGGACAGCCTGCACAAGTGTTGCTCCCTGTACGGCTTTCACATCACCGCCGGAGATCATCAGTTGGTAAGCAGAGCGCAGGCTGCGCGATGGAATCGCTGAATAGCACAAAGGCATGTTGGAGTCCAGATGTGAAGAAAAAACGGCAAAGCAGATAAAATCCACTTTACTGTTTTATAGCAATTCAACTTCTTCATGTAACAGCAACAGCGTCGAATTGCATATCGCAAATTGCTGCTTTAACGTTCCACTGATTTCTTGCCTTGCGATCAAGAAAGCACTTCTGCTAAACGCTCTACATTGAAAATGCAATCGTACACTGCTATAATAAAATTGTGGTATTATCACCAAAAATTCAAGATGCAAAGCGTTTGCGATTGGCAAACATTCAGGAGGAACGCATGGTAACAGGAGCCATTAAAAATAAGGTAGACAAGATCTGGACAGACATCTGGGCAGGCGGCATCACCAATCCGCTGACCGTCATTGAACAGCTGACCTATCTCATGTTCATCCGGTCACTAGACGAGAAAGAGCTTGCCACCGAAGATTTTGAGAACATGGCGGGCGAAAAGATGGAGCACATCTTCCCGGCCAGCGAAGCAGGACAGTCCATGCGGTGGAGCCGCTTCAAGGACAAGGACTCCCGCGAAATTTTCCTGACCATGCAGCAGCGGGTGTTCCCTGCCATCAAAAAGATGAAGTATGGCCGTCTGCCGGACTTTGACGCAAACGGCGAGCTGGTGGAGATCGCAGACGACCCCACCCGCCCGGACGAGGGCAACACCGCCTTTGCGCGGTATATGGACGATGCCATGTTCCTGATCCCCACGCCGCAGGTGCTGCAAAAGATCATCACCGGGCTGGAGGATCTCTACACCCACGACATCGCCGACCTTGATATGCAGGGCGACCTGTACGAGTATATGCTGGGCAAGCTGGCAATTGCAGGAAAAAACGGCCAGTTCCGCACGCCCAAGCACATCCGTGACATGATAGTGGAACTGGTGCAGCCCACGCCGGACGACTTTATCTGCGACCCCGCCTGCGGCACGGCGGGCTTTCTGGTGTCCAGCGCGCAGTACCTCCGCGCCCACTACGAGGACAGCATGACCCCGGAGCAGTGGCAGCATTTTGCCGGCCCGATGTTCACCGGCTTTGACACAGACCGCACCATGCTGCGCATTTCGACCATGAACCTGATGCTCCACTCCATCACGAACCCGGAAATCGACTACAAGGACAGCGTGTCGAAGCAAAACTCCATTTGCAGCAAGTACACCGTTTGCCTTGCGAACCCGCCGTTCAAGGGCACTGTGGATGCCGAGAGCATCAACGATGACCTGAAGGCTGTCACCAACACCAAAAAGACGGAGCTTTTGTTCCTTGCGCTCTTCCTGCGGATGCTCAAAACCGGCGGACGCTGCGCCTGCATCGTGCCGGACGGCGTGCTGTTTGGTTCCAGCAAGGCGCACCAGAGCATCCGAAAAGAACTGATTGAAAACCATCAGCTGCGGGCGGTCATTTCCATGCCCTCCGGCGTGTTCAAGCCCTACGCAGGCGTGTCTACGGCGGTGCTGGTGTTTACCAAGACCGGCGCGGGCGGCACCGACAAGGTGTGGTTCTACGATATGAAAGCCGACGGCTTTTCGCTGGACGACAAGCGCACCGAGGTGAAGGAAAACGACATCCCGGACATCATCGCCCGGTTCCATATCCTCGACGCCGAAACTGACCGCAAGCGCACCGAGCAGAGCTTCTTTGTGCCCAAAGAAGAAATTGCCGCTAACGGGTACGATTTATCCATCAATAAGTACAAAGAGACCGAGTATGTGCCGGTGGAGTATCCCTCGACTACGGAGATCCTTGCTGACCTGCATGAGCTGGAAATGGAGATCACCAAAGGTCTGGCAGAGTTGGAGGAGATGGTGTGATGGCGAAAAGCGTATATATTGCTGATGTCTGTAAAGAAATATTTGCAGGCGGAGACGTTCCGAAAGATGCTCTTTCTTATGAGAAAACAGCAGAGTATAATGTGCCAATTTTTTCAAACGGGGAAAAGAATTGCGGCTTATATGGGTATACAAATAATGCTCGTGTGAAAGAACCGAGTATTACAGTTTCAGCACGTGGGACAATTGGCTACACTGCGATTAGAACGGAACCGTTTGTTCCTGTCGTTCGACTTATCACATTGACGCCCAAAAGCGAAGTTATAGACTTGGACTATCTTTTCTATGCAACGCAAAATTACAAGTTTGAAGGAAGTGGAACATCTATTCCACAACTAACTGTTCCGATGTTGAAAAAATATAAATTCCAATTGCCTGAAATGAGTCATCAAAAAGCTATCGCAGTAAAATTTGAGAAGTTGGATCAATTGATTTCTCTCCGTAAGCAGCAGCTTGCCAAACTGGACGAGCTGGTAAAGGCACGGTTTGTGGAGATGTTTGGAGTTGTGCATGACAGTGTTCTTTATCCGTATGTTCCTGTAAAAAGTTTCACTTCTGTGGTGAGTGGTGGTACACCGAATAGAAATGTCTCGGAGTTTTGGAACAATGGTAGTATCCGATGGGTGAAAACAACAGAATTGCAAAACAATGTCATTTGTAATACTGATGAAAAAATAACGCAAGCTGGACTTGATAACTCGTCCGCAAAAATTATACCTCCGAATACAGTTTTGATTGCAATGTATGGTCAGGGAAAAACTCGTGGTATGACAGGATATACCTCTATTGAATGCGCGACTAATCAAGCGTGTGCTTGCATTTTGCCTTGTGAACAGTTTAATCAAAATTATCTGTGGCGATATATGATTCTGTCATATGATAAACTTCGTGATATGGCAAAAGGTGGAAACCAGCCCAATCTAAATATCGGAATTATAAAGAACTTTCCGGTTTTAAAGCCACCAATCGAATTACAAAACGACTTTGCCGCCTTTGTGGAGCGTGTAGACCAGCAGAAGCAGGCTGTACAGCAGAGCCTTGAAAAGTTGGAATTGATGAAAAAGGCGCTGATGCAGGAATATTTTGGGTGAAGCATTGTACGATGAGAACATTATGCGATATAATGGAGAAAAACGAGAAAGTGGTGGATGAAATGAATTCTTACGAAAAATTAAAAAGAGTCTGCGAAGAAGTTGATCCGTTGCTTGCGAAATGTGTTACAGCGGAATCGCCGGAATTTAAAGCATGGCAGGTGAAAGCGGAAAATATTCTTACGAAATGTTATGGAAGGGAGAGTAGAGAGCTTTATAGGTTTAGAAATATTATATTTTATCCTCGATATGCTTATGCGACACAAAGTGATGAGGTTAATCTATGTGCAGAGGGATTAAAAGAAGCAAAAGCATATTTTGAAGTTTATCTCGAAGAAATTGAAGACGATTGTGCAGAAAATGTCTCAAGCGACGTATCTGGTATTTCGGATGAAGCAAAATTTGTGGAGGAAAAGGTAAATAGCACCCGAAAGAAAAAAGTTTTTATTGTACATGGACACAATGATGCACTAAAACAGGAAGTGGCTCGTATAATTGAAAAGCAAGGTCTTGAAGCAATCATTTTAAGTGAACAAGCTAACAGAGGTAAAACTATTATCGAGAAATTTGAAGAGCATTCAGATGTTGGTGCTGCTATTTGCTTGTTTACTGGTGATGACTATGGCAAGGCAAAAGATGCAACCAGTGAAAATTTACGAGCGCGACAGAATGTTGTGTTTGAAGCGGGCTTTTTTATGGGAAAGCTTGGGCGAGAAAATGTTATTTTGATTGCTGATTCCAACATAGAAGTTCCCTCTGATTTGCAAGGCGTGGTATATACAAGTAAGACTATGTGGCAAACAGATGTTTTGCGAGAATTAAAAGCAATCGGATATAAAGTGGATTTTAACAAGTTGTTTGAGTGATGGAGATAAAGGAACGTGAGGTTCTTATTTTGGAATACGCATAACAATAAAAATATAAACCAGATTCTTTGTGATATAATTGTAGAACAGAAGATAAATGTTGCTATTCTCGCAGAGTATGAAGATCTAACGGAGGACTTGATTAGCAATCTTGATTTAAAAGGCGTGGAAATGAAGTGTTATCCTTCTATTGGATGCGATCGACTAACAATACTTGGAACACTCAAGGCCGTTCGTCAGAGTAGGCAAAGCAAGTATTATTCTATGCAAATTATAAATGATAGATGGCTTTTATGTGGAGTTCATCTTCCGAGTCAAATGTGGGCAGATGAGAGAACACAAATACTTGCTTTTCAGTCAGTCGTGCACGATATTGAGTTGGCCGAAAAAGAAAGTAGTCTCGACGAAAGTATAGTGGTTGGTGATTTCAACCAGAACCCATACGATGATGGGTGCTTAGGTGCGTTGGGATTTCATGGAATTCCCGTTTCAGATGAGGCTCGAAAATTATCCAGAACAATTTACAATACGGAATACAGGATGTTTTATAATCCCATGTGGAACTTGCTGGGAGACTTTGATTATCCACCGGGCACATACTATTATAAAGGGAGTAAAGAAAAAAATGAATTTTGGAACATGTTTGACCAAGTGATCATTCGCCCTCAGCTAAGGAAACAGTTCATTGATAAGGAGTTGAAAATAATTACACGAACAAGCAATATTTCTTTAGTAACTAAAAATCAACATCCAAGCAAAGAAATTAGTGACCATTTGCCCATTGTGTTTCAGTTAAGGGAGGAATAATAATGGATACTATGCTATCTCTAAAAGAAAAGCTGAATTTTGATAAAGTCGATTTGACGGCACCTGATATGGTTCTTGAGGAAGTCGGTGAACAATTAAAAGAAATAACAAAAGGTATGGTTGAATGTGTGATTAAGCCATACGATGGGCCTATTCGTTCTTTTACACAAAAAAAAGAAGTTGGAACTGGTGCGGCTTTCCCAACATTTCAAATAAAAACGATTGAAGAAAGAGTTAATATTCAAGATAGATTGGGTGAGCTTGGAAATACACAAAAAAGGTTTGAGGTGTGTTTGGAAACACCAAATGATACGGATTACAAGTTTAGATTGATGTTTGTTGAATATGACGCAACAATCTATCCTGTAACGGTTGTTCTGGAAAGTGATATTGCAAATCAGTTACCCCAATATGGAAACGGATATGTTTATAAATTAAAAACACGAAAAGATTTTCAAGAGTTTGTAATAAGCGCAATAAATACTGATAAAGCAGTCACTATATTACAGCAGTTAATCAATTTGGCCGGAAATACAGAACCTATGGAAACAGACGATGAAGAGCCTGTTATAAATGCCGATATTGGATAAAACGTGTTAACGCTATTTTAATGGAGTGGCTGAGTATGTCGAATTTTTCGTATTTGCTGGCTAAAAATGAATACTCCCTCTTCGCTAATTCTGCCATCGAGGCCGAGAAAGTGTTCTCCACCTCCCCGGCAATGTGCGCGGTGGGGTGTCGGAAGGCGTTGGAGCTGGCGGTGAAGTGGGTGTATGCGGCAGATAAAACCATCACGATGCCCTACAAGGACAACCTGCAATCCCTGCTGCACGAGCCGAGTTTCCGGTTCGCGGTGGACCGCAATGTGTGGAGCGTGCTGCCCAGCATCGTGAAGGCGGGCAATCTGGCGGTACATACGGGACATAGTGTGTCGGCGGCGGATGCAGTGTTCAGCCTGCGGGGGCTGTTCGATTTCATCCAGTGGGTGGATTACTGCTACGGCACGGACTATGTGGAGCGCTCCTTTGATGAAACCGCCATCCCCGGCGAAAAGGTAGCGCTGGACGAGAAGAAGATCCGGGAGCAGGAAAGCCTGCTGACCCAGAAAGATGCCGAACTGGAAGCCTTGCGCAAGCAGGTGGAGAGCCTTTCGACGGCGTACACAGCCAGCAAACAGCAGAACCAGCAGAGCCGCAGTTTTACCGCCGCAGACCTGACCGAGGCCGAAACGCGGCAGAAGATCATCGACATCGACCTCAAGGCCATGGGCTGGAAATTCACCGGGCCGGACGCCGATGTGCGCACCGAGTACGAAGTGGACAACATGAACGGCGTGCTGGGGCAGAAGGGCTATGCGGACTATGTGCTGATGGGCAAGGACGGCTTGCCGCTGGCGGTCATTGAAGCCAAGCGCAGCACCAAAGACCCCAACATCGGGCGCAAGCAGGCTCAGCTTTATGCAAACTGTCTGGAGCAGAAGTTTGGCCGCCGTCCGATGCTGTTTACCACCAACGGCTACACCACCTATTTCTGGGATGAGCAGAGCGGCCCGCAGCGTGCTGTGAGCGGGGTGTTCTGCAAGGACGACTTGCAGAAGCTGATGAACCGCCGCGCTGAGAAAAAACCGCTGGACACCATTGAAATTGACGACAAGATCACGGATCGCTACTACCAGAAAAACGCCATCCGTGCGGTGTGCGCCCACATCACGCAGGGCTTCCGGCGCAATCTGCTGGTCATGGCTACTGGCACGGGCAAGACCCGCACCGCATCCAGCCTGACCGATGTGCTGAGCCGGGGCGGTCATGTGACCAACGTGCTCTTTCTGGCCGACCGCACCGCGCTGGTCAAGCAGGCAAAGGACGACTTCAAAAAGTATCTGCCCGACCAGTCGCTGTGCAACCTGTGCTCCTCCAAGGACGATAAGGCCGCGCGCATCGTGTTTTCCACCTATCCCACCATGCTCAACGCCATCGACAACGCCAAGACCAAGGACGGCGTGCCGCTGTTCTCGCCCGCCCACTTTGATCTTATCATCGTGGACGAGAGCCACCGCAGCATTTTCAAGAAATACCGCGCCATTTTTGATTATTTCGATGCGATTCTGGTGGGTTTGACCGCCACCCCGAAAACCGATGTGGACCGCAACACCTACGACTTTTTCGAGATGGAACATGGCATCCCCACCTACGCCTACGATTACGACACGGCGGTCTACACCGACCATGTGCTGGTGCCTTACTACAACTACGAGGTCAAGACGAAATTCACAGAAGAGGGCATCCACTACGACCAGCTTTCACCGGAGGATAAGGCCCGCTACGAGGACGATTTTGCCGAGGACGACACCCTGCCCACCTTTATCCCATCCGAAAAGCTGAATAAGTTTATCTTCAACGCCAACACCGTGGACACGGTGCTGCAAGACCTGATGGAACGGGGCATCCAGACGGCGGGCGGCGACCGCATCGGCAAGACCATCATCTTTGCCCAGAACAAGCGCCATGCAGAGTTTATCCGGGAACGCTTTGGCAAGCTCTACCCGCAGCTGGAGACCCAGTACCCGGGATTCATCCAGCGGGTGGTCTGCGATGACGCCTATGCACAGTCCATCATTGACGATTTCAAACAGCCGGATAAGCCGCCGTTTATTGCGGTCTCGGTGGATATGATGGACACGGGCATCGATGTGCCGGAGTGCGTGAATCTGGTGTTCTTCAAAAAAGTACGCAGCAAAACGAAGTTCTGGCAGATGATCGGCCGTGGTACGCGGCTCTGCCCATCCCTTGCCTGCGTGGATGCCATCGACGGCGAATATACGGGCAAACGACGGTTTCTGATTTTTGACTACTGCGGCAACTTTGAATTTTTCCGTCAGAAACCCAACGGCTACGAGAGCGCGGACACCAAAAGCCTGTCCGAGAGCATTTTCTGCAAGCAGGTGCGGATCGCCGCCGCGCTGCAGGATGGAGCCTATGCGGACGAAAACTACCAGAACTGGCGCAAAATTTTAACAGAAACCTGCCGTGCCGAAGTGGGAGCGCTGAACCCGGAGCTGGTATCCGTGCGGCTGCACCAACAGGCCGTGGAACACTATCAAAAGCCGGAAGCCTTTGTCAGCCTGACCGAAACGGACAAGGGTACTCTGATGAAAGAGGTGGCACCGCTCATCTCGCTGGACGACAAGGACGAGGCCGCCAAGCGGTTCGATAACTTTGTGTATGGCTTGCTGCTCTGTGAACTGGAAGGTCTGCCGGGGCTGGGCCGCGCCCAGAAACAGCTGCGCAGCACAGCGGCATTGCTGGAAGGGAAGGCTACCATCCCGCAGGTGCAGGCAAAGCTGCCCCTCATCCGGGAGGTGCAGACAGACGAATTTTTGACCTCGCATAATCTGCTCCGCTTTGAGGAAATGCGGCAGGAACTGCGGGAGCTTATCAAGTTTCTGGTGGACGGTGTAGAAGGGCAAAAGCCTGTCTACACGGCCCTTGCCGACCCGGTACTGGAACAGACCGAGGGCAAAACGCTGGATTCCGGCTATGATTTCGGCGAGTACCGGGAACGTGTGAACCGCTACATCATGGAGCACCGCAGCGATACGCTGGCCATCCACAAGCTGACCCAGAACATTCCGCTTTCCCGGGGCGACTATACCGAGCTGGAACATATCTTCACCTGTGAGCTGGGCAGCAAAGAGGACTATGCACGGGAGTTTCGGGATACGCCCTTTGGCCTTCTGGTGCGCAAGGTGGCAAAGCTGGACCACGATGCTGCCATGCAGGCATTTTCCAAGTTCATCAACGACGAATCGCTGAATGCAAAGCAGATCGCATTTGTGCAGAAGGTCATTCATTACATCGAGCAGAACGGTTATGTGGAAAGCAAAGCGGTTCTGATGAAACCACCCTTTGACCAGCCCATTCTGTTTACCCGCCTGTTTGATGGCAAAACAGGCAGTGAGCTGATGGATACGATCAATTCGGTGAAAGAGAATGCCACCCATGTGACTGCATAAAGTGGTGGAATGTACTGATAAAAACGGTATAATGGACAAGGAGCGGATAGACGGTTTCCGCAGCGCCTTTGCGCCGGGAGAAACTTTATTCTGGCAGGTCCCTGCTGCGGCAAGGGAGAGAATGGCGTTTTACAGTGAGAACCTTCCCCGCCTTTTTTTGAAAAAATCACGGCGGTATTTGCGGTGTCCGACCACTATGCGCTGGAATTTATGCGATTTTTGCAGGGACAGGGCATCCGCCGCCTTGAAGTCCTGCGGGACGGCACCCCCTGCGATGCCGGCATCGTTCTGCCGGTGGAGCTGGTGGAACGGGAAAGCACAAGGAGGCTGCCATGTCAGACTTTATGAGGACCCTTTGCAAAATCGCCATTCCGGTCTGCCTTCAAAAGAAAGCAAAACGCCCGCTCACCGTGGAGATTTGGACACGGTGGGCGGGCGTTTTATGTTTATTTTCCGAGTACAACGGAGAGCCTGATCTCCTTTTCCGTCTCGCTCAGGTCAAGAGCGCCGCCATCGGCGACGGTCACGCGCAGCTCATAGAGCGTACCGGCGGTAAGTTCCGTTACAGCCTTGCCGTCCTCGTCTGTGATCGACCACAGTGCAGGATCGACCTTTGCTAGCTTGCCGTCCGCGCCATAGGCGTAGAGGATCAGACCGGAGGTGCTGCCGGACAGGTTGTTCATACGGAAAGCCACGGTGGTGTTGGGATGTACGTTGCGGACGGTCACGGTGTTGCGCCAGCTTGCAACGGTGCCTTCGCCGCCGTCCTGCGCAAACAGTTCCTGCGAGAGGACATTTCTTGCTGCCTGATCAAGATCTACCTTGCGGTAGGGCATTTCGGGCAGATAAACAAACCGGTCCTGCAGACGAAGCAGTTCCAGATAGCCCGTCGGGCAGTAGAGCGCGTTGCCGCTGTTGCCGGCATACATACCAATGGCCATGTTGTTGTAGCCGTATTTGTTGGAAACATCCATCGTGAAAACCGTCTCGCCGGTTTCAAAGTCCAGAATGATGTACTGCCACATCCCGGTGGTCACATCCTGCACATAGCCGTAGATATAGCCCGTTGCGGTGGAAAGCTTCAGGATGGAAGTGTCGCTCAGGTCGTTCCGGCTCCAGATGCTCTTCATCTCGTAGCCGTTTGCGGTCTTTACGGTGTCCATGCGCTCGATGCCGGGGGCGATCATGATGTTGCCCTTCATGAGCCAGTTCTGGTCGTAAATATTGGCGTAGCTCTGGATGGAGGAGTCGTTGTTGGGGTCCGCCAGACCTGCATTGCCCGCGCCAAACCAGTTGCAGACGATGGTGCTGACGGCGCCATTGCCGTCGTCATAGACGATGGCAGAGTTCTCAACGGCTACCTGATAGCCCTCGGGCAGGTCATCCAGCACCGGGGTGCTTGCCACGACCTCGCCGGTCTTCATATCGAGTGCAAGAAGGTTTACAGTGTCCTGATTATCCGTGAACAGCACAAGGTTCGGTGTCAGCGTGGGCGAGCAACCGCCGCCCCATGCAAGACCGCCGCCGGTGGTCTTATCGCCTTCGCCGCTCACCTTTGCACCCGCGCTCTCATAGGGCGTGCACCACACAACGTCTACGCCTTCTTCTGCACGCAGAAGATAGCAGTTTTGGTTGGTCAGGACCACCGCACCGTCCTTGGAGGCGGCGATGCCGTTTTCAGCGCCCTCGCCGGGGGTCAGTTCGTGGACAAAAACAGCCTTTGAAAGGTCTGTCTGCTCGCCGTTCAGGATCGCATCAATGGCCGAGCGGGCAATATAGCCGATGACGCCCTGCTGCTGGCGCTGCGGATAAATGCGGAAGCCTCCCGTTGCAAACCAGAGGTTTCCGTCATAATCAAAGACCACGGACAAAAGATTCTGCGTCAGCTCTTTTCCAAGCGCGGCCTCGGCAGCAGCTTTGATATCAATGTCCAGCACCTTTTCAAATTCCGGCAGAACATTGCCGTTTTCATCCGTTGCACGGAGCATCAGCACATGGTTGTTGCTCGTGGGGCAGACGATGCGGTTGGATTCGTCAAGGAAGGTATAGGAGCTCTGGATAACGTAACCGCCGCCGTCATGCTGTTTGGGGGAGAAATAGCCGAGCGTCTTTGTCTCTTCGGCGTTCAGGTCTCGGATGGCGATGCCGCCCAGCAGCGGCACAACGGCATGACCGTAGCTGTCAAAGTAGATGGCGGGCGAAGCGTTCGCGTTCGTCGTCTCATAGGAAACGTTGATCTCGGGATAGATCGCAAGCGGCAGGATCTCATCCGTTGAATCTGTGTTGTAGCCGTCGTGATGAATGTTTGCATCACTCTTGGCCATGTAGGGGTTTTCCTCCACCTGCTTGGGGTTCAGAGCCTTTACCGGCAGCGCCGCAGAGGCTTGTTCCGCTGAAGAGGGCTGTACCGCAGCGGACGGGGCAGCGGGCTGCGAAGCGGCAGCACTGTCTGCCGGCGTCTGTGTTCCGCCGCAGGCAGCCATGGAAAGGCACAATGCTGCGGTCAGCGACAGGCTTAACGCAGAATGGACGATGTTTCTCTTTTTCATAAACCGTTCTCCTTGTTGTGTTCGTTGCGGTCAGACCAGTGCTGCTCCGCCTGATTTTTTTCCATCCAGCCAGATGCGGAATCCCTGCCGCAAGGCGGCTTCGGTCACCGGCTCCAGCAGAAAATAGTCTGCACGCAACCGGAAGGCATGGAGCGAAAAATCCAGATCGCTGCACCAGATAATGCGTGTCTGTGGACAAAGCGCGCGCAGATGCTCTACTGCATTCAATCCGTCGACCCCCGGCAGGGCAATCACGGCATTTGTCAGCGGCTCGTTGCGTGCAGCCTCAAAAAAGCTTTCCTGATCGTGGTAACAGTCCATTTTCGGGAACAAGCAATGTTCGGCGCAGAACCGCGAGATCTGCTCTGCCAGAAAAGCTTCCTGCGCCCTGCTGCTTGTCAGCACGGCAATTCGGTACACAGCGTGCCTCCTTTCTCTTGCGCCATCGTTGGCGTTCTCTGCTTTCAGTATACGGACAGGCATGGTCTTTTCAAGCCATTTAGCACGAAAGCCCCTTTTCCGTCACGAAATCCCATTTTCGGCTGCGACATAACCGGGCAACTGTGCTATAATCAGGATGAAAGAGTTTATAAAGGAGGTTGGAAG
>ERZ506887.656-NODE-656-length-19580-cov-3.999590_pt1 | contig 19580 bp, 17 predicted proteins | sample MGYA00512905_ERZ506887 | MGnify/ENA metagenome assembly ERZ506887 | reverse complement strand
GTACTCATCATAGTCAATGTTGGAGAACAGCACCTGCGTCGGGCCGTCAAGGTCACCCTCCGGCGCCGGAACATCGTTTATAATGGCTTCAAACAGCGGCTTCATGTCCGTGCCCTTTTCGTCCGGCTGGTTCATGGCGTAGCCGTCACGTGCGGAAGCGTAGACCACCGGGAAATCGAGCTGGTCTTCGTCTGCACCGAGCTCAATGAAGAGGTCAAGCACTTCGTCCACGACTTCAAGCGGACGTGCACCCGGACGGTCGACCTTATTGACGACAACGACCGGCTTTTTGCCAAGACCAAGCGCCTTCTTTAAAACGAAGCGCGTCTGCGGCATACATCCCTCAAACGCATCGACAAGCAGCAGAACGCCGTCTACCATCATCAGAATACGTTCCACCTCACCGCCGAAATCGGCATGGCCCGGGGTATCAACAATATTGATTTTGATGTCATTGTACATGACAGCTGTGTTTTTGGAGAGGATCGTAATGCCGCGCTCACGCTCCAAATCACCGGAGTCCATGACGCGCTCGGTTACGGCTTCGTTGCTGCGGAAAACGCCGCTCTGGCGCAGAAGCTGGTCCACAAGGGTGGTCTTGCCGTGGTCAACGTGTGCGATAATGGCTACGTTGCGCAAATTTTCTCTTTTTCCCATCTTTATCAATCCCTTTCTTTATCGTTCTTCACTTCAAACTGCTTCAAAAAATTCAAAACCGGCCGCGCCGTTTTGCATGCGCGGGATACGGCAAAAAACGGATTAAAAACTCGGTTTGCTCACTAACCGAAATATTATACCACTTTTCGCGCGTTTTGTGAATATGTTCCGCCTTGGCGAAACCGCTGAAATATTGGGTTTTTGCGTTTTTTCTTTTGTCCTGCTTTCCTTGACGGCGGGCTTTGTTCGTGCTATTCTTGTATTGATTTTGAAACAGAGGAGTGCAAAACCTTGAAGAGGATCTTGAATTTCGGCTCACTCAATACAGACTATGTTTATAAGGTCGACCACATTTTGCAGGGCGGTGAGACCATTCAAAGCGAAAGCCGCACCGTGTTCCCGGGCGGCAAGGGGTTAAACCAGTCCATTGCGCTTGTGCGGGCGGGGCTTTCCGTCTGCCACGCGGGACTCATCGGCACGGACGGCGAGCACCTGCGCGATTTATTGAACCAAAACGGCGTAGATACCTCCCTCATCGAAACGCGCGATATGCCGGGCGGGCACACCGTCATTCAGGTCAGCCGAGAGGCACAGAACGCCATTCTGCTTTTCGGCGGCTCCAACGGGGCTGTGGATGAAGCATATGCCGATCGCGTGCTTGCGCAATTCGGCGCAGGCGACATTCTTCTGCTGCAAAACGAGATCAGCGCGCTGCCGTATATTCTTGAAAAAGCCCATGCGCGCGGCATGGAGATCTGGCTCAATCCGTCCCCGATGAACGAAAACGTTTTAAAGTGCAATCTGTCGCTCGTTTCCGTGTTCGTTTTGAACGAAGTGGAGGGCGAACAGCTGACCGGCACAAAGATTCCCACCGCTATTTTGGATAAGCTCCTTCAAAAATACCCGCACGCCGCCGCAGTCTTAACGCTCGGCAGTAAAGGCGCGTGGTACGCCAAAGAAGATAAGCGCGCGTTTGCCCCGGCGGAGCTTGTCCGTGCGGTCGATACCACCGCGGCCGGCGATACGTTCACGGGCTATTTCATGCGCGGTATGCTGGATGGGCTTTCGCCGAAAAAATCGCTGATCCTCGCGGCAAAAGCCGCTGCCATTGCGGTCTCGCGCCCCGGTGCCGCACCGTCTATTCCCCTATATGCAGAAGTTATGAGCGAAAGGAACTGAAAATATGAGTGATTTCAGAGTTGCAGTACGCAGAACGAACGAGTGGGACGGCCCGTCCATGCTCAAAATTTACACACCCTACGTCGAAAAGACACACTACACGCCCGACACCGAAGTGCCGACGCTCGCCGAGTACGTGCAGCGCATCGACACCTATACATACGGCCGTATGTGGATTCTGACGGAGATCAACAACCAGACGGCGGGATTCTGCTTTTTGACCGACCGCGATATTCCGAAGGACGACCTGTTCTCTGCCGACGCACAGCTGTACGTCTCCGAAAAATGTCTGCACAGCGGCGTGGGCACGTCTTTATACAGCCTGATGCTAGACATCATGCACTATGCAAATTACCGCCGCGTTACAGCGCACATCAATCTGCCGAACGATGCCGCCGTGGCATTCCACAAAAAGATGGGTTTTCACGAGGTCTCCGAAACAGACGGTGTTCTTTTAATGGAGCGCGCCATTGAGCCGGAAGACCCGAACGCAAAGCGCTTCACGAAAGCCTACCTCATTTTAGCGCAGGACTACGAGGCCGCGCGTGAGCACGCCGCCACATTTGTTAAAGAAGGTACGGTGGTATAATGGGCCCCTACGAATACGAAGTGGCGAGCATCGACAGCGACTACGCCGTTTTGCGCCGAACGGACAATGACACGCACGATGAAATTCTGGTCGCTCGCGCGCTTTTGCCGGAGGAGATCGACATCGGCACCGCGCTGCACTACGAAATGTTCACCTATTCCATCGTTTAACATTTAATTATTGGCAAAAATAGCCAAATATTTTTCCCGTTGATTTGGGTAAACCGTTCATTGAACTCGCGTTGCTTTCTTGGTACAATGATACTTGTAAACTAACACGCAGCGAAGAGGTTCTACAAACGCGGTTTACCCTTATTTTCTACGGAACGGTTTACCTTAATCTTACTTTTTTAGGAGTTGTTGTATCATGTCCAAACCGTCCGGTGCCATCGACATGACGCAGGGCAAACCGATCAACCTGATGCTTCGTTTTGCGCTGCCCATGATGATCGGCAGTATTTTCCAGTCGCTTTATTCCATGGTGGACTCCGCCGTGCTCGGCCGCTTCGTCGGCTCGCACGCGCTGGCCGCCATCGGCGCCACCACGTCCACAACGGGCCTCATCCTGCTGCTTGCAACCGGCGTGACGAGTGCCATTTCCATCGTGCTTTCGCAATACGTCGGCGCAAACGACACCGACCGCGTGCGCAAGGGCATCGTCGCCTCCGGGTGGATCACCCTTTTGCTCGGCGTTGTTCTGGGTCTCATCAGCGTTTTCGCCGCGCGGCCGCTCATGCAGCTTTTAAAAACGCCGGAAGACGTCATCGACATGTCCGTTCTGTATATTCAGATTGTCTGCGGCTGCGGCATCGCACAGTTTGCGTATAACGCCGCGGCATCTATCCTGCGCGCACTCGGCGACAGCAAAACACCGCTGTATTTCCTCATTCTGTGCTCCATTTTGAATGTTATCCTCGACCTCATCAGCGTCATCGGTCTCAACATGGGCGTTGCGGGTGTCGCCGTTGCAACGGTCGGCTCGCAGGCCATCTCCGCCGTCATCTGCATCCTCGTCATGTTCCGCAAATACCCCGATCTGATGCCGAAGCGCCACACCCTGCGCCCGGATATGCCCGTTAGCCTTAAAATATTCGGCATGGGTGCGCAAATGGCTCTGCAAAGCCTGTTTCTTTCCGTCGGCATGATGGTCATTACGCGCGTCATCAACAGCTACGGCTCCAACGTCGTCGCGGCGTTCACCGTCGGCAGCAACGTACAGAACCTCGCCGTGATGCTGTTCAGCAATTTCTCGTTCGGCTTTTCCGTCTATGTCGGGCAGAACTTCGGCGCGAAAAACGCAGAGCGCATCAAGCTTGGCGTGCGGCAAATCTTCCTTCTTGTCGGCGGTCTGAGTATTTTTGCAGGTGCGCTGACACTCATTTTTTCTGAGCTGCTCGTCTCGCTGTACGTCAAGCCGAACGAGACCGAAGTCATCGCGTATTCACTCGAATTCATCCGCATTCAGGCGTGGTTCTTCCCGTTTCTCGGATGGATCTGGCTTTATAACAGCACCGTCAAGGGCATGGGCAAAATCAACATTTCCATGGTCTCCTCCGTTGTGGAGCTGTGCAGCAAGATCGGTCTCTCGTTGCTTCTGCCCATCTGGATCGGCACCACAGGTATTTGGTTTGCCGCGCCGATCGGCTACATTCTGGGCATCATCCCGCTGCTCATCTACTATTACAGCAGCCGCTGGAAAAAGCTGCTCACCGTCCCCGCCGCAGAACCCGCAAAGGCGTAAAATACAACAAAACGTCAAAAGTCCGAAGCACCTAAACCGTGTTTCGGACTTTTTATTCTATCTTAAAATTTCACCCCAGCATCACGTCCAAAAGCATCATAAGCGCAAAGCCCGTCACAATGCCCATTGTCGCCGCATACGGCTGCGCTTTCTGGTTGCGCTGACACTCGGGGATGAGCTCGTGCACCGCGACTAAGATCATCGCGCCCGCCGCAAAGGACAGCGCAAACGGCAAAACGGCTTCAATGTACACGGCAAGCAAAGCGCCCAAAACGCCCGCAATTGGCTCCACAAAGCCGGAAGCCTGCCCGATGAAAAAGCTCTTCCTTCTGGAGCACCCTTCACGGCGCAAAGGCAGCGAGACCGCCGCGCCTTCGGGGAAATTCTGCAAACCGATGCCCACGGCCACCGTCACGGCGCCCATCAGCGCTTCCGGCGTATAGCCGCCGTTTTTCAGCGCACCGAACGCTACGCCCACCGCCAGCCCCTCCGGGATACTGTGCCGCGTGATGGAAAGTACCAACAAAATGATGCGGTTCAGCCGTGTGTTTTTCTCGCCCTGCGCCAAAGCGGAGCGCCGCTGCGCGTAGGTCACGCATTTATCGGAGCCCCACATGAACAACGCACCGCAGAGAAACCCGAGTGTCGCCACCAAAAACGCAGGCATGCTCCCCGCCGCCTCCGCGCGCTCGATGGCCGGCTGCAAAAGTGACCAAAAGCTCGCCGCAACCATCACCCCGGCGGCGAAGCCGAGCATCAAATTGAGAATTTTGGGGTTCGGCGATTTAAACAGCACCACCGTGGCAGCACCAAGCGCCGTGACGAGCCATGTCCCCAGCGTCGCCAACAACGCATAAAATACAATATCATTCATTTTCAGCCCTCCTGATTTTATTATATGGAGAGGGAAAAAATGGGTGAAAAAAGCACGCGGTTTTTAAAGCCGCGTGCTTGCCGTATTAAATTGACCGGATAATCTTCCACGCTTCCGTCAGCCGCTCCAAGCTCCACGCGGCATTCGCGGGGCTGGTGCTCGGCAGAACCGTTTCCGGCAGGTCGATCTCTTTCGCCAGATATTTTTGATACAGCTTGTGCGCCATTTGACCGTTTGTACACACATGCGTGATGTTCGCTGTCGATAAAATCACGGAAAGATCATTCGGCACAACGTTTTTGATGCTCGCGTCAGCCGAGCCCGTTACGTCGCACGAGGCAATGACGTCCCACAAGGCAACTTTATGCTTTAGCAAAAGTGCCTTCTTTTCGGGGACATCCCCCGGCACCGGTTCACCGAAAACCGCGCTCAAGACGCGCCAAAAGCGGTTTTGCGGGTGCCCGTAGAAAAACGCCGCTTTTCTCGACTGCACAGACGGAAACGAGCCCAAAACGAGCACGCGGCTGTTTTCGTCGAACACCGGCGGAATTTCGTGCTGCACCATCAGTGTACCTTCTCGGCAAAATCCTTCTTGCGCTGTTCGTAGGCCGCCATGTTTTCCGCTTCAAACGCAAGCTTCACATCGCCCGCGCCCATCAGGTTCAAAATGTACTTTGTAAACGGCGGATTCAAAACCAAGATCGGCCCCACAAGGTATGTGCCGAAGAAGTTGTTTACGCGGATACCCTCGTATTTCGCCTTTATATTGAGCCCCACACCTTTGTTTTTCACGAACAAGCCGTGCGATTCATCCGGCGTGTAGGCCATCGTGAACTGCGTCTTAAAGCCCATGATGACATTGCCGTCAAATTCGCCCTCAAAGTCGCTGTTGTGGCGGTGCATCATATCGCGCTTTGCGTACAAACGATAAAGCCCAAGGCACTCTACGCGGCTGCCGTCCTCGTTTTCAATGTAATCGCCGAAGATTTCGAGCGCATTGCCTGTGAAAAGGAACACCGTGCCGTCGTCAATGGCTTTTTGGATTTTCTCCTTCAGCGGCATCAACTTGCGGATGACCTGCTCCTGCATACGCTCCGTCATGGGACCCATATACACAAGGTTCATTTTTTCTTCGGTAAAGCGCACATCGTCGCTGAATTTCGTGCGGATAAACTCCGCCTCCGGCAGCGTTTTTTCAAGGTAGACCATGTTGTACGCGTCGCCGAACAGGTTGCAGAATTCCGGGAAAAGGACTTCTATTTTCATTTCGTCTCGCCCTCCTTCTCACGTTCAATCATCTTATCGCGAATGTCATTTGCCAAACGAATGGTGTATACGTCGTACAGAATAAAGACTGTGTCCGCTTCTTTCGAGACCGCCGCAGGCGTATCGCTTTCATCGCGCATGTGCACGATCTTCTCCGCCGGCACACCGGCCAGAAGCGTGCGCACATACGTATCGTGGTGGCGCGCACCGGCAATGACGACCTGCACGATGCTCGGGTCATTTAAAAACTCAAAATCGGTGTCGTAGAACCACGCGGTGTTCTCCACGGTGTGGCGCGCATCGAAGTAGTCGTCGAGAAACATCACAACGGACTTTTTGCCCGGCGCGTTACGGATATTTTCAAACGCGCGGGAGCACGCAATGGGGTTCTGCCCCTTTGCAAGGTGCAGAATGTACTTTCTGCCGTTCACTTCTTTTTCAGAGTAACGCGTCTCGCTGATGCCCATTTTCTCCATGGAATTGCGGATTTTTTCTTCGGAAAGGCCGAATTCACGCAGCGTCGCAATGGCGGCAAGGGCGTTATAAATATTGATGTTCGTACTGTTCAAAAGCGGGTATTCCGATTTTTTGCCGCCCACCGCCACGTTCATTTTCATGTCTTTCGTATCGATGTCTGTTGCAAGGTAGTCGATGTCCGGCGAGCGGTAGCCGCAGGCTTCGCAGTGCACACGGCCGATATGATGGTAGCGCACAATGTCGTGCACAAGCGGGCCGTGGCATTTGGGGCAGGCAGGCACATCATTTACGATATTGTCGCATTCCTTTTTGTCCGTGTCAAGGTGGTCGATACCGAAATACACGCGGTCATTTTCGGGCTTAATGGAACTGCAAAGCGGGTCGTCGCCGTTCAAAACGAGCTTTGTGCCCTTTGGAATTTCCTTATTCAGAATATCGAGGATAAACTCCGCGTGCGCGTTGCGCTTATAAGAATCCCGGAAAATGTTCGTGCACAGCACAATGTCCGGCTGCATGTAGGGGTAAATGTTCGGCGCAGAGCGCTCATCAAGCTCAAACACCGCAAGGTCACACTTCGGCTTGCCGAAAAAGTGACTGTTCGCAATGAGCGTAGATGCCACGCCGGTCGCGACATTCGTGCCGGAGCGGTTGCACATGAACTCGATGCCGTTATCCTCCAAAACATCCTCGATCATGTTCGAGACAGTCGTTTTGCCGTTCGTGCCCGTAATGCCGATGATCTTCTTCGGTTTCGGCATACGCCCGATAAAATCCGGGCACAGAATAATAGCCCAAGAACCCGGCATGGACGTGCCCTTTCGCCCGATGAGCTTTAAAACCAGCGCCGTACCGCGGGCGAACATCAGCGCAAAATAAAAGCGTAAATTTCGTTTCATTTTCTTCATTCCTTAAATTTGAATTTTCCGTTTATCGATACGCATGATTATACTACTTTTAGACGTGAACTGCAAGATGAACTGCAAGATAACGCCGTTTTGAATTGTTTCGGCTCTGAAATTGCGAATATTTAGGAATTTTTCATAATCACGGATTGATTTTTCACAAAAAAGACTGTATGATAAAGAAAAGTAATCCATTAACTTAGGAGGAGTTCACCATGAAAACTTTACCCGTAGCGGTACAGGTTTATTCTGTCCGCGATGACGCTGAGCGCGATTTTAAGGGCACCATGCAGAAAATCAAGGACATGGGCTATGACGGCGTTGAGCTTGCAGGCCTTTATGGCATGAAGCCGGCGGAAGTCAAGGCGATTTTGGAAGAAGTGGGCCTCGTTCCGCTTTCCGCACACGTTCCGTTCCAGGAGCTCGAAGCCGACATCGAAGGCACGGTCGCACAGTACAAGGAGATCGGCATGCAGTACATTGCCATCCCGTATCTGATGGAAGAAGATCGTCCGGGCACCGAGAAGTTCCTCAAGAACATTGAAACCTTCAAGAAGATCGGCGAAGCCTGCAAGAAAGTCGGCATCACGCTGCTTTACCACAACCACGATTTCGAGTTTGTAAAGATGCCGAACGGTCAGTATGCACTCGATTATATCTATACCGAGATTCCCGCTGACCTGCTCCAGACCGAGCTTGATATCTGCTGGGTCAAGGTCGCCGGCGAAGAGCCGGTCGATTACATCAAGAAGTACGCCGGCCGCGCACCGGTCGTCCACCTCAAGGACTTCTACAAGGAAGGTAAGCCGGCCAACATGTACGAGCTCATCGGCATTGAGACCGAGAAGAAGGAAGAAACCGGCAAGTTCGAGTTCCGTCCGGTCGGCCACGGCATGCAGAACATTCCGCCGGTGCTCGATGCAGCACTGGAAGCCGGCTCCAAGTGGGTCGTTGTCGAGCAGGATCAGTCTTATGACACCCCCGCTCTCGAAGCCGTGAAGATGAGCCGCGATTACCTCAAGGGCCTCGGCTGGTGATTTTGCTTTAAGTAAGACATAAGAATACATATTTTCAAGGCGTACTTTCTCTCCGAAAGTGCGCCTTCATTATATTCGCCTGTCGGCGAATGCTACAGTCCTTCGGACAATAAAAAGAAAAACGGCTCCCGGTGCATGAAAGCACCGTGGAGCCGCGTATGTATAAGCGAGATATTATGCGCCCTTCTTTTCCTCTTCGTCTTCCGGCGGAAGCACGGATGCGCAGTGCGGGCATTTCGTCGCGCCGATCTTCACGTCATCCATCAGGCAGTACGGGCAGGTTTTCGTGGTAGGAGCCGTTTGTTTTCCCCCTCAAAATTTCCGATATTGCTGCGGTTTCCGACAGTTTTTTCTTGCAGAAGTATTGTTGAAAACCGTGAAATATGCTATACTGTTTTATACTTTTCCGAGATATACATAGGACGCTCGATGGTTTAAGGAGATGCACGCATGGCATATAAGATCTGGCTTTTTCTATGGTACTTTGTGCTTGCTTCCTTCTGCGGCTGGGTCGCAGAGGTGGGGTACATCGGCATGGTATACCGAAAATTCAAAAACCCCGGCATGCTGAACGGCCCGTACTGCCCGCAGTACGGCCTGATGATTGCGCTGCCGTGGGCGGCATTGACGGCGCTGCATTGGCAGACGTCGTTTGTTGCCACGCTGTTTTTCTGCCTGATATCAAGCTTCCTTGTGGAATTCACGTTCGCGTGGCTGCTGCGCAAAACAACGCACATCCGCCTGCGTGATTACTCCAAATTCAAGTGGAATATCAAGGGTTACGTTTCCGTGCCTATTGCCACCGTGCGCGGCGTGTGCTTCTCGTTCATTGTAGTGTTCATCGTGCCGGTACTCACGTCACTTCTGCACTACGTCAACCGCACCGTCGGTTGGGTCATCCTCTATGCCGTCCTCGGCATCATGCTGCTCGACATCATCATCACGTCCATCACCGTGCAGCGATTGAATCACCAGTTTAAACGCTTATCCGAACTCGGAGACCGCGTGCGCGAGGCGAGAAACGCCCTCGGCAATGCCGTCACCGGCGGCGCCATCGGCGCAGCGGAGGCCATCGATGACCTCGACCTGCAAAAGAAGCTTCAGGAAGCACAGAAGACCGCCGACGAAAACTACACGGCACTCCTCAACAATTCGAACTTCTTAAAGCGCCGCTTCATGAGCGCCTCGCCGGATATGACGAACGAGCAGTACGAAAAAGAATTAAAAGCGTACCGCATCACGACGGAAGAGCGCAAAAAGCGCTCCGCCGAACGCTGGAAGCGCAATCGCTATGAATATGAAGCTACATTCGAAAACCCGGAAGACCGCCCGTTTGCGTTCGGCATGAACTTCACAAAACTCTTCTGGATCTTCTTTATCGGCTGCCTTGCCGGTTTTGTGCTTGAAGAATGCTGGGCGTTCTTCATCGCGCACCAGATTGAGTTGCGCGTCGGCCTTGTGTACGGCCCATTCCAACCCATTTACGGCGGCGGCGCAGCCATCATCACGCTGTGCCTGTATAAGCTCTACAAGCAGGACGACATCGTCATTTTTGTTGCCAGCGGCATCATCGGTGCGGCGTTCGAGTATCTGTGCAGTTGGGGACAGGAGATGCTGTTCGGCACCGTTTCGTGGGATTACAGCGGCACGCCGTTCAACATTGACGGCCGCACAAACTTGATGTTCGCGCTCATCTGGGGCACGCTCGGCCTTATCTGGATCAAAGAAATTTACCCCGCCATGTCGCGCATGATCGAAAAAATCCCGAAGCGCTCGGGCGCTATCCTCACCATTTTGCTTGTTGCGTTCATGCTGTTTGACGGGCTCATCTCCTGCGCCGCGCTAACCCGCGCCAACGAGCGCGCCGAGGGCATCCCCGCCACAAGCTCGTTCCAAATGTTTCTCGATAAGCACTTGGATGACGACTACCTCGCGCTCGTCTACCCGAACATGCAGAAGGTCAACGAAGACGGCACGAAAAGCGAACCGCTGAAAGACACGGTAAAGAACACGTAAACGCAATCCGTCCATACTGCGGCAAAGAAATTTGAAGCTGTTTCATCACGAATTAAAAGGAACCCACCGTATCGCTTTCACGCATACGGTGGATTCCTTATTTTATCGTATTATTTTCGATTCAGCGTACGCTTTCTACAAACGTTCTGAACGCTTTTCTGCCCTCTGCCGTGCATTTGTAGACGCCTGCGTTCTCCAGCACCTTTACAAACACCTTTCCCACTTCCTGCTGCAAGATGTGCTCGGCATTCGCTTCGTTCATTTCCGGGTGGTCGCGCTTCACCTGCGCTGCCCACTCCGCGTGCTTTGCGATGCTCTCCACGCTTGAAACATCGCCATTTTTCAGCATCACATCTTTCAGGATCTTCAGCTCGTCTTTCAGTCTGGACGGCAAAACCGCGAGACCCATAACTTCAATGAGGCCGATGTTCTCTTTCTTGATGTGATGATATTCGTCGTGCGGGTGGTATACGCCGAGCGGATACTTTTCCGTCGTGATGTTGTTGCGCAACGCAAGGTCGAGCTCGTATACGCCGTCCACACAGCGCGCAATCGGCGTGATGGTGTTGTGCGGCTCGCCGTCCGTCTCCGCAAAAATGAACGCGTCCTCGTCCGTGTAGCTTCTCCACGCTTTCAATACGTGGTCGGCCGCGTCGATCAGGCGATCCGGGTTTTTATGGCGCAAACGCAGAACGGAGACCGGCCAGTTCAATATGCCCGCTTCCACATCTTCAAAGCCGTGCAGCGTGCAGTGCTCCTCCATGTTCGCACGCGCCATCGCGAACGTATAGTGGCCGCCCTGATAGTGGTCGTGTGTCAAAATAGAACCGCCAACGATGGGCAAATCGGCATTAGAGCCGAGGAAATAGTGCGGAAACTGCTCCACAAAATCAAACAGCTTGCGGAACGTGCTCTTGTCAATCTGCATCGGCACATGCTCGCCGCAGAACACAATGCAGTGCTCATTGTAGTACACATACGGAGAATACTGCAAAAACCAATCCGCATGGTTCACCGTGATCGGGATTGCGCGGTGGTTCTGTCTTGCCGGGTGGTTCATGCGGCCCGCATAACCGATATTCTCCTTGCACAGCATACAGGCAGGATAACCGGAAGCCTTCATTTTCTTTGCCGCAGCAATGGCCTTCGGATCTTTTTCCGGCTTTGAAAGGTTGATGGTAATATCAATCGCACCGAAACGCGGGTCGTTATACACCCACTTTAAATCGCGCGCCACACGGTCGCGGCGGATATAATTGCAGTCGCCGCAAAGCTTATAGAACCAGTCCGTCGCCTTTTCCGGGGACTCCTTGTAAAGTGCGCGAAATGTGCGGTTCACATCGGACGGGCGCGGTGTTAAAAGGCCCATCAGTTTCGTGTCAAATAAATCGCGGGACGTCGCACCGTCCTCGATAATGCCGCGCTTTACGGCTTCGTCGCAAAGGCCGTCCAGCAAAAGTGCCAGGTTTTCGCTCTGCTCCGCTTCCTCATCCGCGTAATCCTCTTCACAAAGCGCCTCCAATAAACGGTTGCGCGTGTAAATCGTGTCTTCCGCTTCGATGAGCCCCGTGCGCACGCCGTATTCGACAAGCGCCTTGATTTTTCCGAAAAGCATACTTTTTACCCCCGTATAGCTAAAAATTCAAAAGGAGAGCGTAAAAATCAGCGCATCCTCTCTTGGTTCTGTGTAAAAATTGCGGCGCACGCCCGCTTCCGTAAAGCCGAGCGAACGGTACATCGCAATGGCCGGCAGGTTTGATGTCCGCACCTCCAGCGTAATGAAAACGCCGCCGTTTTCCCGCGCTTTTTCGATCAGCGCCGCCATGAGCGTTCTGCCCACACCATGGCCGCGAAACTCCGGGAACACCGCAATGTTGTCCACATAGCTTTCGCCGAGCACCGTGTGCATGCCGCCGTAGCCGAGCACCTCATCTTGCTGCATCGCCACCAAAAAGCACGCAGCAGGATTATCAATCTCCTCCGTCAGGCTTTTTTCGCTCCACGGTTCCGAAAAGCAAAGCTTTTCAAGCTCCGCAAGGCGCGAAACGTGCTCCGCCGTCATCGAAACAATCTGCATAAACGCTCCTTAAAAACCGAGATGCTGCTCAAACGTCTGCAATTCCTCGCAGATCTTGTCGCGGCACTTGCGGTAGGTATTTAGGTCCCCGCCGTAGGGATCGTCAATGTAATGCGGCACGTAAATTTTCTCCGCCGGCACACCCGCCTGCATCAAAATGTACGCGTGGGTTTTCGACATCGTGAAATAAACGTCCCACACATCGATTTCTTCCGGCGTAAAGCGGCGCGCAATGTGGCCGCTGATGTCCACGCCGATCTCCTTGCAGGCCAGCACCGCATTTTCGCTGGGGTGCTGCCCATCGAGCGCGGAAAGGCCGGCGCTTTGGCACATGATGTTCTCAAAGCCGCGCTGCTCCATTTCGCGGCGGAAAATGCCCTCCGCCATTGGGCTTCTGCACGTGTTGCCGGTGCAGACAAACAAAATTTTCATCTTTGATTATAAACCTCGAATACTTCTATAATCGGTCGTATTTCGTCTTCCAAAATGAAAACGCTCCCGAACGACCGCTACCTATCATAGCACAGTTCGGGAGAGAATTCTACTAAGTATTCTTTAATTTTCAATGAATGACAACAAAACAACAATAATAAACAACATTGTGCCGCACAAAGCTGCTGAAAGACGCACCCGCCTACTTCTTCCTGTAAACCAGAAAGTCAAATTTAATCTCGGTCTCGAGCACATCGAGCGCGCGCAGACGCTCTCCGCCCTCTACGTCCGTCTTCCAGTAGTACGGCGTCATGGAGAACAGCGCTTCAATGTTCTCCTGCCCGTTCACCGTGATAAACTTTTGCACACACGCACGGCCGAGGTATTCAAACCCGTCGTAGGCCGTGTCATGCTCTTCGTTCTCATACGGCTCTTTGTATAAAACCTCTTTCATGCCGTACAGATGCCGCGCACCCGGCACCGCAAGGATCATCACGCCGCCCGGCTTTAGCACCCTAAAAAACTCCTCCGGCACAATAGGCGCAAAAACGTCCGTCAGCACATCTGCACTGTTTTCCGCACACGGCAGGTGAAATAAACTCGCCACCGCGAAATCGATGCCCTTATATTTGCCCGCAGCCGCTTTCACCGCGAATTTCGAGATGTCCACGCCGGAAACCGAACCGTTTTTCGCTTTGGCTTTTTCATATAAAGCCGAAGTGTAAAAGCCCTCGCCGCAGCCTGCGTCCAAAATAACGCCGTTCTCGGGCAGATATTTGTCCGTCAGCTCCGCCAGTTTGTCACGGAACGCATCGTAGTAGCCGCCGCTCAAAAACACGCGGCGCGCGTCCACCATCTGTTTTGTGTCGCCGGGAATCTTCGCGTGCATCTGCTTTACGGGCAGAAGATGCACATACCCCTGGCGCGCAATATCATAAGAATGTCCGTTTGCGCAGCGCAGCGCGCGGTCTTCTCTTTCCAACGCGCTGCCGCATGCGGGACAGCAAAATATCATCATAAACCCTTAGCCCTTCGCCTGATACCAGCTCTTACCGCTTCCGGCCTCTGCCAGCATCGGCACGCTCAGCTGCACTGCGTTTGCCATTTCTTCTTCCAGAATTTTCTTCACCGTGTCGCTTTCCGCTTCCGGGCACTCCACAATGAGTTCGTCATGCACCTGCAAAATCAGCTTTGCATCGAGCTTTTCGGCTTTCAAACGGTTGCGCACGTGCACCATCGCAATCTTGATGATGTCCGCCGCCGTGCCCTGAATCGGCATGTTGCGCGCCACACGTTCACCGAACGCACGCATATTGAAATTGGAGCTTGCAAGCTCCGGCAGATAGCGTCTGCGGCCGAACAGCGTCTCCACATAGCCGTTTTTCTTCGCTTCCTCCACCACGCGCTCCATATAGTCTGCAACGCCCTTATAATTGCGCAGGTAATCGTGAATGTAGTCCTCGGCCTCACGGCGGGAAACACCGATGTCCTTTGAAAGCGAGAACGCACCGATGCCGTACACAATGCCGAAGTTGACCGCTTTCGCGCGGCTGCGCATCTGCGGGGTCACAAGGTCTTCGGGCATATCGAACACACGCGCCGCCGTCATGGTGTGGATGTCGCGCCCAAGGCGGAAGTCCTCCTGCATCTGCGTGTCGTTTGCCACGTGCGCCAATACGCGCAGTTCAATCTGCGAATAGTCGGCGTCCACAAGCACATTTCCCTCTTTTGCGATGAAGAACCGGCGGAATTCACGCCCAAGCGGCGTGCGCACCGGGATGTTCTGCAAATTCGGCTCAGTCGAGGAAATACGCCCCGTGCGCGTTTCGGTCTGGTTGAAGCTCGAGTGAATGCGCCCGTCCGCCGTGATGGCTTTCATCAAGCCCTCGCAGTACGTGGAACGCAGCTTCGTCAGCGTGCGGTAGCGCAAAACCTTATCAACTGCCGGATGCACGCCGCGCAGACCCTCCAGCACATCTGCGTTTGTGGAGTATCCCTTTTTCGTCTTTTTTCCGTGCGGCAGTCCGAGCTTTACGAACAGCGCTTCGCCCAGTTGCACCGGGGAGTTGATGTTGAATTCGTACCCCACGTCTTCATAAATTTCTTTCTGCAGCGCGTCCACCTGCTCAGAAAGCACCTCGCCGTAGGTTTTTATGGCCTCGCGGTCAACAAGGAAGCCGCTTTCCTCCATCTCGCCCAAAACCAAAGCAAGCGGAATTTCAATGTTCTCCAATAATTCGTGCTGGCCGTTTTCGTCGATGCCCTTTTGCAGCGCCGCACAAACAGCGGGCAGCACAGCCGCCGCTTGCACGTTCGCGTCCTCATATGCGGGCACGGCAATGCCGCATTCCGCCGCCAAACGCAGCACACCGTAATCGGAGCCCGAGGGGTTCAAAAGATACGCCGCAAGCTCCGTGTCCATCACGGCGTTTTCAAGGGAAGTCCTCAAATGCAGCGCCGTGCGGTGCAGCTTTTTCAGCGCAAACGTGTACTTTTTCGTCACCTTGCTGCCGAGGAACGCCTTCAAAAACGCGTCGTCCGCATCCACGACCGCAATCGCCGGCTTGCCCGCGTCGAACTTACCGTTAAACACAAGCTGCTTTAATTCGTCGTTTTCAAACACCGGCACAAAGTACGCCGCCCCCTCGTCCTCACACTGGCCGAGCACCGCTGCGCCGTCTTTATAATTCTTCACGGGCAGCAAAGCCGCTTCTTCGGCCTGTGCGCTGTTCGCCGTCGGCGCCGCGCCGGGAGTCAGGTGCAGGCGTTCCATCAGCTTAAAGAGCTCTAAACGCGTCATGATCTGCGCCGCGGCTGCGGGGTCGCCCTCGCCGGGAATATAATGCGCAAGCTCCGTATCGATCGGCGCATTGCGTCGGATGGTGCCGAGGTCGTAGCTCAAAAACGCGTTGTCTTTGGAATTGATCAGCTTCGTTCTCATGCCGGGCTTGATGTCCAGCTCATCTAAATTGTCGTAAATATACTGCAAAGAGCCGAACTTGCGGATCAGCTCGCCCGCACCCTTTTCGCCGATGCCCGCAACGCCCGGAATATTATCCGAGGTATCGCCCTGAATGGCCTTGATGTCGATGAGCTGCTTCGGTTCCACGCCGTACGTCTCTTTGATATACGCCTCATCACACAGCGTCACGGCAGACTGACCGAATTTCGTCGTTGCAAGGCGCACCGTCGTTTTCGGCGAGACAAGCTGCAGGCTGTCCCGGTCGCCGGTCGCAATCATGCACGTATTGTCCGTGTTTTCGCACGTTTCCGCAAACGTGCCGAGAATATCGTCTGCTTCCCAGCCCTCGCACGTCACGATTTTATAGCCGAGGTCGCCGAGCAGCTCCTTTAAGACCGGCATCTGCGCCGCAAGCTCCGGCGGCATGCCCTTGCGCTGCGCCTTATAACCCGCATAGGCCTTGTGGCGGAACGTCGGCGCTTTCATATCGAATGCGATGGCCACCGCGTCCGGCTCCGTTTCGTCCTTCACTTTTTCCAGAATATTCAAAAATCCGACAATACCGTTTGTAAACTCGCCGCTTTTCGTTGTCAGCAGCTTAATGCCGTAAAACGCGCGGTTTAAAATGCTGTTGCCGTCCAGTACCAAAAGCTTCACGCTGATCTTCCTTTCCGTTACGGGTCAAAAGACACGTCTTTGTTTTCTATATACACTTTCTCGAGCAATTTATCGAGGTCGCTGAGCGTTTCCAGCTCACCCGCCATGCGCCGGAATTCCGCCGCACCGCGCAGACCGTGCATGTACCACGCCACATGCTTTCTCGCTTCGCGCATGCCGCGCCCCTCTCCCTTTGCGGCGCACAGCGCATCCATATGCTTTTTAATGACCACAATGCGCTCCGCAAGCGTCGGCGGCGGCATAATGCGCAGACCGCTGCTGAAATAGCCGTTGATCTCCCTGAAGATCCATGGATTGCCGAGCGCCCCGCGCCCGATCATCACCATGTCGCACCCGGTCTCGTTCATCATGCGCACGGCGTCCTGCACGCATTTTACGTCGCCGTTGCCGATGACGGGCACCTTTACAGCTTCCTTCACCTGACGGATAATATCCCAGTCCGCCGGCGGCTCATACATCTGTGTGCGCGTTCTGCCGTGCACGCAAATGGCGTCCACGCCCGCATCTTCGCAATATTTTGCGACCTCCACCGCGTTCACGCTGTTTTCGTCCCAGCCTTTACGAATCTTCACCGTCACGGGCAGGTCGACCGCATTTTTCACGGCACGGACAATGTCCCCACACAGCGGCGGCTTTTTCATGAGGGCGCTGCCGCAGTTATTGCCCGCAATTTTCGGCACAGGGCAACCCATATTGATATCAATAACATCCGGCCCGGCCGCTGCGGCGCGCTTTGCGGCAGATGCAAAGATGAGCGGGTCGTCGCCGAACATCTGGATCGCGACGGGGTGTTCCTTTTCGCCGAGCGTGATAAGCTCCTGCGTTTTTTTATAGTTATACTGCAGCGCTCTCATCGAGACCATTTCCGTCACGCAGTACGCTGCGCCAAACGAGCAGCAAAGCTCGCGGAACGGCCGATCGGTCGCGCCCGCCATCGGAGCCAGCGCCGCCACACCGTTCAAAGTCAGATTTCCGATTTTCATTTTTATATCCTTCTGATTTTTCTGTATTTTTAATTTTACTTATATTATAATACCGAACTGCCCCGCACATTTCAATAAAAATTCCTTAAAAATTAGAATTTGCCTTTAATCTACCCTTTATTTGTGTTATACTGGGCTTAAATATAGATGCGGGGAATCTCTCTTTTAAAAAGGCGTGTAACGCCTTTCGGGAGACCCCCTAATTGGGTCTCCCGCGCAAAAACAGTCCACCGGACTGTTTGATAGCAATGCGAAGCATTGGTTTCTCCCAGTCCTGATTTTTGGGAGGCAAAAAAGTTTTCGTCGTCTGCGGACGACGACTCTGGGCTTCACCCCGAGACCCCACGACCGAACCGCAGGTTCGGTTTGACCTTCATTTGAAAAAAGGTCGATCAAAAACTTTTAACCACGCTTACAAGAAACCTCATTCTAAATTCACATACAGGAGGACATTCACTTGGATACCTCAAAATCTTATGTGCGCGATGGTCGCATCCAGCAAAAGCCGCGCGGCAATTATTTTCTCTTCTCCTTCCTTTTCGGCCTCGCTCTGGCCTTTGTCATCTTTGTGCCGTTCATGATCGTAGACGGCGGCCGCTTTCTGTTCTACGGCGATTTCAATGTGCAGCAGGTGCCGTTCTACCGCATCGCGCACGATGCCATTCGTTCCGGCAACATCGGCTGGAATCATTTAACAGACCTCGGCGTCAATTTCATCGGTTCCTATTCGTTCTACCTGCTCGGCAGCCCGTTCTTCTGGCTCACCATTCCGTTCCCGGGCGAATGGCTGCAATACCTCATGGGCCCGCTGTTCATCTTAAAGTTCGGCTGCGCCTCCCTCTCTGGCTATATCTATCTGCACCGCTATGCAAAGAACCCCAACACGGCGCTCTTAGCGTCTCTCTTATACGCGTTCTCGGGCTACTCCATCTACAACATCTTTTTCAATCATTTCCACGAAGCCATCATCGTGTTCCCTTTGCTCTTAGCCGCGCTCGATGAATACATGTACACAAAGCGCCGCGGCATTTTTGCGCTCATAGTCGCCGCCGCGTGCATCGTGAATTATTATTTCTTCGTCGGCATGGTGACATTCACGGTCATCTACTTCTTTGTGCGTCTGCTCTCCGGCAGCTGGCACATCACGGTCAAAGATTTCCTCCTGCTCGCGCTCGAAGCTGTGCTCGGCCTCGGCATCGCGTGCATTCTGCTTGTGCCAAGCGTTCTGTGCATCATTCAAAACTACCGCGTTTCCAATCCCATCAGCGGCTGGAGCGCCCTGCTTTATGACCGCAACCAGCGCTACATTCACATTTTGCAGTGTCTCTTCTTCCCGCCGGATCTTCCCGCACGCCCGAACTTCACCCCGGATTCCGAATCCAAATGGGCGTCCCTCGGCGCATGGCTGCCCATGTTCAGCATGACCGGCGTTATCGGCTGGATGCAGCTGAAACGCCGCCACTGGCTGAAAAAGATGCTCTGCGTTCTGCTCTTCATGGCGTTTATTCCCGGCCTCAACGCTTTGTTCCAGCTCATGAACGCGTCGTATTACGCACGCTGGTTCTATATGCTCACGCTCATGATGGCCGCCGCCACTATGATGGCGCTCGAAAACCCGCGTGTTGATTGGCGCCGCTCCTTAAAGTGGACAACGCTCATCACGCTCGCCATGACGCTCGTCATCGGCCTCATGCCCACACTCACCAAAACG
>ERZ506887.654-NODE-654-length-19611-cov-9.647218_pt1 | contig 19611 bp, 19 predicted proteins | sample MGYA00512905_ERZ506887 | MGnify/ENA metagenome assembly ERZ506887 | reverse complement strand
CGTTCTAATGTAAAATACATATCACAAGGTCTTGCCATATAACCTCTCATAAAAGCAGAGGTACCAATCTCCATTTCATAGAAATCACTTGCACTATAATCCGGTAAATACGGAACAAAAATCTTTTGCAATTGTACTGCTGTTTTTTTATGAATAAGTTCTATATTTTCAGGTACAGTATACGCTTCCACATAAATTTTTCTTAAATTTTCATTTAATTCTGCAAGCGTAAGTTGAAGACAAGTTTCTACTGCGTATAATAATACCGGATTCGTGTTCTCTCCCACCATCTTACCCGAGATGTCAAATTGATTCCCAAACATAAATTCTGTAAGCTCGGTTAAAGTCCGTAAGAAATATGGGATTTTCCACACCCTTATCATTAAAACGTATCGAAATTAGAAACGAATTTCGCAGAAGATCAAATACACTGCTGTTGCAGACTGCCATCATAAATGCAGACAGATCTTTATTTTCGTATGCAGTAAATAGAGCTGCCGCAAAAACAGTTCCCGGAATGTCTGTTCCTGCACCTTCACTTTCTTCCGCTGATGGAATTGCTTCAAAAAACGTATCTTTTAAACGTTCGCATGCATGAGGGTTTTTGAGAATCTCATCAAATATCTGTTCTGTTTTTTCTTCCCTTGGAAAAATCGTGCTCATAATAAAGCCTCCTTTTGTGCCCTATTATAAAAGCATCGTTATAAAATGTAAATTTCATCTCTTGTATATTAAATATAACAAAAGCTTATGCCAGATCCCGGTTCACTGACTGATGCACATGTTTTCTTACGAAGCAGAAGCACACTGCCTGCATGAGGATCGTAAGGATCCAGGATACCGGATAGGAAATAAACAGGAAACTTAAAGACCTGTGTGCAGGGAAAAGTCCGAAGATCCACACAATCCTAGTTCCTACGGTACCGATAATCGAAAGAATCATAGGTACTCCGGAATATCCCATTCCCCGGAGGGCTCCCGGGAGCAGATCCATAATACCACAACAGAAATATGGTACTGTAGTAAAGGCAAGGACTTCCACGCCACAGCGGATTACATCTGCATCACTGGTGTAGATCTTCAGAAGTTCCGGTCCAAAGAAATACGCTCCACAGCCAAGGGTCAGTGCCACACCGACAGAAAGGATCATACAGTCCAGAAGTACTCTGTCCATTCTTTTCAGTTTCTTTACTCCATAGTTCTGACTGGTGAAACTCATACAGGACTGGGTGACTGCATTGACAGACATATAGAGAAAGCCAAAAATATTATTGGCAGCAGTATATCCTGCCATTGCCACAGAACCAAAAGAGTTTACAGAAGACTGCAAAAGGGCATTGGATAGGTTGATCACTGTACTCTGGATACCTGCCGGTATTCCTACCTGGAAGATCTGCTTCAGATACTGTGTTTTGATTCCTAATTTTGAAAAATACAGCCGGTAACTGGTATTGGAAGTGTAGAGACAGCGAAGCACCAGAATACTGGAGATCAACTGAGACACAATAGTTCCTATGGCTACACCTGCCACTCCCATATGAAACACAATAACCAGTACAAGATTCAGAACTGCATTGGTCATACCTGAGATCACCAGGAAAAACAATGGTCTTTTGGTATCCCCTACTGCCCTTAATATGGCAGCTCCATAGTTATAAAGCATAAAGAAAGGCATTCCCAGAAAATAAATCCTCATATAAAGAACAGACTGGTCAATTACATCATTCGGAGTTCCCATAAGATTCAGTGCGAATCTTGCAAGCAATACTCCTGCCAGTGCCATAACAAGTCCACTGATCAGTGCCAGGGTAATAGATGTATGTACTGTCTCTGACATTTCTTTCTCTTTGCCAGAAGCATAAAAACGTGCTGCCAGAACGTTCGCACCCAGAGAGATCCCAATAAACAGATTGGTAAAAATATTGATCAGCGCTGTGGTAGAACCAACTGCTGCCAATGCCTGACTTCCGGTAAATCTTCCCACCACAATGATGTCTACTGCATTAAATAGAAGCTGCAGGATTCCAGACAACATTAATGGCAATGAAAAGGATATCAGTTTGTCCATCAACGTTCCATTGCACATATCAATTTCGTATTTATTATTTTTCATTTTCCTCACTCCATTAAATCTTATCCATCTATTTTAGTATAACACCTTTTTTTATAATTCAAAATACAAATTTCTCTCAGAACATGTTATACTCATAAAAAATCAAACTACATTTAATAAAAAAGAGGATTTATTATTATGAGATACAAAGATGAATTAAGAATTGCCGGGGTTACCGCACTGTTTTGTTGTGCCATGCTTATGATCACCGCTGTAGTTCCCAAGGATACCACTGTAGCCAAAGCACGAAAGACTTTCAAAGAAGCTCCGGAGACTGCTGCTGATGCTGAAGCACAGGCTCAGAGCGAAGCCGAAGATGCTGGCTTCACTGTCTATACAGAAGACAGCAATTATGACTATGAAGATAACAGTTACGATGATTCCGGCTCTGATGATACCAGTACAGATACTTCTGACTCTGATTCTTCAGGCGATACTACTTACGATCCTTCTTATGACGACAGCACAACTGATAATACAGAGGATAATGTGATCGAAGATGATTCTTCCAGCGATTACGATACTTCGGATACAGATACCAGCGACAGTGACGATGGAACGGAAGATGATACAGAGTTTGATTATCCTACAGAGGAAGAAACATTCCCGTCGGATTATGCTGACACCGGTGACTATACCGGCACAGACGTTTATACAGATAACAACTGGCAGTGATTTTGACGCCAACAAAGGGGCTGTCGGGAAATAGATAGTTCCAAAGCAGGGAGGGTATGACTCACAACGAGTCATACCCTCCCTGAATTTATCTGAAAAAGAAAAAAAGATGGCTAACGACAACCATCTTTCTCTCCGTTACATGTTATAATGTAACTATGCTAACAACTAATTATTATAACGATTTTTTTGAGTTTGGGCAACAGAAAATTAACTTTAGTTTCTTCGAATTGAGTTTACCTGACGACGATCCAGTCTATACCCTGAAAAAAGTGATGGAGGAATTAGATTTTTCTGGCTTGTTAGCCAATTGTTCAGATAAGGGAAGAACCGGGTACAACCCAATTATGATGTATGCTGTAGTTACCTATGCAAATATGCGGGGAATACGTTCTGTTGACCGTATTGTTGATCTGTGTGAAAGAGACCTTGCTTTTATCTGGCTGACGCGCGGACAAAAACCGAAACGTGATGCTTTTTATGACTTTAAAAACAGGAAGCTGACATCTGATGTCCTGGATGACCTGAATTACCAGTTTATGCGGCGGCTGCAGAAAGAAGGGCTGGTCACATTAAAAGAACTTTTTATTGACGGTACAAAGATAGAGGCAAATGCGAACCGTTATACTTTTGTATGGCGCGGAAGCATCAATTACCATCTGGCAGGACTTCTGGACTCTATCGACCAGCTTTTTGAAAAATATAATTCTTTTTTGCAGGAGAATGATTATGGGACAAAGTACGAGCTGGGAAATGCACAGATGTTTGTGATCGAAGGGATGGATAAAGTCCGGGAAGTGATCGAAAAGAACAGAAAACGAAAGCTTGTAAAACATAACCTGTGTCCCCGGCCTGAACTGCTATTCCTGCCCGGGTGCAGTGGGCGCCTGTCCTATCGGCTCTATTCAGGCAGTAGTAGGAAGCTGGAATTTCAAAATGGCATACTATGTGATCGGATTCCTTATTTTCATCGGTGCCCTGCTTGGCCGACTGGTCTGCGGTTTCTTATGCCCTTTCGGTCTGATCCAGGATCTGCTGAATAAGATTCCTTTCCCAAATAAAATCCGCACATTTAAAGGGGACAAACTGCTCCGCAGACTGAAATACGTGATCTTTCTCGTATTCGTTATCCTGCTCCCCATGTTCGTAGTAGATATCATGGGTCAGGGTGCTCCGTATTTCTGCAAACTGATCTGTCCTGCAGGCACACTGGAAGGCGGCATTCCTCTGGTCCTGTTGAATAAATCCATGCGCAGTGCGGTGGGATGACTTTATATATGGAAGAATGGAATTCTGATCATTACGATTATTCTTGCTATCATTATTTATCGTCCATTTTGCAGATATATCTGTCCGCTTGGGGCCTTTTATTCGGCCTTTAATTCTGTTTCCGTATTCCGGTACAGCGTGGATAAAGATAAATGCATTCACTGTGGAAAATGTGCAAAAGCCTGCCAGATGGATGCGATTCAATGCGGTATCCGAAGAAAACCACAGACAACTGCAACAGCTTCTGAAGCTCGGTCTGTTGATTAAGATAGGGGGCGGACAGTGGAATTTAAAAATTCATTTTAGGGACGGAAAATACAACATAGTTATTGGTTGACATACTGCATTTACGGGTGATAGAATAAAATTGAACTATGAAACATAGTGAATAAGCCGGATCACCGGATATCATGAATACAGTAATCATGCAGTAAAGAGCAACGAAGGAGATACACATATGGCAACACTCAAGGACGTGGCGAAGGCATCGGGACTGACAGTAGGGACTGTTTCCAGAGTTTTGAATAATAGAGGATATATCAGCGATAAGACACGGGAAAAAGTATATCGGGTAATGAAAGAACTGGATTATCAGCCGAACGAGATGGCCAGATCCCTGTCGAAGCAGAAGAATAATATCATCGGTGTGATTCTGCCGCAAATTGAACATCCTTATTTCGCCAAAGTTCTGAGCAGACTGGAACGGGAAGCTGCGAAACAGGGATATCGTATCATGCTGTTTGTTTCCAGAAATAAAGAAAAACGGGAAGAACAGTGTATCGAGATGTGTAAAAGCGGCAGAGTGGCCGGCGTAGTGCTTTGTAGCGGAAGCTTCGAAACTGAGAAGTTCAGAGGACTGGATTTCCCCCTGATCACACTGGAACGATCTATGGATGAAGGTACTTTGAGTATAGAATGTGATAACTATCAGGGTGGAACAATGGCAACTCAGCATCTGATTGATAAAGAATGTCATAAACTGATGTATATCGGCGGAATGAGTGCAGGTGAAGACGTCCGTATGCCGGCAGATTTCCGTGAAGTGGCGTTTCGTGACACCTGTGCGAAGACGAAGACAGAGAATGTTGTCATCGTGACAGAGAAGCAGATGTTTGATTCTATGGAATATTACGAATTTGTCAGGGAGAAACTGATCGAGCATCCAGATGTGGATGGTGTTTTCGCCAGCTCAGATGTGATTGGTGCCTATGTACTGCAGGCCTGTTATGATCTGAATATCGAAGTCCCGGGCAGACTGAAAATCGTAGGATTCGATGATGTGAACATTGCACAGTTTACCAGTCCCGGACTGACTACCATTCATCAGCCCGTAGAACAGATGGCGGAGCAGGCGATCTCGGCAATCGTACAGATCGACGCAGGTAAGGTAGTTCCAACCAAGACAGTATTTCCGGTTACGCTGGTGGAACGTGGAACAACCTGATAAGCTATGCATTGTGAATATCCGTTGGACATAATATAATAAATAATCGGCAGGTATCGAGAAAGATACCTGCTTTTTTATTGCATAAAATGAAACTCCAATGATACCACCGAAGTGCTTTGCATCTCTTCAAGCAGACAGGATAACATCATAATCGGTCATTCAGAAATGTGGGATGTATTTGAAATGAATATAACATACGGTTACTATAAAAATAAGCGAAGTTTTATAGAAAACCAACTCAAATATGTGATAATCCAGTGAAAAAACAAAAACTGAATGTAAAAATGCACAAAAACAGACGATAAAAATAGTGCTATTATAACAAAATGCCTTCGGAACGCAAAAAATATATGACAACCGATTGACATATACAAATCATAATGATAGAATAACACTATCAAGAAAATACGTCGGGGACGTAAAGACAAGCTAAAAAAGCAGGAGGAAAAAAGAAAATGAAAAAACGTATTTCAATGGCACTTGCAATGGCAACTGCAGCAACAATGGCAACTGTATCCGTACCGGCTATGGCGGCGGATGACGTAAACATCACAATTTTCAACTCCAAGATGGAAGTTCAGAGCCAATTCGAAGAAAAAGCTGCTGAATATTCTGAAGAAACAGGTGTTGGCGTAGAAGTTTACTATTCCAGTGATACAGTAGCAGCTCACCTGGCTACCAAATATTCTGCAAACGACCCATACACACTGGCCATGGTAGATGCGAAAGATATCTACTCCCTCGCGAAAGATCACGCGATCGACTTAAGTGATCAGGACTGGGTAAAAGAAACAGATTATGCAATTGGAATTGATGACCAGATCAATGGTTTTCCGACATGTGTAGAGGCTCGTGGACTTATCTACAATGCAGATGCCATTGAAGCTATCACTGGTGAGAAATTTAATCCGGAAGATTACAAAACATTAGATGCATTTAAAGAACTCCTTGAAACTCTGAAAAAAGGAGGAATGGAAACACCTACCGGAATCATGAAAGAAGACTGGTCACTGGCGGCTCACTTCCTTACACAGGTATATGAAGAGCAGCCAGATGTAGAAGAATTCATCAGCGAACTTCACGAAGGAAAAGCAGACCTGATCAACAACGAGAAATTCAATTCCCTTATGGACTTCTTCGATGTAATGATGGAGAACAACTACGCAAAAGATTCTGCAATCGCTGCAGAGCGTGAGACAACAGAAATGATGCTTGCAGAAGGACAGATCGCATTCATGTTCGGCGGTAACTGGGACTGGTCAGTGCTTAATGCATATGACTACTCCGAAAACATGGGTATGATGCCTATACCACAGAACACAGATGACGGTTCCAACGAGAAACTTGTAGGCGGCGGTTCCAAATTCTTCATGATCGACTCCTCTGATGCAACAAGCGATGAACAGCGTCAGGCAGCAAAAGACTTCCTTACATGGCTTGCTGATTCTGAAGAAGGACAGTCCTTCATCGTAAATGACTGTGCACTGATCCCGGCATTCTCCAATAATAAACTGGAAGTAGCTGATCCGCTTGGAAAATCTGTAAAAGAATATGCAGATGCCGGCCAGTTGATCGGTAACTATAACTACATGCCAGATGACAGTATTTCCGTGTGTGGTGCTATCTGCCAGAAATACCTTGCAGGACAGATCGACCGTGCAGAATTCGCATCTGAGATTGAAGATTACTGGAAAAATACAGCTCCTGTAGAGCACTAACATTAAATAAAAGGCATATGCCACCCCGAGAGGCTGCACGCCAGTGTCATGCGGCGTGCAGCCTCTTTCCCTTAAAAGGGAGAAACGGGGATAATAAAAGGGAAAGGGGATCGTTAATATGGAAAGAAACACGATGAAGTATAAAGTAAAACAGTACTTGATGTTCGCCGGTGTTTCCACAGTTCTGTTCTGTGCGGTAGTGATTGTTCCATTTATTTATGGATTATATCTTACATTTACGAGCTGGGACGGTGTCTCAAAAGAAAAGCCTTTCGTAGGGCTTGCAAACTATATATCTACATTTCAGGATGCAGCATACTGGCAGGCACTTGGCCGTACACTTGTTTACTCCGTTATCGCTGTAATTCTGGTAAATGTAGTAGCATTTTTCCTGGCATATCTTCTGACCAGTGGTATTAAAGGTCAGAACTTCTTCCGTGCAGGTTTCTTCATTCCGAACCTGATCGGTGGTATTGTACTTGGTTATGTATGGAAATTCGTATTTAACCGTGCTTTCGTAGCACTTGGCAAATCTTTATCTATCGGAGCACTTTCAACTTCCTGGCTGGCAACCACCAATGGTGCAATGGCCTGCCTGATCATCGTATCTGTATGGCAGTACGCCGGATACATGATGCTGATTTATGTAGCCGGATTCATGAGCGTATCCAAGAGCCTTATGGAAGCTGCACAGATTGATGGATGTACAAAGACTCAGGCAACGATCAACGTAACGATCCCGCTTATGAGATCTTCTTTCGTACAGTGTCTGTTCCTTACAATCACAAGATGCTTCATGGTATACGATGTGAACCTTTCCTTAACAAAGGGCGAGCCGTTCAACTCCTCCGTAATGGCAGCCATGCACGTATACAATCAGGCATTCTCTTATAAGAACTACGGTGTTGGACAGGCAGAAGCCCTTGTTCTGTTCATTGTCTGCGCGATCGTAGGTGTTACTCAGGTTTATATTGGTAAGAAAGGAGAGGTGGCAGCATAATGGATGAAAATAAAAAAGCAGCTCAGAAAAAGAAAATAAGCCATTTTATTACAATAGCAGTGCTGGTCATCTTATTCCTGGCGTTTATCTTCCCGTTTATCATGGTTATTATCAATGCCTTTAAGACCAAAGGTGACATTACAGCAGATCCGCTGGCACTGGTTGGATCTCATGGATTTATCCTTACCAACTTCACAGATGCAATGAAGAAAATGAACTTCGCGACTTCCTTTACGAACTCACTGATCATCACAACTACCTCCACAATTTTGACGATCGTGCTTGCAGCAATGACTGCATTTGTAATTGTGCGTAACAAATGGAAAGCATGTGGACTTCTGTTTTCTGCAATGATCGCTTCCATGGTTATTCCTTTCCAGGTTCTGATGATTCCGCTTGTATCTCTTTACGGTGGTATCTTCGGTATTCTGAACAGTCGTGTGACACTGATCTTCATGCATGTTGGTTTCTCTCTTTCTATGGCAACTTTCATGTTCCACGGAGCTATTCATACAAGTATTCCGCTGGAACTGGAAGAAGCCGCATATATTGATGGATGCAACAGATGGCAGACATACTGGAAAATCGTATTTCCGCTTCTGAAACCAACTATCGCAACTGTAGCAATTATTGATGCCATGGCATTCTGGAATGACTACCTTCTTCCAAGTCTTGTGCTTGCACGTAAAGAGCTGTATACACTTCCGATCGCCACACAGGCATTCTATGGTACATATTCTACAGACCTGGGACTGGTAATGGCCGCCCTCCTTCTGGCTATGCTTCCAATCCTGGTATTATATCTGTTCCTGCAGAGATATATTGTGGAAGGTGTTACTTCCGGAGCTGTAAAAGGTTGATAAATAAAGTTACATGGGGCCCAAAGGCAATTTATGTTTTTGGACCCCTTAACTACTATATTGAGGAAATGGCGAAAAGAGGAATTTTCGCCTGATATTAAGGAGATAGATTATGACAAGTCAGACATTACGCGATGCCAGAAGATATGAAGAGGCGATGGCACAGAACATTACAGACCAGGAGAGACCGGAATTTCATTTATCTCCAAGAGTGGGCTGGATGAATGATCCCAATGGTTTTTCCTATTATAAAGATAAATTCCATCTGTATTATCAGTATTATCCATATGACAGTCAGTGGGGACCTATGCACTGGGGACATGTGGTAAGCGATGATCTCCTTCATTGGGAGTACCTGCCTTCAGCTATTGCACCGGACATGCCGTACGATTATGTTGGATGTTTTTCCGGAAGTGCCATAGAGCTCCCGGACGGTAAGCAGCTCTTTATGTACACTGGGGTGCGCAAAGAAGCTCAGCCGGATGGCGGTGTCCGTGATATCCAGACCCAGTGTCTTGCTACAGGTGATGGAATGGATTATGAAAAAGATCCGAGAAACCCGATTCTTACAGTAGAGGATATGCCGGAGAACAGCAGCCCGTTTGATTTCCGTGATCCGAAGATGTGGAAATGTGAGGATGGTTCTTACCGCTGCGTAACTGTGAATGACAGGGCAGATGGAACAGGCGGACGTATTCTGCTGTACAGAAGTGAGGATGGATATAACTGGAAATTTGAATCCGTCATGCTGTCCAATGATGGAAACTTCGGAAAAATGTGGGAATGCCCGGATTTCTTTTCCCTGGATGGAAAGGACGTTGTGCTGGTAAGCCCTCAGGATATGCTTCCGAAAGATTTTGAATATCACAACGGAGATGGAACACTTTGTCTGATCGGTAAATTCGATGAGACTACGAAAACATTTATTCCTGAGAGTGATCAGGCTGTAGATTATGGAATTGATTTCTATGCAATGCAGACTGTGGAAGCACCGGACGGAAGAAGGATCATGATCGGCTGGATGCAGAACTGGGATACCTGCAGCAATAACCGGATTCCGAGGGGAAAATGGTTCGGACAGATGAGTATTCCGCGAGAACTTTCGATTAAAGATGGCCGTCTGATCCAGAAGCCGGTCAGAGAGATCGAGAACCTTCGTACAGATAAAGTAGAATATAAAAATGTAACATTTGAAAATGATCTGAAACTGGATGGTGTATCCGGAAGATGTGTAGATTTGGAACTTACACTTCGTCCGGGAGATACAGAGGATATTTATAAGAAATTTGCAGTACGTTTTGCCCAGAATGAGCAGTATCATACGGCAGTAAGTTTCCGTCCCTATGAATCTGTGCTGAAGATCGACCGTAAATTCTCCGGTTCCAGAAGAGCGATCATTCATCAGAGAAGAAGCAAGGTGAACAGCCGGAACGGAGAAATCAAACTCCGCCTGATCCTGGACCGTTACAGCGCAGAGATTTTTGTCAATGACGGAGAGCATGTACTGACAGCTACGATCTATACAGATATTGAAGCAGATGGCATTTCTTTCTTTGCAGATGGAAAAGTAGAGATGGATGTTACCAGATATGAACTGAAGAAATAAAACTGACAATAACCGATACAGCAGATGTCACAGGAGAGTTGATATGTTAAAAAAAGACTGGTGGAAAAGTGCCGTAATTTATCAGATATATCCAAGAAGTTTTCAGGACACCAATGGAGATGGATTTGGAGATTTCCAGGGAATTATTAAGAGGCTGCCTTATCTGGAGAAACTGGGGATAGACTGTATCTGGCTCTGTCCGGTGTACCGTTCTCCTCAGGATGATAATGGGTATGATATTTCTGATTACTGTGATGTGGATCCCATGTTCGGAACCATGGCAGATATGGAAGAACTTATTGGGAAAGCCAGGGAACATGGCATTTATATTGTAATGGATTTAGTACTGAATCATTCTTCCGATGAACATAAATGGTTTATAGAAGCGAAAAAGAGCAGGGAAAATCCTTATCATGATTACTATGTATGGCGTGATGGAAAAGAGGGAGTACTTCCCAATGATATGAAAGCTGCTTTCGGCGGTTCTGCATGGGAGTGGGTACCGGAAGTAGAACAATATTATTTCCATCAGTTTTCTGTGAAACAGCCGGATCTGAACTGGGAGAATCCGAAGCTGAGACAGGAGCTGTGGGATATCATTAATTTCTGGATCGATAAAGGGGTAGGCGGTTTCCGTCTGGATGTTATCGATCTGGTGGGAAAAGTGCCGGATGAGAAGATCACATCCAATGGTCCGAAGCTTCATGAATACATAAAAGAAATGACGGCACATACATTTGTGAGAGATAATCTGATTTCTGTAGGTGAAACCTGGAGTGCTACTCCGGAGATCGCCAAACTTTACAGCAATCCGGACGGCAGTGAACTTTCCATGGTGTTCCAGTTCGAACATATCTGTCTGGATCAGCAGGAGGGCAAGGAGAAATGGGATCTGGCTCCTCTTCCATTCCATAAGTTCAAGGAAGTGTGGAATAAGTGGCAGACAGAGCTCTATGGGTGTGGATGGAACAGCCTGTTTTGGGATAATCATGATCTTCCGAGAATCGTTTCACGATGGGGAGATGAGGGTCAGTACAGAGAGGAATCTGCGAAAATGCTGGCAACACTTCTTCACGGAATGCAGGGAACTCCGTACATTTACCAGGGGGAAGAACTGGGTATGACCAATGTGAAATATGAGCTTGAGGAATATCGTGATATTGAACTTTTCGGCATGTATAAGGAGCGCAGGGCACAGGGATATACCCATGAAGAGCTGATGGAATCTATCTATGCGAAAACCCGTGACAATGCCCGCACACCGATGCAGTGGGATACTACAGAGCAGGCTGGATTTACAACCGGAAAACCGTGGATGAAGGTAAATCCCAATTATACAGAGATTAATGCTGCAGAGCAGGTAGACTGTGAGGATTCTATATTTAATTATTACCGCAAACTGATCCAGCTGAGAAAAGAGCTTCCGGTTCTGACAGATGGCAAGTTCACCATGCTGGATATGGATCACAACCAGATCTTCGCATATCTGAGAGATAACGGCGAAGATAAGCTTCTGGTAGTCTGCAACTTCTATGGAAACACAGTTGATTATGCTGTTTCTGAGAAAGCAGAGAATCTGGAGCTTCTGATCGGAAATTATACAGAAGAAAATATGCAGACAGATGTACTGCGTCCTTATGAAGCAAGAATCTATCGGATTCGATAATAGATGGATACGAGGAGAAAAGAAAGTGAATCAGAGGGAAAGAAAGAAAAGAACAGCGAAGACGGAAAGCGCTGTTAAGACAGTTGAAAAAGCAGAGACAGTAAAGGTTGAACAGACGAAGAAAGCTGTTGTTAAGGCTGCAAAAGCAGAAAAAGTTTATAACACACGATTCGAGAAGAAACTGGACGAGCTGCGCTGGCTGTACATGGAACTTTATGGAAACAGCTCCATGTTCGCAGAATTATGTGACCAGATGCACCGCTTCTATGAAGAACGTACAGATGTCCTGAAAAAGCTGGACAGCAAGCGTGAAGCAGATCCTGACTGGTATAAGAAAAACGACATGCTGGGCATGATGTTCTATATCGATAATTTTGCCGGAAATATGAAAGGTGTGGAAAGCAAGATTGACTATCTGGAAAAGAACAATGTTAATTATATTCATCTCATGCCGTTTCTGGATACTCCGAAAGGTCGTTCTGACGGCGGATATGCAGTAGCAGATTTCAGGAAAGTTCAGGAAAATCTGGGAACTATGGATGAACTGGAAGAGCTTACAGGTGCCTGCCATGAGAAAGGCATTAGCGTGTGCATGGATTTCGTTATGAATCATACTTCCGAGGATCATGAGTGGGCGAAAAAAGCCCGCCAGGGAGATGGTGAATATATGAGCCGTTATTTCTTCTATGATAATTCATATATTCCGTCTCTGTATGAGAAAACAGTACCTCAGGTATTCCCGACCACAGCTCCTGGAAATTTCACATGGCTGCCTGAGATCGGACATTATGTAATGACTACATTCTATCCGTATCAGTGGGATTTAAACTACAGAAATCCACGTGTGTTCAATGAGATGATGTATAATTTCCTGTTCCTTGCCAATAAAGGAATTGACATTATCCGAATCGATGCAGTGCCGTATATCTGGAAGGAACTGAATACTTCCTGCAGAAACCTGCCACAGGTACATACCATTGTACGTATGATGCGTCTGATCAGTGAGATCGTTTGCCCGGGTATTCTTCTTCTGGGCGAGGTTGTTATGGAGCCGGAGAAGGTAGTTCCTTATTTCGGAACAGTAGAGAAACCGGAATGCCATATGCTTTATAACGTAACGACTATGGCAACAACCTGGCATACAGTTGCCACCAGGGATGTAAGTCTGCTGAAGAAACAGCTGGATATTGTCAATGGTTTACCGAAGGATTATGTATTCCTGAATTATCTGCGCTGCCATGATGATATTGGCTGGGGTCTGGATTATGCCACTCTGAAACAGGAGGGTATTGAGGAGCGTTCCCATAAGAAATATCTGAACGATTATTTTCAGGGTTATACAGGGGAAAGCAACAGCCGCGGAGTCCTTTATAATGAGGATCCTGTAACAGGAGATGCCAGATTCTGCGGAACTACAGCTTCTATGTGCGGAATCGAGAAAGCCGGATTTGAGAAGGACAAAGCTGCCATGAAGAGCGCAATCCAGATGGATGTAATGCTTCATGCATATATGTTCATGCAGTCCGGAATCCCGGTTCTTTACAGCGGAGATGAGATCGGACAGGTCAATGATTACTCTTATAAAAATGACCCGGATAAAGTGCAGGATTCCCGCTATATCCACAGAGGCGCAATGCACTGGGATCTGGCTGCCAGAGCAGATGATCCGAAAACAGTAGAGGGACAGCTCTTCGGACAGCTGGATAAACTGGAAAAGATCCGCAAGAAAGAGAAAGCATTTATGACCAATGCTGATACCTGGACAGTAGAAACCTGGGATAACAGCATTCTCTGCATCGGCCGTTACTACAACGGAGACAAGATCTATGGCCTGTTCAATTTCAGCGAATATGACAAGACTGCATGGATCAACGAAAGAGATGGCCTGTACAAAGACCTCATCACCGGACAGGAGATGGAAGCTGCAGGAGTAAATATCCCGGCATACGGATTCTACTGGCTGAAGAAAGAATAAGATGAAAAATTATGAAGGGATGCCGGAAAATTTCCGGTGTCTCTTTTTTGACTCTTTGTGTCTGTAATTTTAACAAACAATTGTATTTGTTAAGGAAAGAGTAAATGTCTGTCAAACATAAGAAAACTGTATTGTTTTTTGGAAATTTGGGTGCTATGCAGATGCAGCAGATGAAACATCTGAGAATTAAAAACAGGGTCTGAGAAATCAACTCTATGAAAAGCACAAAATTTACCGGGCTGCTTACGAAAAAGAAGACAGTCCGGTATCTTGTTTATCTTTTACTTGTCTGTATGTTCGCTGTTTTTGTCATTAAATTGAATCAGATGGAAAAAACAGAGCTGGTGGTCCGGACAGGACAGAGAAGGCATTATTTATATCTTTGCGATTATCTATCTGCTGGCTCTCTGTCTGATTGGTGGGAAACAGGGAATTAAGGGATGCCTTGGGTTGATTTTTACATTCTTCTGCGTGATCTTTGTTTATCTGCCGTTGGTATATCTGAAATTTTCACCGTTCTGGACGGCGATGTTTGTATGCTTTATTACAACGTTGGTTACTATGTATCTGATCGGAGGTCCGACACGGAAGACATGTGCAGCGACACTTGGAACACTTGCCGGCGTTGTTCTTGCAGGAATTTCAGCGTGGTGTTTCAGCAAGGCTTCCGGGATTACCGGTTTTAATGTTTCGGATATTGAGACACTGATGACTCTTTGGAACACGAATCGTATCCAGGTTGGCGGATTGCTTTTTTCAGGATTGCTGATCTCCTGTCTGGGAGCAGTGATGGATGTTGCTATGTCCATTAGCAGTGCTATTGATGAAATCTACAGACAGAATACTTCATTAACCCGGAAAGAACTTTTCAAAGCCGGGCTGCGTGTGGGAAGAGACATGATGGGAACAGACAGCAACACACTGATCCTGGCATTTGCAGGAAGCAGTGTCAGTACACTTCTTCTGGATTATTCTTATGATCTTCCGTATCAGCAGATCATTAATTCCAATAATATTGGTATTGCGATCATGCAGGGACTGGCGGGAAGCTTCGGGATCGTGCTTTCTGTACCGTTTACTGTACTAATCTGTACGATACTTTTTCATAAGAGTAAATAATACAGGGGGTTGTCGGGAAATAGATAGTTCCAAAGCAGGGGGCTGTCGGGAAATAGATAGTTCCAGAGCAGAGAGGGTATGACTCACAACGAGTCATACCCTCTCTGAATTTATCTGAAAAAAGAAAAAAAGATGGCTAACGACAACCATCTTTCGCTCCGTTACATGTTATAATGTAACTATGCTAACAACTAATTATTATAACGATTTTTTTGAGTTTGGGCAACAGAAAATTAACTTTAGTTTCTTCGAATTGAGTTTACCTGACGACGATCCAGTCTATACCCTGAAAAAAGTGATGGAGGAATTAGATTTTTCTGGCTTGTTAGCCAATTGTTCAGATAAGGGAAGAACCGGGTACAACCCAATTATGATGTATGCTGTAGTTACCTATGCAAATATGCGGGGAATACGTTCTGTTGACCGTATTGTTGATCTGTGTGAAAGAGACCTTGCTTTTATCTGGCTGACGCGCGGACAAAAACCGAAACGTGATGCTTTTTATGACTTTAAAAACAGGAAGCTGACATCTGATGTCCTGGATGACCTGAATTACCAGTTTATGCGGCGGCTGCAGAAAGAAGGGCTGGTCACATTAAAAGAACTTTTTATTGACGGTACAAAGATAGAGGCAAATGCGAACCGTTATACTTTTGTATGGCGCGGAAGCATCAATTACCATCTGGCAGGACTTCTGGACTCTATCGACCAGCTTTTTGAAAAATATAATTCTTTTTTGCAGGAGAATGATTATGGGACAAAGTACGAGCTGGGAAATGCACAGATGTTTGTGATCGAAGGGATGGATAAAGTCCGGGAAGTGATCGAAAAGAACAGAAAACGAAAGCTTGTAAAACATAAAAAGCTTTCAAATAACCGTATTATAGAGATCGATAACTGTTCACCGCTTGAAATACGGAAACTCCAGAACAATCTCACGATGATCGCAGACAACGAGGGAATCGAATTCGTTTACGGAAAAGGAAAAAGAAAACCTGCACTTCAACAGCTGCATGAGGAACTGGAACAATGCGGAAAACGACTGATGGAATATAAAGAATGCTTTGAGATCATGGGAAAAGACAGAAACAGTTATTCCAAAACAGATCTGGAAGCGAATTTTATGCGTATGAAAGAAGATCACATGTTGAACGGACAGTTAAAGCCAGCATATAATGTTCAGATCGCGGTAGAGAATTATTTTATCGTACATGGATATGTAAGCAGCGACCGCACCGATTATAATACCCTGATCCCGGTCCTTGAAAAACATAAGAATGCTTTCGGGAGTATTCTGGAAGAAGTAACTGCGGACAGCGGGTACTGTAGTGAAAAAAATCTGCTTTATTTAAAACGGAATGAAATATCCAGTTATATAAAACTGCAGGATCATGAAAAGCGAAAAACACGCGCTTATTCAGAAGATATCAGTAAATATTACAACATGAGGACAGGGATCTTTGAAGATGAACAGTTCTATATCTGCCATGACGGACGTGAACTGCGGCATCTCAGGACAGAGAGCAAAGAGCAGGATGGATATACACAGACCTTTGAGGTATATGGTTGTGCAGACTGCAGCGGATGTGAACATAAAGCGCGCTGTCTGTATAAGTATGATGCGGAAAAAGATGCCGAAAAGAACAAAGTCATGAAGATCAATGAACAATGGGAGGAACTGAAAGAAAGATCGCATGCCAATATCCAGAGTGAACGCGGAATCCTGAAACGCCAGACACGTTCCATTCAGACGGAAGGACATTTTGGAGATATCAAGGAAAATGAGAACTTCCGGCGTTTTAATTACCGTTCGGCAGATAAGGTATATAAAGAATTCATGCTGTATGCTATTGGAAGAAATATAAATAAATATCATCGTTTTTTATACGAAAAACTGAGAAAATTTGAAGGAAAAACTGCCTAGAAAAAAATGCGGCTGAAAAAATCCAAACAAGGATTTTTTGCGGCCAAAAACAGAAAGTATTTATCAAAATAAAAATATCCTGAACAAGTTGCAGAGCCAGAAAGCTCTGTAACTGTCAGGATATTTTTGTTTGGTGCTGTCAGCTCTAAAAAACGTTATTTACCGACAGCTCCTTTTTCGATGACAATAATACTTGTTCTAACACCGGCGTTTTTGCTTTTGAAGACGATAAAAAGAACGTGATTGTTCCAGTGTGTGAAAAATACACACTTACGATTAAGGAAGCAGCGGCTTATTTTAATGTAGGAACGAAAAAGTTACGAAGGCTTGCAGAAGAAAATACAGATAGATTTGCTGTGTTTAGCGGCAATAAGTATTTGATAATTCGCACAAAATTTGAAAAGTTTATCGATGAATCTTCGGAGATATAATTGCTTTTATCTGCCAAATACTACTGGACTATTAGGGCAGAAAGAGGGATATATGGTATGCAAAGAAAGGAGGATGGCATAATGAGAGAAGGAAAAAAGCCAATGGCAGTATCTGAAAAGTATATGCTTACGATTAAGGAAGCAGCAGAATATTTCAATATTGGAATCAAGAAAATGAGACGTTTAGCAGAGGATAACGAAGGCGAATTTGCTATTTATATGGGAAATAGATACCTTGTTATAAGAGAACGTTTTGAGCAGTACATTGTGAATTTGAGTCGTGGAGGGGAGGACGAAGAAGAATGAAAAATCCAAGTCCAGGAGTGAAGAATATAATTACACCGACGGAGGCAATTGATTATTTTGTGCTTAGTCGTAGGAAATTTTATGATTTACTGAAATCGGATGAACAGAAGAATTTCCTTGTGTTTTATAAGGAACGCAAGATGATTATTCGCACAGCGTTTGCAAGATATCTGGAAGCGCATCCAGATTTAAGGAGGCGATGTTAAATGGCAAAGACAGGAATTAGAAGAGACTCAAAACACCGAGTGTTACGCAGAGGGGAGTCAATTCGGTGGGATGGAAAATATCAATTTAAATATCATGTAAATGGCAAGGCGCATTTTGTATATAGCTGGCGCCTTGAACCAACAGATAAACTTCCAGCAGGAAAGAAACCATGCTTATCACTTAGAGAACTTGAAAAGCAAATAGGATATGATTTGGATTCTCAAATGCATCCAGAAGGAAGAAGTATGACAGTAGAGGAACTGGTGGAACGATATCTTTCTACTAGAATTGGCGTAAAGCCCAATACAAAAGCCAATTACAATTTTGTAAAGAATCTCATGAAGAAAGAAGATTTTTATTATAAGAAGATAGGCGATGTAAAAACTTCGGATGCGAAGCTGTTTCTGATAAAGTTGCAGTAGGATGGGAAAAGATATAGTACAGTAAAAACAGTGCGAGGCGTATTGAGACCAGCCTTTCAAATGGCGGTGGATGACGATGTGCTTCACAAGAATCCATTTGGTTTTGAACTTGCTGGAGTGGTGGTAAATGATAGTGTTACCAGAGAAGCGCTAACGCGAGATCAAATGCGTAAATTCCTGAAGTTTGTTCATGATGATAATGTATACTGCAAGTATTATGAAGTTGTGTATATACTTTTTCATACAGGTATGCGCATTTCGGAATTTTGTGGTCTTACAATTAAGGATATTGATCTAGGGAACAGGATTGTGAATATAGATCATCAGCTTCAATGGTTATCTGATATGACCTTAGTGATTGAGCCAACAAAGACTTTCGCCGGAACAAGAAAATTTCCGGTAACAGAGGATGTTGCAAAATGCTTTCAAGCCATCATCGAAGACCGGGAGAAACCAAAGGTAGAAAAAGTGGTGGATGGATATACCGGGTTCCTGTTTTTGGATGACAAAGGTCTGCCATTAGTGGCAATGCATTGGGAACATCGCTTTAACCACATAGTGAAGCGGCACAACGATATTTATCGGGTGCAGATGCCCAATATCACGCCACATATTTGTCGGCATACGTATTGTAGCAATATGGCGAAATCCGGAATGAACCCGAAGACGCTGCAGTATCTTATGGGGCATAGTGATATAGGGGTTACTCTTAACACTTATACGCATTTGGACCTTGAGGATGCAGAGGATGAATTGAAACGGCTGGAAGATCTGCAGAATGCCAGAAAGGAACTGGAACGGACGCAGGGGGAGAAGCTGGTGTCGCAGAAGATGTTTAAGGTGATATAACAAAGTTAAGTAAGCAGACTGGGG
>ERZ506887.653-NODE-653-length-19681-cov-12.679965_pt1 | contig 19681 bp, 17 predicted proteins | sample MGYA00512905_ERZ506887 | MGnify/ENA metagenome assembly ERZ506887 | reverse complement strand
GGTTGGTGAACACGCCCACATCGTAGTGCACGCCCGCCACGCGATCCATCATCAGACCCTGACTGGATACCTCCATCAGCGCGGTGTCGCAGCCGGCATCCAGAAACTCCCGGAAGGTCTTTTGCAGCTCGTAGCTTTCCGGGGTGGTGTTGGCGGTGTCCTTGTGGCGTCCCATATAGTAGATGCCGTTGGTGCCGATCATGCCCACCTTGCGGCCTGCGGCCTCCAGCACGCTTTTGATCATGTGGGTGGTGGTGGTCTTGCCCTTGGTGCCGGTGACGCCGATCATGGTCATCTGGCGGGCAGGGTTGCCGAAAAGGTTGGCGCTCATCAGCGCCATGGCATAGCGGCTGCTCTCCACCTTGACCACGGTCACCCCGGGCATGGCAGAAAGGTCGATGTCGTGCTGGATGACCAGCGCGCTGACCCCCTTGGCGGCGCAGTCGGCGGCAAACGCGTGGCTGTCCCGCTGGGTGCCCACGATGCACACGAACAAAAGCCCCGGGGCAGCCTTGCGGCTGTCGTAGATGATATCTGCGATCTCAGTATCCAGACTGCCCTGCACAAGGGTAAAGGGCACGCCTTCCATCAGTTGTTCCAGCTTCATACAGTCTCCTCCATAGAGTTTCTTTACATGGGGTTTTCTTCTTCGTTGGCCGTCATGCGGTCAGGGTGGGTCAGGGGCAGCTGCTCGGTGTCCGCGTCAGCTGCCGGTTCGGTGGTGTCGGCAGCATCCGCGCTTTCCGTGCTGTCCGTGCTGTCGGCGGCGTCCTCTGCCGGGGCGGGTTCCTCGGCCTTGGGCGGCACCACATAGCCGGAGGGCAGAGTAGGCTCGCCCTGTGCAAAATAGATCTTGCGGGTGCTGCTGGCGCTGGTATGGCTGAAATCCAGCCGCCCGGTATCGGTGGGGCCGCAGCCCTTGCCGTCGGCGTTGGTCAGCACATAGCGGGCGCGGTCCAGCTTATAATCCAGATCGTTCAGCGTACCCAACAGCACGCTGATGCGGTCCTGATACAAAAATGCGAGTTGCTCGGTGTCTGCCACTTCCAACCGTGTCACATCCTGCGACAGACCGTATTCCTCCAGCTTGCTGCGCAGGGTGCGCAGCGCTTCCATGCGGGCGGTTTCGGTGCTCACCGCGCTTTCGCTTTCGGCGGTTTCCGAGCCGGAGGCGCTTGCCGCGTCCGCATCGTCCACGAACCAGAAGCCCTGTCCCGGAGTGGTGTCCTGCAGCTTGCCGCCGTACAGGGTGCAAAGCCCCTCGGGCTGGGTGCTTTCCTCGGACAGGATCTTCCATTTGTCCGAGATCACAAGCCATTTATTGCCGTTTTGCACCGCGTAGGCGGGCACAGCCTCGGTCACCTGCACCACCACGGTGTTGGGGTAGTCCCGGATCACCTTGATGGAGCCCAGCAGTGGGAAGTTCTGCTCCAGCACAGCGGCCTTTTCGCCGGGCTCAAAGCTGAAGATGTTTTCCTCCAGCTGCACGCCCATCCGCTGCAAAATGCTGTCTGCGGAGTAGCCAGCGATCTCGGTCACCTGCTTGCCGTCCGGGGTCTGCACCTGAATGGAATTGATGCGGAACAGCATGGTCATGGTCAGGTAGATGCCTGCACCAATGACGCACAGCAGCATGGCAAAGGCGGTCAGGCGGCGCAGCATCCGGCGGCGGCGCAGCATGGCGCGGGTCACCTTGCGCTTTTTGCGCTGCTCCCGCCGGGCAGGGCTTTGCTGCGGGGCGCTCTGCGCCGGGCGCAGGCGCTGACCGCTTGCCGGATGCTGCCGGTTCGGGTGGTTTTGCGCGTTCTGGTTTTTCCGGTTGTTCTGCCCGCTGCGGGCATTGTTTGCCGGGCGGCGCTGCTTGCCGCCAGACTTCGCGTTTTTGGGTCTGCTGCCCGCCGGGCGGCTGCCAGAGGGGTACTGGGTGGTATTGCTCCCCTGCCCCTGCGCCGGGCGGCGGGTCTGGGACTGGGTGGGGAACTGGATGCTGTTATCTGCCCGGGAGGAGCGCACGCTGCCGTTGGCGCTGCGGGAGGGCGGGCGGCTGAGCGGCTCGCCGTTGTAGCCGTAGCGGCTGCTGCCGGTGCTCCGGGACGTATGATCCTGCGAAGGCGCAGAGGTGCGCGCCACATCCCGGTTCAGATCATAGGGTCTGGTGTTCCGGGGTCTGCCGTTGCGGTCACGGTTCTGCTGCATCATTCGCACCTTCTTTCCTGTTTATTCCGGGGCTGCGTCACGGGGTCTTTACCAGCTTGAGCAGCGCCGCAGTGATGCGGTCCAGACTGTCGTCCACCGACAGGCTGCGGGCGTTTTTGCCCATTTCGGCCAGCTTGCCGGGCTGTGCCAGCATAGTAGAAACCGTCTGCACCAGCTTTTCTCCGGTCAGGTCTTTTTCTTCAATGACCACAGCCGCCCCGGCCTTTTGCAGCTCCATGGCGTTGTAGTACTGGTGGTTCTCCGCCACATTGGGGCTGGGGATCAGTACAGCGGCGCGTCCCACGGCCTCCAGTTCGGCCAGCGTCAGCGCACCGGCGCGGCTGATGACGAGGTCTGCCGCTGCCAGCAGCTCCGGCATATTGTTGATGTATTCCTTTACCACAAGGCTGTCGCCGGGGGCAAAGCCCTTCTGCTTCTGCAGCTGCTCAAACAGCTGCACCCCGTACTGCCCGGTGGCGTGCAGATGCAGCACCGGCTTGTGCTCATGCTGTTCCCAGGCGCACAGGTCTGCCACCACCTCGTTGACCCGGCGTGCGCCCAGACTGCCGCCGAAGGACAGGATGACGGTGCGGTCGCCCGCACCCAGCTGTGCACGGATGGCCTCGCGATTCGCGGCCTGTACAAACACCTCCGGCCGCACGGGATTGCCCACCACAAGGGTCTTGTCCGGTGCACCCAGCTTTTCCACGGCGGCGGGCACGGCGGCAAACACGATATCCACATCCGGGGCCAGCAGCTTGTTGGTCACACCGGGAAAAGCGTTCTGCTCGTGCAAAGCGGTGTGGATGCCCATTTTGGCGGCGCAGCGCACCACAGGGCCGGACACATAGCCGCCGCAGCCGATGACGAGATCCGGCTTTACTTCCTTCATCATGGCCTTGGCCTTAGGGCCGGAGAGGGCCAGATTCCACAGGGTAATGATATTGCGCTTGATGTTGTGCAGGCTGAGCTTGCGCTGGAAGCCGGTGATTTCGATGTGGTGGAAGGGGTAGTCCGCCTGTGTGACCAGACGGTACTCCATGCCCTCCTTACGGCCTGCAAAATGGATCTCGGCGGTAGGGTCAGCCTTTTTCAAAGCACCGGCAATGGCCAATGCGGGGTTGATATGTCCGGCAGTGCCGCCGGCTGCAATGAGAACGCGCATGGTGATTCCTCCTTATAAACGCCCGGCCTGCGGCCGGGCGGGCTTGCGGTTTGTTTTACTGTTCTGTGCGGGCTGCGCGGGCAGAAGCCAAGTCAATGGTCTTGCGGGCAAGTTCTGCCTCGCGCTCAGCGCGGGCGGCTTCCCGCTGGGCACGCATCTGCTCCCGCTGCTGCGCCACCCGCTCGCCGTTGCGGCCTATGTTCACCATCACGCCCATTTCTGCCAGCAGCAAAATCAGGCTTGTGCCGCCGGAGGAGAAGAATGGCAGGCTGATGCCGGTGTTGGGCAGGGTGTTGGTGACCACGGCGATGTTGCAGAACACCTGCCACGCGATCTGTGCCATGATGCCGATGCCCACCATGGTGCAGTACAAATTCTCGGCCTTATAGGCGATGAGCAGCCCCTGCACGATGAACAGCACGAACAGCACGATAATGAGCACCGCGCCGATGAAGCCCAGCTCCTCGCACACCACGCTGAAGATGAAGTCGTTGGTGCTTTCCGGCAGCCAGAGCTGCTTTTCCACGCTGTTGCCCAGCCCCAGCCCTTTCAGCCCGCCGGAGCCGATGGCGTAAAGGCTCTGCACGGTCTGGTCGGTCATCTTGCTCAGATCCTGCGTCCAGCCGTCCAGACGCTTTTGCAGGTAGGGGATGGAGTCCACATGGGAGAGCAGGGTCTCCAGCAGGGCGCCTGCCGTGATGGCACCCGCCCATGTCAGCACACCGCCGCTGCCGGACAGCAGCAGGATGGTGCCCACCACCGCCACCGTCAGCACGATGCCGGACATGTGCGGCTCCATCGCCAGCAGGATGACCACCGGTATAAGGGGCAGCACCGGCACCACCAGCTGCTTCCACACCCGCACCCGCAGCCACTCCCGGGGGGTAAGCAGGATGCGGCGCTCCGGGTCCAGCCGCTCCACCTGCGGCGCTTTTGCCGCAAGATGGGAGCTGAACAGAATCATTTCAAACTTTGCCACCTCGGAGGATTGCAGTGTAAGCCCGCCGAAGCGGATCCAGCGGCGGCAGCCGTTCAAAGGGGCCATGGTCAGGGTGACGGCCAGCATGGCCAGCACGATGATGTAGCCCGGCACCACCATCTTGCGCAAAAAGCGGTGATCCATATAACTCATCAGGAACATACAGGCCAGCCCGATCATCATGCACAGCGCCTGCTGCTTGATGTAGTGGAAGCTGTCGCCCATGCGCAGGTAACCGGTGGTGTAGCTGGCGCTGAACAGCATCACCAGCCCAAAGATCATAATAACAGCCAGCGTAGCCAGCCAGTCGATCAGCAGCCGGGACCACGGGCCCGGGTCTCGCTGGAACACCGACACCGGCGCTCTGTGTTTTTTGCGGATAGTCGCCATCTGCGCTCCCTTCCCTCTCTGTGCCCGGTCAGCACCAGCGCAGCAGTGCCAGCGCCAGCACATAGCCGACAGCGCTCAGCGCAAAGCTGCACAGGAACACCGTCTCCGGGCTCATTTTATGCTTTTTTACCCAGCAGCGCAAGGGCTTGCCGGTGCGCTTTGCACGCAGCAGCTGCGCTGCCAAAAGACCGCCCGCCGCCCAGAAGGGCAGCGCCAGCGGCACAGTCAGGCTGGTCATGTCCAGACTGAGTGGGATACAGCCGATGGCACCCGCTGCCAGCAGACTGCCGCAGCAGCCCACCCCCAGCCTTGCCGGAGGGAACGCCCACAGCCCCAGTGCCACCAGTGCCCCGGCAAGCGCGGCGGGCAGCACCGCCAGCCCGGAAACGCCCAGACCGGCCTCTACCATCATCAGCGCCAGCATGGCCACAAAGGCCGCACCGCACACCGCGCCCTCGTCCCGCTCGGCAATGCGGGCGCACTCGGCCAGTGCCACCATGAGCACCGCCCACAAAAAGGGCACGGCGCTGCCCAACAGCACATACCCCGCCCCGGGCACGCCCAGCCCCCGGGGCAGACAGCCCGCTGCCCGCAGCAGCAAAAGAACGAAGGCCGCGGCCAGTGCTTCCAGCAAAAGCCGCACGTCCCGCCGCAGCCCCAGCGCCGCCGGGCTGCGCATCCGGGCAAGGTCTTCTGCAAGACCCACTGCCCCAAAGGCAAGGCTCCCGGCCAGTGCCGTGAGCAGCCGCGTCATCAACCGGCCTTCGCTGCCCAGCAGCTCCGGCTGGCCCACGCAGGCGGCAAGCCAGCCCACGCCCACCGCAGCCACCGTGCCCGCCGCAGCACACAGCCCACCCCACAGCGGGGCGCGCAGGGGTGCAGGCCGGGGCTGCTCAGACTGTACCGGCTGCTGTTGTTCGCGGCGTTCCAGCACCCGCCGCAGCGGCACAAACAGGCTGCACAGGGCTGCCGTAAGGGCAAAGCCCAGCACCACCGCCGCTGCCAAGGCGAAACGCTCCATAGATCAGACACTCCATTTCGCCAAATAGTTATACTTCCGCTTCTTTATGCTCTGCGTAGAAGATATCCAGCACTTTTTCCAGTGCCATGCCGTGGCTGGCCTTTACCAGAACGGCATCGCCGGGCTGCACCCGATCCAGCAGCGCATCGGCGGCCTCGCGGTAGCTGTCCGCGTGCAGGGTCTTTACCCCCTTGGCCGCAGCCACCACGGCGGTGCGCATGGCCTGCTCGCCGTAGGTGATCAGGCAGTACAGTCCGCTCTCGGCGGCAAGGCGTCCCAGCTCCTCGTGTGCTTCGCGGCTCAGATCGCCCAGCTCCAGCATATCGCCCAGCAGAGCAAAGCGGCGCTTGCAGGGGAAATCTTTAAACATTGCCAGTGCAGCCTTCATGCTGTCCGGGTTTGCGTTGTAGCAGTCCTCGATGACGGTCACGCCCTCGCTGTCCACTACCTTCTGGCGGCGTCCGGTCTGCTCAAAGTTGGAAAGACCCCGGATGACCCTCTTGGCGTCGCAGCCCAGCCGGGTAGCGGCGCAGTAGGCAGCCAAGGCATTCGCCACATTATGGCGTCCCATGGCGGGGATGTTCACCACAAAGGTGCCGTGCTCCTGATCTTCCAGCACAAAACTCATACCGTCGGTCTCCTGCCGGATGGACAGGGCGCAGACGTCCGCGTTTTCATCGCTCAGGCTGAACCACACCGGGCGCACATGGGCGGGGAGCACTGCCTTGCGCAGGAAGGGGTCGTCGTAGTTCAGCACCAGCGGTGCGCCCTCCGGCAGGCCGTTGCAGATCTCCAGCTTTGCCTTGCAGATGTTCTCCTGACTGCCCAGATTGCCGATATGGGACACGCCGATGCAGGTAATGATGCCCACATCCGGCCGTGCTGCCCGCGCCAGACGGTCGATCTCGCCCGCGTGGCTCATGCCCATCTCGATGACCGCGTACTCGGTGCTGCTTTCCAGCCGCATCAGGGTGCGGGGCATGCCCAGCTCATTGTTCTGGTTGCCCTCGGTCTTGATGGTCTCGCCAAAGCCGCACAGAGCGGCGTAGGTCATCTGCTTTGTGGTGGTCTTGCCCACGCTGCCGGTCACACCCACCATTTTGGGGTGGTACTGGCTGCGGTAGTTTGCGCCCATCACCATCATGGCGTGGTAGCTGTCCGGGCAAAGGATGGCCTTTTCCTCCGGCACACCGGGCACGGGATGGTTGACCACCACATACTCCGCGCCCTGCTCCAGCGCACGGGCGGCGAAATCATGGCCGTCGAACCGCTCGCCGGGGAAGGCCACAAAAATGCAGCCGGGCTTTACCTCGCGGCTGTCGGTGGTGACCAGTGCCACCTCCGGGTCACTGGTCAGTTTTCCGGCAGGCACCAGCCCTGCCAGAAGCTTGCTTGCATGGATCTTTTCCATTGTTCTATCCCCTCTCGTTCTATTGAATGCTGCACCCTCATCCGTCACTGCCTTGCGGCAGTGCTTTATGCTGAAAGCCTTGGTCGAAGATGCCGAAAAAGCTGTTTTACCCGCAGGTCAGGGTGATGATGGTGCCGCGCTGCACGCTGGAGCCGGGCTCGTCGCTTTGCGCCTGCACCGTGCCGCTGCCCTCCACCACGCAGTTCAGCCCGGCGGCGCTCAGCATCTGGCGGGCAAAGTCCGGGCTCTTGCCGGTCACATCCGGCACCTCGGTGCGGCTGCCCTCGTAGGTATCGGTATACAGGTAGATGGTGGTGCCGTAGGGCACCTTTGCGCCTGCGTGGGGGTACTGGTAGGTGACCGGGGCAGCAGACTGGCTGCTCTGACTCTCCTGCAGCTGATGCTTCAGGCCCTGAATATTCAGGCTTACCTGCGCGTTGCTCCACTCAGTTCCCACAAGGTTCGGCACGGTAACGATGGTGCCGCTGCGGTCCTCGCCGTCGGTGGCGATGCCCAGATAGGGAGCCACCTCGCTGATGATATTGCCCGCCACAGGGGCTGCAAGGATGGAGGAATAGTCCGTCCGGGCGTTGTTGGGGTCGTCCAGCATGACGTAGACCAGAATTTCCGGGTCGTTGGCGGGCAGCACCGCCACGAAAGAAGCCACCTTTTTATAGTCACCGTCGGCGCGGCGGTGCATATTCAGCTGCTCGGAAGTACCGGACTTGCCGCCGATGCGGTAGCCGGACACATAGGCGTTTTTGCCGCCGCCGGTGCCGTTGCCTACTTCGTACTCCATCATCTCCCGGATGACCTCGCTGGCGCTCTGGCTGATGACCTGACGGCGCACGTTTGCGCAGATCTCCTGAATGACGTTGCCGTTGGAATCGGTGATCTTATCCACCACATGGGGGGTGACCAGATACCCGCCGTTGACAGTGGCTGCAATGGCGGTGCACATCTGCAGCGGGGTGATAGCCATGGCTTGACCGAAGGAGGAGGACGCCAGCTGCACCTCGCCCAGCTGGTCGGCGCGGTAGTACTGCATAAAGTTGGTCTCGCTGGGCAGGTCCACCCCGGTGCGGGCGGTAAAGCCGAAGGCATCGAAGTAGTTATAGAACTGCTGCGAACCGACACGCTGCCCCAGCTGGATGTAGTAGATGTTGCAGCTCTTGCGCAGCGCCTCGGCCATATTAAGCAGACCGTGCGCCTTGCGTCCGGCGCAGTGGTAGGTCTCTTTGGCAACACCGTAAGCGCCGGAGCAGGTAAAGGTGGTGTTCATGGTCGCCACGCCAGAGTCGATGCCCATGGCAGAGGTGATGACCTTGAACACAGAGCCCGGGTAGTACAGCTCGGTGATGGCCTTGTTTTTCCACAGGATATCCCGGTAGTAGCCGGAATAGTCCGCTTCCTCGTCCAGAATTTTGTTGCCCTGTTCATCGGTGATGTAGTTGCCGTCGGCGTCCTTTTTATAGACGCCGTAAAGCTCCGGCTCTGCGTGCACCAGCTCGTTGAGATAAGCCTCGTTGGCGGTGTAGTTCAGCGGGTCGTTGGGGTCAAAGTCGGGTTTGGAGGCCATGGCAAGGATGGCACCGGTCTTGACGTTCATCACAATGGCGCAGCCGCGGTTTTCCACCGTGTTGGCTGCAATGGCTTCGTTCAGGTACCTCTCTGCGATCTCCTGTACGTTCACATCCAGCGACAGCACCAGATTGGAGCCGTCCTTGGCGGCAAAGGTGGTGGCGTTAGCATCTGCAATGGCGTTGCCCACCGCGTTGCGCTGGGTGATGGTGCGGCCATCCACACCGGCTAAGGTGGACTGGTAGGATTTTTCCAGTCCGTAGGTGCCAACGCCGTCCGCATCCGTAAAGCCCAGCACCGCTGCGGCAAAGGCACCGTAGGGGTAGTTGCGCTGGAAACTCTTTTCCGAGGACACTGAGATGCGCCCCTTGCGGGAGGTATCGGTGGCCTTTTTGTGCGCCTTGTTGAAGCTGGTAACGTACTTTTCAATGGAAAGCTTCACCGCGTTGTTCACCTTGGTGGCAAGGGTGACGTAGGCAGAATCCAGCCGGGAAAGTGCATCATAAACGGTCTGGTACTGCTGCTGGTACTCTGCCGAGGAGGTGTCCACGCTGTCCATGCTTTCGCCGTCTCCGGAGAGCAAACGCAACGTCAGCTCCCGGCTCACCTCGGCACACATGGCGGGGTCCAGCGTTTTGGTCACGGTGTCGTCATCATTGGTCTTGCTGGTATAAAGGATGCTGCTGTAACTGGGGTCTGCCCAGATGGTCCACACCACGCTGGTGGAGGCAAGGGTGATGCCGGAAGCATCATAGATCTCGCCCCGGGTGGCCTTGATGGTGGTATCCAGCAGCTGCTGCTGGGCGGCGTACTGGCGGTACTCGGCTCCGTGGATGATCTGGATATTATACAGGCTGCGGATGACGATGGCAGCTGCCACCACCACCGCAAGGATGCCCAGACGGCTGCAAATCCGCCGCACCCGGCTGTCCAGCCGATCCCGTCCGGTGGCCGGACGCAGGCGGTAGCCCCTGCTTTTTTTGTTACGGAAAGGTTCTTGCATTGGTTCTCTCCTGCGGGGCGTGCACTGCATTCCGCACGCCCTGCGCTGTTATTTGTTCAGACTGCGATGTCCATAAACCGAAAAAAGCGTGCGCTGCCGCACGCTTTTTCCGTTTATCTCACGGTGCCCAGAATGTTCACCGCACCGGTGTACAAAAAGTCGGTCCATTGCCGCACGGTGGATTCCCGGCGCACCAGTGCGCCGCTCTCCCCCAAGCGGATGTAGGTGATCTGGCTGGGGTCTACTTTCATCAGACCCAGCCGCCCTGCGGTCTCCTCCACGCTGGCAATGTTGGTCTTGCTGTTCAGAGTGCTGTTGTAGTAGGTATACTGGCTCTGCTCGCTGACCAGCTGCGCCTTAGTGGATTGGATCTGGTCGTTCAGCTCCACCAGCTGTGCCTCGCTCCACAGCAGGCTGATGGCAAAGCCCACCAGCAGTGCTGCTGCCACCAGATTCATGGCGTTATGTACGGCGGCCTGCAGCGGGTTCAACCGCCGCTTGCCGCCCTTTGCTACCCGCAGGTTTGCTTTGCGCTGGGGCTGCGGTGCCCTGCGGCGGCGCACCGCGTTACGATCGTATGCTGGCTGACCCATGATTCCTCTCCTCCTCACGATGCCGGTGCTTCCGGCATCTCAGCATTTTTCCAGTACACGCAGGTGGGCAGAACGGCTGCGCCGGTTCTCCTCCAGCTCCTGCGTATCAGCTTCAATGGGTTTGCGGGTGATAAGCTTTGCCTTTGCCTTGCCGCCGCATACACACACCGGAAACTCCGGCGGGCAGGTACAGGCTGTGGACCAGCGGCGGAATTTGTTCTTGACCAGCCGGTCCTCCAGAGAGTGGAAGGTGATCACGCACAACCGGCCGCCCGGTGCAAGGTGATCAAAAATGGTATCCAAGCCCTCTTCCAGCGCGTCCAGTTCGTGGTTCACTGCAATGCGCAGCGCCTGAAAGGTGCGGCGGGAGGGGTTCTTGTTTTTGCGGCGCTCTGCCGGGGGCATGGCGCTTGCCACGATATCTGCCAGCTGCAGGGTGGTCAGGATGGGAGCAGTTTCCCGCGCCTCCACAATCTTTCCTGCGATCTGCCACGCATAGGGCTCCTCGCCGTAATCCCGCAGGATGCGGGCCAGTTCCTCGCGGCTTTCGGTGTTCACAAGGTCTGCGGCGGTCTCGCCCTGCTGGCTCATGCGCATATCCAGCGGCGCGTCTGCCCGGTAGGAAAAGCCCCGGGCGGCATCGTCCAGCTGGTGGCTGGAAACGCCAAGATCCAGCAGTGCGCCGTTGATCTTTTCAATGCCCAGCTGCTCCAGCGCTTGTCCCGCATAGCGGAAATTGATCTGCACCACGGTGGCAGGCAGCCCGGCAAGGCGGGCGCGCGCGGTCTGTACCGCGTCCGGGTCCTGATCCAGCGAGATGAGCCTGCCGCCCTTGGCGGCGTCCAGCCGCAAAGCGATCTGGCGGGAATGTCCCGCGCCGCCAGCGGTGCCGTCCAGATAGGTACCCGCCGGGTCGATGGCAAGCCCTGTCAGGCACTCGTTCAGCAAAACGGGGATATGCTCAAACGAGGCCGGGTCAAAGGGCTGTTGTTCTTCAAAGGCCATTGGCACGGCCTCCTTTCTCGGTTTTAGTTTTTTGTATCAGAGGTGCAGTTTGCGCAGCCGCTCGGCGCGCTGGTCGTTGGTCACAGCAGCGCGGCGGGCGTTCCAGACTTCGGTGGCCCAGATCTCAGCGTGGTTGCGGTTGCCGATGATGGTCACGTCCTTTTCCAGCCCGGCGTAGGCGCGCAGTTCTGCGGGCAGCAGAATGCGTCCCTGCTTGTCCGGCGCTACCTCGCAGGCCGTGCTGAACAGATCGCCGGAGATGGCCCAACTGTCCATCAGCTCATCGCTTTCCAGCTTGTCCGCCAGCCGCTCCACTTCTTCCATGGGCAGTGCGAACAGGCAGTTGTCCACCCATTCCAGCACCACAAAGCTCTCGCCCATGGCATCGCGGAATTTTGCGGGGAAGTTCAGCCGCCCCTTGGCGTCGATGGTGTAATCATAACGGCCAAAAAACACGCGCTGCTCCCCCTTTCAGGGGCGTTTGCAGGGCGTGTGCCCTACTTTTACCCACTTTGCCCCACCGATACATGTTTATTGTAGCAAATCAGACCCGTGAATGCAAGGGTTTTCGGGCGGCTTTTGGCCGCAAAAATTCACAAAAAAAGTCCCTGTGAGCCGTCATTTTTGCTCGCAGGGACTGCATTTTCCGCAATGTGTGGAATTTGTGTGGAAAGTTGGCCGTTATCAGCCGTTTTTCTTGGCGTTCTGACGCAGGCTGTTACGGATGTTTTTGACCTGTGCGGCGTTTTCCACCATGGTATCCTCGGTGGTGCGCAGCATATTCTCGCAGTAGTCGGTCACGGTCTGGCGCAGGGTGCGTGCCTCGGTCTGGGCTGCGGAGGTGATCTCAGAAGCGCGCTGCTGGGCAGCCTTGACGATCTCGGCGTCGCTGACCAGAATGCGGGCGCGCTCCTCGGCCTTTTTCACAATGGCCTGTGCCTGTGCGTTGGCACTGTCCACGATCTGTGCCCGGTCGTTCACGATCTGCTGCGCCTGCCGCAGTTCGCCGGGCAGAGCCGCCCGCACCTCGTCCAGATAATCCCGGATCTGTTCCACATTCACGATGCGCTTGCCGCCGGAAAGGGGCACGTTTGCGCTCTCTTCCAGTGCATCCTCAATGGTATCCAAAAGTTCGTTCACGTTCATAAGGCTTCTCCCTCCTGCTCAGCGGCGGGCTGCATGGGCTTTGTGTACTTCCACAGCAGCACCTTGCCGTATTTATACTGTTTTTGCAGGGTCAGACTGCCCGCCTGCGCGGGCAGCACAATGCCTGTTTCGCTCTCGCACAGCACGATGCCGCCGGGGGCAACGCACTTTTCCACGGCAGGCAGGATCTTTTCCAGCGTACCGCCGCGGAAGGGCGGGTCCAGCAGCACCAGATCGAACTGCTCCCGGCAGGCCGATAAAAACCGCGCAGCCTCGCCGATATTCACCCGGCTGCGGTCAAACACGCCGCAGGCCTTGCAGTTGCGCATCACGATACTTACGGCCTCCCGGCTCTCGTCCAGAAAGACGCACCGGGCCGCACCCCGGCTCAGCGCCTCGATGCCCAGCTGGCCGCTGCCGGCATACAGATCCAGCACCCGGGCCCCGGGCAGGTCGAACTGTACGATGCTGAACATCGCCTCCTTCACCTGCGAGAGGGTGGGGCGGGTGACATCGGTGCCGGGCAGTGCTTCCAGCCTGCGGCCCCGGGCTTCTCCTGCGATCACGCGCATGATGTTACCTCCTTGCCGTAGCTGCCGCCCCCGCGGCAGCCAGTTTGAACTCTTTCGTATCCTTTATTATCTCCCAACTGCATAGCATTGTCAAGAGCCCGCATTGCGCTGCGGGCGGCTTTGTGCTACAATCATAGCAGCAATATTGCGCATTTTACGGCGCATTTCAGCAAAGGAGAGTATACAGCATGAAAGTTCTGCTCATCAACGGCAGCCCCCACGAGAAGGGCTGCACCTACACCGCCCTTTCCCTTATTGCCGGGGAGCTGAAGGCACAGGGCATCGAGACCGAGATCCTGCACGTCGGCGGTCAGCCCGTGGGCGGCTGCATCGGCTGCGGCGGCTGCCGCAGCGGCAACGGGTGCGTGTTCGGCGGCGTCGTCAACGAAGCCATTGAGAAGGCAAAGACCGCCGACGCCTTTGTGTTCGGCAGCCCGGTGCACTACGCCTCCGCTGCGGGCAACATGGCCAGCTTTATGGACCGTCTGGCCTACGCGGGCGGCAAGTATCTTGCCTACAAGCCCGCCGCCGTCTGCTGCTCTGCCCGCCGTGCCGGTACCACCTCCACTCTTGACCAGCTGGTCAAGTACCCCCAGTTCTTCCACATGCCGCTGGTCAATGGCTCTTACTGGGCCATGGTGCACGGCTCCAACCCCGAGCAGGTATTGCAGGATGCCGAAGGCTGCGCCGTGATGCAGGAGCTGGGCCGCAACATGGCATGGCTGCTGCACTGCATCGAGGCCGGTAAGGCTGCCGGCATCGACCACCCGCAAAACCCGCCCCGCCCCATGACCAACTTTATCCGCTGAGGTATGAATAAATTTGGAGCCCCGGAACGCCGCTGGCGTTCCGGGGCTCCATTTCTATGGGCGATTTTGTACAATTTTTGCCCCGCGTTTATTGGTCAACCTGCCACCGGCAGCTTCCGCGCACTACAAAATTTCTGCTGTTCCGGCACAAAAGGGGGGCGAATGCTTTTTTCGTTCATAACTTTGTGATACCATACCTCTATAAGCATATCACTCAGACGGAGATCCTGCTATGGAACACTACGATTGGAACGAGGGCTGGCTGTTCACCCCTACCTTTGAACCGGCGCTGGTGCGCCCGGAATGCCCGGAGCTTCCCCTTACCCCGGTGCGGCTGCCCCACACGGTCAAGCCCCTGCCTTATAACTACTGCAATGAGAACGACTACCAGCGCCTGTGCGGCTACCGGCGGGAGTTTTTTGCGCCCAAGGAGTGGCTGGGCCGCACCGTGCTGCTTACCTTCGGGGCGGTGGCGCACGATGCCACCGTGTTCTGCAACGGGCGGCGGGTGTTCCACCACGGCTGCGGATATACCGCCTTTACGGTGGATCTGACCGGCGCGCTGCGTCTGGGACAAAAAAACGTGGTGGCTGTGCGCTGCGACAGCCGGGAGGATCTGAACATCCCGCCCTTCGGCGGGCAGCTGGATGCGCTGACCTACGGCGGCATCTACCGCGCCGTCAGTCTGGATATCAAGGAGCCCGCCTACCTGCGGGACGTGTTCATTGAAGCAAAGGCGGAGGGCGATTTCCGCATCTACACCGCCACCGTGGGCGAGACGGTCGGCTGCACCCTGCAGGCCGAGATCCGCAGCCCCGCCGGGAGCCGGGCGGTGTACAGCGGCGAGCTTTCCCTGCCCATCACCGGCACGCTGAACAACGTGCACCCGTGGAGCTTAGAGCACCCTACCCTGTACACCCTGACCGTGCGGCTCATCCGCCCCGGCACCGGCGGTCTGCCCGACCGGGTGCTGGACGAAAAAACGGTGCGGTTCGGCTTCCGCACCGTGCAGTTCGTGGCAGGCGGGCTGTACCTGAACGGACAGCGGGTGGAGCTGCGCGGCCTTGACCGGCACCAGAGCTACCCCTATCAGGGCTATGCCATGCCAGACAGCATCCAGCGGCTGGACGCTCAGCTACTGAAAAAGGAGCTGGGCTGCAACGCCGTGCGCACCTGCTATGCGCCCCCCAGCCCGGCGTTTCTGGACGCCTGCGATGAACTGGGTCTGCTGGTGTTCCCCGAAATGCCCGGCTGGCAGCACATCGGTGACGAAGTGTGGCAGGCGCAGGCGCTGCAAAACTGCCGGGAGATGGTGTGCCAGTACCGCAACCATCCCAGCATCTTTTTGTGGGGTGCCCGCATCTGCGGCAGCCCCGACAACGAAGCCTTTTACAAGCGCACCAACGAAGCCATCCACCGGCTGGACCCCACCCGCCCCACGGCGGGCACCCGCAGCACCCGCAAGAGCCAGCTGCTGGAGGACGTGTACGCCTACAACGATTATTCCTACGCCGGGCGCGGTACAGGCTGCGAGAATCGCGCCGCCGTGACCCCCGACACCCGCAAGGGCTACCTCATCAGCGAGTTCGGCGGACAGAACTTCCCCGCCAAGCCCTTTGACGATGAACCTCACCGTCTGGTGCAGGCGCTGCACCACGCCGCCGTGCTAAACGACAGCATTGCCCAGCCGGGCGTGGCGGGCAGCTTTGGCTGGTGCATGACCGACTACAACACCCACCGGGAATTCGGCAGCGGTGACCGCATCTGCTACCATGGTGTGATGGATCTGTTCCGCAACCCGAAACTTTCTGCCGCCGTCTACGCCAGCCAGAAAACGCCCCGTGCACCCTCCGACATCGTGCTGGAGGTCTCCTCTGCCATGACGCTGGGCGACCTGCCCGGCGGCGCAGCCGCCGCCTGCTGGGTGTTCACCAACGCCGAGAGCGTGCGGCTGTACCGCGGCAATGACTTTGTGGCCGAGTTTGGCCCCGACCGCCGGGGACGCTTTGCCGCCCTGCCCCACCCGCCCATTGAGATCAATGATTTTGTGGGCTCGCTGCTGGAAAAGTACGAAGGCATGGATCACGCCACCGGCGCACAGGTCGCCGCCATCCTCAATGAGCTGCGGCGGGACGCCATGGCGCTTTCGCCCCTTTCCAAGGCGCGGATGCTCTCGCTGCGGCTGAGCTGGAACGAGCTGCTGCGGATGTACTACAAGTACATCGGTGTGCTGGGCAGCTCCGCGCCGGTGTACCGGTTCGAGGCGGTGTGGCATGGCCGCGCCGTCCGCACTGTGGTGCGGGAGCCGGTGCAGAGCGTCCGGCTGGAGTGCACCGTGCACAACCCCCTGCTGACCGACGGCCCCACATGGGACTGCGCCGCGGTCAGCCTGCGCGCCATCGACCAGAACGGCAACCTGTTGCCCTACTGCGGCGAGGCCGTCTGCCTGTCCGTGGAAGGGCCGCTGAAAATTCTGGGTCCCAGCGTGGTGCCCCTGCGGGGCGGCATGGCGGGCACCTACCTTGCCACCACTGGCGAGGCCGGACGCGCCGTGCTGCACTGCCGCATGGAAGGCGCGCTGGACACCGAAGCAGTGCTCACCGTGCGCAGCCGGGAAGGGTAGACTCACTTAAAGTCCGTCCTTTCATGATAGATTTGCAGTCTGTTCAAAATTTTATCATGGTTGGCTGATATTCTAGAGGTACAAAGTATTCCGCAGGGCGGCGCTGCTGCCCTGCGTTTCCGTGTGTAAAGCCCCAGAGAAAAGGATGCGAAAACCCATGAGAGAAAAATTCCGTCAATTCATGATCGGGCGCTACGGCACCGATGGCCTGAACCAGTTTTTGAGCATGAGCTCCATCGTGATGCTGCTGGTATCGCTGCTCACCCGCGTTTCCCTGTTCACATGGCTGGGCGCGGCACTGCTGATTTTGTGCTACTACCGCAGCCTGAGCCGCAATATCTCCAAGCGCACCGAGGAGAACTACCGCTTTTACAGCCTGAAGGACCGGTTCAATAACAAGTTCCGCAGCCTGAAGGAGCAGTGGGCCAACCGCAAGCTGTACCACTACTACCGCTGCCCTCAGTGCCGCCAGAAGCTGCGGGTGCCCCGGGGACGCGGACGCATCCAGATCTCCTGCCCGCGCTGCGGCACCCAGTTCATCAAAAAGAGCTGAGCCGCCATGTTTGGATATGTGATCCCGGATCGGGCCAGCCTCAGTCCCGAAGCGCAGAGCCGCTATCGCTCGGCCTACTGCGGGCTGTGCCGCCGCATCGACGCCTTGCACGGGCTGCGGGGACGGTTCAGCCTGAGTTATGACCTGACCTTTTTGAACCTTTTGCTGTGCAGCCTGTACGAGGGCGAAACGCCCGCAGACAGCGGCATCGACCGCTGTCCCGTCCACCCGGTACACGGTGTACTTTGGCGCAGCGCTGACCCCACCGACTACTGCGCCGACCTGAGCGTGGCGCTGCACTACTATAATGCGCAGGACAAATGGCAGGACGACCATAACCTGCTGGCGCTGGGGTACAGCGCCCTGCTGGACAACAGCACCGCCGAAGCCGCCCAGCGCTGGCCGCGGCAGTGCAATGCGATCCGCGCTTGTCTTGCAAAGCTTGCCGAGTACGAGGCCGCCGGCAGTACCGACCTTGACGCGGTGTCCGGCTGCTTTGGTGCGCTGATGGCGGAGCTGTTCGACTACCGGCAGGATCGCTGGGCACCGGAGCTGCGCAGCATCGGCTTCCATCTGGGCAAGTTCATCTACCTGCTGGACGCCTACGACGACCTGCCCCGCGACAAGCGCCGGGGCGCATACAATCCCCTGCGGGAGCTGAGCACCCACCCGGACTATGAGGAAGAGATGCTGGACATCTTCGAGCTGCTGCTGGCACGCTGTGCGCAGAACTTTGAGCGTCTGCCCTGCGTGGAAGACGCAGATCTGCTGCGCAACATCCTGTATTCCGGCGTGTGGCTGAAATACAACTGCAAAAACGCAAAACGCACCGGAAAGCCCGATGCATCTTGATTTTGTGCCGATGTTCCGGTAAAATAAAACGGATGCGGTGCAGCGGTGCTGTACCGTCAGTATAATGAGTGAGGAAGTATACCGAGCATGAGAGATCCCTATGAGGTGCTGGGCGTTCAGCGCGGCGCAAGCGACGACGAGATCAAAAAAGCATACCGCGCCAAGTGCAAGCGCTGGCACCCGGATTTGAACCCCAACGACCCCACGGCTGAGGAGCACTTCAAGGAGGTGCAGGCCGCCTACGACGCCATTACCAAGGGCGATACCGGCCCCCAGATGGGCGGCAACCCCTACGGCGGCTACCAGCAGCAAAGCTATAACCGGCAAGGTTATGGTCAGCAGGGCTACGGCCAGCAGAACTACGGCTACACCGGCTTTGACGGGTTTGACGGGTTTGAGGGCTTCGACCCCTTTGGCTTTGGTTTTGACTTTGGCGGCTATCAGCAGGCCGGGCCCAGCGCCTCCGGCACCGACACCCCGGAGATGCAAGCCGCCCGCAACTTTGTGGCCAGCGGCCGCTACACCGAAGCGCGCCGGGTGCTGGACGGCATGACCGGCCGCAATGCGCGGTGGTATTATCTCTCCTCGCTGGCCAATCAGGGGCTTGGCAAAAGTGTGGACGCTTTGCAGGACGCCCGCCGCGCCGTGCAGTTGGACCCGAACAACACCGAGTACCAGATGCACCTGCGCCGGATGCAGAACCCCGGTCAGACCTACCGCACCCAGACCACCTACGCCCAGCCCGGCGGGCTTTTGCGCTGGTGCTGGAGCATGATTTTGCTGAACCTGCTGTGCAACTGCTGCTGCGGCGGCTGGGGCTTCCGTGGGTTCAGAATGTGATGGGAAGAGAACGATTTGAATGCGCTCCGCGATGCTCTGCGCATAATTAGCGGAAAGAATATTTTATTTGTAAATCGGGAAAATCTGCGGATTTTCCCGATTTACTTTTTCACAGGAGGGGTCGTGGCGGCAAACAGCATTTGCAGCGCCGCTTTCTGCGAAAGCGCGGCGCTGCGGGTAGTGTCCTCGCCCTTTTTCATGGGGAAGAGCGCAACGGTTGACAGGCAGTTTTCCTCCACGACCCCTTCTGTGAAAATGGGATATCGGAACGCCCGCAGGCGTTCCGATATCCCGAAATTTAAAATAATACTTCCTCTGACTATGCCCAAAGCACAGCGGAGGGCATTTTAAATCGTTTTATTTGCCGGAAAAGACTGTCAGCTGAGGAACAGCAGACGGCTCTTTTCCCTCTCCACTCCTGCAATTTGTGCAATTACGACAACTTTTCGTGAAAAAGTTTCATCTCCGCGGTGGAGAAAACCGAAGGCGGGAGCGGGGGAGAGCTGCTTTTGAATCGAAAGAATTTTTTATCGGAAATACGGAAAAAAGCTCTTGCAAATTGACAACAAAAGGTGTATAATCTATAAATGGCTGTGGAAGCCAGATACTTCCTCGACGGACAGGCTTAGTCTGCCCGTTTTGCGGATTTTGTGCCGCAGGAGATGAAGTATGTGGCGCTCATCGCCACCTGTCCGTCTGGGAATCGGCGTGAAAGCTCCCCGAAAGAGAAGCGGCAAACTGCACAAAACGGGCGCAGGCACGGAAGAATGCAGTGCTTTCTGTTTTCTGGGGCGGGAGCACCGGTGCTCAATTATGACAAACTGAGCAGATCCAATGAGGAGGCAAATAGCTTGTCTAAAGAAGACGTCATCGAGATCGAAGGCATTGTGCGTGAAGCCATGCCCAACGCCATCTTTAAGGTGGAAATGTTGAGCGAGGATA
>ERZ506887.631-NODE-631-length-20035-cov-10.291491_pt1 | contig 20035 bp, 17 predicted proteins | sample MGYA00512905_ERZ506887 | MGnify/ENA metagenome assembly ERZ506887 | reverse complement strand
ATTAGAACCTGAATCTAACGCGTCTGCCAATTCCGCCATATCCGCATATTCTGTTGTGTTCGTGAGCTGTGCCGCTCGGAACGATAGTTATTATACCAGATATACGAAGAATGTCAAGCATTATTTTCAGATTTTCTCGACAAATTTTTGCGGCAAAATTGATGCACTCTGAATAGCCGCTGCAGGGCGAAATTTTCGCCAAAGTGTGATACAATAAACAGGATGCGCTGCGGGTGCTCCTGTATGCGCAGACTAAGAAGCTGCTTTTGCACACCGCAGCACACCGCTGCGCGGCCCGCTTGCTGCCATACCGGCAGTGGCGCGGTGTCGGCCCGGTGCGCCCCGGAGTGGGAAAGCGGCTGCCGAGAAAATGAGGGAAAACAGAATGTTCAATGTTATCATTTTCCTGCTGGGGGCAGGCATCATGTTCTTTATGGCGCTGCGCAGTGTGCTGGCACGGCGCAGGCTGTGCACGCAGGGGCAGAAGGTCACGGCCACGGTGGAGGGCACCGTGCAGAGCCGGGATGGTGGTGCCTATGTGCTGGCCTTTACCACCGCAGGCGGCAGCCATCGGCTGCACTACCCGAAGCCTGCGCGGGGCAAGAGCTTTGCGGTGGGGGATACCGTCACCTTATACTATGACCCCGACGCCCCGGAGAAGATGTACGTGGAAGGCGACCGGGCCACGCTGGGAGCCGAGGTGCTGTATGCCGTGCTGGGTGTGGTCCTGCTGGTGCTGACTGTGGGCATTGCCCGCTGAAAGGGGAAGAGAGGATGAAACTGGAACATTTTGGCCTGGCTGAGCCGGGCGACTGCCGTCTGGTATTCACAGCCGGTGCCGAGGAACTGGCGGCAGCCATTGCACAGGTGCAGGCAGGGCCGGACGCGCCGCAGGAAGAGGACGATCTGCTGACCGAGGCGGTGAACCGCACCATTCTGGGCGGCTTTTCGGCGCTGTATGAGCAGCTGGTGCGGGAGTACCATGTGGTGCCGGTGACCGACCCGGATTTTGAACTGTTGGCGGTGAACCGGGCCGAGGGCTTCCGGGCGGGGGCGCAGTTCTACGCGCTGCCGCCGCTGGAAGTGGGGCAGTACACCGGTTTCGTGCAGGCCGTGGAGCCGCACCCCATCCGGCAGCTGACCATTGAACTGGAGATCAACCGTCACCACGGCGACGAGGAGCGTGCAGCCGACGCTGCGGGCAAGGCTGCGCTGCGCCGGCAGGTGGCCCGGGACATCTGGGCCCAGCGCTGCGCACAGGCGGTGCAGCGTGCCCGCAGGGAGATGGTGTGGCAGCTGGGCGATGTGGTAACGGGCACCCTGCCAAAACAGCTGGTGGGCGGCAACTACTTTGCCGAGCAGCGGCAGTTCAACCTGAGCCTGCAGGCCAACGGCATCAACTTTGACCAGTTCCTCAAGGTGCGCGGCCAGACGGTGGAGGAGTTCCGCGTCTGGCTCCACACGCAGGCAGAGCGCAAGCTGCGCAGCTGGCTGGGTCTTCTGCTGGTGGCGGAAAAGGAAGGGCTTGCACCCTCGGACGCCGAGGTAGCGGCAGCCGCTGCCCACTGGGACGCGAAGCTGGATGGTGAGCGTACCTTCCCGGCCAACGATGCACGCAAGGTGCGCCAGCGTCTGGCCCGGGAGAGGGCAGAGCAGTTCATCGTGGAGCATTCCACCCTCACCCCGCCGCCGGAAGAACCGGTGGTGCAGCAGATCGGGTGAAAGAAATAAAAGCAGCAAAGAAAGGCCGACGTAACTCCTTCCGTCACGGCTTATGCCGTGCCACCTCCCTCTGTGAGGGAGGCTTTGGCATGGCATAAAGCCTTATCTCTTCACCAGAGGCTCCCTCACTGAGGGAGCTGTCGAACGAATGCGAGACTGAAGGAGTTTGCGCCGGCCTTTTGCCGTCAGGTTACTGCTTGGGGAATGCCTTGTTCCACACCTGAATCACACGGAACTTGGGTGTCCAGCCGTCCGGGTCAAAGCTGCCGTCCTTCTTCAGGGTCAGCAGGCCCTGCTCCACGCACCACTGGGCCGCTCTGGCGGTGTCCGGGTCGGTCACATCCGCAAAAGCAGGGGCGTTCACGGGTTCGGGATGGCCTGCGGTGTTCCACACCAGCAAGGCCAGCTGGCCGCGGCTGGCCGGGATGGCTGCGCCCTCGGGCAGCAGGCTGTGCAGCATCACGCGGGTGACGAGCTCATAGCCGCCCCACACGGCCGCGCCGCCCACGGCCACAGCGGCAATGGCGCCGCCTGCGGTGCTGCCGGTGTCTGCGGGGGCACTCGAGTCGTCGGGAAGGTCGGGTTCCTTCACTTCGTCGAAGGTGAGGACGAACTCCTTGTAATCGTCGTCGGCTCCATTGCCACGCACATCATACCGATAGGTAAGAGACGTGGTATTGTACGGTACGGTCAGGATGCCGTTTTCTACGGTGACGCCCTCAGGCCACACGGCACGGTCAGCATCAAAGCCCGGCAGGGTGGACAGATCAAACTGGCCGGTCTCGCCCACGGTGATCTGGCGCTTGTTGCCGGAGCAGTCCAGCGTGTCCAGCGCGGTGTTCTTGCTCAGATCAAGACTGGTGAGCTGGTTGTCGTGGCAACCCAGCTTGGTCAGCGCAGTGTTCTGGCTCAGGTCAAGGCCGGTGAGTTGGTTGTAGTTGCAGTCCAGATAGGTCAGTGCAGTATTGTTGCTTACATCCAGACTGGTGAGCGGGTTGAGGGCACAGTCCAGCTTGGTCAGCGCAGTGTTCTTACTCAGGTCAAGGCTGGTGAGCTGGTTGACTTGGCAAGTCAGCTCGGTCAGCGCGGTGTTCTTGCTCAGATCAAGGCCGGTGAGCTGGTTGAACTCGCAGTACAGCTTGGTCAGCTTAGTGTTTTTGCTCACATCCAAACGGGTGAGATTATTGTTTTTACAGTCCAGCTTATCCAGATTCGGGAAAAGTTCAATGCCGGTCAGGTCTTTGATATAAGCATGAGCGACGTAGAGCTCGGTCACGCCATTCAGCTCACCCTGACTGAGGGTGCTGTCGTGGTCCTTGTCGCAATAGAACGCCACACGGTCGCGGAAGTTTTCATCCGGGAAGTGGGCCAGGTCAATGCGGACATCGCCCGTTTCATCCAGCTGCGAGGTGCCGGGTTCCGCAGCGGGCAGGGCTGCGGCCCCTTCCGCCAGCACCGGTGTGCACAGCGACAGGGTGAGTGCAGCTGCCACAGCGGCAGCGCAGATGCGTCGAATGAACTTGTGCAGATTCATAAAACTCCTCCTTTGAGCCGGAAAGGGAAAGCATACCCCCCCCCCGTAATTATCCTGACCTGATAATAGCACAAAAGAGGGACAAAGGAAATGAAATCTGCGTGAATCGCCCCAAAATCTGCGCGAAAAGCAGTCGGCGGCGGATTTTTCCCCTTGACAGGGCAGGCGGAAGATAAGAAAAAACCGGCGGGATACAATGTCCTGCCGGTTTCCTTCTTTTCTGGGGCAGGTGCCCTTCTCAGGTCTCCACGCCTTCGAACTGGCTGTTGTAGAGCTTGGCGTAGAAGCCGCCTGCCGCCAGCAGCTGGTCGTGATCGCCCTGCTCCACGATGCGGCCGTCCTTCATCACAAGGATGACGTCTGCCTCCCGGATGGTGGAAAGGCGGTGGGCTACGATGAAGCTGGTGCGGCCCTGCATCATGCGGGCAAAGGCTTTCTGGATGCGCACCTCGGTGCGGGTATCGATGGAGGAGGTGGCCTCGTCCAGGATCAGCATCGGCGGCAGGCAGAGCATCACGCGGGCGATGCACAGCAGCTGCTTCTGGCCCTGACTGATGTTGCCGCCGTCCTCGGCGATAACGGTGTCGTAGCCCTCGGGCAGGCGGCGGATGAAGCTGTCGGCGTGGGCGGCTTTGGCTGCTGCCACCACTTCTTCCAGCGTGGCGTCCGGCTTGCCGTAGGCGATGTTCTCCCGCACGGTACCGGCCCGCAGCCAGGTGTCCTGCAGCACCATGCCGTAGCTGCCCCGCAGGGAAGCGCGGGTCACATCCCGGATGTCGGTGTCGGATACTTTGATGCTGCCGCCGTTCACGTCATAGAACCGCATGAGCAGGTTGATGAGGGTAGTCTTGCCGCAGCCCGTAGGGCCCACGATGGCGATGCGCTGACCGGGCTTCACGTCGAGGGAAAGGCCCTCGATCAGCGGGCGGTCGGGCAGGTAGCGGAAGGAGATGTTTTCCAGCTGCACATGGCCGTCCGGCTGCAGTACGGGGGCGTTTGCAGCTTCCGGCACCTGATCGTCGGCGTCCAGCAGGTCGAACACGCGGGCCGCACAGGCCAGAGCGTTCTGCAGCTCCGTCACCACACCGGAGATCTCGTTGAAGGGCTTGGTGTACTGGTTGGCGTAACTCAAAAACACGCTCAGCTGGCCGATGGTGATGCCGCCCCGCACTGCGTACACGGCACCCACAAGGCCCACGCCTGCGTACACGATGTTGTTCACAAAGCGGGTGGCGGGGTTGGTCAGGCTGGAAAAGAAGATGGCCTTCAGGCTCACATCCTGCAGGCGGCCGTTTACCTCGTCAAAGGCGGCAAGGCTCTCGGTCTCGTGGCCGAAGGCCTGCACCACCTTCTGGCCCTCGATCATCTCGTTGACCAGCGCGGTCTGCTCGCCGCGCACGGTGCTCTGGCTCTGGAAGTAACCATAGCTGCGCTTGGCAAGGAAGCTTGCCACCACAAGGCTGAGCGGGGTGATGCACACCACCACCAGCGTGATGGGCACGTTCTCGCTGAGCATGAAGAGCAATGTGCCCAGAATGGTCAAAATGCCGCTGAACAGCTGGGTGAAGCCCACCAGCAGGCCGTCCGCAAAGGTGTCCACATCTGCCACCATGCGGCTTACGATGTCGCCGGAGGGGTGGCTGTCCAGATAGGACAGCGGCAGGGTCTGGATCTTGCGCAGGGCTTCGTTGCGCAGGTCCCGGCTGACAAGGAAGGTGATGCGGTTGTTGCACACGCTCAGCAGCCACTGGGCCAGCGCGGCCGCTGCGGCTACCACCAGCACTTCGATCATAATGCGCATCACACCACCAAAATCCACGGCACCTTTGCCCAGCATCAGATCGATGGCGCTGCCGCACAGGATGGGGATATACAGCTGTGCGCCCACACTCACGGCGGCAACGATCAGGCTGCACACCACAAACAGGGAATAAGGTCTGATCTTGCCCAGAACACGGGTCAGGGTGGCCTTGCGCTGCTGCGGGGTCAGCCTGTTTTTTGCTTTTGCACTCATTTCTGCGCATCCCCTTTCTTGAACTGGCTCTCGTAGATCTCCTCGTAGACGGGGCAGGTCTGGCGCAGCTGGTCGTGAGTGCCGATGCCCACCAGATGGCCGTCGTCCAGCACCAGAATCTGATCCGCGTGCTGCAGGCTGGCGGCACGCTGGCTCACGATGAACACGGTCAGGCTGCCGGGCAGAGCCGCCAGTGCCTTGCGCAGGGCGGCGTCGGTGGCGTAGTCCAGTGCGCTGGCGCTGTCGTCCAGAATGAGGATGTCCGGTCTGCCCACAAGGGCGCGGGCAATGGTCAGGCGCTGCTTCTGGCCGCCGGACAGGTTGCGGCCGCCCTGCTCCACAGGCTCGTCCAGCCCAAGGGGCTTCGCCCGGACGAATTCTGCCGCCTGTGCGGTCTCAAGGGCCTGCCACAGCTCTTCATCCGATGCATTTTTGCGGCCCCACAGCAGGTTGGAGCGGATGGTGCCGCCGAACAGCTGGGCCTTCTGCATCACTACGGCTACCTTGCCGCGCAGTGCTTCGCGGGGGTAGCTGCGGACGTCGCGGCCCATGATCTCCACCCTGCCCTCGGTGGCATCGTAGAAGCGGGGGATAAGGTTTATCAGACTGGATTTGCCGCTGCCGGTGCCGCCGATGACGCCGATGGTCTGGCCCTGCTTTGCGGTAAAGCTGATGTCGGAAAGGCTGGGTGCGCCTGCGCCCGCGTAGGTCAGGCTTACGTGGTCAAAGCGCACGGCATCGCCGGTTTTTCCGGTTGGCACCTCGCCCAGAAGCTTTTCCGGGAAGGCCATGCCGGGCTGCGTGTCCAGCACAGCCTGCACACGGCCTGCGCAGGCAAGGCCCTTGCTCACCTGCACGATGAGGTTGGCCAGCTTGACCAGCTCCACCAGGATCTGGTTCATGTAGTTTACCAGAGCAATGACGTCGCCGGAGGCCATGCCGCCCACATTGATCTCGATGCTGCCCACGTACAGCAGCGCCACGATGGCAATGTTGATGAGCACATAGGTCAGCGGGTTCATCAGGGCGGAAATGTGGCCCACATGCAGCTGCATCCGGGTCAGCAGGTCGTTGGCGTTCTCAAAGCGCTCCACCTCGCTGGCTTCCTTATCAAAGGCGCGCACGACACGCACACCGGTCAGGTTCTCGCGGGTCAGGCCCAGCACGCGGTCCAGACGGTTCTGCACCGTTTTATACAGGGGCCGCGTGGCTGCCATGATGCTGAACACCACCACGCTCAGCAGCGGGATGGTGACAACAAAGATCAGCGCGGCCCGGGCGTTGACCGTAAAGGCCATGACCATGGCACCGATGACCACGAACGGACTGCGCAGGAACAGGCGCAAAAACAGGTTCAGGCCGTTCTGCACCTGATTCATGTCGCTGGTCATGCGGGTGATGAGGGTGCTGGTGCCCAGCGTGTCCATCTCGGTAAAGCTCAGGGTCTGGATATGCGCAAACAGGGCATGGCGCAGGGCTGTGGAATAGCCCACCGCTGCCTTTGCGGAAAAATACTGCGCCGTCAGGCTGCAGACAAGGCCGATGAAGGCCAGCAGCAGCAAAAGTCCGCACCGCACAAGGATATAGTGAAAATCGTGGGCGGCAATGCCGATATTCACGATGTCCGCCATCACCAGCGGCACGAACAGGTCGAACGTAGCTTCCAGCATCTTGAAAAGGGGAGCAAGCGCAGCCACGCGCTTGTAGCCCTTCAGGTAGCTCAGCATCTTGTTCAAGGCGGTTCTCCTTCTTTCTGTACATTATTAAATAAAACCATCTTATTATAGCGCAGAAAAAGGCAAAATGCCATAGGGAAAGCACAAAATTGAATGTTGTCGGATCTTGTGCTATACTGTCTCTGCGGCCCTTCTCCGATCCCCCAGTCGCGGAAAGGAGGTGAGTTCCTTGCATACGCTCATTTCATTTATTCAAACCGTTGCAGCGCAGGTAGTTGCCTACTACCTTTGCAGCTGGATCGACGGCAAGATAGGCAAGGGCAGCAAACACTAAAAGAAGCCCCCCGGTACTCCGAATACCGGGGGGCTTCGCTTTTGGCATGAATCCCTTGAGAACGCTCATCTCATTGCCTACCCTTATTATATGCGCTTCAGGGCAAAAGTCAAGATGGAGCGAAAAATTTAACACTTGCCCTTCGGGAGAGCTGGCAAACCCGTAGGGTTTGACTGAGAGGGTTTCAACTGTTGATTGAGAAATTGCGCAAAACCTGTTATACTGAAATAGATTACAGAAACTGGAAGAATGGTGAGCAGATGGCAAGAAGAGCAGATGGCGGCATCCGGCTGCGCCCGGTGGGCACCCGCAAGCGTCGGCAGACCGCCCCGACCTACAGCCCGGCGGGGACCGGCTGCCCGGCCTTTGAGCAGGCCGTGGAAAATCTTTACAAGGGCCAGAACGAGGAAGCGTTCTGGACGCTGATGGGCGCACTGAACTATGCGCTGGAAATGGAGACCCATGTTCTGGTGCCGCTGCAGACGGCTCTGACCGTGCACAACATGCCCGCCCCCTGGACGGAGCACCCGGTCCCGGCCGAAAAGGCAAAGGGCCTGCAGCTGTGGACCCTGCGCAATGACAAGGGCCGCACATGGCTGCCGCTGTTCACCTCCGGCGCTGCGGCCTGCGGCGACCGCAGCACCGCCGCCCGGCCTATGGCGGACTACACGCTGCAGGATGCCATGGAGCTGGCCCTCAGCACCCCGGGCATCGATGGCGTGGTGCTGGACCCGTGGAGCCACTCGGCTACGCTGGATGGGGCACTGCTCAACGGTCTGCTGCACGCGGGCCACACCCCCGAGGAACCCGGAGACGCGGAGGCAGACGCCGGAAAGGAAGCCGCCCGCAAGGGCTGCTGGGAACAGGCGGTGGAGTGCTTTGAAAAAGCTGCCGAGCTTGGCAGCGCCATGGGACTTTCCCGGCTGGCAGACTGCATCTATAAAGGCCGCGGCACCCGGCCCGGCCGCACACAGGCCCGCCGCATGTGGAAGGAAGCCGCAGAGAGCGGCGAGGTGCTCTCCATGATCGCTTTGGGCGATGACTGCGCCGCCCGGGGCGAGACGGGCAGAGCGCTGATCTGGTACCGAAAAGCGCGGGAAGCCGCTGCCCGCATGCCGGATATCGAGTACACCCCGCAGGTGTGCCTGCGCATGGCGCAGACCGAGACCCGCTATACCAGCCGCAAAAAGGCGCTGGCGCTTGCGGCAGAAGCAAGGCAGGGTTTTGCCCTTCTGACCCGGGAACAGGAGCCGGACGCGGCCCAGTGGCTGGCCGAGGCGGAACAGCTCATCCGGGAGCTGACCGCTGAGCCGCCTGCACAGCCTGCAGCCTATGACATGGATTCTTTACAATTGGACTAAAAAAGCGTCATACAGATACGCTACAATAAACAGAAAATGATAAAAATTCTGTGCAGAAACGGCACCGGAGAGGAAACAGACGATATGAGCAAAGTGATCGGCATTGATCTGGGCACGACCAATTCCTGTGTGGCAGTGGTGGAGGGCGGCAAGCCCGTGGTCATCACCAATGCGGAGGGCGAGCGCACCACCCCCAGCGTTGTGGCCTTTACCAAAGATGGGGAGCGTCTGGTGGGCGGCGCAGCCAAGCGCCAGATCGCCACGAACTCCGGGCGCACCATTTCCAGCATCAAGCGACACATGGGCTCCGATTACCGGGTGCACATCGACGGCAAGGACCTGACCCCGCAGGAGATCAGCGCCATGATCTTAGCCAAGATCCGCCGCGATGCTGAGAGCTATCTGGGTGAGCCGGTGACCGAGGCGGTCATCACGGTGCCCGCCTACTTTGACGACAGCCAGCGCAAGGCCACGCAGGACGCGGGCCGCATCGCGGGCCTGAACGTGCTGCGCATCATCAACGAGCCTACTGCCGCTGCTGTGGCCTACGGTCTGGACAACGAAGCGGCGCAGAAGATCCTTGTCTATGATCTGGGCGGCGGCACCTTTGATGTGTCCATCATCGAGATCGAGGACGGGACTTTTACGGTGCTTGCCACCGGCGGCGACACCCATCTGGGCGGTGACGACTTCGACCAGCGCATCGTGGAGTATGCTGTGGCAGAGTTCAAGAAGTCTGACCGCATCGACCTCAGCCGCGACCCCGCTGCCATGGGCCGCCTGAAGGAAGAGGCCGAAAAGGCCAAGAAGGAGCTTTCCGCCGCGCCGTCCGCACAGCTGAACCTGCCGTTCATTGCGGTGGGCAAGGACGGCCCGCACCATCTGGACCTTTCGCTGTCTCGCCCGCAGTTTGAGATGATGACCGGCGACCTGCTGGCCCGCACAGTGGCTCCCGTGCAGAATGCCCTGCGGGATGCAGGCATTTCCGCCAGCCAGCTGGGCAAGGTGCTGCTGGTGGGCGGCAGCACCCGGATGCCTGCGGTGGAGCGTCAGGTGAAGGAGCTGCTGGGCTGCGAACCCAGCCACAACCTGAACCCCGACGAGTGCGTTGCCATGGGCGCTGCCGTGCAGGGCGGTCTGCTGCAGGGCGGCGGCAAGCTGGCCGGTGCCACCGGCGCAGCCGCACAGGGCCTTGTGCTGATGGATGTGACCCCGCTGACCCTCTCCATTGAGACGCTGGGCGGCGTGGCAACCCCTCTGATCACCCGCAACAGCATGATCCCCACCCGCAAGAGCCAGATCTTCACCACCGCACGGCCCATGCAGACCAGCGTGGAGATCAACGTGCTGCAGGGCGAGCGCCATTTTGCCCGCGACAACAAGAGTCTGGGCAAATTCAAGCTCACCGGCATCCGGGCAAGCTTCTCTTCCAAGCCGCAGATCGAAGTTACCTTTGATATCGACGTGAACGGCGTGGTGAAGGTATCTGCCAAGGACCTTGGCACCGGCCGGGAGCAGAACATCACCATCACCGGCAGCACGAACCTTTCTGAGAACGAGATCCAGCGCGCCATGGCGGACGCTGCCGCCTACGAGGCCGAGGACAGCCGCCGGAAGGAGCGCTTAGACCTGCACAATCAGGCCGAGGTGCTGGCCTACAAGGTGGACGAGGCTCTTTCCAAATGCAAAAAGGAGCTGGACAAGGATGAGAAGAACCGCATCAAAACGGATCTTGCCAATCTCCGCCGTTGCCTGCGCAAGGATAAGCCCGAAAAAATGAATGAAAACGAGGAAGCCGCCCTGCGTCAGGCCAAGACCCAGCTGGAAGAGAGCGCAAACCATCTGATGGTGCTTTATACCAGTGAGCAGGACGGCAGCGATAACGGAGAAAATAATCTGTAACACGTAAATAAAAACCGAAAGCCATGGGTCTGATGAACGGACAGGCCCATGGCTTTTTTGTTATGGTACAGCGAAGATCAGCGGATGTTCACAAAGGAATCCTTATAAAACAGAGGAATCGAAGCTTCCTCATTATAGCATGGAACAATGATCGAGATGTCCATGGAACAAAACACCTCACTGATTTCAGATAGTATCAAGCAATCAATATATGCAAAGGTGCAACGTGTCGCCGTCAAAGATCAGCTGCCCTTGCGATAGATGATCCCAGTTTTTTTCAGAAAAATAAATGTCGTATTTTTCCACTGGGTCAACCTTTTCATAATTAGTCCCGAGATAATAATTCAGGGCGCTGAGGTCGCTCCAGCTCTGGTTAAAGGAACTGCAAATCAAATCGCCTGTGTGACTGTACAGATGCGGATAAGTGGGGATTGCGCTTTCGGCGTCGGTGTAAAACGCAATTTTTCTGATTTCAATACCGCTGGTTTCCTCATACTCGGAGATGGCCTGGCCGACATAACAGCAGCGGCTTTCATCCAGCGCATTCAGCTTGTATTTGTCAATATACAGTCTGGTGAACCCGAAGTACTGCACAACAAGCAGCACTGCGATAACGGCGATGGAAACGCGCCTTGCTATGCAGACGGAAGCTGTGCTATCAGGATGATTGATAAAGGAATTGATGGCCAGTACCCCTGCGATGCTTGCCAGAGGGTAAACAGTCCGTGGTGTCCACCAGCCGGATCCCTGCAGGATGGTCGCGGCGGGGAAGACACAGGCGGCTGCAAAAAGAACAAGGATGTGCAGCTTTTCGAGAAAGGCGGGTTTATCGGTACCGCGTGCAGAAATGACCGCCGCCGCCAGAATAAGCAGAACAGCCAGTAGAAAAATGTAGTGCGGAAAAATGTCAAATGTTTCCATATTGCACATCCAAAGCCCGCCGAAGAACTCCTTTAGGTTGGCGAGAAGGTTAAAATCTGTCTGGAGTCTCGTACCGTTGAACACCCATTTGAATGCAGCAAAAGCCAGAAGGACCGGGACGGCATAGCACACTCCGATGGAAATGATGTTGCAGACGTACTCCCTGAAGTTTTTTGCATGATAGAAAGCGAACGGAATGCTCAAGACCACAAACAGCGCAACGGTGCCCTGATAGGTGAATACCGCAAGTGTCATAGCCAGTACAGCACAAAGAAGAGAAACGTTACAGGGGTGGGTGTTTTTCCTCTCAAAAAAATCACAGATAGACTGGACGGCAATTACATTGAAAAGAATGGCAAGCATAAAGCCGCATTTTTCAATGAACATGAAATATTCAATAATATAGATGTTGGCAATGGATGCAAAGGCCAGCAGAATGCGGATGTTTTCCGGCAGACTGTAACGGGCAAGCAGCTTCTGATAGAGCCAGACGGCAATGCCCAGAAACAGCAAGGCAAGGCCGGATGAGATATAGTAAAATGAGATGCCGGGCAAACCGCTGAGGGAATGCAGCTTGTAGATCAGTGCAATGATGGGGCGGCCATTCCGTTCCAGCATATCCTGCGCCGCAGTATGGAAACCAGCCGAAAGGGTAGAATAGGAGTCAGTGGAAAAAGACAAAAAAACATTTGCACCGAAAAATAAGAGAACAAGAAAAAATACTTTCAGAACAGAGTATTTTTCTTTTACAGTTTTGGAAAGCAGATTGTGCACGAAGCTCCCTCGTTTCAATGGAATATATGATTTGACGATTTTTGGAAAGAACAGATACAGCTTTATAATATCATAAGATGTCAAAAAAGCAATCATTGCAACAAAAACGCTCCGCTGCATTTTGCACAGCGGAGCGTTTTTATTGTTGGAAAAAGCCTTACAGCATCTTGGAAAGGAACGCTTTCAGTCTGGGATGCTTCGGGTTGGTGAACAGTTCCTGCGGCGGCTCGTCCTCCTGGATCTTGCCGTCGTCGATGAAGATGACGCGGTTGGACACCTCACGGGCAAAGCCCATTTCGTGGGTGACCACCAGCATGGTGATGCCGGTGTGGGCCAGCTCCTTCATCAGCTCCAGAACCTCGCCCACCATTTCGGGGTCGAGGGCGCTGGTGGGCTCGTCGAACAGGATCACGTCCGGGTCCATGGCAAGGGCACGGGCAATGGCAATGCGCTGCTGCTGGCCGCCGGAAAGGCTCTTGGGATAGGCGTCGGCCTTGTCGGACAGGCCCACGCGGGCCAGCAGCTCGTCGGCCTTGTCGGAAATGGCCTGCTTATCCTTGAGCTTGAGCAGGGTGGGGGCCAACTCAAGGTTCTTTTTCACGGTCAGGTGGGGGAAGAGGTTGAAGTGCTGGAACACCATGCCCATCTTCTGGCGCACAGCGTCGATGTGGGCTTCGTCCACCTCGGTGCCCTCAAATTTGATGCTGCCGGAGGAGGGGATCTCCAGCCGGTTCAGGCAGCGCAGAAAGGTGGATTTGCCGCAGCCGGAGGGACCGATCAGGCAGACCACGTCGCCGCGGTAGATATCGATATCAATGCCCTTCAGCACGTCCAGAGTGGGGGTGGGCTGCTTTGCGCCCTGCTTTTTTTCGCCGCCGTAGGTCTTTGTCAGGCCGCGGACTTCCAGAATCTTATCGGTCACTTTGAGCCAGCCTCCTCTCAAACTTTGCCAGCAGACGGGTGAACAGCATGACCAGCACAAGGTAGATCAGTGCAACGCCCAGCAGCGGGAACATGGCCTCGTAGGTGCGGTTCATGATGCCCTGTGCGGCGTACAGCAGCTCCTTGCCGCCGATGGTGGTGATCAGGGAAGTATCCTTCAGCAGGATGATGAACTCGTTGCCCAGAGCAGGCAGCACCGCACGGATGGCCTGCGGGATGATGATGACCACCATGGTGGTCATGTAGTTCAGGCCAAGGCTGCGTCCGGCCTCCATCTGGCCGGGGTCAACGGCCATCAGGCCGCCGCGGATGATCTCGGACACATAGGCACCGGAGTTGATGCCCAGTGCCAGCGCACCCACCATGGTAAAGTTGCGGCTGTTGGCAAAGATGACCATGCTCATGATGAGCAGCTGCACCATCATGGGCGTGCCGCGGATGATGGTGGTGTACACCTGACACACCGCATTGAAGAAGCCCAGCACCGGGTTTTTGCGGCCGGGGCGCTGCTGGTCGTGTGCCACACGCACCAGTGCCACCACGCTGCCCAGCACGATGCCCAGTGCCAGCGCAATGGCAGTGACCAGCAGGGTGGTGCCCACGCCGTTGATGTACTGGAGCCAGCGGTCTTTCAGGATGAACGCCTGATAAAACTTGAAGAAGAAATTCTGCCCGAAGTTGAGCGTAGTGCCGCTGTTGAGCAGCTCTTTGAGCAGTTCGTACTGTGCAGCCATTCGCATCCTCACTTTCCTGTTCTGATTTTGTTAATCTTTTGTAACCACTTATTTCCCAAAAAGGGGAGGTGCCCCAGTTGGGGCTGCCTCCCCGTGGCTCAGATGTCAGCCGCCGGATTATTCAGCGGTGATGTACTTGTCCACGATGGCCTGCAGGGTGCCGTCAGCCTTCAGCTCTTCCAGAGCGGAGTTGACAGCGTCCTCCAGCGGAGAGTTCTTTGCCATGCCGATGGCGTAATCTTCTTCAGCGTAGCTGGTATCCAGGATCTTCAGGCCGGGGTTGGCAGCAACGAACTCCTGGGCGGGAGCGTTGTCGATGACAACGGCATCCACCTGACCGTTGTTCAGAGCCTGCACAGCGGTCAGACCGTCGTCGTAAGCCACGACGTTTTCATCACCGAAATCATCGGAGCAGTAGATGTAGCCGGTGGTGCCGCGCTGGGTGCCGATCTTCTTGCCTGCCAGATCATCCGGGGAAGCAATGTCGGAGCCCTCGGGAACGATGATGGACTGGATGCCGGTAGCGTAGCTGTCGGAGAAGTCCATCACAGCCTTGCGCTCGTCGGTAACGGTAACACCGGCCATAACGATGTCGGCCTTACCCTGCTGCACGCTCAGCAGAGCGGCGTCAAAGTCCATATCATCGATCTGCAGCTCCAGACCCAGCTTATCAGCGATGGCCTGAGCAGTCTCGATGTCGATGCCCTCAAACTCGCCTGCATCGGTGGTCATTTCGTACGGAGGGAAAGCTGCGTTGGTGGCCATGGTCAGCTTGCCGGCCTCAACGGTGGTCAGCTCGCCAGCGGCAGCGCTGGTGGAAGCAGCTGCGGAAGAAGCAGAGCTTGCCACGGAGGAAGCCACGCTGGAAGCGGAACCGCCGCAGGCGGTCAGAGCCAGAGCAGCAACGGACAGACCGGCAGCAGCCAGAAAGCTGCGACGAGAGATCTTTTTCATATTCAAACACTCCTCAAATGTACTGTATAGTTTCCGGCCCACCGGAACGATGCGATTCATCGAACAACCGGTGAACGGATTTAGTATAGATTGTACAAATTGAAAAGTCAATACTTGTGCAAAAAATCTGACGATTTGAAACCGAATTGATAACAATTATGCATTGCGGAGAAAGAAAAACTGCATATATGCAAAAACTCCTTCCGTCACGGCGGATGCCGTTTCCCGTTACAGATACCTTGCGATCTCTTCCCTGCTCCGCTTGGGCACGCAGTAATCCCGGTTTTCGTCCAGATAATACTTCACGCCGGTCTGTTCGGTCAGCGGCACGATGCCGGCCTTGTGGGCCGGGTAGCCGAAGGCCACCATGAACGCCAGCTTCTGCGGCTCTTCAATGCCCAGCAGCCGGGTGAGCGCGGGCTTGTTGATGGCACCCATGATGCAGCTGCCCACGCCCTTGGCCCATGCGGCAAGGGTCATGTTGGCCAGCGCGATGCCGGTATCGGTGGCAAGGTCGCCGGGAATGGAGGTGTCCTGCACCACTGCCACGTACAGGGTGGGCAGTTCCCCCGCTTTGGGGGTGCCCTGCTCCGGCGGCAGATAGGCGGCCCACTTGACCAGCGGCTGCACCTTGGCCACGTCCTCGGGCCTGTTCACCACCACCAGACGCACGGCCTGACGGTTGGCCCCGCAGGAGGAAAGCCGGAGGGCCTCGATGATATCCTCCACCACGTCCTGCGGTACCGCCTTCTGCTCAAAGCGGCGGTAGGTGCGGCGGGAAGCAAGAAGCTCCATGACAGACATAAAAAATCCCTCGTTTCGCTGAAAATCTCGTAAAATCGGTGGTATACTGACAGCAGTATAGCAGATGCGGCAGGGCTCTGCAACACTGCAGCAGAAAAACCGCGCGCCCGGGCAGAAAAATTTGCGGCGCACGACAGGCTTTGATCCCATCTGACAAATAGAACGTGGTAAACTGTGAAAAACAAAGAAGGAGGAAGAAACCATGAAACTGGTGGTTGGGCTTGTGCTTTTTTTGGTGGGGATCAATGTGGGCTTTGTGACGGCAGGCCTGATGCATGCGGCAAAAGGGGAGCATGAGCAGACGGAGATGAAAACGGGACAGGTTGAGGTTGAATAAAAACAGCACAGAACAAAAGGGGCTGCTGCAGGGAATGATGTGCAGCGGCCCTTTTTGCCTGGATTGACCGCACGGGCGGTCTCCTCTTTGCTGCTCCTGTTTTTTGTATCCGGCGGCAAAAGATGCCAAAAATCACTTGACAAACAGTTACCGGGGGGGGGTATTATATAGGAAAAGCAGGCTCCACAAAAAAGTGATCGGGGCATGCAGAAAAGATTGTGAGGTTGATTCTTATGTCTAACATTTCTCGTCGTAAGTTCCTCAAGGGCGCAGGTGTGGCTGCTCTGGCTGTGGCGGCTTCCGGTGTTCTGGCTGGCTGCTCCAATATCCCTGTCACGCCTAACAAGCCGGGATCTTCTGATATCCCTGAGAATCCGAGCTTGGAAAAATCGGTTTATGATGCCCTGCTTACGCTCCCTGTTAAAACCTTGAGTCAGGATAACGGTCTGCGCTCGCTAGCATCTGATCTGGCAAAGGCTCAGATCGCTGGTACTCAGCAGGAGGTTCGTGCTCGTATTATGAGCAATAACCAGATTGAATCCGATGATGGACTGATTTATATTGTGGACACATATAGCAATGAAATGACCGCAAGCGAATTTTCTACCGAGAGCGTTTCGAAAGCGTGGAAGGATACCGGCTGGAAGCTGAACCCTCAGGCAACAAAGGTTTCGATTGCGGCAAAGACGGAAGGCGATAAGACCTACTACGCTATGATTCTGTACGCTGTACTGTAATAAAGGTTAGCAAAAAAGGAGACAGCAGTTTTGTGACTGCTGTCTCCTTTTTGCTTGCTAGTCCTCTAGGACCTCACACTTTGTTCCGGTGCCGCTTTGGAATGGGCACGCTGAGCACCAGACTGATGCCGATGGCCAGCGCAACGGCTACCTTAAAGGTGCTGATGCCGTTGGAAAGGGCCAGCGCATTGTTGCCCTGTATGAAATAGTAGGCGGTGTAGTAGATGCCCGCGCCGGGCACCAGCGGGAAGATGCCGGACAGCAGGAACACCGTCACCGGCATTTTGAGGGTGATGGCGAACACCCGGGTGAGCAGGGTGAGGGGGATCACCGCCAGCAGGGAGGCTGCGGCACTGTCTGCCCCCAGCATCACGGCCAGCTCGTAGACGAACCAGCCCACGGCCCCCACCAGCCCGCAGAAGAACAGGCTTTTGCGGGGGCACGCAAACAGGACGGCAAAGCACAGGGTGCCGACCCCTGCAATGAAGAACTGCGCCGCCAGCTCTCCGATCTGTGTACTGGTGAGCATCATGCGACCACCACCCCCGTAAAGAATGTATAAAGGCTCAGCACAAGGCCGGTGCCAATGGCGATGCTGGCCGCAATGAGCAGTGCATCGATCATGCGGATGGTGCCGGAAAGGTAGTCGCCTTGCACGAAATCCCGGATGCCCATGGTGAACGCGATGCCCGGCGTCAGGATCATCAGCGAACCGATGATGGCATGGCTGGCGGATGTGCCCAGCAGGCTGCAGCCCAGAATGCACGCCAGCGTGATGAGCGCCGCACAGCTGATCTTGCAAAAGCCGCCGGGCAGGTCGTGCCGGCCGCACAGCAGCAGATACCCGCTGGCAAGAAAGCCTGCCAGTGCTGCCGCCAATGCGCTGCGCAGCGTGCCGCCGAAGATCAGCGCAAAGCAGAATGCACCGCACATGCCGGAGACCAGCTGCACCCAGTCCTTGGGGAAGGGAATGCGCCGTGCCAGCACAAGGCGGCTCTCGGCCTCGTCCAGAGTCATATTGCCCTCGGCGATCTCGCGGGAGAGGGCGTTCACTGCCGCCACCCGGCTCAGATGGGTGGTACGGCTGGGCACATTGCGCACCTCGCTGATCTCGGCGGTGCCCGCACTGGCAAAGATGCCGTTGGTCAGCACATAAACGTGGAACTCCCGCAGATGGAACGACCGGGCCATGATCTCCATGGTCTGCTCCACCCGGAACACCTCGGCGCCGTTTTCCAGCAGTGTCTGCCCCGCCGCCATGATGAAATCCATGATGCGGCGGCGCAGCTCCTCGTCCGGAAAGACCTCTCTGCCGGTCATTGCTGCACCTCCCTTGTGATGAATGTCGTCTTATTCTACCATGTCCGTGGCTGGCGCACAAGAGGAAAATGCACAGGTTTGACGTTCTACCTGAAATAAACTATACTAAAAACAGAAAAAGGCACTGCCCGCAATGGTCAGCACCTGTACCCCTATGCAATCAACAAAAAGATTGACCGCTCAGGTGTGGGAGCTGAAGGCGGTCAATCTTTTTTTTGTTGTGTTTGTTTTCGATGTACTGTAACACTTGCAATGTAATGTTCACCGTCCCGTAATACCGCCGAAGCGGCAAGACAAGGATAACATAGAGCGGCAGACTTCGCAATCAGGGGATAAAAATCGCAATTCCCTACCGAAAAACTTCGTTTTGCCTGTTGACAAATCCGGCAGATGGGTTTATTATAAATGCAATATCACAAAAATGGCTGTGAAGAGAAGAGTAGGCCTTCGCATTGATCCTTACCAGAAAGCCCGGGCGATGGAAAAGGGCGGGAAACAGGAAGCTGAAAATGGTCTCGGAGCCGTGTGGGCGAGGCGCATGAGTGCTAAGTCTGCAACGGGAGCGCCCGTTACAGCGTCCGGCTGTAAGCAGCATGGCTGCCGCAGCATCGAGGCTGTGCCCGTGAGGGTACGGTAAACCAAGGTGGTACCACGGAAGTATGTTATGCTCCCGTCCTTGCTGAGCGTTATGGCGCAAAGTCAAGGACGGGAGCTTTTTTCATGCTTGCGTTCACAGGCCGCGTGCGGAACTGTGCCGTGCGGGCCGCAGTACATTTTATTAAGCAATAGAGAGGGAACAAAACTATGATTACTCGTCGTGATTTTCTGAAGGTTTCTGGCGTCGCAGCTGCTGCAGCTGCCCTGACCGCATGCGGCGGCTCTTCTTCCACCGCATCTTCCGCTGCTTCCGGCACTGCTTCTTCTGCAGCTGCTTCCACTGCAGCAAAGCTGGATAAGGTGAAGGTGGCTGTGCCCAACGATACCACCAACGAGGCACGTGCTCTGACCCTGCTGGAGAAGAACGGCTTCTTCAAGCTGAAGGCAGACGCCGGCCTGACCGCTACCAAGAACGACATCGAGGAAAACCCCCTGAATGTCACCGTCGATGAGGTGGAGGCCGCTCAGGTGCCCAACGTCCTGCAGGATGAGGACTACGCCGTTATCAACTCCAACTACGCAATTTCTGCTGGTCTGGATCCCATGACCGACGCTCTGGCAATGGAAGACGGCTCCTCCGCTTACGTCAATGTGCTGGTCTGCAAGGAGGGCAACGAGAACGAGCCCAAGATCAAGGCTCTGGTGGCTGCTCTGCAGAGCCAGCAGGTCAAGGACTTCATGGATGAAAACTACAAGGGCGCTGTGGTCTCTGTTGTGGAGAACCCCACCGACGGCTACGACTCTTCCATCGACTACGATGCACTGAACGGCGAGACCGTCAGCTGCGCTGCTACCCCGGCTCCCCACTGCGAGGTGCTGGAGGTCTGCAAGGACATTCTGGCTGCCAAGGGCATCACTCTGGACATTCAGGAGTACGATGACTATGTGATCCCCAACACCATCGTTGAGGACGGCCAGTGCGACACCAACTACTTCCAGCATCAGCCGTATCTGGACAACTTCAACGAGGAAAAGGGCACCCATCTGGTGACCGTTGCCGGCATCCACGTGGAGCCCATGGGCATCTACGGCGGCAAGCAGGACAGCCTGGCACCGATCCAGGGCTAAGCAAACTCCACAGTCACCGCAAGGGTTTGACTGAAGGAGCTTATTCAACAGCAAGGAGCAATTTCTGTGATCGAGATCAAACATCTTTCCAAGACCTTCCAGATGAAGGACGGCGCAGTGAATGCGCTGAAGGACATCAACCTCACCATTCCGGATGGTTCGATTTACGGCATCATTGGCATGTCCGGTGCGGGCAAATCCACGCTGGTGCGCTGCATCAATCTGCTGGAGCGCCCCACCGAGG
>ERZ506887.621-NODE-621-length-20269-cov-9.514544_pt1 | contig 20269 bp, 21 predicted proteins | sample MGYA00512905_ERZ506887 | MGnify/ENA metagenome assembly ERZ506887 | reverse complement strand
ACTCCTCCGGCATGGTGGCCCGTATCGGCTTTGCCATTGCCACCATCACCAAGCCCGATATCCTCATTGCGGATGAGGTGCTTTCGGTGGGCGATTTCCTGTTCCAGCAGAAGTGCGAAAAGCGGATGCAGGAGCTGATGGCAGGCGGCACCACGGTCATTCTGGTGTCCCACTCCATCGAGCAGATCGAGCGCATGTGCAGCAAGGTGGCATGGCTGAGCCACGGCCACCTGAAAATGAACGGCGATACGGCAACGGTCTGCGCGGCCTACAAGGCAACGCAGCGCGGCGAGGCCTGATATGAATGTACGACTGAAACGCGTCCGAGAGCTGGCAGGCTATGCGGTGCAGCTGACGAGGGACGAGGGCCTGCCCACCATGCTCAAACGGGGCGCGGGCTTTGTCAAGCGCCGCTGCTTTGGCAAGCGTGCCCGCTATCTGCCCGCCAAAAAGGTGCTGGAAGCCCAAAAAGCAGAAATGACCGGCAAAACGGCGGCAGACTGCGGCCTGCCCACCATCAGCATCCTGACCCCGCTGTATAATACACCGGAAAAATACCTGCGGGAATTTCTGGATTCCTTTGTGAACCAGACGGCCCCCAACGGTCAGCTCTGCCTTGCGGATGCTTCCGATGCAGAACATGCCGATGTGAAGCGCATCGCAGAGGAATATCAGACGAAATATCAACGCATCGTATACAAAAAGATCGAAAACAAGGGCATTGCAGCCAACACCAACGCTGCGGCAGAGCTTGCCGCAGGGGAATATCTGGCCCTTGCCGACCACGATGACATTCTGGCACCCCACGCCCTGTACACCATGGGCAAAGCCATTCTGCAGCTGCGGCAGCGCGGCGAGCCGGACGGCTTTCTGTACAGCGACGAGGCGCTGTTCACCAAGAGCATCCAGCGGCCCATGGTGGCCCACTTCAAGCCGGACTACGCCCCGGACTACCTGCTGTGCTGCAACTACATCTGCCATCTGGCGGTGTTCCGGAAAGCCCTGTGGGACGCCATTGGCGGCGAGCGCCCGGAGTGCGACGGCAGTCAGGACCACGACCTGTTCCTGCGCCTTGCCGAAAAGACCGGCGGCGCGGCCCATGTACCGCAGGTGCTCTACTACTGGCGGGTGCACGCAGGCTCCACCTCCGGCGGCGCGGACGCCAAGCCCTATGTGGCGGCGGCGGCAAAAAAGGCGCTGGCCGACCATCTGGCCCGCACCGGACGCACCGGCACCGTGGAGGACGGCCTGTTCCCCAGCACCTACCGGGTGAAGTGGGACATTGTGGGCGAACCGAAGGTGAGCATCCTCATCCCGAACAAGGACCACACCGGGGACCTGGAAAAGTGCCTGCACAGCATCTGGACCAAAACCAGCTGGGAGAACTTTGAGGTCATCGTCATCGAGAACAACTCCACCGACCCGGCCACCTTTACCTATTATAAGGAGGCCCGGCAGCGCTACGACGGCCTGCAGGTGGTCAACTACCCGCAGAAGGGCTTCAACTTCTCCGGCATCAACAACTTTGGCCGACAGTACGCCAGCGGGGATTATCTGCTGCTGCTGAACAACGACGTGGAGGTGCGCAATGCCGACTGGCTCACCGAGCTGCTGCGGCAGTGTGCCCACCCCGGCGGCGCGGCCATCTGCGGCGCGGAGCTGCTTTACCCGGACGAGACGTTGCAGCATGCGGGTGTCGTGACCGGCCTTGGCGGCTACGCGGGCCACAGCCACAAATACCGCAAGGCGGGCGGCAGCGGCTACATGTTCCGCGCTGCAACGGTGCAGGACTTTTCCGCCGTCACCGGTGCCTGCCTGCTGGTAAAGACCAGCGTGTGGGACGAGGTAAAGGGGCTGGACGAAGCCTTTGCGGTGGCCTTCAACGATGTGGACTTCTGTCTGCGGGTGCGGGATGCGGGCTATCGCATTGCGTGGACGCCCTACGCCCAGCTGACCCACTACGAGAGCAAGAGCCGCGGCGGGGACGAAAAGGACCCGGTAAAGGCACGGCGCTTTGCCGCCGAGCAGCAGCGTCTGTACGAGGTGCACGGCAAGGCGAACATCCTGCACGACCCCTACTACAACCCCAACCTGACCATGGACCGGGAGGATTTTTCCGAAAGCGATGATCTGCGCGGGCTGAAAGAGGGACGCATCACGGTGCAGTGGAGGGAATAACAGCATGAACATCAAAGGTCATTTTGAGACCATCACCCGGCACAAGCTGCTGGTGATGAAATACTGCTTTGAATGCGGGTTGTATGAGCAGGGCCTTGCCCACGACCTGAGCAAGTACAGCCCCACCGAGTTCATCCCCGGGTGCATCTACTATCAGGGCGACCACAGCCCCAACGAAGCCGAGCGCGCAGCCAAGGGTTACACCTCGGCGTGGCTGCACCACAAGGGGCGCAACAAGCATCATCTGGAATACTGGATTGATTACAGCACCACCAAGACCGGCCTGACCGGCATGAAGATCCCCCTGCGGTACGTCTGTGAGATGGTGTGCGACCGGGTGGCGGCAAGCCAGATCTATCTGGGCGACAAGTACACCGATGCCTCCGCGTGGGAGTACTACCAGCGCAGCAAGGATCACTACCTGATGCACCCGGAGACCCGGGCGCTGCTGGAAAAGCTGCTGTGCATGGTGCGGGATCTCGGACGGGAGCGCACCTTTGCCTACATGAAATTCCTGCTTGGCTGCGAAAACGATTACTAAGACTGAAAGGCTGCCGCACAGACTGTGCGGCAGCTTTTTTGCGCGAATTGCTGAAATTTGCTGGAAAAACTTTAGGGCTTCTGTGCATTGACAGTATTGCAAATGTGACGGTAAAATGAAAGAAAGCAGGCTTGGAAAACGTCCGGGCCGCATAGGATAATGTCTGACGAAGAAGGAGGCATGAAGCATGAAATTGTTCAAGAAACTGGCAGCTGCCGTACTGGTGGCGGCTCTGGCACTGATGATGGTGGGCTGCGGCTCCAAGACAGGCCTTGCCCGGCAGATCAAGGATGCTGTCTCGGATGATGCTGTTATGCTTGGCAAGCAGGCCACGAACAGCAAGGACCTGGATGCCTTGGCGGCAAAGCTGCTGACAGAGTATAATAACGAGATCGCTGCTTTGGGCGAAGGCGCAGAGTGGCCGGATCTGCAGGATCTGCTGGATAATGAAACGTTCCTGCAAAAGTTCGGCATTGACCCGGAAAAGGATGCTTATGTGGTCTCCTTGGTGTACGTTCCGAGTTACATCAGCGATACCATGAATCAGCTTAAGCCTTTTAGTCTTGCAGAGCAGCTTCGGCAGAATGCTGATCTTGCAATCGGCAATCCTCACATCGGAAGCAAATATGAGTTTGGTCTTGCCATTGGCACGCTTGACGGCGAGAACTGGGTGCTTATGCTCAAGAAATAAGAGCGTCCGGGCTGTGACAGCCCTTACGGATGCCCCAAGACCGGAACGGTATATTTACAAGATGCGGCCTGCAGCAGCTGCCCCGGCAGACTTATTGCAGGCTGCGGCAAGGAGGAAACGATGAAACTGTTCAAAAAATTGGCAGCCGCCGTGCTGGCTGCTGCACTGGCATTAACGATGGCAGGCTGCGGCGGCGGCAATAGCTACGCCGTGCAGGACGAACTGCTGAAAATAACGATCGATAATTTAACAGACGTAAACGAAACTGTGACCCACACCAAAAAGGCAGATGAAATGGCAGCAGCGCTGTTGGCAGCCGCCGATACGGCCGCCGCGCAGGAGGCAAACAACGGAAAGGATGCCGAAGATCTGCTGCTGGATCCTGCTGTTATAAAGGCAGCCGGGATCGACCTCGAAAAAACGCCCTGCATGTTCAACCCGATCGTTAACGTTCAGATCAAGAGCAGCGGCGTGGTGGGCGAATTCCTGAAGACGCAGCGGATGGCGGAGGCCGCGAGCCTCTACCGGTTTGTGCGCCCCGGCACCGGCGCGTTCAATCCCGGTGAAAATGATAAGGTCGAGATCGGCGCAGCTACGCACAAGATCGGCGATGAGAGCTATATCCTGATTTTGCTCACCTATACGCCGACTACGACCCCTGCAAATCCCCTTTGATCTGCACCCCGGGCTGCCGCACACAGGCTGTGCGGCAGCCTTTTTGCGTGCAGAACCCCGTGAAAAGGCAATTCTGGAAAATCCGCAGATTTTCCAGAATTGCGAATAAAAAATAAATTTTCCACTGAATATGGCTGGAGCGCACGCGGAAGCTATTTTAAAATGTTCCTGCTTTTGCACGCTTTGCCGAAACTTTCCGGCAAAGTTTGGCGTATCTGCCCATTGACAGCGCACCGCGGCAGGGGATAAGATGAAACCGTGGAGCAACGCGCTCCCATAAGAAGAAAGCGAGGAACCACAGATGAAGCTTTGGAAACGATGGACGGCAGCGGTCCTTGCAGCTGCAATGGCGCTGCTGCTTCTGGCAGCCTGTGGGCCCTCCGGCCCTTCCGCGCCGGATGCGCCGGACAAGCCCGGCAGCAGCGAGACCGGCAAAGACCCCGCAGACAAAAAGACCGAGGCGCAGAAGAAGGCCGCAGTGGTGGAAGCACTGAACACAGTGCGCAAGAACTACGGCAATAACACCCCGCTGGAGCTGAACGAGCAGGCCTGTGCGTTCGCCAAGGAGATGGCACAGGTGCAGTTGGATGGCGTCAATGGCAAATATGGCGAGAATCCGAGTACCAACAGGGATTATACTACTGCCTGTGCAAACGTCCGCAAGAAGATGGTGGGCGAAAAAAAGGGATCGATTGGTGTTGGCGCACTGCAGGGCGCTTACCCGGATGCGAACCAGTTCGAAAAGTGGGCAGACAAGAAGTGGAAAGACGAGACAGAGAAAGCGAGCGTAGAACGCAACAATGCACTGGTCAAGAAGGAAGCCACCCTTGTGGGCGTGGGCGTTGTGCAGAACACCGACCCTGCGACGAAGGATAAAATTCCCTTTATGGTGGTCGTGATGACCTACTGAGTGCGCGCAAACGCCGCTGACGAAAAGTCGGCGGCGTTTTTGTGTGGTTCGTGCATTGACAGCCGCCGCCAGTGGGTTTACACTGCTTTTATGGTAGACTGCGTGGTCTGCCGGGGTATTTATTATTTACAGGAGGGCAAAACCTATGAAATGCATCAAAAAACTGGTTGCGCTTACGCTGGCTGCTGTGCTGGCACTGGCTATGCTTACCGCTTGCGGCGGTACACCGGCAGAGCCGCTGACCCAGCCGGATATCAATAAAGGAAAAGAAATCGCGGCAGCGCTGAACGAAGCGCGTGTTGCAGCTGGCAAAAAAGAAGTTCCTTTTGATGAAGAATACTCTGTGAAGCTGACGGAGTATGCAAATGCTTACACCAATTGGCAGTTTGCATGGAGAGCATACGACCGGAATAAGACGGCTGAAAACAAAGCAGCTCTGGATGCGGCAAAGCAGAAATACGATGAAGTATCTAAGAAATTGCCGAGTGGTGTCAGCGGAGGCCGAATGCTGAAAGTGAATGTTGCGGCCTTTGATAAAGAAAAAGCAAGTGGCAGAAATTACTTTGCAGGAACAGATAAGGACGGAAATTATTATCCGCTGGCAACCCAAGAGGGTAATATGTGCGCTGTGACCGTAATTACGAAGGAAGATTTGACCTTTGCAATCGTTTTTGTTGGTACAAAGTAAGACTATAACAATAAAACGATAACGAAAAAACACCCCGGCCGGGCGGTTTTACCGCTTGGCCGGGGTGCTGTTTTGCAAGAAAAAATTACTGCTCGTTTTCGTAGATCTTGATATAGCGCGGGGCGCTTTTATCCTGCCAGAACAGCAGAATGGCGGTCAGGGCGACAGCCAGTGTGGTGAGGACGGCGAGCAGAGCTTTGAGAACTTTCATGGTTTGGTGCCTCCTTGTGAAGTTCGGGAGCGGAGCGGGGGACGTTCCGCCTGTCATGTTAGGTATAGTATAGCATATTCCCGCAGCAAAGGCAAACGGCAGAAGGGGAGATTTAAGGCAAAATGCTGCTGCCCTGTGCCCTCATCAGTCACCTGCGGTGACAGCTGTTCCCCTCTTTGTCACCTGCGGTGACATTTCTCCCCGGCGCGGGGAGAATCTGTCCCTTCCGGGGGAAGCCTTTAGAGGAAAATTGATTTCCTTGCTCCGGCTTACCATGCAGCCAGATCAGCGCCCAGCTTGCGGCATGCAGCCTGAACATCATCGTCCGGGGCCTCGTTGCAGATCAGGCCCTCGCCGTTCAGCACCTGTGCGCCGTCGCCCTGAGCACGCTCCACCCAGTCGCGCATCCACTGGCCGTCGCCCCAGCCGTAGGAGCCGAACAGGGCGATCTTCTTGCCGTTCAGCGAGCCCTCCAGATCAGAGAACATGGGCTCAAACTCGCTTTCCTCCAGCTGCTCAGCACCCATTGCAGGGCAGCCAAAAGCAACTGCATCAAACTCGGCCAGCTTTGCGGCGTTCATTTCGCTGCAGGGCACGATGGTGCCGTTTGCGCCCTCTGCGACGCAGTTTGCCATGGTCTCGGTGTTGCCGGTTGCGCTCCAGAATACGACTGCTACTTTGCTCATAAAGATCGTCCTCTCTCAAATCAATATTAGTTAGATATATCTAACTTTATGTTCCATGAAAATGCGTCCAACCACGCAGACGCATCCCCATTTGGTTAGTATATTCTAACCACCGATAGAATACCACAGCTTCCCGGCTCTGTCAAGCTTTTTATGAAAAAAGAGCCGCAGCCGAAAGCACGCCGTAGATCACCGGCTGATGCAGCAGATACAGCAAAAGCGAGTGCCGGCCCATCCAGCCCAGCGCCGGGCACACCGAGCGGCGCAGCGGTTCCATGCGTCTGCGGCCCACCGCCTTGTGCAGGTAGTACCCCACCCAGAACAAAAACAGCCACGGCAGCAGGCCAAAGTAATCGGCGGAGTAGAACCAGTCCGGGTAAAAGCCAAAAAATGCAGTAAAGTAGTTGGCATACAGGCTCTGCGGCAGCATCAGCTTCCAGCCGCCAAGGCCCACCCAGCCCAAGCCGACCGGGTAGCACACCGCAAACAGCACCGCCGACACCGCAAGGCCCACAGCGGGCATCACTTTTTTCAGAAGCGGTTCCAGCACACCGGTCAGCAGCATGGCCGTACCCAGAAAGGTCAGTACGCCAAAAATGACCCGGCCTCCCGGCATGAACACCAGCGTCACCGCCGTTACCAGTGCTCCGGCGGCAAACACGGTAACACCGCGCCGCAGCATATGCCGCCCAAAGGGCGCACAGAAGCCGGACAGCAGAATGAACACCCAGCAGATGGTCTGCTGCCACAAACGGCCCGGCGTACCGGCATACCACCTCATATTCACGTCAAACAGAAACACCAGATCCCAGCAGACATGGAACAGCATCATGCTGATCAGATCCAGCCCGCGCAGCTCGTCCAGCAGGGTGTAGCGGCCCGCCGGGGCCTTTTGCTGCACTCGTCGTTCGTTTTCCATTTCCCATATTCCCCTTTGCTGCGTTTCGCAATACGATATGACAAATTATAAACCGGCACTGCGGCACCTGTCAACCAGACATCTCAGGGGGTTGAAGGCAGCAAAAAACCGCTGCACAGCGGCAAAGCCATGCAGCGGTCAGAATGGATAACCGGGGAAACCTTATCAGACTTCGGTGTTGAAGTAGCGCTTCAGCAGGCCCTCAAAGCCGCGGCCATGACGGGCCTCGTCCTTTGCCATCTCGTGGACAGTGTCGTGGATGGCATCCAGATTCAGAGCCTTTGCCTTCTTGGCCAGATCCATCTTGCCGGCACAGGCGCCGCACTCGGCCTCAGCACGCATCATCAGGTTCTTCTTGGTGCTGTCGGTGACCACCTCGCCCAGCAGTTCTGCAAAGCGGGAAGCGTGATCTGCTTCCTCGTAGGCATAGCGCTTGTAAGCCTCAGCGATCTCAGGGTAGCCCTCACGCTCGGCCACACGAGCCATTGCCAGATACATGCCGACCTCGCTGCACTCACCCTCAAAGTTTGCGCGCAGGCCGTCCACGATCTCCTGAGGCACGCCCTCAGCCTTGCCGATGCCCACAACATGCTCGGTCACGTAGGTGTTGCCGGTCTTTTCCACAAAAGCGGAAGCAGGAGCCTTGCAGACGGGGCACTGAGCGGGGATCTCGCCCTCAGCAATATAACCACAGACGGTGCAAACATATTTCTTCATAAGAATTGACCTCCATCATTATCTTTTATCATTCACTGGTTTTTGAAGTGCGGGTGTTGGTACTCACCGGCCCTTCTCATGGCTCTATTATAGCGAATGATTCCTAGTTAGTCAAGGATAATTTTAAGAATTATTCCTACTTTTTTGAAAATAAACCCGTCCATAGCCCAAAAAGGGCACGCCCTCTCCGGCCCCGCCAAAGCGGAACCGGGAAAGCGTGCCCAGAAAGAACAGCTGTATTTCAGTCAGGTCCGATCAAACCTGCAGGTTGCTGCTGGAAGCAGCCTCGGAGCCATCGGCAGCATCGAACTCGTAGTCGTTGCCGGGCAGCACAGCGTTCAGCAGGATGCCGGCGATTGCGGCCACAGCCAGACCGGACAGGTTGATGGTGACGCCTGCAACGGCAAAGCTGACGCCGCCTACAGAGTTGAAGCCCAGAGCGCACACCAGAATGACAGCGGCCACGATCAGGTTGCGGCTGTTGGTAAAGTCCACGCGGTTCTCCACCACATTGCGCACGCCGATGGCGGAGATCATGCCGTACAGCACAAAGCTGATACCACCGATGATGCCGGTGGGGATGGTGTTGATGACAGCCTCAAACTTGGGGCTGAAGCTCAGGATGATGGCCAGCACGGCAGCAATGCGGATGACCAGCGGATCGTAGATCTTGCTCAGAGCCAGCACGCCGGTGTTCTCGCCGTAGGTGGTGTTGGCCGGGCCGCCCAGCAGGCCGGCCATGGTGGTTGCCAGACCGTCACCCAGCAGGGTACGGTTCAGGCCGGGGTCGTTGATATAGTTGTGGCCAACAGTAGCGCTGATGGCGGCGATGTCGCCCACATGCTCCATCATGGTTGCCAGTGCAATGGGGATGATGGTGAACAAGGCGCTGATAAACTCCGGGCTGCCGTCGATGGCAAACAGACCCATGGCCTCCCTATGCAGGGGGATGCCCACCCATGCTGCCTCAGAAATGCGCTGGAAGTCCACCGCACCGGTGACCAGTGCCACTGCGTAGGACACCAATACGCCGATGAGGATGGGCAGGATCTTGACCATGCCCTTGCCCCAGATATTGCATGCAATGACGGTACCCAGTGCCACAAAAGCCAGGATCCAGTTGGACTGGCAGTTGTTGATAGCAGAGGGGGCCAGGATCAGGCCGATGGAAATGATAATGGGGCCAGTGACCACCGGCGGGAAGAATTTCATGATGCGGCGGATGCCGAAGGTGGAGATCAGCACGCTGGCTGCCAGATACACCAAACCGGAGAATGCGATGGCTGCACAGGCATAAGGCAGCATCTTGGTATTGGCCACGGTCAGGTTGCCGTCTGCATCAGCCAGCATGGGGGCCACGATGGAGAAGCCGCCCAGATACGCAAAGGAAGAGCCGAGGAATGCAGGCACCTTCTTTTTGGTGATGAGGTGGAACAGCAGGGTGCCCAGACCTGCGCACAGCAGGGTGGTGGAAACGCTCAGGCCGGTGAGCAGCGGCACCAGCACCGTTGCACCGAACATGGCAAACATGTGCTGCACGCCCAGAATGAACATACGGCCTGCGCCCAGCTGGCGCGCGTCGTAAATGCCTTTGGAGTAATCGATCTTTTCACTCATGAAGTTTTTCTGCCTCCTACAGAACTCGCAGCCCAAAAAAAGAGGCACCGCCGTCAGCAAAACGGCAATGCCCTTGAAATTTGGGAACAATGATTCCGCCCGGAAATGAGAAGTGCAATGCAGCGCAGTCGATGATTCTTGTGCAGCATGGTGCGCTCCCCCTTTCATTCAGGCTCTTTCCAAACCGCCGCCCAAGCCCCGCAAAAGGCCGCAACGGGCAGTCCTTCAAGAGATTATAGCAGACTTTTGACCCGTGTGCAACCATTTTGCACAATTCTCCTGTATTTCCAGCCCGGAAGATCGCACCTGCTCTCTTGCAATCCAGCCCAAATCGCACTATAATATAACCTACCATTGCAATCTGTATTATAAAAGAATTATCAGGAGAGTTTATGATCTATCTGGATTATTCCGCCAATACCCCGGTAGACGAAGCGGTTTTGCAGCGCTTTTGCGAAGTAGAGCGCAATTGCCCGGGCAATGCAAATTCCCGCCATGCAGCAGGCACTGCCGCAAAGGCTGCCATCGATGCCGCCACCCAGAGCATTGCCCGCAGTCTGAATGTGCAGCCCGCCGAGATCATCTATACATCCGGTGCCAGCGAAGCCAACAACTTTGCCATCAAGAGCATCGCCCGGCTGGAGCGCCACCATGGCAAACACATTATTTCCACGCCGCTGGAGCATTCCTCGGTGAGCGGCAGTCTGACCGCCTTGCAGGAGCAGGGCTATGAGATCGATCTCTTGGACATCCGGCAGGACGGCACGGTGGACCTTGCCCACCTGAAAGAACTGCTGCGCCCGGACACCATTCTGGTGGCCGTCACCGCCGTGGACAGTGAGCTGGGCGTGGTGCAGCCGGTGGCCGAGATCGCAGAGATCTTAAAGGTCTATCCCCACTGCCATTTCCATGTGGATGCCACGCAGGCCATCGGAAAGCTGCCGGTCAGCTTTGAAGGCATCGACACCATGAGCCTGACCGCCCACAAGTTCTACGGACTGAACGGCATTGGTGTGCTGGTCAAGCGGCGCGGCCTTGCGTTGGAGCCGCTCATCCATGGCGGCGAGAGCACCACCATCTACCGCAGCGGCACCCCCACCGTGGCGCTGGCCTGTTCGCTGGCGTTGGCGCTGGATAAGGCCGTCACCGAGCTGCCCGCCCGGGTGGAGCACATCCGCGCCCTGAACGCCCGCCTGCGCACCATCCTTGCAAAATACCCCAAGGTGCGCATCAACAGCCCGGAAGGCGCTGTGCCGCAGATTCTGAACCTGAGCGTGCAGAACGTAAAAGGCACCGTGTTCCAGCGGGAGCTGGACGCCAGAGGCGTCTGCGTCTCGGTCAAATCTGCCTGTTCTTCGGACGGCCTGCCCTCCCGAGCGGTATTTGCCGTGAGCCATGATCGGCGCAACGCACTGTCCTCGTGGCGCATCAGCCTGAGCCACCTGACCACCGAACAGGAACTCGACGATTTTATGCAGGCCTTCGATGCCTGTTACAACGCTCTGACCCAGTGAGATATATGAGGTGACCCATGAAAAAGACTTTAGAGCTCTATCAGCTGATCGAACGCAGCATCATCAAAAAATACCGCAAAGAGCTGTGGACACCCTTCATCGTGGCGGTAAAGCGCTACGAACTGGTGCAGGCCGGTGACCGCATTGCCGTGTGCATTTCCGGCGGCAAGGATTCCATGCTTATGGCAAAGCTCATGCAGGAGCTGCAGCGCCACAGCGATGTGCCCTTTGAACTGGTATTTCTGGTCATGGACCCCGGCTATAACGAGATCAACCGCCAGAAGATCGAGAGCAATGCCGAACTGCTGCACATCCCGGTAACGATTTTTGAGAGCAACATCTTTGCCGTAGCCAACAACACCGACAAAAACCCCTGCTACCTCTGCGCCCGGATGCGCCGCGGCCACCTGTACAGCAAGGCCCGGGAGCTAAGCTGCAATAAAATCGCGCTGGGCCATCACTTCAATGATGTGATCGAGACCACCGTGATGAGCATGTTCTACGGTTCCCAGCTGCAGGCCATGCCGCCCAAGCTCCACAGCACCAGTTTCCCTGGCATGACCCTCATCCGCCCAATGTACTGCATCCGTGAAGAGGACATTCTGGCCTGGAAGCGCTACAACGAGCTGGAGTTCATCCAGTGCGCCTGCCGCTTTACGGAGAACTGCACCATGTGCGACAACGGCGGCGGTTCCAAACGGCAGGAGGTCAAGACTCTGCTGCGCCGCCTGAAGCGTGAGAATCCCAACATCGAAAACAGCATTTTCCGCAGCATCCACGCTGTGGCGCTGGACACCATGCCGGGCTATAAGTCCGAAGGTGTGGAGCACAGCTTTCTGGAACGCTTCAACGAAAAAGAGCAGGAATTTCATGCTGAGGATTGATCTCTTTTCAGAGGCGTTCCGTCAAAGCTATGCGAGCAAAAAATAAGCACCCGGCAATGAAAGCCGAGTGCTTATTTTTTTCCGCTCGGAGAGCGGCATGGTCAGGACGAAGAACGTACCCACGAAGCAGATCGTGGCGGGGTTCGCCTGATTCACATTTGGTGGACAAACCGCAACATCGGACGAACTTTATGCTTTATATTTCAGCACATTCAATCCTATTCTGCATTCCACTTACATGAAAGATTTTATGACAGGGTATATTTTTTCTTCATTCCGTTATGCCAGCTATACGAAATCAATCCTTCATTTTGCAAACGACCTACAACAATGCCTTCATCAATTTCACATTTGTTGGCAAAATGACGAATTGAATCAACATCGAATTGCCCTCTATGAATAAAAGCCAAATAATCAGATGGCTCAATCAAAATATCCGCAGCCATCTGATCCGCCTGCTTTTCATCATTTGCATCTGCACCTTGCTCTTTATCAATATGACCTTCTAGTATATGCGAAATCTCGTGAAAAAAGCTGAACCAGAACCGATCCGCATCTTTGCCTCGTACAGTTAGCCCCATAACAACTTTTTTTCCATCATAGAAGGTTGCACCATGAAGAAATGATCCGCTTATATGTGGTAAAAAGACAAGCGCAATTCCACATTCAGACAATATCTTTCTCAATCTTGGGCAGAACACCTCTGGCCGTTGAGTTGTCATACGCCGAATTTCAGGAAGAGCTTCCCTTAATTTTTTTCGATTGAGCGGCATTACCGAAATTTCTCTTGCTTCACGCTTTGCCTCTTGTACCCAAGCAATCAGAGCAAAATCGCTTTTTTCTGTCACCCCAAGTTTTCTGCATGCTATCCTTTGAAGTTCTGTATCTTGTAAATATTTTAGTCGCGCAACTTCAAAAAACTTTCGTAGATTGACAATTTTATCTTCCGTAGTTTTTGCTTCCGGAACCCATTGTGCTTTTTCAAGCTCTCTATAAGGAAATTTTTTGCAGACCTCTTTTTCTTCATCCATCTCGTTTTCGGCCTGTGCTTTTATCAATTTTTCCTGATAAATCGCCTCTAGGTTGTTCCAAAAACGGGCAGGAATTCCAAAAACCATTTCCAATTTTTCTGCCGTTTCAGGAGTAAGCCGAACATCTCCATTGATAAGCTGACTGATATGCTTTTCCGACATTCCCATCCGAGCAGCAAAATCCTTCTGCGTCATCCCTCGATCTTCGAGTTGTTCTTTTATCGTGGTTCCCGGTGGCGTTGCAATTATACTTTTACTCCTAAGCATCGTCTCAAGCCTCCGAATCAACTGATACTTTTAATGATAGTCAACAATTTCTTTAATATACGCAATTTGGATGTCTTCGCCATGCTTCTCAAACACAAGCCGGTATGGATGTACAAGGTCGACCGCATATTCACCATCCCGATCTGCATGTAACGCATGGCACCTACCAATATGATATTGAATCATCATCTCTACCGTATCAATCGATGCCATTTGGTCTATTCTTGTGTGAATGACCTCTGCCATCCTGTGCCCATGTTTCCGCTCAGCAGCAGAAGCGTTCGTGCATATCTTTTCAATTCCCTTGTTTTTATAGGTTATTTTCAAGACCCAGCCTCCGCTGTCAAATTGCTTTCTTACACTTATACATCATTTCCTCGGTTATATTATACCACAGGCAGTTTTATTTTTCAATCTTCAAATTTACCAAATAGGTAAATTCGATCGTCTATCTTGTATGTTTCCGGGAAGTAACATCTTCCGTAATACCATGCTTTTCCCTGTATCCTTTTACTTTACGCCAAAATGTCGCAGGCTTCAGGTTTAACTCATTCATCATAATTTTGGGTGTGCTTTTTCCAGCTTGCCATGCATTATACAACAGTTCAAATCGTTCTTCATCCACTTCGATTGCCTTTCGCCCTTTATATTTTCCTTCAGACCTTGCTAGTTCTATTCCTTTTCGCTGACGTTCCTTCTTCATATCATAGTCGAATTGAGATATTGCTGTAAACACATTCATCACCGCACCCCCACCCGGTAGAGATGTGTCAATCTTTTCTTTCAGGCTAACGAAGCCGACCTGTTTTTGGGCAAGTTTCCTCACAATACTCAAAAGTTCAGCCATTGAACTCGCAATCTCCGCAAATTCCTTTACTACAAAAACGTCGCCTGTTCTGAGGTACTCCAATGCTTTCATTAGCTGCGGTGATTCATCATTTTCTTGATCGGTTTTCTCAACAAACGCCTTTTCTACGTTCAGCTTCTCTACTACCTCAGTATGCACATTTTTGCTTTCACTATTATCCTGCACTCGCAAATATCCAATTCTCATAATATGCCCTTTCATAGCACTCTAAGTATTTATCTATATTATTCAAAGCTATTATAAAACAAAATCCCGCAGAAGACAACGACCATTCGTCATCTTCTGCGGGTTCTACCGCGTTGCGGTTGGTGGAGGCGATGGGAGTCGAACCCATGTCCGAAAAGAGTTCAGTGCAGGTATCTCCGGGTGCAGGCGATCTACAACATTCCCGCCGCGCCACGCCGATCGTCAGGCTAGCGCATTGGTAGCTTCATGAGTTCCTGCCGGTCCGCAAAGCTTAGGTCCGTTCAGGTGCTGTGTCTAAAGGACGCCCCGGCCCCACACGACACAAGAGTGGGCGGAACGCGCAGCACTCAGGCTGCGAGCAACTGATAATTATTGTTGTCAGTTAATTTTTTTGGAGGAGTTATAGAGCAGTTCCCCCGCTGCTACCCGCTGCCCAGACCTCGCTCCCCCCGTCGAAACCTTTACGCCCCCTTATAAAGCACATCTTGCGATGTGCGGAAAGCTGGGTTTTCTGCGGTGGGCCGCAGTCTGCAATTGGAATGCTTAATAATACTTGCCGTTGGACTTCACAGCCCGGTCAATGGAACGCTTTGCATCGCGCTGGGCGGCATCGGCACGCTTGTCGTACAGCTTTTTGCCCTTGCACAAGCCCACTTCCATTTTTACGCGGCCATGCTTGAAATAAAGCGAGAGCGGCACCAGCGTATAGCCCTGCAGTTTGCACTGCTGGTGCAGACGTCGGATCTCACTTTTGTGCGCCAGAAGCCGCCGGACGCGCATGGGATCCTGATTGAACAGGTTGCCGTGGTCGTAGGGGCTGATGTGCATCCCCTTTACCAGCAGCTCGCCGTTTTCAATATCTATCCAGCTGTCCTTCAGGTTGACCCCGCCGGCCCGCAGGCTTTTCACCTCGGTGCCTTTGAGCTCCACACCGGTCTCCAGCGCTTCCAGAACAAAATACTCGTGGCGCGCTTCGCGGTTGGTGGCGATGCTCTTGGTCGCCGGACGCTCCTTTGTGGGTGCCATGCTGCGCGCCTCCTTTCTCCGTTCCGTTTGTTGTTTCAGTATACCATTTTTTTGCGGTAATGCAAGGGCTGTTTCTGACAGAATTGTAAATTTTTACAAACTCACAGCTCTCCCCGGCCGGAAAGTGCCCGGTACAGGGTGGTCTCGTCGGCGTATTCCAGGCTGGCGCCCACCGGCAGACCGGAGGCAAGCCGGGTGACCCGGATGCCCAGCGGCTTGATGAGCTTTGCCAGATACATGGCGGTGGCTTCGCCCTCCACGGTGGGGTTCATGGCCATGATGACCTCCTTCACCGTATCGTCCTTCAGCCGCGCCAGCAGCTCCTTGACGGTCAACTGCTCTGCACCCACACCGGCCAGCGGGTCCAGCAGGCCGTGCAGCACATGGTACAGGCCGTTATACTCCCGGGTGCGTTCAAAGGCCTGCACGTCCCGGGGCTTTTCCACCACGCAGATCACCGAGGTGTCCCGCTTGGCGCTGGCGCACACCGGGCACAGGTCGGCATCCGTGTAATTCTGGCAGATGCGGCACCGGTGTAGTCGGGTATGCGCACCGCGGATGGCGTCCGCCAGCGCCGCAGCGTCCTTATCCGACATACTCAGCACCTGATAGGCCATGCGGGTAGCACCCTTGCGGCCCACGCCCTGAAACTTGCCGAACTCCTCGATCAGCTTTTCCAGCGGTGCGGCAGTGTAGTCCATGGTATCTCCCCTTCCCGGCTCAGAGACCCGGAATGTTCAGGCCACCGGTCAGCTTGCCCATCTCGGCCTCGGCAGTCTCATCCACCTGCTTTACGGTGGCGTTGATGGCAGCAGCCACCATGTCTTCCAGCATCTCGATGTCGTCCGGGTCCACGGCCTCGGGCTTGATGGTGATGGACAGCACCTCGTGCTTGCCGTTCATCTTCACGGTCACCATCTCACCGGCGGCGCTGCCGGTGTACTCGGCGGCCTCCAACTCGGCCTGCTTGCTCTTCATGTCCTCCTGCATCTTCTGAGCCTGACGCATCAGGGCGTTCATATCGGGGCGGCCGTAGCCTGCGGGCATTCTTGCTTTCATAATGGTATTCTCCTTTATTATAAACAATTTTTATCGCTTTTTGCGGGCGGTATCCTCAATGCTGACCTCAAGCCCCAGTTTTTCCAGCGCTAAAAGGGACTGCTCTGCGTTAGAGGCGGTCTTTTCGGCAGCCTTGGGCTCGTAGGGGCCGATGGGTACCGGCACGCCGGATACCTCGGCGATCAGCTTTTTGATCAGCTTCTGGCTGTCCTTGTTCACCCGGATAAAATCCCGGAAGGTCTTGCCGCCGTCGATCAGCACACGGGTGCCGTCAAAGTAAGCCTTGGACTTGCGCAGATACATATACAGCATGGGGTCGATGCCTTCCAGCTTCTGCACGATCTGTCCCCAGTACGGAAAGGGGTTCGTGCCCTGCTGCGCCACGCTGCGGGGCTTGGTCAGCACCGGGTCGGCAGGGTGCTCCTGCGCCGGGGCTGGCGATTCCTCCGCTGCCGGAGCAGGCTGCGCGGGTTCTGCAGGGACAGATTGCTCCGGCTGGCTGACCGGCTCCGACTGCTCCGGTGGCGGTGCCTGCGGGGCAGGCTCGTCCCAAGGCAAAGCCGCTTCGCTCTGTTGTACCGGCGGTTCCTCTGGCATGGGCGGCAGCTCCTCCGCAGGGGCGGGTGGAGCTTCCTGCGCGGCAGGCTGCGGAGGGGTCTGCTGCACAGCAGGGGCAGGTTCTGCTACTGCTGCCGGGGTCTGGGGTGCAGCAGCTGCGGGGGCAGACTGCACCGGGGCGCTGGCAAAGGGCTGCACCGCTGCCGCAAAGGGACGGGGCGCTTCCGGCTGTGCCGCCCGGGCGGGAGCTGCCTGTACCACTGCCGCCTGCAGCTGCTGGGGCGGCTCGGACAGGCTGAACAGTGCCAGTTCCAGCTCAATGCGCTGGTCGCTGCCACGGGTCATGTGTTCCAGCGCCGTGCCAAGGGTGCGGATGGCGCGGATGGCTTCCCGCTGCCCCATCTCCGGGCCTTTTTGCAGGTACAGTGCCTCTTCCTCCGGCGAAACACCGGACAGCAGCGCCTGCCCGCCGGGCAGTGCCGCCAGCATCAGGGCGCGGTAGTGGGCGATCAATTCCTCGGTCAGGCGTTTCACGTCCACCGACTGCTGCCGCAGCTGTGCCAGCTGTGCCAGCGCGGCGGCAGCGTCCTGTGCTTCCAAGGCGTCAGAAATATGGAACAGGTAGCTGCGGTCGGTCACACCCGCCATGCGGCGCACTACGTCCGCGTCAATTTTGGCGGTAACTCCGGCGCAGGTGTCCAAAATGGACAGTGCATCACGCAGCGCACCATCGGCCAGACGGGCGATCAACTCTGCGCCGTCGGAGGTCAGCTCCAGCTTTTCCTCCCCGGCGATATACTCCACCCGCCGTGCGATATCCTCCGGCCCGATGCGGGTAAAATCGTACCGCTGGCAACGGGAGAGGATGGTGGCGGGCACTTTTTGTATTTCCGTCGTCGCCAGAATGAAGATGACGTGTGCGGGGGGCTCTTCCAGCGTTTTCAGCAGTGCATTAAAGGCCGCTGTGGACAGCATGTGCACCTCGTCGATGATATACACCTTATACTGGCAGGCGCTGGGGGTGTAGGCGGTCTCGTCCCGCAGGTCGCGGATATCATCCACGCCGTTGTTGGAGGCTGCGTCCATCTCCACCACGTCCAGTAGACTGCCGTTGTCGATGCCTTTGCAGATCTCGCACTCCCCGCAGGGGTCGCCACCCTCCGGGTGCAGACAGTTGACCGCCTTGGCAAAAATTTTGGCGCAGGTAGTCTTGCCGGTGCCGCGCACGCCGGTAAACAGATACGCATGACCTATGCGCCCTGCGGTGATCTGGTTTTTCAGGGCGGTCACGATGGCACGCTGGCCCACCACATCCTCAAACCGCTGGGGTCTCCATTTGCGGTAAAGCGCACGATACATGGCGATTTCTCCCCTTTCCCGGCCTTTGCGGCAAAAATAAAAGGACAGCGCACGACGGGGTTTTGTCCCCGCCTTGCGTAACTCGGCATACGGATGCAGGCTTACTGAAACGCACGAACGCACTGCTTAAGGCTGCTTGGTTCCCCACCTGACCTGGTTCACAGCGAGCCCATCGTACAGGACCCGCATCCGTATGCCGAACCACGCAGCAGGCGCTGTCCGACAAGGCACACGATTCGTGTGCCTTAGTATTGTACCACAGTTCGGTGAGGAATGCAAGAGGAAGCTAAGGCTGCTCCCATCCGGCCCGCAAAAGCTCCAGTGCGTGTGTTTCAAGCCGGGAAACGTAACTCCGGCTTATTTGGAGCAGCTTTGCCGTTTCCAGCTGGGTCAGCGGCGGCTGGCCCGCCAGACCGTACCTTAACAATATGAGTTTCCGCTCCCGGGCAGGCAGCCCCTCGATGAGGCGGCGCAGGCGCTGGGCATCGTCCTGTTTTTCGCAGCTGTCCTCCATGCAGAAGCCGTCCTGCAGCACATCGGCGAGGGTGAGGGCAGAGTCTTCCTTTCCGGCATCAAGAGTCTCCTGAAGCGAGAGGGTGGGGGCGTTCTTCCGCTCCCGCCGGAAGTGCATCCGGAGCTCGTTTGCTATCCTCACCCGAACGAACGCCGGATGGAGGCTCGGAACCATCGCCACCGCCCTCGGGGTCGTTCTCGTCCTCTTCCGGGTCTACCGGGAAGGTGGTCCAGTCAATCTCATCCTCCGGTGAACCAAAGAGCACCACATGCGCCACCTTGCCGTCCCATACCACCTTGCGCACCACCGTGCGGATGGCAGCACGCTTCTGGGTCACGGTCATGTCGTCGATGTTGTCGTGGAACACGGTCAGCAGCTGCCGCATCACGTCAAACTCGATGCCGCCCAGAACACCGCTGTCGGTGAGGCTTTCCAATTCCCGGATGCGGGAACTCAGGGGGGCATCCTGTGCATTCAGTTCCTCGATGCGCTTTTTCAGGTGGACAGCAGCGGTGCTGTCGCTGAAGTCAGCCAGCGAATCGATCAGTGCATTGATCTTCCGCTGCATCTCGGCCTGCTCTTTGCGCAGGGTGGAAAGCTTGGTCTCACACTCGGAACGGTTGCCTGCGTGGGCGGACTTTGCCTTTTCCAACTGCTTCATAAAGTCGCTGGAATGGTCGGCAAGGTGCTTGACCTGTTCGCAGATGGCAGCATCCAGCAAATTGCCGTTGGCATTCCGGACATTACATAACTCTCTCCGGCTGCGCTCCTTCAGTTTGCACATATAGGGAAAGACCACCTGCCCGTCGGCAGTTTTGCGCCCGGTGACCTTCGGGTACATCCGGCTGCCACAGGAGCACCACAGCAGGCCGGTGAGCAGGGCTTCGTTGCCGCGGGACTTGTGGTAGGACTTGGATTTGTTCCGCTCCAGCGACTCCTGCACCCGAATCCAACGGTTCGAGGAGATGATGCCGGGGTGTTCGCCCACCGAAACGATCCACTCGCTGATGGGATTGTAGACAGTCGCACGCCCCTTTTCCTGATTGCTGCGGTTGTAAGCAAGTGCGCCCCGCACGCCGTCAAAATCGGACTCCGGGGAGAACAGCTCTGCCTCGTTGTCCACAAAATACTGATAGGCGTCCTTGTCTGCAATCAGGTAGACAGGATTCT